>Ga0213841_1000063_pt1 | contig 309504 bp, 297 predicted proteins | sample SWPATP23_FD_160125 | JGI IMG/M metagenome (GOLD analysis project Ga0213841, IMG submission 160125) | Coastal seawater microbial communities from Marineland, Florida, United States - SWPA TP2 #3 | ecosystem: Environmental > Aquatic > Marine > Coastal | place: USA: Florida | collected 2016-08-14 | reverse complement strand
AGATCGCCGGGGCGCGGACGCGGGCGGAACCCGGCCAGGCGGGTGCGCAGCGCCTCGGCCTCGGCAACCGCCTCGTCGGCGGTGGTCCTGCGGTTCGGGGTGGCCGGCGGCACCACCGGCGGGCGGCCGAGGTAGACGGTGATGCCGTCCGGGGTGACGGCGCCCTCGGGCGTGGGGTCCACCAGCCCGCGGTCGTCCAGGGCAAAGGCGGTGCCGGCGGCGGCGGGCGAGGTGACCGCATTGAGCGAGGCATCGGTGGCGAAACCGCCCGCCGGCGGCAGCGCCACGGCGTCCTGCGACAGATCGGTGCGGTCGATCGAGGCGACGTAGAGATCGTCGAGGCCGATGATCGAGGGGGTCTCGGGCTCGTCCGGGGCGGCGGGCCAGATCCCGGTCGCGGCATAAAAGGTCTCAGTGTCGGCGGGATCGCCGGTGGTTTCCGGCTCCGGCTCGAGTTCGGGCGCGAGGTCCGGTTCGGGCTCGGCGGCCAGTTCGGGGTCGAGCGCGGCGATATCCTCGTCGGTCGGGTCGAGCGGGGCGGGTTGTTCGATGCCGGGATCCTGGCGCAGCGCGTCGAGCACGGCGGTGTCGGTATCGGTGAGCGCCCCGGCGGGATCGGGGCCCGCCGGTGCCTCGGCCCGGGCCGGGGCCTCTTCCGCGACGGTCTCGGCGTCATCGGCGGGCAGGGCGGCGGCGTCATCCGCCTGCTCCGACGGGGGCTGCGGTGACAGGGCGCTGGTCAGCGGCGGTTGCGCCGGGGCGGGGGCGGTCTGCGGCGCGGGGGTGGTCGGGGCCTCGCTCTCCGCGGTGTTGTCCCGATCGGGGGCGGGCTCGGGGTCGGCGGCGATCTCCTGCCGCTCCTCGGGGGCGGAGAACAGCCCGGCGATGCCGCCTTCGGTGAACAGCGCGGCCCAGCCGGCGACGGCGGCGAGGAACAGCAGCAGGATGACGGTGAGGATCAGCCCCAGATGGCGGGGCTTGCCGCCGACCTGGCCCTGACGCGCGCCGAAGACGGTCATGCGCTCGGCCTCGTCCTGAAGTGCCTCGGGCCGGGTCGAGGTGAAGCTCTGCGCCGCCGGAGGCTGCGCGATCGGATGCGCGGCGGGCTGGGCGGGTTTGCCGGTTTTGTCCCCCGGCTTGCCTTGCTCGGGCGCGGCGGCGGCGGTTCTGCGGCCCAGCAGACCGGCGGCGCGGGCGCGGACCGAGGCACCGCGCGCGGGTTTTTCTGGCTTGCCGGGTTTGTCGCCGGCGGGTTTGCGGGCGGCCTTCCCGGACGGTTTAGACGGTTTGGACGTCTTGGGCGGCTTGGTGGCCGCGGGCGCCGTCACCGGCTTGGCGGCGGTGCTGTCTGCCTCGGCCTGCGCAGGCGCGGCGAGGCTGGGGGCGGGCGTGGTGTCGCCCGGCACATCGTCGCGGCTGGCGCCGGTCAGAGTGGGGACGGCGCCGTCTTCCTTGCCGCGGCGGCTGGAGAACCCGACGGCGGGCGGCACCGGGTCGGTGGGTTTTTCGGCAGGCTCGTCCGTGGTCTGTTCGGCGCTCTTTTCGGGCGTCTCTTCCGGGGCGGCCTGCGGTTTGGCATCCGCGTCGCCTTCGCCCTTGGCCTCGGTCTTGGCGTCTGACTTGGCTTTGCCGTCCGGTTTCCGCGGTACGGCGGCGTTGGCGGCCTCCGGTTCGGCCTCGTCCGGCGCGGGGGCCTCTGCGGCGGGATCGGGGATGGCGGCGGGGCCGGTGACGACCACGGCGATGCCGTCGGGCTCCACCTCCGCCCCCTGCGCGTTGGCGGCGGCGCCGAAAAACGGCTCGCCCAGGAACGGCTGATCGCCGGGAATGGCGGCGAAGCTGACCGGGTTGAACCGGTGTTCGACGGCGAAGCTTTCGGCCTCGGCCAGGGTTTCGCGGGCGACGGCGGCGACATGGGTCACGTCGCCCTCTACCGAGATGTCGAAGGCCAGCTCCTCCACCGCATAGGGGGTGGCGCCGTCGAGCGCCTTGCGCACCAGGGCGCGGCGGGCCTCGCCCTCGGCGCGGCCGGTTTCCAGCGTCAGGTAGCGGATCTGGTCGTTGGGGATGATCAGCTTGCAGGCCAGCCCGCCGGGCTCCAGCAGCAGCGCCTTGTCGCGCAGGTCGGAGAGCGCGGCGGCCAGGTCCGGCACGTCGAGCGCGACCTCGCCCACGCTGCGCCAGCCGCCGGCGGCACGGTGCAGCAGGGAGATCCCCTCGAAGGACAGCGAGAGCGCGAAAGCTGGTTTCATACTGCCGAAAACTACCCAACCCAGTTTTGGGGCGCGCGGCGCCCGCGGCCGGACCTTAATGCAGGAGGCAGCCGAGGAAAAGAAAAACACTTGGCGGTATCTTGCCGATCGGGGGGACGCTGGCGCATCCTTGCGCGGAATGAAGGAGGACCGCCTGTGACCCGTAGGATTCTTGCCGCCGCAGCCCTGTCTGCATCCCTGTTTGCCGCGCTCTTGGGCGGCGCCGCCGGGGCCGAGGAGACGGCCCGCCGCATCTCCGTGACCGGGGAGGGGCAGGTGGAGGCGGTGCCGGACATGGCCACGATCACCCTGGGCGTGACGCAGGAGGCCGGCGAGGCGCGCGCGGCGATGCAGGCGACCTCGGAGGCGGTGGCCGGGGTGCTGGAGCGGCTGGCGGAGCTGGGCATCGCGCCGCGCGATCTGCAGACGCGGGAGCTGTCGCTGAACCCGGTGTGGTCGGAGTTGAGCGGGTCGGACGGAAAGCGGCGGCAGATCACCGGGTTCGTGGCGTCCAACACGGTGGTGGTGCGGGTGCGGGAGCTGGCCGGGCTGGGTGGGGTTCTGGATGCGGTTCTGGCCGAGGGAGCGAATGATTTCAACGGCTTGCGCTTCGGTCTTCAGGAGGTAGCGCCGCTGGCGGAAGAGGCGCGACGGCGCGCGGTGGCCGATGCGATGGCGCGGGCGAAGCTGCTGGCCGATGCTGCCGGGGTGGCGCTGGGGCCGGTGGTGTCGATCGACGATCACGGCGGGGCGATGCCCAAGGCCGAGATGTCGATGCGGATGAGTGCCGCCGGGGCGCCGGTTGCGGCGGGGGAGCTGACCGTCTCGGCCAGTGTGACGATGGTGTTCGGGATCGGGGAGTAGGGTCCCCTCTCGGTTTTCCAAGTCGAAGGAGAGGGCCCGCGGTCAGGCGCTTGCGCGGCTCGGTTTATGGCGGAAACGACATTGCCCGGCAGACGCCGGGCAATGCTCGTGGGTGTTGTGCCGGCGTGGGCCGGAGGCGCTTACGCGCTCGCCTGGCTCAGCGCCTGATCAAGGTCGCGGATCAGGTCGTCGGCGTCTTCGATGCCGATCGAGATCCGCACCACGTTGGGGCCGGCGCCGGCGGCTTCCTGCTGTTCCGGCGTGAGCTGGCGGTGGGTGGTGGAGGCCGAGTGGATCACTAGGCTGCGGGTGTCGCCGAGGTTGGCCACATGGCTGAACAGATCCAGCGCGCCGACGAATTTGACGCAGGCGTCATAACCGCCCTTCAGCGCCACGGTGAACAGCCCGCCGGTGCCCTTGGGGAACAGCCGCGCGGCGCGGTCGTGATAGGGGGAGGAGGGCAGCCCGGCGTAGGTGACGTAATCGACACGCGGATCGGCCTCCAGCCAGGTGGCGACCTTTTGCGCGTTCTCGCAATGGCGCTGCATCCGCAGGCTCAGCGTTTCGATGCCCATCAGCGTGTAATGCGCCGCCTGCGGGTTCAGCGTCATGCCCAGATCGCGCAGACCGATGGCGATGCCGTGGAAGGTGAAGGCCAGCGGGCCGAAAGTCTCGTGGAACTTGAGGCCGTGATAGGCCGGCTCCGGCGCGCTGAGCGAGGGGAACTTGTCGGAGGCGGACCAGTCGAACTTGCCCGAATCCACAACGACGCCGCCGGTCACGGTGCCGTTGCCGGTGAGGTACTTGGTCATCGAGTGCACCACCAGCGTGGCGCCCATTTCGATCGGCCGGCAGAGGTAGGGGGTGGCGGAGGTGTTGTCGATGATCAGCGGAATGCCGGCGGCATCGGCGACCTCGGCCAGCGCCGGAATGTCGGTGACATAGCCGCCCGGGTTGGCAATGGACTCGCCGAAGATGGCGCGGGTGTCGCCGTTCACGGCTGCCTTGACCGCCTCGATATCGTCGAAGTCGACGAAGGTGGCGGACCAGCCGAAGCGTTTGATGGTCTGGCTGAACTGGGTCAGCGTGCCGCCGTAGAGCCGGGTGGAGGCGACCACGTTCTTGCCCGGGCTCATCAGCGGGAACAGCGCCATCAGCTGCGCCGCGTGACCCGAGGAGCAGCAGACCGCGCCGACGCCGCCTTCCAGCGTGGCCATGCGTTCCTGCAGCACCGCGACGGTGGGGTTGGTCAGGCGGGAGTAGATGTAGCCCACCTCCTGCAGGTTGAAGAGGGCGGCGGCGTGTTCGGCATCGCGGAAGACATAGGCCGTGGTCTGATAGATCGGCGTCTGCCGCGCGCCGGTGGCCGGGTCGGGGCGGGCCCCGGCGTGGATCTGCAGCGTGTCGAAGCCGTATTGCGGCGCGTCGGTCATGGGGTGTCCTCCCTGGATCGGATAGAATGTCGCAGTCAGGGTTAGGGCATTGGCAGCAGTGTGGCAACTGCTCAGAACGGCCGCGCGACCATAAATAAACATTTGAAATCGTTGATATGAAGGCGGTTCAAGATGTCTATGCGGCGGGTTTGGATTGGGGGGCTTCCGTCGCGGATCAGCACCACGTTCTGGCGCTTTTGCAGGGATTTTCCGGGATGTTGGCAGCTTGACTATCAGCGGCGCGGCCGGGCGTGTTCGGCGCGGCGCTCGACAGGCCGGGTCTCACCGCATCCAGAACCCGTTGGACTTGATCCTGTTGCGGATGGCCTGTTCCTTGCGCGGCAGATTGTTCTGGTCGAACAGCGCCCGCACCTTTTGCCCGCGCCCCTGATAGACCAGCCGCTTGATCGGGTCGTAGCCTTTCAGAACCTTCTTGATCTTGTTGGGGGCTGCGACCTGTTCCAGCACCTCGACCACGCGGTCGCTTTCGCGGGCGTAGAGCAGCGGGAACAGCCGGTAGTGACAGGTGATCTCGCCATCCAGCAGCCCCGGCGGCAGGGCGTCACGGCCGCCGCCGAAACTGTGGACCACCAGCGGCAGCGCGATCTGGTCGAGCCAGGGATCGAGGCTCTGACCCGCCAGTTCCACCGGCGGGTCGTCGCGGATCGAGCGGGCGTAGTCGAGGAAACGCGCGCCGAATTCACGCGGGCAGCGGTAGAAGAAATAGCCCGCGTTGAAATAGAGGTATTTCTGCCAGTATTCGTCCGGCTGGCTCTGATCGAGGCTGCTGTCGAAGTCCAGCCCGAAGCGATCGTAGAGCGATTTCCAGATCGCCGCGTAGCCGGGGCCATAGAGGGTTGGTTCGGGCCATGTCCCCTCGCGCCGGAGCGAGGCGCCGGGGCGGTCGAAGTCGAAGGGCACCTGGGTGAGGTCGCCGGTGACCAGCGTATCGCTGTCGAAGAAGACGAAGGGTTCGCCCTCGGGCAGGGCGGTCAGGCACTCGATCTTGTTGCCCTGCGGGTAGGACTGGCCGAAGACGCGGCTCTCGAAGGGCAGGATCTCGGCCCCCAGCCGCTCCAGCGCCGCCAGAACCTCGCCGTTGCGGATCGCCGGGTTGCCGTCCCACAGCGGCCCGGGCTGCGGCACCGCGACGAAAAGCCGGCCGCCGAACCGGGGCGCCATCTCGCGCAGCGAGGCGGCGAACAGCAGCGCCTCATACTGCAGCCGGCCGGATTGGCCGACGATCACGATATTGAACGCTTGGCGCGGGGCCGGTTTCTTTGCCATAGTTTTCCTGCCGCGGTTGATATTTTGCGGCGACTGCTTGCTGCGGGCAGTATAGGGCGCGCGCCGCGCTGCCAAAAGCCTGCAATTTTGATTTTGGATACGGGATTTTTCGGAGGAGTAGGATGCTTGAACTGTTTCTGGTGATGTTCGCGGCGGCGGTGCAGTCGGCCGGGACCGAGGGGGCGGGGGCCGCGGCGCCGATGCCGCAGACGGCCATGACCGCCCCCGCCCAACAGCCCGCGCAGGAGACGGCGCAAGAGACGGCGCAGGAGACGGTGGAGGCGGCGCCGAGCTTCCTTGCGCCGTCAGGGACCACGGGCAAGGCCGACAACGCGGCGGCCACGGCCGAGGCCGCGCCGGTTTTCCTGGCGCCAGGCATGGGGGCTGGCACGGGGACGGGCGCGGGGGACGGAGCGGCCAGCGAGGCGCCGCCGGTCTTTCTGGCGCCGCAGAAGGCGGCCCAGGCCGAGGCGCCGCCGGTCTTTCTTGCCCCGTCGGCCTCCGCCGTCGCGCCGGCGCCCGCGCTGGTGGCCGAGCCGCAGGTGCCGACCGGAAAGTTCACCACCGCGACCGAGGTCAGGCCGATCATGTCGGCGACCAAGGGCAACTGGATCGCGGTGCGGCAATACGAGGGGCAGGACTACCTCTATGTCACCCAGATCTGGTCCTGGCGCTGCGGGCTGGCGCAGATGCGGTACGCCGTCAATGGCGGGCCGTTGCAGGTCTGGCCGCTGCCGCCCTGCCACGAGGAATATGCCACGCCGAACGCGATCCTTGAGGCTGACGGCAACCCGATGCAGACCTTTCCGGCCGGCTCGATCGGAACGGTGGAGATCGAAATCACCTATGACGATCTGAGCACCGACAGCGCCCAATTTTCCCGCGCCAGCGTCCTGATGCCCTGATTTTCCGCCGCTGAGGCCGGTTTTCCGAAAATCCCACCCGCCGGTATCTGCCTGTTTTTTCAGCATATCCGGCGACACCGGGCATTTTTGTGCAGGCGGTCAAATTTTACCAATTGATAAAAAATCAGTTTGTGGCAGTCTCGGGGAAAGACAAAAAACCAGGGAGACACCCAATGGCACAAGGCCATCAGGCATCCGGGATCGTGGCAGGCCGCCTGCCCGAAGAGGAAATTGCCGCCAACTTCAGTGATCTGCACGCGCCCTACGCGCCGCATGAGGCGGCGGTGGCCGCAGACCGCTGCTATTTCTGCTATGACGCGCCTTGCACCACGGCGTGCCCCACCGACATCGATATTCCGCTGTTCATCCGCCAGATCCAGTCGGGCCAGCCCGAGGGGGCGGCGCGCACCATTCTGGAGCAGAACATCCTGGGCGGCATGTGCGCCCGGGTCTGCCCGACCGAGACGCTTTGCGAGGAGGCCTGCGTGCGGGAGACGGCGGAGGGCAAGCCGGTGGAGATCGGCCGGCTGCAACGCTATGCCACCGATACGCTGATGGCGCAGGGGGTGCATCCGTTCACCCGGGCGGCGGCGACCGGCAAGCGGGTGGCCGTGGTGGGGGCAGGGCCTGCAGGGCTTTCCTGTGCGCACCGGCTGGCGATGCTGGGCCACGATGTCACCGTCTATGACGCCAAGCCCAAGGCGGGCGGTCTGAACGAATTTGGCATCGCCGCCTATAAATCCACCGATGAGTTTGCCGCGAAAGAGGTCGACTGGCTGCTGCAGATCGGCGGCATCGCCATCGAGACCGGCAAGGCGCTGGGCGCCGGGCTGAGCCTGGACGGGCTGAGCGCCGATCATGACGCGGTGTTCCTGTCCATCGGTCTGGGCGGCGTCAACGCGCTGCGGGTCGCGGGGGAGGATCTGCCGGGCGCGCGCGATGCGGTGGATTTCATCGCCGAGCTGCGCCAGGCCGACGATCTGGGCGCACTGCCGGTGGGCCGCAACGTGGTGGTGATCGGCGGCGGCATGACCGCGGTGGATGCCGCGGTGCAGGCCAAGCTGCTGGGCGCGGAAAACGTCACCATCGCCTATCGCCGCGGCCGGGAGGCGATGCCGGCCAGCCGGTTCGAACAGGATCTGGCGGCCTCCAAGGGCGTCAAGCTGATGTTCAACGTGATGCCGGTAGCGATCCAGGGCGGCGACGCCGTGACGGGAATCGAGCTGGAGTACACCGAGGTGGTGGACGGCCGCGTCAAGGGTACCGGCGAGACCGTGACGCTGGCCGCCGATCAGGTGTTCAAGGCAATCGGACAGACGCTGGACGGCGCGCCGGACGGCGTGGCGCTGGACGGCGGCAAGATCGCGGTCACCGGGGCCGGGCGCACCAGCGTTGCGGGCGTCTGGGCCGGGGGCGACTGCGCCGCGGGCGGCGAGGATCTGACCGTGACCGCCGTGGCCGAGGGCCGCGACGCCGCGATGGACATTCACAGCGCGCTGATGGCCTGAGGGCCGCGCGGCAGTACCTAGAAAACGCAGGGTCAGACCCCCCGCGGAGAGATACAGGGAGGCCGAATAAATGGCTGATTTGACAACAGATTTCCTGGGCATCAAGAGCCCGAACCCGTTCTGGCTGGCTTCGGCGCCGCCCACTGACAAGGAATACAACGTCCGCCGCGCTTTCGAGGCCGGCTGGGGCGGCGTGGTGTGGAAGACGCTGGGCTCCGAAGGGCCGCCGGTGGTCAACGTCAACGGGCCGCGCTACGGCGCGATCTACGGCGCTGACCGTCGCCTCTTGGGTCTGAACAACATCGAGCTGATCACCGACCGGCCGCTGCAGACCAACCTGGAAGAGATCACCCGGGTCAAGAAGGATTACCCCGACCGGGCGCTGATCGTTTCGCTGATGGTGCCCTGCGACGAGGAGAGCTGGAAGGCGATCCTGCCGATGGTCGAGGAGACCGGGGCGGACGGCATCGAGCTGAACTTCGGCTGCCCGCACGGGATGGCGGAGCGCGGCATGGGCTCTGCCGTGGGGCAGGTGCCGGAATACATCCAGATGGTGACCGAGTGGTGCAAGCAGTACTACTCCAAGCCGGTGATCGTGAAGCTGACGCCGAATATCACCGACATCCGCCAGCCGGCGCGGGCGGCCTTTGCCGGCAATGCCGACGCGGTGTCGCTGATCAACACCATCAACTCCATCGTCTCGGTCGATCTGGACCAGATGGCGCCGCAGCCGACGCTGGACGGCAAGGGCACCCACGGCGGCTATTGCGGCCCGGCGGTGAAGCCGATCGCGATGAACATGGTGGCCGAGATCGCCCGCGACCCGGCGACCGCCGGCAAGCCGATCAGCGCCATCGGCGGCGTCACCACCTGGCGCGACGCGGCGGAGTTCATGGCGCTGGGCGCGGGCAACGTGCAGGTCTGTACCGCCGCGATGACCTATGGCTTCCGCGTGGTGCAGGAGATGATCGCGGGGCTCAGCCAGTGGATGGACGAGAAGGGCTATACCTCCACCTCCGATTTCATCGGCATGGCGGTGCCTAATGTCACCGACTGGCAGTATCTGAACCTGAACTATGTCACCAAGGCCAAGATCGACCAGGACGCCTGCATCAAGTGCGGCCGCTGTTATGCCGCCTGCGAGGACACCAGCCACCAGGCGATCTGGATGAAGGAAGACCGGGTGTTCGAGGTCAACGATGCCGAATGCGTCGCCTGCAACCTCTGTGTCGATGTCTGCCCGGTGGAAGACTGCATCACCATGGTGGAGATGCAGCCGGGCGAGGTGGACCCGCGCACCGGCAAGGTGGTCGAGGCGGAGTATGCCAACTGGACCACGCATCCGAACAACCCGTCCGCGGTTCAGGCGGCGGAGTAAGGATGGGGCGGGGCGCCTGTGGTGTCCCGCTCAGCCCTGCTGTTGCGGGGTGAGCAACCGGCGGTAGAGCGTTTCCATGAAGGCGGGCGCGGCTTCGAAGGGGTCTTCGTCGCCCAGCACGGCGCGCACCTGCACATCGAAATCGGCGTAATGCTGCGTCAGCGACCAGATCGAGAAGATCAGATGATAGGGATGAACCCGCGCAATCCGGCCCGCGTCGGCCCAGGCCTCGATCAGCGCGGCCTTTTCGTCGACCAGCGCCTTGAGCTCGGTGGAGAGCACCGCGTGGATGCGCGGCGCGCCCTGCACGATCTCATTGGCGAAAAGCCGGCTTTCGCGCGGGTAGTCGCGGCTCATCTCCAGCTTGCGCTGGACGTAGGCCAGGATTTCCTCCAGCGGCTCGCCGTCCGGGTCGAGCGCGCGCAGCGGGTCGAGCCAGGTGTCCAGAAGCTGGCCCAGAACCGCGCTGTGGATCGCCTCTTTCGACGGGAAGTAATAGAGCAGGTTGGGTTTGCTCAGCCCCGCGGCGGAGGCGATCTGGTCGACCGTGGCGCCGCGAAACCCCTGGGCCGAGAAGACCTCCAGCGCGGCGTCGAGGATTGCGGCGCGGTTTTTCCGCTGGATTCGGGTGGGCGCGCGGGCCTCGGTCATCGGGCGCAATCTCCGCTCTTGATAAGGTGCCTGTTTTTTCGTCCTTGCCCATTTTTCGGGCGTCCCGAGGGCGCCGCGCCACGGCAATTTCTTGACTGGTGCGTCGCCCGTGATAGCGTGAGTTTGACCTTTTGGTCAAATCAAACATGAAGATAAGAAAACCAGAAGGGAGTGCGTGCCATGGCAGCTCCGGCGCAAAATCTTAAGATCAACAGCGAACGTCTGTGGGACAGCCTGATGGAAATGGCCAAGATCGGCCCGGGCGTGGCCGGCGGCAATAACCGCCAGACCCTGACCGACGCCGACGCCGAGGGCCGCGCACTGTTCCAGAAATGGTGCGAGGAGGCGGGCTGCACCATGGGGCTCGACCAGATGGGCAACATGTTCGCCCGCCGCGAGGGCACCGACCCGGATGCGCTGCCGGTCTACGTGGGCTCGCACCTCGACACCCAGCCTACGGGGGGCAAATACGACGGCGTTCTGGGGGTTCTGGGCGGGCTGGAGCTGATCCGCACGCTCAACGACATGGGGATCAAGACCAAGCATCCCATCGTGCTGACCAACTGGACCAACGAGGAGGGTACCCGGTTCGCCCCGGCGATGCTGTCCTCTGGCGTGTTCGCGGGCATTCATACCCAGGACTGGGCCTATGAGCGCGAGGATGCGGAGGGCAAGAGCTTCGGCGCCGAGCTGGAGCGGATCGGCTGGAAGGGCGACGAAGAGGTCGGCGCCCGCAAGATGAAGGCGATGTTCGAGCTGCATATCGAGCAGGGCCCAATCCTGGAGGCCGAAGGCAAGGATATCGGCGTGGTCACCCATGGCCAGGGGCTGAGCTGGACCCAGGTGACGGTGACCGGCAAGGATGCCCATACCGGCTCCACCCCGATGCCGATGCGCAAGAACGCGGGCCTCGGCATGGCGCGGATCCTGGAAAAGGTCGAGGAGATCGCCTGGTCGCACGCGCCGCATGCGGTGGGGGCCGCAGGTCATATCGACGTCTATCCCAACTCGCGCAACGTGATTCCGGGCAAGGCGGTCTTTACCGTCGATTTCCGCAGCCCCGAGCTGGCGGTGATCAAGGACATGGAAGAGCGCCTGCACGCCGCCGCGAAAGAGATCTGCGACGACATGGGGCTGGAGGTCGAGCTGGAAAAGGTCGGCGGCTTCGATCCCGTCACCTTCGACGAGGGCTGTGTCACCGCCGTGCGCAACGCGGCCGAGCGGCTGGGGTATTCGCACCGCGATATCATCTCGGGTGCCGGGCACGATGCCTGCTGGATCAACCGGGTGGCGCCCACCGCGATGGTGATGTGCCCCTGCGTGGACGGGCTGAGCCATAACGAAGCCGAGGAGATCAGCCCGGAATGGGCCGCCGCGGGCACCGACGTGCTGCTGCACGCGGTGGTGGAAACGGCGGAAATCGTGGAGTGAACACGGGCGGAGGGCTGGGGGCGCTGCCCCCAGACCCCCGGGACATTTAGGGCCAGAAAAAGAGGCGCTGCGCGCCCGGAAAAGCGATGATGAGCAAGGCGGAACCTTCCGTACCGGAGCAGATCAAGGCGCTGATCGCCGATGAGATCGCGGCCTATCCGGTGGCCGACCGGACCGGGCGGATGACCGTCGAGGCGTTCAAGGCGAACCTGCGCGAGCCGCGGCTGGTGACGGTGAACTTCTCCGGCGGGCTGACCCAGAAATGCTGGTCGGTGACGCGCGGGGATGGCTGTTACCGGGTGATCTACCTGCCGACGGCGGGGTATTTTTCGCTCTGTGTCGAGAGTGTCTTCGGGCCGCTCGACATCGGTGTGCATGGGGATGCGATCGGGTGTTACGCCTCGGTCTGACAGACAGAACAGGGAGTAGAATGATGAGCAAAGTGATCAAGAACGGCACCGTGGTGACCGCCGATCTGACCTATAAGGCCGATGTGAAGATCGAGGGCGGCCAGATTGTCGAGATCGGGCCGGATCTGAGCGGCGACGAGGTGCTGGACGCGACCGGCTGCTATGTGATGCCGGGCGGGATCGATCCGCATACCCACCTTGAGATGCCGTTCATGGGCACCTATTCCAGCGACGATTTCGCCTCCGGCACCCGCGCGGCGCTGGCCGGTGGCACCACCATGGTGGTGGACTTCGCGCTGCCGAGCCCCGGCGAGAGCCTGCTGGATGCGCTGAAGGTCTGGGACAACAAATCGGGCCGGGCCGCCTGCGATTATTCCTACCACATGGCGATCACCTGGTGGGGCGAGCAGGTGTTCGACGAGATGAAGATCGTGGCGCAGGAACGCGGCATCAACACCTTCAAGCATTTCCTGGCCTACAAGGGCGCGCTCATGGTCAATGACGATGAGCTGTTCGCCAGCTTCAAGCGCTGTGCCGAGCTGGGGGCGACGCCGCTGGTGCACGCCGAGAACGGCGATGTGGTGGCCGAGATGACCGCTAAACTGCTGGCCGAGGGGACCACCGGGCCGGAGGGCCATGCCTATTCCCGCCCCACCCAGGTGGAGGGCGAGGCGACCAACCGCGCCATCATGATCGCCGACATGGCCGGCGCGCCGCTTTACGTGGTGCATACCTCCTGCGAGGAGAGCCACGAGGCGATCCGGCGCGCCAAGCTGGCCGGCAAGCGGGTCTGGGGCGAGCCGCTGATCCAGCATCTGGTGCTGGACGAGAGCGAGTATTTCAACGAGGACTGGGATCACGCCGCCCGCCGGGTGATGAGCCCGCCGTTCCGCGACAAGAAGCATCAGGACAGCCTCTGGGCCGGTCTGGCCTCGGGGACGCTGAGCTGCGTGGCGACCGACCACTGCGCCTTTACCACCGAGCAGAAACGCTATGGCGTCGGCGACTTTTCCAAGATCCCGAACGGCACCGGCGGGCTTGAGGACCGGCTGCCGGTGCTGTGGAGCGAGGGGGTCAATACCGGCCGCATCACGATGAATGAGTTTGTCGCCGTAACCTCTACCAATATCGCGAAAATCCTGAACTGCTACCCGAAGAAGGGGGCGATCCTGGTGGGTGCGGATGCGGATATCATCGTGATGGATCCGAACAAGAAAAAGACCATCTCGGCTGAAACTCAGGCCTCGTCGATCGACTACAACGTCTTCGAGGGGATCGAGGTGACCGGGCTGCCGCGTTATGTGTTGACCCGCGGCTATGTCGCGGTGGACGATGGCGAGCTGAAGGCCAAGGAAGGTCATGGCGAATTCGTCGCCCGCGAGCCCAACGGCACCGTCAACACGGCGTTGTCGAAGTGGAAGGAACTGACCGCGCCGCGCCCGGTGGAGCGCAGCGGCATTCCCGCGACCGGCGTGTAATCCGGGGTCGGGCCGCCCCTCGGGTGGCCCGAAATTCCCATCTTATCAAGGCGATATAATGAACAACGAAACGACCACCCAGGCTGCATCTCCCCAGGCTGTCGTCGAGGCCAGGGGGCTGAACCTGACCTTTCAGACCAATGACGGGCCGGTGCAGGCGCTGAAAGATGTCGATCTGACCATCAACAAGGGCGATTTCGTCAGCTTTATCGGCCCCTCGGGCTGCGGCAAGACGACCTTTCTGCGGGTGATGGCGGCGCTGGAGCAGCCCACCGGCGGCACCATCACGGTGAACGGGATGAGCCCGGACGAGGCGCGGCGGAACCGGGCCTATGGCTATGTGTTCCAGGCGGCGGGGCTCTATCCGTGGCGGACCATCGCCAAGAACATCAAGCTGCCCCTGGAGATCATGGGATACTCCAGGGCGGATCAGGACGATCGCGTCAACAAGGTCCTGCAACTGGTTGATCTGGAAGGGTTTGGCGGCAAGTACCCCTGGCAGTTGTCGGGCGGCATGCAGCAGCGGGCGAGCATTGCCCGCGCGCTGGCCTTCGACGCCGATATCCTGCTGATGGACGAACCCTTCGGCGCGCTGGACGAGATCGTGCGGGATCACCTGAACGAGCAGCTGTTGCAGCTCTGGGCGCGGACCGACAAGACCATCGGCTTCGTCACCCACTCGATCCCCGAGGCGGTGTATCTGTCGACCAAGATCGTGGTGATGAGCCCCCGGCCGGGGCGGATTACGGATGTGATCGAAAGCCCGCTGCCGAAGGAGCGGCCGCTGGATATCCGCGATACGCCGGAGTTTCTGGAGATCGCCCATCGCGTGCGCGAGGGGCTGCGGGCGGGGCATGCTTATGACGATTGAGCAGGCGCAGAAACGGCCCGCAATCCGGCAAGTGACTTGCGTGCACCGCCTGTGCACCGGGCGTGCACCGTCGCGGCGCGGCATCGAGGGCCGGGGAGGGGTGCGATGAGATCGCTGCTTGCCGTCCTGACCGTGGTCGCGGCGATTGTCGTGATCTGGTACGCCGCCTGTGCGCCGATGAATATCAAGGGGGTGCTGACCGAGCTGGAGCGCGGCGGCGCCGTCGTGCAACCCGAAGGGGCGCAGGCCCGGCGCGACCTGAGCGCCATCGGGCTGGTAGCCACGAACAGCTTTGCCATCCCCGCGACCTGGGCGCAGGAGCGGCCGCGGCTGCCGGCGCCGCATCAGGTGGTGACCGAGCTGTGGAACACCACGGTGATGAAAAAGATCACCTCCAAGCGCAGCCTGATCTACCATGGCTGGGTGACGTTGAGCGCCACGCTGCTGGGTTTTGCCATCGGTACCGGGTTGGGCATCCTGCTGGCGGTGGGCATCGTGCATAGCCGGGTGATGGACATGTCGGTGATGCCCTGGGCCATCGTCAGCCAGACCATCCCGATCATCGCGCTGGCGCCGATGATTATCGTGGTGCTCTATTCCGTCGGCGTGCAGGGGATCCTGCCCAAGGCGATCATCTCGGCCTATCTGAGCTTCTTCCCGGTCGTGGTCGGCATGGTGAAGGGGCTGCGCAGTCCAGACGGGATGCAGCTCGACCTGCTGAAGACTTATAACGCCAGCACCTCTCAAGGCTTCTGGAAGCTGCGGCTGCCGTCCTCGATGCCGTACCTGTTCGCCTCGCTGAAGATCGGCATTGCCGCCTCGCTGGTGGGGGCCATCGTGGGCGAGCTGCCGACCGGCGCGGTCGCCGGGCTTGGCGCGCGGCTGCTGGCGGGCAGCTACTATGGGCAGACGGTGCAGATCTGGTCGGCGCTGTTCGGTGCGGCGATCCTGGCCGGGCTGCTGGTGGGGCTGCTGGGCCTGATCGAGCGGGTCACGCTGAAACGGATGGGGATGGCGCAATGACTTTGGTTGTTCTGGCCCTGGTTCTGTGGGCGTTCGGTCTGTGGGTGAACATGCGGCTGGCCGCCGGTCCGGCGGCGCAGACGCGGGCGGGCAAGCTGGCGGTGCCGGTGATCTTCGGCATCACCATCCTGGTGATGTGGGAGCTGCTGGTGCGCGGGCTGGAGGTGTCGATGGTGATCCTGCCGGCGCCCTCGCTGATTGCGGAGCGGTTTGCCGGCAGCCTGCCGATCCTGTGGCAGGATTTCGTGCAGACCTTCGTCAAGGGGGCGCTGTCGGGCTATGTGATCGGCTGCGGGGCGGCGCTGCTGACCGCGGTGCTGATCGACCGCAGCGATTTCCTGCGCCGCGGGTTGTTGCCGGTGGGCAATTTCGTCGCCGCCCTGCCGATTGTGGGGACCGCGCCGATCCTGGTGATGTGGTTCGGCTTCGACTGGCAGTCGAAGGCGGCGGTGGTCGTGGTCATGGTGTTCTTCCCGGTGCTGGTGAACACGGTGGCCGGGCTGGCCCAGACCACGGCGATGCAGCGCGACCTGATGCGGACCTATGCGGCCGGCTACTGGCAGAGCTTTTTCAAGCTGCGGCTGCCGGCGGCGATGCCGTTCATTTTCAACGGGCTGAAGATTTCCACCACGCTGGCGCTGGTCGGTGCCATCGTGGCAGAGTTCTTCGGCTCGCCCACCCTGGGCATGGGGTTCCGGATTTCCACCAGCGTCGGGCAGCTTTCGCTCGACATGGTCTGGGCCGAGATCGTGGTCGCGGCACTGGCCGGGACGGTGTTCTATGGGGCGGTGGCGACGGTGGAGAAGGCGGTGACCTTCTGGCACCCGTCGCAACGGGGGTAATACGACGAACAGCAGAACGAGACCCCGGACAACGGGGCGCATCAAACGATCAAATCGGAAAAGTTTAACAAGGAGAGAAAGACCATGAAAAAGCTACTTGGTGGGGCGCTGGCCGCTCTTGCACTGACAGCCACCGGTGCGCTGGCCGCCGACGCGGTCAAGCTGCAGCTGAAATGGGTGACCCAGGCGCAGTTCGCCGGCTACTACGTGGCGCAGGACAAGGGGTTCTACGGCGACGAGGATCTGGATGTGACGATCCTGCCTGGCGGCCCCGACATCGCGCCGACCCAGGTGATCGCCGGCGGCGGTGCCGATGTGATGATCGACTGGATGCCCTCGGCGCTGGCCGCCCGCGAAAAGGGCCTGCCGCTGGTGAACATCGCCCAGCCGTACAAGAGCTCGGGCATGATGCTGACCTGCTGGAAGGACGCCGGCATCGAGAAGCCCGAAGATCTGGCCAACCGGACGCTGGGCGTTTGGTTTTTCGGTAACGAGTTCCCTTTTATGAGCTGGATGAGCCATCTGGGCATCAAGACCGACGGCAAGGCCGAGGATGGGGTTGAAGTGCTCAAGCAGGGCTTCAACGTCGACCCGCTGCTGCAGCGCCAGGCCGACTGCATCTCGACCATGACCTATAACGAGTATTGGCAGGTGATCGACGCGGGCGTGAGCCCCGATGAGCTGATCACCTTCAAGTACGAGGATCAGGGCGTGGCGACGCTGGAAGACGGGCTCTACGTGCTGGAAGACAACCTGTCCGACCCGGCATTCGCCGACAAGATGGTGCGGTTCGTGCGCGCCTCGATGAAGGGCTGGAAATACGCCGAGGAAAACCCGGATGAGGCGGCGATGATCGTTCTGGACAACGACGCCAGCGGCGCCCAGACCGAGAAGCACCAGAAGCGGATGATGGGCGAAGTGGCCAAGCTGACCGCAGGCAGCAACGGCGCGCTGGATCCGGCCGACTACGAACGCACGGTCGAAACCCTGCTGACCGGCGGCTCCGACCCGGTGATCACCAAGGCCCCGGAAGGCGCCTGGACCCATGCGATCACCGACAAGGCGCTGAACTAACCGAGCTTGGGGGAGTGTCTCGGGCCGGTCAACGGCCTGTCCCCTTGGCGCCCGTCCCGGATTTCCGGGGCGGGCGCCTTTTTGTTTTGGGGTCGCCCGCCCGGCGCGGCCGGAGGGGCAGGCAGGTTTGCGGAGGCGCTCGCCCAAAGAAAAAGCGCGCCGCCGGGGCGACGCGCTTGTCCGGTTCGGGCGCGGAAGCGGTTACTTGGCTTCGCGCTTCTCGCTGACGATCGTTTCGAGGTGCGCGGCGGGCAGGTAGCCGCGCAGCAGTTCGTCTTCCAGTACGAAGGTAGGGGTGCCGGAGATCCGCAGTTTCTGCGCCAGCGCGCGGGTCTTGGCGATCTCCTCGGTCACCTCGGGGCTCTCCATTTTCGCCAGGATCGCCTCGGCATCGAGGCCCAGCCCCTCGGCCAGCCGGCGCAGCACCACGTCGGTCAGGTCGCCCTGCATCTCCATCAGCGCGTCATGCACCTGGCCATAGGCCTCGTCGCCGGCCACCTGCTTGGTCGCGATCGCGAAGCGCGACGAGATCATCGAGGCCTCGCCCAGGATCGGGAACTCCTTGACGATCAGCCGGATGTTGCCGTCCTTTTCCAGCAGTGCGGCGATCTCGGGAACCGCCTTGCGGCAATAGCCGCAGCGGTAGTCCATGAACTCCACCAGGGTGATGTCGCCGTCGGGGTTGCCGCCGACCCAGGAAAAGCCGTCGTGGAAGATTTCCTCGGAATTGGCCTTGACCATCTCCAGATCGGCCTTGGCCTCGGCCTCGGCCTGGCGTTGTTCGAGCTGCTGGGCTGCCTCGAAGATCACCTCGGGGTTGTCCATCAGGTAGGCGCGGACCTCGGCGCGGAAGGCGGCACGTTCGGCGTCGCTCATCTGGGTCAGGTCGGTGGCCTGAGCCGGGCCGGCGATGAGGGCAAGCGCAGTCAGGGCCGGGGCGGCAAATCGGATCATCATCAGTTCCTTTTTCGGTGTTTATCGTAAGCAGACAGCACATCCTGGGCACGTTGCCAAGGTGGCGATCCGCGGGGCAATTGTCGCACCGCGCGGCGGGCATGGATGCCGGCATCGTCGAGCCGGCCGGCCAGTGCGTAACGTTCGGCGGTGACCAGCGCGGCCATACCCGGCTGGCCGTCTTTGGCATAGGCCAGCGAGAGGTCGCGCAACACCCGGGCGTCGCGGAAATCGCGGGCGCGGGCTTTCTCCAGGGTTTCCAGGCCGGACTTGAGATCGCCCGCGGCAAGCTGGGCGCGGCCCAGCCCGCCGAGGATTAGCGGTTCGCGCGGCGCCAGCTCCACCGCCCGGGCATAGGCGGCGGTGGCGGCGGACCAGCGGCGGTTTTCCATCAGGATCTGGCCTTTGAGGTCATGGTAATAGGGGTCGTCGGGGCGCAGGGCGAGGGCGGCGTCGATCCTGGCCAGCGCCTGGCCGCGCTCCGCCTGGCGGTGAAAGGCTACCGCTTCGCGCATCAGCCGGATGTCGCGATGCGCCTCCTCCGGCGCGCGGCGCAGGGTCCAGGAGGGGGCGCGGGAAAACGCCGACAGCTTGCCGCGGATGCGGGCGAACCAGTAGTCGTGGTTGGGATCGGGCGGGATCGGGCCGGCGCCGAGGGCGGTGACGTAATCCTCGGCGGCGCGGATGCGGTCGCGGGTCAGCGGGTGCGAGCGCATGTAGGGGTCCTGGTTGGACAGGCTCAGCAATTCCTGCCCGGCAAAGGCGTGGTGCAGCTCCAGCAGGCCGCGCGGGTCGATCCCCGACCAGGTGAGAAAGCTGGCCGCCGATCCGTCGGCCGAGGCCTCTTCGGCGCGGGTATGGGAGAGGAACGAGCGGTAGGCGGCGCTCTGGGTTCCCAGCGCGATGCCGCCGGCGGCCTTGCCGCCGCCCGCCGCCGCCGCGATCACGCCAAGCGCCATCCCGAGGCCGGCGGCGCTGCGGGCGCTGTGCAGATTGCCGATGCGCCGGGCAATATGGCCGTTGGCGATATGGGCGGCCTCATGCGCGATCACCGCCTGCAGCATGCGGGCGCTCTTGACCTTCTGGATCAGGCCGGAATGCAGGAAGATCGTGTTGTGATCGACGACGAAGGCATTGAAGCTGCTGTCGTCGACCACCAGGATCCGCAGCCGCGATCCGTTCAGCCCGGCCGCGCGCAGGATCGGAAAGGCCAGCTCGGTCAGCCCGTGTTCGATGTCGGCGTCGCGCAGCAGCGTGAGCGCGGCAACGGGCCGCGCCGTGAGCGTGCCGATCAGCACGCACATCACCAGGGCCGGGATTGACGCCAGCCGGGAGACGCGGTCAAAAGCCATGGCACAACCATGGGAGCTGATCATGCGAAACTCAACCCGATCACAGGTCGATCCCTTTATCGTGATGGATGTGATGGAATCCGCCCGCCAGGCCGAGGACGCCGGGCGCGATATCATTCATATGGAAGTGGGGCAGCCCAGCACCGGGGCGCCCAAGGGGGCGACCGAGGCGCTGGCCCGCGCGCTGGAGCACGATGCGCTGGGGTACACCGTGGCGCTGGGGCTGCCGGCGCTGCGCCAGCGCATCGCCCGGCTTTACGGCGAGTGGTACGATGTGGACCTGAACCCGGAGCGTGTGGTGATCACGCCGGGCTCCTCCGGCGGGTTCATCCTGGCCTTTACCGCGCTGTTCGATACCGGCGACCGGGTGGGGATCGGCGCGCCGGGCTACCCGTCCTATCGTCAGATCCTCAAGGCGCTGGACCTGGTGCCGGTCGACCTGCCGGCGGCGCCGGAGAACCGGTATCAGCCGGTGGCGGCGGATTTTGCCGGGATGGACCTAGCCGGCCTGATGGTGGCCTCGCCCGCCAACCCGACCGGCACGATGCTCGACAAGGACGCGCTCGGCGCGCTGATCGGCGCGGCGCAGGGGCAGGGGGCATCCTTCATCAGCGACGAGATCTATCACGGGCTGGAATACGAGAAAAAGGCGGTGACGGCGCTGGAGATCAGCGATGATGTCTATGTGATCAACTCGTTTTCCAAGTATTTCTCGATGACCGGCTGGCGGGTCGGCTGGATGGTGGTGCCCGAGGATCACGTGCGGGTGCTGGAGCGGATCGCGCAGAACATGTTCATCTGCGCCCCGCACGCCAGCCAGGTGGCGGCGCTGGCGGCGATGGACTGCGACGCGGAGCTGCAGGGCAATCTGGAGGTCTACCGCCGCAACCGCGCGCTGATGCAGGCGGGGCTGCCGAAGGCGGGCTTCGACAAGATCGCGCCGCCGGACGGGGCGTTCTATTTCTATGCCGATGTCTCGGAGCTGACCGACGACAGCCGCGCCTTTGCCGCCGAGATCCTCGAACAGGCCGGGGTGGCGGTGACGCCGGGGCTGGATTTCGATCCCGAACGCGGGGCGACGACGCTGCGGTTCTCCTATGCGCGATCGACCGCGGACATCGAAGAAGGGCTGGCGCGGCTGACGCGGTTCATGGCGGAGCGGGGGTAAGGCCGCCCGCGGCCCTTTTTCTGGCCAAAAATATCCCGGGGGCGCGGCACAGCCGCGGCGGGGGCAGAGCCCCCGTCCCATGGCCTGCCGCATCTCCGGAAATCCGACATTTCCAAGCCCCGCCCGCTGGGCTATCCTGCGCCCAAGCCGCCCGGGACGAGGCGGCAGGGGGCAAAGGGATATCGGGCGGTGCGTGTGATCAGCAGAATTGTGACGGTTTTGGCGGCGATCTGGGCCTTTGCGGGCGTGGCGTCGGCGCAGGAGTTTTCCGGGCTGGCCCGGATCGACGCGGCGCAAAGCCGGATCGTGGAGTCCGGCCGCAAAGATGTACAGATCGACCTGCATCTGAGCCAGGGGGTGCCCTATCGGCTCTTCACCCTCGACGGGCCGCCGCGGCTGGTGCTGGATTTCCAGGAGGTCGACTGGACCGGGCTGACGCCCGGGGCCTTGCTGCGGACCGACCGGATCAGCCGGGCGCAGTTCGGATCCTACGTGCCGGGCTGGTCGCGGATGGTGCTGCAACTGGCCGGGCCGATGGCGGTGGCGCAGGCGGGGCTGCGCATCGACGAGGTGACCTCGGCGGCGCATCTGGCGCTGCGTCTGAGCCCGGTCACGGCGGAGGAGTTCGCGGCGGAGGCGGGGCCGCCCTACGATCCGCGCTGGGATCTGCCGGAGCCGGCGCCGCTGGTCGCGGCCGCGCCGGGGAAAGACCCGGATTCGCCGCTGCTCGTGATGCTCGACCCCGGCCACGGCGGCATCGACCCGGGGGCGGAGACCGGCGGGGTGAACGAAAAGACGCTGATGCTGACGCTGGCGCGGGAGCTGCGCGAGGTTCTGCTGCGTTCGGGCGGGTTCGAGGTGATGATGACCCGCGACGACGACCGTTTCGTCTCGCTCGAACGGCGGGTCGCGCTGGCGCATCAGGCCGGGGCAGATGTGTTCATCTCGCTGCACGCGGATTCGCTCTCCGAAGGGCTGGCGCATGGTGCGACGGTCTATGTTCTGGCCAAGGAGGCTTCGGACAAGGCCAGCGCGCTCTTGGCCGAGCGGCACGATCACGCCAACCTGCTGTCGGGCGCCGATCTGAGCGCGGCGGACGACCAGGTGACCGACATCATGCTGGACCTGGCGCGGCAGGAAACCCGGCCGCGGACCGAGGCGCTGGCCACCGCGCTGACCTCGGGGATGACCAACATGGGCGGGCCGATGAACCGGCGGCCGAAACGCTCGGCGGCGTTTTCGGTGTTGAAGGCGGCCGATATCCCCTCGGTTCTGATCGAGGTGGGCTTCCTGTCCAGCCCGCGCGACCTGAAGAACCTCAAGGACCCGAAATGGCGGGCCAAGATCGCCGCCGGCATCCGCAACGGTCTGCAGAACTGGCGCAAGACCGATCTGGCGCGGCGCGCGCTGGTGCGGCAATAGGAGGCGAGGGGGCGGATCATGGAGCGGCTGCGCGTCATCAACCTCGGGCTACCCAAATCGGGCACCACCACGCTGGGCGTGGCGCTGGGGCATGCCGGGCTGAAGGTGGCCGACTGGCGCATCCGCAAGGGTCAGACGCAGGACCGGCGCATCCTGTTCGGCTTTGTCGGCGATCATATCTACAAGGGCTATTACGAGACCGGCGATCCGCTGGCGCTGCTAGGGGAGTTCGATGCGGTGACCGAAATGAGCGTGGCCTCCAAGGGGCTGTCGCTCTGGCCGCAGACCGACTGGGGGCTGCTCGACGCGATCCGGACGCACCATCCGGGGGTGAAATTCCTGCTGAGCCACCGGGCGCCGGAGGCACTGGTCGCCTCGATGCTGGGCTGGTCCAACCTGGGCAAGTCGCGGCTGCCGCAGCAGAACGTGCCGGGAATGCCCGCAGGGTACGGCAAGACCCCGGACGAGCTTCGCCGTTGGATTGAGGGGCACTATGCGTTTTGCCGCCGGGTGTTCGCGGGCGATCCGGATTTCCTGGAATATGATCTGGCCGACCCGGAGGTGCCCGACAGGATCGGCGCGTTTCTGGGAATCGAACTGCCCTGGTGGGGCAAGGCGAACGAGAAAGGCTCTGCCCGGGAGGCCGGCGCGGCGGAGGAGTAGGGCCAGCCGCCCCGGCGCCCCGCTGCGCTTGACCCCGTGGTCCCGATGCCCGATATCGGGCCCCGTGCGGCGGACCGGCCATTCTCTGGGTCAGGCCGGGCGGATATCGCGACCGGCATCAATCTGCCGGTTCCTGTTTTGACCCCTGCGCCCAGTGCCCCTATATAGGGGAACCGCGCGACAAGAGGCTTTGCTGTGCTTCGGTTCATTTTCTCATTCTTCGGGGCGATCTTCAGCCTGATCACGCTTGGCATCTTCATGGTGGCGCTCGGCATCGGCGGGGTGTTCTGGATGTATGCCCGCGACCTGCCCAGCCATGAGGCGCTGGCGCAGTACCGGCCGCCGACCATCAGCCGGATCTATTCCGGCGAGGGCCAGCTGATCGACGAGTTCGCGCAGGAGCGGCGGCTGTTCACGCCGTCGGACGAGATCCCCGATCTGGTCAAGCAGGCGTTCATCTCGGCCGAGGACAAGAATTTCTATCAGCACAAGGGCTATGACCCGCGCGGAATTCTTGCCGCCGGGCTTGAAGCGGTCCGCTCGCGCGGGAAGAACGTGCGCGGCGCCTCGACCATCACCCAGCAGGTGATGAAGAACTTCCTGCTGTCGGGCGACCGCAAGATCGAGCGCAAGATCAAGGAAATCGTGCTGGCCGCCCGCGTCGAGCATGCGCTGAGCAAGGAGCGTATCCTGGAGCTCTATCTCAACGAGATTTTCCTGGGCCAGAATTCCTACGGCGTGACGGCGGCGGCGCAGACCTATTTCAACAAGACGCTGGCGGAGCTGGCGCCGCATGAGGCGGCCTTCCTCGCATCGATGCCCAAGGCGCCGTCGGACTTCCATCCGGTGCGCAACAAGGAACGTCTGCGCCAGCGCCGCGACTACGTTCTGCGTGAGATGAAGGAGAACGGCTATATCACCCAGGCCGTTTACGAGCAGGAGGTCGCGCAGCCGCTGCGCTCGGTGCAGAACGGCGATTTCGAGAGCTTCCGCACCGCGCTGCCGCCGCGGGATTATTTCACCGACGAGATCCGCCGCCAGCTGACCGAGGATTTCGGCGAGGGCGAATTCTTTACCGGCGGGTTCACCGTGCGCGCCACCATCGACCAGGAGATGCAGGTGGAAGCGGCGCGGTCGCTGCGCGAGCAGTTGGAGAAATACGACCGCGGCCGTGGTGTCTGGCACGGGAAACTGGCGCAGATCCCGGCCGACAAGCTGGGCAGTGAGGAGAGCTGGCGCGCCGCGCTGGCTGCGCTGGAGGCGCCGCGCGACGTGGTGCTGCCCACCCAGTGGTATCCGGCGGTGGTGCTGAAACTGGGCAAGACCGATGCCCGTATCGGCATCGAGGGCGTGGACGAGGACGAAGACGGCCACTGGATCCCCGCCAAGGACCTGCAATGGGCCCGCAAGAAGCTGGACAATGGCAAGTTGAGCGCCAAGGCCAAGGTCGCCGCCGACCTGCTGGAAGTGGGCGACGTGGTGCTGGTGCGCAAGCTGACCAGCGACAAGGACGGCAGTTTCATCCGCTGGACCCTGCGGCAGGTGCCGGAGGTGCAGGGCGGCTTCATGGCGATGGACGTCAACACCGGCCGGGTGATCGCCATGCAGGGCGGTTTCTCCTACCAGGAGTCGGTGTTCAACCGCGCCACCCAGGCGATGCGCCAACCGGGGTCGTCGTTCAAACCCTTCGTCTATGCCGCGGCACTCGACAGCGGCTATAGCCCCGCAACCATCGTGGTGGACGCGCCGATCGAGATCGACACGCCGCAGGGGCTGTGGCGGCCGCGGAACTCGTCCAACAAGTTCTATGGACCTACGCCGTTGCGCACCGGCATCGAGATGAGCCGAAACCTGATGACCATCCGCCTGGCGCAGGAGGTCGGCATGCCGGTGGTGGCCGGCTACGCCGAGCGGTTCGGGGTCTATGACGAGATGGGCGCCTATCTGGCCAACTCGCTGGGCGCGGAAGAGACCACGCTTTACCGCATGGTGGCGGCCTACGCGATGTTCGCCAATGGCGGCGAGCGGGTGGAACCGACGCTGGTCGACCGGATCCAGGACCGGTTCGGCAAAACCATCTACCGCCATGACCGCCGCGCCTGCGTCGATTGCGAGGCGGCCGATCTGCCGCCGGGGCAACCGCCGCGCATCGTGTCGCACCGGCGCCGGGTGATGGATGCGATCACCGCCTATCAGCTGACCTCGATGATGCGGGGCGTGGTGGATCGCGGCACCGCCAGTGGTGCGGTCAATCTGCCGGTGCCCACCGCCGGCAAGACCGGGACCACAAACGAGGCGCGCGACGTGTGGTTCATCGGCTTCACCAGCAATATCGTCGCCGGCTGTTATATCGGCTACGACCGGCCGCGTCCGCTGGGGCGGGGGGCCTACGGCGCCTCGATGTGTGGCCCGGTGTTCCAGTCGTTCATGGAAAAGGCGGTGGAGAAATTCGGCGGCGGCCCGTTCGATGTGCCGCCGGGTGGCCATTTCATTAAGATCGACCGCTATACCGGCGCACGGCTGCCGGACGACGCCAGCGGGCCTTATGTTTCGGCGGAGTATTTCCGCGACGGCGAAGAGCCGATCTTCGGGCTGACCTATGACGGCGGTTTTGCCATGGGCTCCAACCTGCCACTGTTCGAAGAGGTGACCGTGGACGGGCGCGAGGTGACCACCTCGACCGGCGGCACCGCGGTGGTGGGACCCAAGGCGGATTTCGGCACGGTGAGTTCGGGCGGGCTGTACTAGGCGAAGCGGGTTTTCCCCATTTGTCCCAAGCCACGACAGAGGGCGGCGCCCGCTCATGGGGCGGTCGGGCGCTGCCCGGCGGCGCTTCGCGCCTTGAGGCCGGGCAGGGTCTTGCGCTGGAAGCTTCAGTGCCTACATCTCTGCAAACGCGTGGCGCCCCCCGCAAGACCCGGTTTTCTCCCGCGCCACCTTGCCCGCCCCTCGGGGCTGGTCTATCACCCGGTTTCAATTCACGCAGTATCGCAGGACCTCCCATGCGCGCCGAGACGCAGAACATCGTTGCCGAGATCGAAAAATCGCTGGACCTGCTGGCCCAGCGGATGAACCATGAGACCGCGCAGCACCGTCTGGAAGAATTCAACGCCCGCGTCGAGGACCCCAACCTGTGGGACGATCCGGCGGCGGCGCAGAAGCTGATGCGCGAGCGTCAGATGCTGGTCGATGCGCTGGACACCTACGACACCATCAAGCGCGATCTCAACGACAACGCCGAGCTGATCGAGCTGGGCGAGATGGAAGAGGACGAGGAGGTCGTCGCCGAGGCCGAGACGGCGCTGAAAGCGCTGCGGGACAAGGCCGCGCAGAAGGAGCTGGAGGCGCTGCTGGACGGCGAGGCCGACGGCAACGACACTTTCCTGGAGATTAACGCCGGCGCCGGCGGCACCGAGGCCTGCGACTGGGCCGCGATGCTGCAGCGGATGTATGTCCGCTGGGCCGAGAAGCGTGGCTACAAGGTCGAGCTGCAATCGGAGGAAGCGGGGGCCGAGGCCGGTATCAAATCCTGCGCCTACAAGATTTCCGGCCCCAACGCCTATGGCTGGCTGAAATCGGAATCCGGCGTGCACCGGCTGGTGCGGATTTCGCCCTTCGGCAAGGGCACGCGGGAGACGTCGTTCGCCTCGGTCTGGGTCTACCCGGTGGTCGACGACAATATCGAGGTCGAGGTGAACCCGGCCGATATCCGTATCGACACCTACCGCTCCTCCGGGGCGGGCGGGCAGCACGTGAACACCACCGACTCGGCGGTGCGGATCACCCACCATCCCACCGGCATCGTGGTGACCTCCTCGGAGAAGTCGCAGCACCAGAACCGCGACATCGCCATGAAGGCACTGAAATCGCGGCTCTATCAGCTGGAACTCGACAAGCGCAACGCAGCCATCAACGAGGCGCATGAGAACAAGGGCTCGGCCGGCTGGGGCAACCAGATCCGATCCTACGTGCTGCAGCCCTACCAGATGGTGAAGGACCTGCGGACCGAGCACGAGACCTCGGACACCAAGGGCGTGCTCGACGGCGATCTCGATGAATTCATGGCGGCCACACTGGCGATGAATGCGGCGGGCAAGAGCCGCGCCGAAGCTCAGGCCGAGAGCTGATCGCGCGCCGCGCGGCGGTGCGGCCCCCTCCTCATTGACAGTTTGCGGCCTGCCAGGCCGGCGCGGGGCCTGAATGGGCCCCGCCCTCAGTCGTGCAAGCCGGGCGTTTACGGCAGGCCGGCGCGGGACTAGCGGCTCGACCACCTCCAAAAGTATTACTTTCTACGTCGTTAAGCGGTGGTAACTTTATTTCTGAGACTCGGCAATTTCTGGTATTTTTATTTCGTTGTTAAATCGTAAATTTTGTGGAGTGAGTTAATGGCTACGGTAGTTAATGCCACTTTCGATGGAATTAATGATGTCCAACGGCTGAGCGGACAATCGGATGTGGAATGGGATTCGAAATTCCTCGGTTATTACAGCGTATACCATAGCGTTGCAGGCGACCTGCTGCGCGCCAATGTCAGCCTGACGGGAACGGATTGGACGGCGAAGACGCTGCGCTATGGCGCAGAAACCACGAACGAGACGAACATCACCGATGTGGACAACGGGTCGGGACGGCGCATTGATTTCCTGGAATTGGGCTACAATTCGGATATCGAGCTGATCTCGACCCGAGTGCGGTATATTTTCGGCTGGGACGGTGACAAGCACGAGGTCAAGCTGGGAAATCAGCAGGACGGTTCGACCTCTAGCATCAACCTTTATGCTGACGAGAATATCGTTACCACCGGGAACGCCTGGGTCAATTTCATCGACACCGGCGGCCCCGCATCGACCGCAATCGGTGACGTGATCAAGATCGGCACAGGCGGCGTGGGGTTTGTCAGTACCGGCAGCGGCAACGACCGGGTGACCTCGGCCAACGGGTATGTCCAGACGATTTCGACCGGTGACGGCAGAGATGTGATCAAGACCGGCAAGGAATACGCCGAATTCATTCAATCCGGTGAAGGCAATGACAAGGTGACGATCGGCGGCGGCGGGGCCGAGGCGGTCAGAACGAGAGACGGCAACGATGTGGTGATCACCAAGGCGGGCTGGGTCGGGTTCATCGCCACCGGCGAGGGCAATGACAAGGTCAAGATGGGGGCGGGCGGCTGCGGCCAGGTGCGGCTGCAGGATGGGGACGACACCATCAAACTGTCGCCGACCGACCCGACCTATGGGGTGTCCATCCTCGGGGGGGCGGGGGTCGATACAATCGATTTTTCCAAGTTCAAGAAAGCTGTCGTTTTCACCCTGGACAGCGATGGCGCTTGGCAGAATCCGGCGGCGAAGAACGGTTCCCTGGAAAAGACGGGTCTGGGGTTCGTTCAGGAGACTGGGATCGAGAACCTGATCGGCGGCAAACAAGGCGACCATCTCAGCGGCGATGACGCCGCCAACCTGCTGAACGGAGGCAAGGGCAATGATGTGCTTGCGGGCGGCGCAGGGGACGACACCCTGATTGGCGGCGCGGGGGCGGACGTTTTCGTGTTTGGCGCGGCGGCCGGGACCGACCGGGTGCGGGGATACGTCAAATCCGATGATACATTGCAGATCGAGGATCATTCCGGCGGTTATGCGGCGCTCGACATTCACGATGCAGGTAAGGATCTGGAAATCGTGCATGACGGCGGCACGATCCTGTTGCTGGGCGAGGCCGGAACCACGCTGAATGCGGGGCATTTCGATTTCATCTGACGCCAGTTCTGCGGTGGCGGCATAACGTTCTGGGCAACAAAATCTTTGCTTGATCCGGGGCAGGGGCTAGGCTGGACGGAAACCGTTCAACCATACAGGCCCCCATGACACTGACCCGACAAAGCGCCAGCCAAATCCTGGCCGATCTCGCCGCCAAACGCCTGACCGCAGAAGAGCTGATGCAGGCCACGCTGGCGCGCATCGATGAGGTTAACCCGAAGGTCAACGCCATCGTTGCGCTGCAGGACGAGGATACGCTGATGGCGGCGGCGCGCGCCGCCGATGCGGAGCCGCGCCGCGGGCCGCTGCACGGGCTGCCGATCGCGGTCAAGGACCTGGCCGATGTGGCGGGCATCCCCTCGACCAAGGGCTCGCCGCTGCTGGCCGATTACGTGCCGAAAAGCGACGAGTTGATCGCGGCGCGGATGCGGGCGGCCGGCGCCATCTTTATCGGCAAGACCAATGTGCCGGAGTTCGGGCTGGGCTCGCACACCTTCAACCAGGTCTACGGCACCACCATGAACCCCTATGATCCGGAGCGCACCTGCGGCGGCTCCTCCGGTGGCGCGGCGGTGGCGCTGGCCACCGGGATGACGGCGCTGGCCGACGGCTCGGACATGATGGGGAGCCTGCGCAACCCGGCGGCGTGGAACAATGTCTACGGATTCCGGCCGAGCTGGGGGCTAGTGCCCTCGGAACCCATCGGCGACACCTTCCTGCACCAGCTCGCCACGCTGGGCCCGATGGCGCGCAGCCCGCAGGATATTGCCATCCTGCTCGACGTGATCGCCGGGCCCGATCCGCGCCAGCCGCACGGGATGCGTCATGACCCCATCGCGCCGCTGGAGCCCTGCGATCCGAAGGGGATGCGGATCGGCTGGCTGGGCGACTGGGGCGGTGCCTATGCGATGGACGAGGGCATCCTGGAGTGTTGCGAGGGCGCGCTGCGCAGCCTGGAGGAAATCGGCTGCCACGTGGAGCCGCTGGCGCCGCCGTTCCCGCGCGAAAAGATCTGGGAGAGCTGGATCACCCTGCGCTCCTGGCAGGTGGGGGCGGGACTGGCCGAGGTGATGGCCCATCCCGAACAGCGCGCCAAGCTGAAGGACAGCGCGCTGTGGGAGGCGGAGCGCGGCCTGGCGCTGAGCGCGATGGAGGTTCATCGCGCCAGCGTGCTGCGCTCGGACTGGTTCAAGCGCGCGGCGCAGCTGTTCGAGGAATACGATGCGCTGGTGTTGCCCACCGCGCAGGTCTGGCCGTTCGACATGAATATCCCCTATCCGACCGCGATCGACGGCAAGGCGATGGATACTTATCACCGCTGGATGGAAGTGGTGCTGCCGGTCAGCCTGCTGGGGCTGCCCAGCCTGGCGATGCCGGCCGGTTTCGGGGCGCAGGGCCTGCCGATGGGGGTGCAGCTATTCGGTCCGCGCGGCAGCGATGCCAAGCTTCTGGCGCTGGGGGCGGCCTATCACGAGGCGACGCTCTGGCCGCAGAAGGCGCCCGCCATGTAGCGGGCCGGAGATCAGGATCCAAAGGGAGGAGGATCGGAAGGGATGGAGAAGGAACATGGCGTGCCGCCGCTGCGCCCGATGACGGGTGCGATGCTGCGGCAGGCGCTGGCCTGCGGCTGGCGGGATCTGAGGCGCGCGCCGGTCTGCGGGCTGGTGTTTGCCGGGTTTTACGTGTTGGCGGGCTGGGCGATGATCGCTGTCACCTGGTACACGCAGACCAGCTTCTGGCTGGTGCTGGCGGCGATCGGGTTTCCGTTGATCGGGCCGTTCGCGGCGGTGGGGCTATACGAGGTGTCGCACAGGCTGGAACACGGCGAATCCTGGCGGCTGGGCGAGATCATGGGGGTGGTTGCGCATCAAAGCCGCCGCCAGTTGCCGTCGATCTGCGCGATCATCGTGGTGGTGTTCCTGTTCTGGTTCTTTCTGGGCCATATGATCTTTGCCCTGTTCCTGGGGCTGTCGACGATGACCAATATCACCTCCTCCATCGACGTGTTCCTGACCTGGGACGGGATCAAGATGCTGAGCTTCGGTACGCTGGTGGGGGCGCTGTTCGCCCTGCTGCTCTACATGATCACTGTGTTGTCGCTGCCGCTGCTGCTGGATCGCGAGGTGGATTTCGTCACCGCGATGATCACCAGTTTTTCCTATGTGCAGCAGAACCCGGTGCCGATGCTGGGCTGGGGGATTTTCGTCGCCGTCATCACCTTTGCCGCGATGGTGCCGGCGTTCCTAGGGCTGCTGGTGGTGCTGCCGCTGCTGGGGCACGCGACCTGGCATGTCTATCGCCAGGCCCGCATGGCCGGGAGCGAAGAGGCGGTGCCCTGTCCGGACCCGGAGACGGCGTGAGGGGAGGCGCCAGAGATCGGCCAGCGCGCGTTGCGCCCGGCGCGGGCGATCCCGCCTCAGTCGCTTTCCCGCCCCGCCGCCACCAGCCGGGCGCGCAGGGCAGGGGCCTGCGCATGGCCGGCTTCCAGCGCGAAGACATAGGCGTGGGTAAGGTAGAAACAGCGCGCCTGCTCTTCCTCTGCCGCCTCCGCCGCCTCGGCATAGAGCGCCACCAGCGCGGCCCGGTCGCCGCGCCCGTGCGCCGCCAGCAGGCGGGCGTCGAGATCGCTCACTCCGCCGCCCGGGCGGTGGCGCGATGCGCCTCGATCCGGGCGGCGACCCAGTCGTGGAACAGATGCGTCGGCCCGTCCATCGCCGGCGAGAAGCGGCCGCCGTCGAAGCCCGGGGCGCGGCGACCTGCCTGCATCCCCTCGACCACGAAGATGTCCTCCTCGAACACGGTCTTCCACAGCGCGGCATTGGCCACGCGCAACTCTTCGTCGACCTGCGGGGTTGAATAGTAGAGGTGAACCTGCTCGACCGTGCGGTCGAGCGCCTCCGGCTGCAGCACGATGGCAAAGGCATGGTCGCGGTGCACACCCAGAAGCACGTTGGGAAACACCGAGACATATTCGGCGGCCGTGTCCCACTTCGGATCCAGCCCGGCGAAATCGGGGAACCGGCGGCCATCCTCGGCGGTGAACTGGCGATAGACGCGGGTGCCCTGGCCGGAGAAATGGCCGGGCGCCTCGATGTGGTAGTGATCCTCCAGCCGGGAGTAGCTGTTCAGACCGGGATGCACCCAGGGCAGGTGGTAGCTTTCGCAGTAATTCTCGACCGCCAGTTTCCAGTTGCTCTGCACCACCAGCTCAAACCGGCTGTCCGCCCCGCCGTGATAGAGCGGCTGTTCGAACTCCGCCCAGCGGGCGATCAGGTCGGCGTGCACCTCCTCGAACGGGGCCGCATCTCCGCTGATATTGACCCAGACCACGTCGCGCCAGATGTGGCTGCGCACCTCGACCAGTCCGAGGGTGGTCTTGTCGATCCCCTCGTGTGTGTTCTGGCCCGGCCCGCCCACATGCGGGGTGGAGACCAGACGGCCGTCGGTGCCGTAGCACCAGGAATGGTAGGGGCAGCGGATCGCGCCTTCGATCTTGCGCGCTTCGGAGACCAGGATCATGCCGCGGTGGCGGCAGATGTTCTGGAACACCCGGACCTGCCCCTGCCGGTCGCGCAGCAGCAGCAGCGGCATGCCAAGGAAGGTGATCGGCTTGGCATCGCCCGGCTCGGGCACATCGGCGGCCACCGCCAGCCCGGCCCACTGATGCGCCAGCAGCGCCTGGTTCTCTTCGGCAAAGACGCCGTCGTCGGTGTAATGGGCGTTGGGCAGGCCATTGGCCTGCGCGATCGGGCGCCGGACATCGCTGAGATCGGTTACCTTTGCGGACATGGCTGTCTCTCCCTGTTGGTGAGATCAGCCGAGCCCTTTTTGCCGGTTCCCGTCCGCCTCCTGAGCGACAGGAGTTTTCCCAAAACGACAAATGCCGGCGAAAACGCGCTCAGCGAAATGGCGTGTCGATCTGCAGCAGGAGCTTGTGGAACGGCAGAAGTTCGTCGGCGGTGCGGAAGCCTGAGCCGCGCGCGGCTGCCAGAACCGCCGCGCTGTCGCGGCCCAGATGCTCGTAGACCATCCGGGTGACCCGTGTTGCGGTGACGGTTTCGCGCATGGTGCGGGTGACGTAGCCGGACCAGAAGTTGTTCTCGAAGGAGGACACCCGCGACAGGTAGTTGAACGAACATGTCATCGCGTCGTGGCGCGAGATGATCAGCGAAATGCCTTCTTCCTGGCGGGTGACATAGCCGCGGAATTCGCGGGCGCGGGCGTCGCTGGGCAGGCCCTGCTGCTGCATCGCCTCTTTTGCCTCGTAGCCGCGGACATAGGTCAGCTCGCCATCGCGGAACACATAGACCAGGCCGACGACGAAGCGGCTGTCGTCGGTGAAACTGCGGCGGGAGAAGCGGTAAAAGCCGCTTGGGAACGTCTCTTCGGGGATGCCGAGCGCGGCGCTGCCCAGGAACTCGGCCAGGAAGGGGCTGTTGAGGACCTGCGTGGAATGGGCGAGGGAGTCGACCGGTTCCAGCAGAATCCGCGCGTCGACACCGAAAAAGGTACAGATTCGATCCAGCACGTCCGGACGCGGAAAGCTTTCGCCGGACAGGTAACGGTTGAGCTGGGTGCGGTTGATGCCGAGACGGCGCGACAGGTCAGAAATCGATGCGTATTTCTGCGACAGGATCCGCAGATTGTCGCCGAACATGCTTCTTAGTTCAGTCGGTGAGCGGCTGGGATTTCGCATGTCGGTTCGGCCTGTCGAGTCTGTCTCTGGATCGGGTCGGCTAGGGCCATACGGTTACTGGAAGGATAGAGGACTTGGAACAAAAAATCTTCAACTAGGATCAGTTGGACGAGGTTTGACGCTAACTGGCGTCAGGCGGCGGATGAAGCGACACAAATTCGACAATACTGACCCCAAAATTCAATATTCTGCCCCCCCGCTTATGTCGCAGTATAAGGCCATAGTTGGAAATCGGGGGCCGAAAAATGTTTGGTGTTGTGCTTTGGTGCGATGCTCTTGCGAATAAGGCCGTGATCTGGTGCGAGGATCACGGGGATCTGGCGTATTTCCGCCAGACGGACGCGGTCGAGCCGGTGGAGATGGACGCCGGCGATTGGGTGCAATTCGAGGTCACGACAGGTTGCGACATGCGCTATGCGCACAATCCCCGGCTGGTGGCCGAGGGGGTGTTTGCCGGGCTGGCGGACAACCTGAAAGGGGAAGATGCGGCCAGCCGTCAGAGCGGGCCGCCGCAGCGGACGTCGGCGAAAATCATTTCCCTCACGCCAGCGAAGGCCCGCCGGCGTGAGTATACGACGGCGGGGCAGGTCCCCGGCTGAGCGTCACTCGCCGCGCAGAAGCGCGGCGACGCCGGTGCGGGCGATCTCGGCCAGGCCGAGGGGGCGCATCAGATCCGCGAAAGCGTCGATCTTGTCGGGGGCGCCGGTGATCTCGAACACGAAGCTGCCCAGGGTGCTGTCCACCACATTGGCGCGGAAGATATCGGCCAGCCGCAGCGCCTCGACCCGCTTGTCGCCGTCGCTGACCACCTTGAGAATCGCCAATTCGCGCTCGACCGAGGGGCCCTCGACGGTGAGGTCGTGCACCTCGTGCACCGGAACGATCCGGCCCAGCTGTGCCTTGATCTGTTCGATCACCTGCGGCGTCCCGGTGGTGACGATGGTGATGCGGGAGAGATGGCCGGTATGGTCCACCTCGGCCACGGTCAGGCTTTCGATGTTGTAGCCGCGGCCGGAGAACAGGCCGATGACGCGGGCCAGGACGCCGGGTTCATTCTCGACCAGCACCGCAAGCGTGTGTTTCTCCTGCACGTCCGAGAAGGTGGGGCGCAGGTTGTAGGCGGAATGGCGGGTGGAGCCTTTCTTGATGTGTAGGGCAGACATGTTCTGTTCCTCGATCTCCGGCTCGCGCCGGAATTTCCTGAAAATTCCGGGCCGCTTTCGAAAAATGAAAGCGGCCCTTGTCTCTTACACCAGCGCCGCGCCCTGGGTGTCGATCACGCCCTGGGTCTCGGCTTCGCCCAGCAGCATCTCGTTATGCGCCTTGCCCGACGGGATCATCGGGAAGCAGTTCTCGTGCTTCTCCACCAGACAGTCGAAGATCACCGGACCGTCGTAGTTGATCATCTCCATGATCGCGTCGTTCAGATCGGCCGGGTCGGAGCAGACGATGCCCTTGGCGCCAAACGCTTCGGCCAGCTTGACGAAATCGGGCAGCGCCTCGGACCAGCTGTGCGAATAGCGTTCGCCGTGCAGCAGCTCCTGCCACTGGCGCACCATGCCGAGCCGTTCGTTGTTCAGGATGAACTGCTTGACCGGCAGGCGGAACTGCACCGCGGTGCCCATTTCCTGCATGTTCATCAGCCACGACGCCTCGCCGGCCACGTTGATCACCAGCGCGTCGGGGTGTGCCATCTGCACCCCGATCGAGGCCGGGAAGCCATAGCCCATGGTGCCCAGGCCGCCGGAGGTCATCCAGCGGTTGGGTTCCTCGAAGTTCAGGAACTGCGCAGCCCACATCTGGTGCTGCCCCACCTCGGTGGTGACATAGCGGTCGCGGTCCTTGGTCAGCTCTTCCAGCCGTTGCAGGGCGTATTGCGGTTTGATCGACTTGTCGTTGTTCGAATAGGCGAGGCAGTTGATCTTGCGCCAGTCGCCGATCTGCGCCTGCCAGGATTTCACCGCCTCCGCTTGGGTCTTGCGGCCGCGGGATTTCCAGACCTTCAGGATGTCTTCGAGCACATGGCCCACGTCGCCGACGATCGGGATATCGGCCTTGACCACCTTGTTGATCGAGGAGGGGTCGATATCGATATGCGCCTTGATCGAGTTCGGGCTGAACGCGTCGATGCGGCCGGTGATCCGGTCGTCGAAACGGGCGCCGACGGCGATCAGCAGATCGCAATCGTGCATCGCCATGTTCGCCTCGTAGAGCCCGTGCATCCCCAGCATGCCGAGCCAGTTCTGGCCGGAGGCAGGATAGGCGCCGAGGCCCATCAGCGTGGAGGTGATCGGAAAGCCGGTGGCATCGACCAGTTCGCGCAGGAGTTGGCTGGCCGCGGTGCCGGAATTGATCACACCGCCGCCGGTATAGAACACCGGTTTTTCGGCCTTTTCCATCGCCGCGACCAGTTCGGTGATCTCCTCCAGGTCCCCCTTGACCCGCGGCTGGTAGTGCGAGGTCGAGGGTTTCGGTGGCTGATAGGTGCCGGAGGCGAATTGCACGTCCTTGGGAATGTCGATCAGCACCGGGCCAGGGCGGCCGGCGGTGGCGACGTGGAAGGCCTCGTGAATCGTGCCCGACAGCGCGTCGGGGTCCTTCACCAGCCAGTTGTGCTTGGTGCAGGGGCGGGTGATGCCGACGGTATCGGCCTCCTGAAACGCGTCCGAGCCGATCAGGAAGGTCGGCACCTGGCCGGTCAGCACCACCAGCGGGATCGAATCCAGCAGCGCGTCGGTAAGCCCGGTCACCGCGTTGGTGGCGCCGGGGCCGGAGGTGACGAGCACGACACCGGGCTTGCCGGTCGAGCGGGCATAGCCCTCGGCCGCGTGCACCGCGCCCTGTTCATGGCGGACCAGGATATGGCGGATGTCGTTTTGCAGGAAAATCTCGTCATAAATCGGCAGGACGGCGCCGCCGGGGTATCCGAATACCGTGTCCACGCCCTGATCCTTCAGGGCCTGGACCACCATTTTCGCTCCGGTCATCTCACGTGTCATCTGCTTTGCTCCATCCGCGACATCGCTTGCATTCGCCAGCACAGTAATTTCATCAGCGCAAAAAAAAGCCCCCGGTCGGAAACGAGGGCGCATGGGTCAGATTATGGACAACCGTTACCGGCCCATGCGCGTGGTTCCTACGATTACGACTAGTGCGGCCATGGCCAGCGGGCTCCTTTTGCTGCGGCGCAGATTATGTGCGGGGAAAAGGGGCGTCAACCGGCAAACGGATGAAAAAACTGCGCCGGTGGGCAGTTTTTCGACATTTTCTTTCGTGAACTGCCGCAGGCTGAGACATTTCCGGGAATGCGGCAGGGCAGGGGCGCGTGGTTTGCCTGCTGGTCCGCTGGGGCCGCGCCTGGCACGTCGCGCAGGGTTATCCGTTGGGGCCGGGAGAGCGGCGCTGGTCCGGTGCTTGTACGGCTTGTCATCCGAGGCAACAGGCGCCGCTTGTCCAGAGGAAAGAGCAATCCCCTGGGCCCAACGGGCAGGGGATCAGAACCCGACACCGGTGCCCTGCAGCACCCCGTGTTCCAGCGCGTAGCGGGTCAGCCCGGCGGTCGACGAGATGCCGAGCTTGCGCTTGATGTTCTTGCGGTGTGTCTCGACCGTGCGCACCGAGATGTCCAGCGTCTCGGCCACCTGTTTGTTCGACTTGCCCTGCGCCAGTTGCAGCAGGATGGTCTGTTCGCGCCCGGTAAGCTGTTCGCGCCCGTCGCCCGGCTTGGGCTCCAGCGAGCCGCGCGCGCCGGTGCACAGGTAGCGTTCGCCGCCCATCACCACGTCGATCGCCTGCTTGATCTCGTCGGTGGGCACGTCTTTGAGCACATATCCCACCGCGCCGTGGCTGAGCGCCGAGGTGATGTATTCCGGGCTGTCATGCATCGACAGGATCAGGATGCGGGCCCCGGGGACGCGCTCCAGCAGCATTTCGGTGGCGCTGAGGCCGCCCAGCCGGGGCATGTTCAGATCCATCAGGATCACGTCCGGGGTCAGCGTCTCGGCCTGTTCGACCGCCGCCTGGCCGTCGCACAGGGTGCCGACCACCTCGATGTCGTCATAGCTTTCCAGAATCGACTGGATTCCTTCGGCCACCATCGGGTGGTCGTCGACGATCAGCACACGGATCGGGGCGGTCATGCCTGGGCCTCCATCTTCGGCGAGGCCGCCTCTTCGGGCGGCAACAGGTGGCTCAACGGCAGGCTTGCCTCGATGACGGTGCCGCTTTGCGCGCCGCGTGATGACAGAATGCGCAGGGTGCCGTCAAGCTGCTCGATCCGCTCCTGCATGTTGCGCAGCCCCAGCCCCGGTCCGGTGCTGGCCGGCTGGGCGGGCAGGCCGCGCCCGTTGTCGGCGATCCGCAGGGTGGCACCGGCCTTGTGGCCGCGCAGGTCGAGCGTGACCCGGCTGGCACCGGAGTGGCGCTCCACATTGGTCAGCGCCTCCTGTGCAATACGGTAGAGCGCGATCTTGGCCTCCTCGTCCAGCCGGTTGCGGAACACCACGGTGGTGAACTCGGTCTGGATGCCGGTGCGCTCCTGGAAATCCTCGGCCAGCGCCTTGACCGCGGGACCGAGGCCCAGATCGTCCAGCACGCCCGGGCGCAGATCACGGCTTATCCGGCGCACTTCCGAAATGGCGCTGCCGAGGTATTCGATCCCCTTGTCGAGCGGGGCTTCCGCGCCGGTGTGATCGCCCCGGCCCAGCCGGCGGCGGGCATTGTCCAGCGCATAGCGTACGCCGACCAGAATCTGACTGATGCCGTCATGCAGTTCGCGCGCGACGCGGCTGCGCTCCTCTTCCTGTGCATCGAACACACGCTGGGTCAGTTTCTTCAGCTTGGCATCGGCCAGCCGCCGCTCGCGGATATTGACCACCATGCCGGAGCCGAACACCAGCAGCAGCGCCGCGAGGGTGATCGAGATGATATAGTAGAAGGTGCGCCGCACCCGTGCCTCCACCTCGGCGCGCGAGGCGGCGACCTGGGCCAGCACATCGTCGATGAAGACGCCGGTGCCCACCGCCCATTGCCAGTCCTGCAGACCCAGCACATAGGTGACCATGCGCGCCTCTTCCCCGGTGGAGGGCTTGGGCCAGAGATGTTCGTGATATCCCGCCCCCTGTCGCGCGATGCGGATGAATTCATCGACGATCGGGGTGCCTTCGCTGTCTTCGAGCCCGGCCCAGTTGTGGTTGATGAATTCGGTCTGACGCGGCGAGACCAGGTTGTTGCCGTCATAGTCGTAGACGAAGAAGAACCCCTCGTCGCCGTAGATCATCGCCGCGAGGATCTGCAGCACCCGTTCCTTGGAGCGTTCGTCATCGGGGGCGGCGGGACCGTAGATGAAGTAGAAGGCGTTGCGCGCCTGGGTGACGTAATTGCGCAGCTCTGCCTTCTTGGCCTCCAGCAGCTTTTTCTCCAGCGCGCGGATCTCGCTGTCGGCCAGTTGCCGGGCCTGGCTGGCCACCAGCACCGAGATCGCCAGTGCCGCCAGCACCAGCGGCACCGACGCCAGAAGAAAGACCTTCTGGCCGTAGCTGAGGGGCAGGAGTTTCCGCAGACGCATCATCGGGCGACAATCGCCTGTTGCGCTCTGCGAATCAATGCCCCGCGGCGCCGGAGAAGCGCTATGAGCGGCTCTTGCGCGCACCTTTCAGGATCCGCAGCCTGCGCAATCATATGACAAAATCGGGATAGCTGCGGAAATTTTGCGCAGTTTCTACCTACTAGTAGGTATTCCGCACGGCCTGCCGACCCGTTAACGTGCCTCCACCTTCCCCGCGCTCCGGTGTGGGGACCGCATGCATGTATCCGAATGGGGAGGAAACCAATATGGATCGTCGCTCTTTTCTGAGAACCTCGGCGCTGGGTGGCTCGGCCGCCGCTGCCACCGCGCTGGCCGCACCGGCCTATGCCCAGGGCAAGCGCACCCTGACCATGGTCACCACCTGGGGCCGTGGCCTGGCAGGTGTGCATGACGCCGCTCAGCGCGTTGCCGACAACATCACCGCGATGACCGACGGCCAGCTGACCGTCGACCTGAAAGCCGCCGGCGAGCTGGTTGGCGCATTCGAGGTGTTCGACGCCGTGACCGCCGGTCAGGCCGACATGTACCACGCCGCCGACTACTACTTCACCGGTCAGCACCCGGGCTACCAGTACTTCACCTGCGCGCCCTTCGGCATGACCTCGCAGGAACTGGCCAACTGGTACTACCAGGACGGCGGCATGGAGCTGCACGACGAGCTGGGCCAGATCTTCGGTCTGAAATCCTTCCTCGGCGGCAACACCGGCGCCCAGGCGGGCGGCTGGTTCCGCAAGGAAATCAAGGGCCCCGAAGACTTCAACGGCCTGAAGTTCCGGATGCCGGGCATGGGCGGTCAGGCCCTGGGTAAACTGGGCGCCTCGATCCAGAACCTGCCGGGTTCGGAAGTGTACCAGGCGCTGGCCTCCGGCGCCATCGACGGCACCGAGTGGATCGGCCCCTGGGCGGACGAAAAGGCCGGCTTCCAGGAGATCACCAAGTTCTACTACACCGCCGGTTTCCACGAGCCGGGCGCGGGCCTGTCGGTTGCCACCAACCGCGACGTGTTTGAAAGCCTGTCGCCGGCGCACCAGAAGGTGATCGAGATCGCGGCTTCGGAATGCCACCAGTGGAACCTGAGCCAGTTCCTGGCCAACAACGGTGCCGCGCTGCAGCGTCTGCAGGCCGGCGGCGTGCAGCTGATGGAATTCCCCGACTCGGTCTGGGATGCCATGGGTCAAGCGGCCAAGGAAACCCTGGACGGCTACATGGACGACGAGCTGTTCGCCAAGATCCGCAACAGCGCCGAGACCTCGATGAAGTCTTCCACCGGCTGGATCCAGAAGTCGGAAGGCGCCTACCGGGCACAGCGCGACCGCGTCCTGGGCGGCTAACCCGCTACAGAATAAGCCAAAAGCAGGCTCGCCCCTCCGGGCGGGCCTGCATTCGCAGTAGGCGCTGCCAAAACTTCGCCAGGAAATACAATCAAGGGGGATGAACCGTCATGCTGGATGCGCTGGGCTGGTTCTTCGGCAATATCCTCGGGGCCTTCGTCAATTTCTACCACGCCGTGTCCAATCCGAGCCTGTGGCTGGACTGGTCGGACAAGCAAGCGATCATGCGGTTTGTTTATTACGGCGGCTCCGTCGAGTTCTTCTTCGTGGTGTTCACCGCCTTTCTGGTGCTGACCGCCGTGGGGCTGTTTCGGCGGCAGGTGATGTGGGGCACCGTGCGCGTTCTGGAAGGGTTCGCCAATACGGTCGGCCGGTTCTTTGCCTGGGCCGGGCTGATCATGGTGATCCAGCAGATCATCATCGTCTTTATCCAGCGGATCTTCGCGCGACCGGACATCTCCTTCGGCGTCGGCATCCCGCTTCAGTTCGACATCAGCTGGTTCGCCGAGGAGCTGAAGCTCTATAACGCGATGGTCGTGGCGCTCTGTGCGGCCTACACCTTCGTGCAGGGCGGTCACGTGCGGGTCGACCTGTTCTATGCGCCGGCCAGCTTCCGCACCAAGAAGGTGATCGACATGATCGGCGCGGTGTTCTTCATGATGCCGATGTCGGTGCTGGTCTGGATGTACGGCTGGTATTTCCTGTGGCGTCACCTGATCGTGCCGAAACCCTCGGCCAGCGACCAGCTCGACCGGCTGCTGATGAAAGCCCGCGCGCTGCGCTGGAACGTCGAGACCATCGGGTTCAGTCCCAACGGTTTCAACGGCTATTTCCTGTTCAAGATCCTGCTGTGCAGCTTTGCCGCGATGGTCTTTATCCATGCGATCGCCGTGCTGTACCGGGCCTATCTGGAATTCCGCGAAGGCGTGGCAAGCGAAAACAAATACCTCGACAAGGACACGCTTGGCGAGGGTGAAGAAGCCTATGAAGGCGCTCATTAAAGCAAGGGACAGCCAGAATGCTATTCGGTCTTGATGGCGTCGAACTCGGCCTGATCATCCTGTTTCTCTGCCTGTTCGGGGGCATCCTTTCGGGGTTTCCGGTGGCCTTTGCCATCGGCGGCGCCGGGGTCATCTCGTTCGGGATCATCGCCGCGCTCGACAGTGCGGGCCTGCTGATCCACCAGGCGATAGACACCTCTTCTCAGGCGTATAACGACCTGATCAACGCGGGCATCAAATCCGATGCCATATCCATATTCCGATATCCGGACCTGCCAAGGGTTGCGCAATCGGTGTTCCCCGGCGGTTGGGAAACCGCGATGGACCGCAACGTTTCGTTCATCGTCAACCGGATGAACGAACGGGTGCTGGCCGGCCAGTCGATCGAGACGCTCCTGGCGGTGCTGATGTTCGTGCTGATGGGCATCACGCTGGAACGCTCGAAGATCGCCAACGATCTGCTGACCACCATGGCGCGGGTCTTCGGCCCGCTGCCGGGCGGTCTGGCGGTGTCGATTGTGGTGGTGGGGGCGTTTCTCGCCGCCTCGACCGGGATCGTCGGTGCCACCGTGGTGACGATGGGCCTGCTGGCGCTGCCCACCATGTTGCGCAACAATTATTCGCCGGAGCTGGCGACAGGCGTGATCGCGGCAAGCGGAACGCTGGGGCAGATCATCCCGCCCTCGATCGTGATCGTTCTGCTGGGCACGCTGGCCGGCGACCTCTATTCCACCGCGCAGGAGGCCCGCGCCAACGCGGCAGGCTGTTCCGACGCGCTGACCTATCTGGGTGAGCCGGCGGTGGTTTCGGTCGGCACCCTGTTCCAGGCGGCGATGCTGCCCGGCATCCTGCTGGCGCTGCTCTATGCGGGCTATGCCTTCGTCTTTGCGCTGTTCAATCCCAGCAAGGCCCCCGCGGTCGCCCTGGGCGATTCCAGCAACGAGCCGGTGACCCGGGGCGAGGCGCTGACCTGGTTCCTGGCGGCCCCGATCGGGCTGATCGGCGGCGTAATTCTGCTGGCCAGTGTCGGCATCGTCGGCAGCCAGAACATCACGGTGTCGAGCTATTCCGACATCGGTGAAGGGGCGAGCCTGCGCACCAACGTCGGTGACGAATGCAAGGCGGCGATGATCGAGCTGCACGGTCAGGAGGCCTGGGATACCGCCGTGGCGGAACAGGCCGCGATTGACGCTAAGGGCACCGATGTCGAAAGCCACAAGCTGTCGGACGAGGAGATGGCGGCAGCGCGGGCCGAAAAGATCGCCGCAGCGGCGCCGATCGGCACCGGCATCGCCACGCTGCTGGTGCTGCTGGGGCTGGTGCTGGCGACGGCGCGGGGCATCTCGCCCAGCTCCGATCCCAAGCCGCTGATCCTTGGCGCTGTCGGGCTGTTGCTGGTGGCGTTGGTGGATCTGACGCTGATCACGCCGCTGACCTCGTCGGGGGCGACCTGGCTGTTGGTGGCGCTGCCGTTCGCGCTGGCGCTGTACGGTGCCAAGCACGGCGCGGCCCGGCTGGCGCAACACGATCTGATCCGGGTGGTGTTCCCGCCGCTGGTTCTGATCGTCGCCGTTCTGGGTTCGATCCTGGGCGGCATCACCAACCCGACACCGGCCGCGGCCCTCGGCGCCGGCGGGGCGATCATGCTGGCCGCCTACCGCAAGCTGCAGGATCAGGGCCGCTCGGGCCATGTGGTGATCTGGTCGACCTTCGCGATCATCATCTGCATCCTGATCGGGGTGAACTTCGACCTGCGCATCAACCAGGAGGGGGTCAGCGTCGAAAGCTGGATCGCCTTCTTCGGGGCCTATGGCGCCTATCTCTACGCGCTGTTCGGGCTGTTCTACGGGTGCTGGGTTCTCTATTCCGGCGGCGTGCTGACCCCGGTGGTGCGCGAGACGGCGAAGGTGACCTCGATGGTGTTCACCATCCTGATCGGGTCGCAGCTGCTGAACCTTGTGGTGATCTCCTTCGGTGGCGAACACTATATTCAGCAGTTCCTGAAGAGTTTCGACAACGAGTTCACGGTGTTCCTGATCGTGATGCTGGTGCTCTTCATCCTTGGCTTCGTGCTGGACTTCCTGGAGATCATCTACATCGTGATCCCGATTGTCGGGCCGGTGATTTACGGCGGGTCGTTCGACCCGAAATGGGTCACCATCATGGTGGCGGTGAACCTGCAGACCTCGTTCCTGACACCGCCGTTCGGCTTTGCGCTGTTCTACCTGCGCGGCGTCGCCCCGCCGGAGGTGACCACCGGCCATATCTACCGCGGGATCCTGCCGTTCGTGCTGATCCAGGTGGGCGGTCTGGCGCTGCTGTGGTTCTTCCCGAGCATTGTGACGATCATCCCGGATCTGATGCCGAACTAACGGTCGGCGGAAATGAGACTGAGCGAGGGGGCCTGCGGGCCCCCTTGTTTTTTGTGTCGGGGGAGAAACGCTGCCCTCGGCTGCTGGCGGCGCATTCACCCCGGAGTAGTATCAGCCGGAAAAAGGAAGCGGCGGCGCCGGCAACAGGCTGACGCGTCCGGGGGAGGGGAAATAGCGAGGGGCGCGGCGCAGGAGCTGCGGCCGGACCGGCTCAGGCCCGGGTCGGGCGGCGATCGGGCAGCGAGATATTGGCGACCTGTTCGGCGATCGGCTCGGTCCCGTGCGGGTGGGTCGCGTTCGAGAACGCCTCCGGATCGGTCACCTTTTGCCACTGGCCGCCGACGAAGACCTCCAGCCCGGAAAACCGCGCCTTGTAGCCCATCTTCGGACTGCCGGGCACCCAATAGCCCAGGTAGACGTAAGGGAGCCCGTTCTCGCGCGCGATCTCGATATGGTCGAGGATCATCCAGGTCCCCAGCGAGGCCTGCGGCAGGTCGGGCGTGTAGAAGGAGTAGACCATGCTGACCCCGTCCTCGAGCACGTCGGTCAGGCTGACGGCGATCAGCGCCTGATCCTCGGGGTCGGTGTATTCCACCACCCGCGAGCGGATCGGGGTCTCCTCGATCATCGCGGCAAACTCGAACACGTCCATATCGGCCATGCCACCATCGGCATGGCGCGCATCGAGATAGCGGCGAAAGAGGCTGTACTGATCCTCGGTCGCCCAGGGCGAGGTCGCCCGCCGGGCCAGATGGGCGTTGCGCTTGGCCGCGCGCTTCTGCGCCTTGGAGGGTCGGAAGGCGGCTACGTCGATCCGCGCCGAGAAACAGGCCGAGCAGTCCGCACAGGACGGCCGGTAGAGCACATTCTGCGAGCGGCGGAACCCCTGTTGCGACAGCGCGTTGTTCAGCCGCTCGGCCCCTTCGCCCTGAAGCGCGGTGAACAGTTTGCGCTCCATCCGCCCCTCGAGATAGGGGCAGGGTTGGGGGGCCGTGACATAGAATTGCGGCGCGATGGGCAGCGTATGGCGCATGGGGCTCCTGCGGGGTTTCCGCGGGATGATAACAACGCATTTCAGGCCCGCCAAGTAGGGATTGGCCGGGCCGGGGCACAGTCGGTGAACTGGGTTAACGCCCGGTGTTACCGGGCGCTCCGGCGGTTCAGCGCGACGGTGCCCATCACCGTATCGGTCAGACCCTGGCCGCGCGCGCCGGTCAGCATCATCACCACCGAGATCACCTGCAGGATCGGCACCGCGAAACTGATCGTGTAGCCGGCGGTATGGGCCACCGCCTGGCCCAGATCGAGCCGCGCACCGCCGGCGTCGCGCAGCTCGATCCCGGCAAAGCGCATGCCCCAGGTCGCGGAGCCGCCCGCGATCGTCACCACCCGGTAGGCAAAGCCCAGCACCAGGAACAGGAACGGCCAGATGAACAGGCCCACGAAAGCGGTGGCCAGCACCACGCCGAGACAGAGAAGAAAGGTCACCACGCTGTCGATCAGCCAGGCGATCAGCCGCTTGGCGGGGACGGCGTCATAGAATTGCGGCTGGTCGAACGGATCGGGCAGGGCGTGCATGGGAAAGGAGCCTTTGCAAGGGGGAACGCCCCGGGGCGCGTATGGCTCCGGGGCGGGGTCGTGTCGGGCTGGCTCAGGCGCCGGCCGGGCCGGTGTCGTCGCGGCGGGCCTGGTCGCGCGCTTCATTGCGGGCCTCTTCCGCGGCGCGGCGGGAGCGGTCTTCCATGAACTGGTCGAACTCCGCCTGGTCCTTGGCCTCGCGCAGCCGTTCGAGGAAGCTCTCGAATTCGGTCTGCTCCTGTTCCAGGCGGCGCAGGGTTTCGGACTTATAGGCGTCGAAGGCGGAATTGCCCGACGGCATCATCGCCCCCATGCCGTGGAAATGCCCGCGTTGGGAGTGGCGGCGGGACGAACGGTGGCGGCAGGCGTGGCTGAACATGCGTTTGCTCCAGATCATATAGGCAAGAAGGGCGAGGCCGATCGGCCAGAAGAAGATGAACCCGAGAACCATGGCGGCGATCCAGGCGCCTTTGCCCCTGTCGTCAAGCCATGCTTCGGCCCGGGAAAACCAGCCGGGGCGGGACATCGCCGGGACTGTATCGGTGAGCGTGGTCATTGTCGGTATCTCCAGATCAGATGTGATGTGAATGCCTTTCACATTACTGAAGATCAGAGTCCGGGGCGCTGTTTGCAAGAGGCGATGTGAATGTTTTTTACATTATTTTTGGTTACTGAATAAAATCAGCGACTTGCGCCTCAGATAGCCGCAGGAGGTCGGCCGGAGAGATGGGGAAGACATGATGCGGTGTGCCGGCTGCAGCCCAGATCGTGTCGAAATCCTGCAACCGCGGGTCGAGAAAGGCGCGGATCGGATTGATGTGCCCCACCGGCGCCACGCCGCCGATGGCAAAGCCGGTCTGCGCGCGCACCAGCGCCGCGTCGGCCTTGCCCAAAGGCTCGCCAGCCACCCGGGCGGCCTTGTCCGCATCCACCATATTGCCGCCTGCGGTCAGGAACAGGATCGCCGCGCCGCTGTCCGCGCCGCGGAAGATGATGGATTTGGCGATCTGGTCCACTGCGCAGCCGATGGCGCCGGCGGCATCGGCCGCAGTGCGGGCCAGTTCGGTTTCGCGGATCTGCGGGTCCAGCCCGGCGGCCTCCAGGGCGGCGCGGACGCGTTTCATGCTCTTGCTCATGCGAAAAGGTCTAGCCGGGCCCGCGGGTGGTTTCAAACACGAACCGCACGGTGAGAGGGCTTGGCAACCTGACGCCGTGACGGCAAGACTGCGCGCGAAATCAAAGCGCGCCGCGAAGAAGAGGACGCCCCATGCAGATCACCATTCACATCGGCTTCCCGAAATGCGCTTCTTCTACCCTGCAGGCGTATTTTGCCGATAACGCGGCGTTCCACCGGGGGCACGGGCTGCTGTATCCCGATGCCCACCGCCAGCCCAAGGGCTACCGCAGCCACAGGCCCTTGCTGGAGCCGGACCTCGACCCAAGCCGCGCCGTCGCTGAGATCCTGGAGGAGGCGCGGCAGGCCGGCTGCGACCGGATCCTGCTCTCGGCAGAGGATTTCTCGACCGACCGCAGCGGACGGCTGCAGGCGCTGACCGACGGCTTCCGGGCGCAGGTGCCGGAGGCTTCGGTCACGCTTGTCTGCCTGCTGCGCGACCCGGTCGAAATGCTGCGGTCGAGCTATTTCCAGTTCATCCGTGGTGGGCTTTGGGGCATCGACCGGCCCGCGTTCTACCGCCGGCCGGATATTTCAATCAACGGCTATATCGAGGCGTTTCATGCCAGCCGGGGCTGTCACTGGTACGAATACGATACGCTGCTGAATGCGGCGTTGAAGGAGGTGCGTGCCGACCGGCTCTACGTGCGCGCCACCGATGCGGAGACCGGGGTGCTGGATCAGGTCCGGGCGATCCTGGCGTTGCCCGAAGGCACCGTGTCGCCGGATCAGAACACCCGCCATTCAGCGCGCACTATAAAACTCCTGCGCAGTTTCCAACGCGATTTCGGAGAGGCGCTCTATGTCCGCAACCGCAAGGTGCTGCTCCGGCGCGTCGACCTCAGCGGCCCGGACTACAGCGAAGCGGAGGCGGTCCGCGATGGCATGGACCTGCCGCGCGACGAACTGTTGGCCCGGTACCCGGATATGGAAGCGCACCGCCGCGCCGCCCTGGCGATGGAGCGGGCCCCGGAAGGCGCGTGAGGCCGGTTTTGGCACATTGACCTCGGACCCCGGCGCGAGCAACCTGCCGCCATGACGAACCGATTGCAGATCGCGCGCCTGCCGCGCGCATTCGATCCGGCGCTGGGAGACGAAGCCCGCGCCGCCCTGCCGGGGCTGTCCGGCGATTATGCCGCGCTGATCCAGGGGGCGGGCGGCTCCAGCCCCTATCTCAAGGGGCTGATCGAGCGTGAATCCGGCTGGCTGGAGGGCGCGCTGGACGATCCTGACGCGGCGGTTGCGGCGCTGCTGGAGGATTGCCGGGCGCTCGCCCCCGACCAGCTCAAGCCCGGGCTGCGCCAGGCAAAGCGGCGCATCGCGCTGATCACGGCGCTGGCCGATCTCGCCGGCGCCTGGCCGTTGGAGCGGGTCACCCGGCTGCTCACCGATTTCGCCGGGCTGGCCTGCGACCTGGCGCTGAAAGCGGAAATCGCGGCGCTGATCCGGCGCAAGAAATTGCCGGGGATGACCGAGGACGACGTGGCAACCGCCGCCGGGCTGACCGTGCTGGCGATGGGCAAGATGGGCGCGCATGAGCTTAACTACAGCTCCGACATCGACCTGATCTGCCTGTTCGACGAAACCCGCTACGACCCGGACGAGTATCAGGAGGCGCGCCATGCGCTGGTGCGCGTTACCCGCAACATGGCCTCGGCGCTGTCGGAGAAAACCGCCGACGGCTACGTGTTCCGCACCGACCTGCGGCTGCGCCCCGACCCCTCGGTGACGCCGGTCTGCATCTCCATGGCGGCGGCCGAAACCTATTACGAAAGCCTTGGCCGCACCTGGGAGCGTGCGGCCTATATCAAGGCGCGGCCCTGTGCCGGCGATCTGGAGGCCGGCGCGCGGTTCCTTCAGACCCTGCGCCCCTTCGTCTGGCGCAAGCACCTGGATTTCGCGGCCATCCAGGACGCCCACGACATGCGCCTGCGCATTCGCGAGACCAAGGGCACCGGCGGCCGTGTCACCGTGCCGGGTCACGATATGAAGCTGGGCCGCGGCGGCATCCGAGAGATCGAGTTTTTCACCCAGACGCAACAGCTTATCGCCGGCGGCCGCGATCCGGATCTGCGCCTGCGCGGCACCGTGGAGGGGTTGGCGGCGCTGGCCCGCAAAGACTGGATCCCGCAGGACCTGGCCGACAAGCTCTCGGCCCATTACCGCGCCCACCGCGAGGTGGAGCATCGCATCCAGATGGTCCATGACGCCCAGACCCACAAGGTTCCGGCCTCCGAGGACGGCATCGCCCGGATCGCCTGCCTGATGGACACCGACACCGATGCGCTCAAGGCGGACCTGGAGCGGCGGCTGTCGGAGGTGCATGAGTTGACCGAGGCGTTCTTTGCCCCCGATGCCGCGCCCGAGGCGGCCCCGGCGGAGGCGCAGTTCGACGCCTCGGTGCTGGCGCGCTGGCCCAGCTACCCGGCGCTGCGGTCGCAACGGGCGCAGCACATCTTCGAACGGCTGAAGCCGGAGCTGCTGTCGCGGCTGGCGCGCACTGCCAAACCGGACGAGGCGCTGCTGGCGCTCGACGGCTTCCTGTCGGGCCTGCCCGCCGGCGTGCAGGTGTTTTCGCTGTTCGAGGCCAACCCGCAGCTCATCGACCTGCTGGTCGATATCGCCGGCACCTCCCATGCACTGGCCAGCCACCTGTCGCGCAACGCGGGCGTGTTCGATGCGGTGATCGGCGGGGATTTCTTCGCGGTCTGGCCGGGGGAGGAGGCGCTGCGCGCCGAACTCGTCGCGCAACTGGCAGCGGAGGAGGACTACGAACGCCAGCTCGACAGCGCCCGGCGCTGGATGAAGGAATGGCATTTCCGTATTGGCGTGCACCTGCTGCGCGGGCTGGTGTCCCCGGCCGAGACCGGGCATCACTATGCCGAGCTGGCAGACGCGGTGCTGTCGGCCATCACGCCGGTGGTGGTGGATCAGTTCGCGCGCAAGCACGGTCCGCCGCCGGGGCGCGGTGCGGCGGTGCTGGGCATGGGCTCGCTCGGGGCGGCGCGGCTCAACGCCAGTTCGGATCTGGACATGATCGTGATCTACGACCCGCAGGAGGAAGAGAGCTCCGACGGACCGCGCCCGCTGGCGGTGCGCCCCTATTACGCCCGGCTGACCCAGGCGCTGATCACTGCGCTGTCGGCGCCGATGGCCGAAGGGCGGCTTTATGAGGTCGACATGCGCCTGCGCCCCTCGGGGACCCAGGGGCCGGTGGCGACAAGCTGGGCCAGTTTCACCCACTACCAGCGAGAGGAGGCCTGGACCTGGGAGCATCTGGCGCTGACCCGGGCGCGGGTGGTGGCGGGCGATCCCGCCCTCGGCGCGGATATCGAGGCGTTCCGGCAGGAGGTCATTGCCAAGCCCCGCGACCGTGCTGCCGTGCTGCGCGAGGTGGCCGAGATGCGCGCGCGCATCGCCGCCGCCAAGGTGCCGGCAGGCGTCTGGGATGCCAAGACAGGCGCCGGTCGGCTGTTGGAGATCGAGTTGGTCTCGCAGGCCGGGGCGCTGCTGGCCGGCCGCGCCACCCGCGACGTGGCCAGCGGGCTGCAGGGCGGTGTCGATTGCGGCTGGCTCGGCGCGGACGAGGCCGCGACGCTGGGCGCGGCCTATGAGCTGTACTGGGCAGTGCAGACCGCCGCGCGGCTGATCTCCGCCACCGGCATCGGCGACGAGGCCCTGGGCGAGGGCGGTGCCGGGTTTCTCTGCCGGGCCAGTGGCTTTGACAGCATTGATGCCTTGCGCGCGGCCTTGCAGGAACGCTATGCGGAGGCCGCGGCCCTGATCGAGGCCGCGCTCAACCGGGAAGGAGCCGCCGATGAAAGGGGATCTTGAGATCGACCGCAAGGGTCTGATCCGCGAGGCCTATCGCATCGAGGGCATCACCGCGCCGGAGTGCCGGACCATCTTCCTGGACTGGGCGCTCAGTCTGCCGGTGGGCGAGGACAGCAGCGACGCGCTGCGCCAGCTGCTCGACCGGTATGGCGCCGAGGCCCCCGATCACCCGATGACCGGGGTTCTGACAGAAGGTCTGGCGCAGACAGACCGCCCGCGCCGCCGCGGCGGCTGGAAGAGCCGGGCGCGGCCGGCCTAAGCGGCCGCGCGCGTTCGGCCGCCGGCGGTGCGGGCGCCGTGCCGCTGACAGCCCTCTTCCCAAGCTTCGCCGTTGCCCGTAAGAGGGCGCCATGACAGCATCCGACACCCCTCCGCCCGCCGATCTGCCCCGCGTCCGCCTGATGCCCAAGGCCAATGCCCGCGCCATCCGCCACGGCTTTCCCTGGGTCTATGCCAACGAACTGGTGACAGACCGGCGCACCCGGGCCCTCAAGCCCGGCGCCCTGGCAGTGCTGGAGGACAGCGCGCGGGTGCCGTTGGGACTGGTGGCGGTGAACCCCGCCTCGCGCATCATTTGCCGCATGATCGACCGCGATCCGGCGGCGCAGGTGGATCAGACTTGGTTCGCCGCAAAGCTTTCCCACGCACTTGCGCTGCGCTCGCGGCTCTACGACGCTCCCTATTACCGCTTGGTCCATGCCGAGGGCGACGGGCTGCCGGGCGTGGTGATCGACCGTTTCGGCGATGTGGCGGTGATCCAGCCCAATGCCGCCTGGGCCGAGGCCCGGCTGGAGGAACTGGTGGCCGCGCTGGTCGAGGTGGCGGGCGTGACCACGGTGCTGAAAAACGCCTCCGGCCGCACCCGCGCGCTGGAGGGGCTGGACGATGTGAATACCGTGCCGGTGGGCGCTGCGCCGCAGGCGCCACTGCCGGTGCCGATGAACGGGGCGACCTATATGGCCGACCTGACCGGCGGGCAGAAGACCGGCCTGTTCTACGACCAGCGCCCCAACCATGCCTTCGCCGCGCGTCTGGCGGGGCAGGGGGCCAAAGTGCTCGACGTCTTCTCCCACGTGGGTGGCTTCGCGCTGGCCATGCTGGCGGGTGGGGCGGGTCATGCGCTCGCCGTGGACGGCTCGGCCCCTGCGCTGGAACTGGCGGCGCAGGGCGCGGCGGCCTCCGGAGTGGCGGATCGGTTCGAGGCCCGGCAGGGCGATGCCTTCGACACGCTCGCAGCACTTGCCGCCGAGGGCGCGCAATTCGACGTGGTGATCTGCGATCCGCCCGCCTTCGCGCCGTCGAAACAGGCGCTCGACGCGGGGTTGCGCGCCTATGAACGGATCGCGCGGCTCGCCGCGCCGCTGGTGGCGCCGGGCGGTTATCTGGGGCTCTGCTCCTGCTCGCATGCCGCCGATCTGGCCAATTTCCGCGCCGCCTGCACCCGCGGCATCGGCAAGGCGGGGCGGGCGGGGCAACTGCTGCACACCGGCTTTGCCGGCCCCGATCATCCGCAGCTGCCGCAACTGGCCGAAACCGGCTATCTCAAGGCGCTGTTCTACCGGCTGTGAAAATCGTCCTGGATACCTGCGTGCTCTACCCCACGGTGATGCGCGAGATGCTGCTGGGCGCGGCGAGGCTGGGCCATTACACGCCGCTGTGGTCGGCGCGTATCCTTGAGGAATGGGCCCGCGCCGCGCGCAAGCTGGGGCCAACCGGCGAGGCGCAGGCGCGTGGTGAGATCGCTCTGCTGCACGCCAACTGGCCCGGCGCCGAGCTGCCGCCCGCGCCGGGGGTGGAGGCGCGGCTCTGGCTGCCCGATCCGGCCGATCTGCACGTGCTGGCGGTGGCCGTGGCGGGATCGGCCGATGCGATCATGACGGTGAACCGGCAGGATTTTCCGAAGAACATCCTTGCCGAAGAGGGGCTGGAGCGGATCGAGCCCGACGGGTTTTTGTACAATTTGTGGCTTAAAGACCCCAAAGGTCTGGCCGACGTTGGCGCGCAGGTGTTGGCGCAGGCCAATGTGATGAACGGCGGCGGTTGGGAGATTCGGGCGCTGATGAAAAAGGCCCGGCTGCCACGGCTGGGCAAGGCGCTGGCGGGTTAGCCGGCCAGCCCCTGCATCACCTCCGCCGCGATCTCAAACGACCGGATCCGCGCCTGCGGATCGTGGATCTGGCCGGAGATCATCACCTCGTCCGGCCGGTATTGCGCGATCAGCGCATAGACCTGCTCGCGCACCATCGCCGCATCCCCGGTGGCACTGACCCGCAGCGCCTGGTCCACCGCCTTGATCCAGCGCGGATCGGCCACGTCCTCGATCCGGTCCACCGGCCGGGGCAGCTTGCTGGGCGTACCTGAACGCAGGCGGATAAACGCCTGCTGCATCGAGGTTTTCAGCCGCACGGCCTCTGCCGGGTCATCGGCGGCAAAGATATTCATGGCCATCATGAAATGAGGCGCCTCAAGAAACTCCGACGGTTTGAACCCGCGCCGGTAAACCTCCGCCGCCTCGCCGAGGGCATCGGGCGCGAAATGCGAGGCGAAGGCATAAGGCAGCCCCAGGTGCGCCGCCAGTTGCGCACCGTAAAGCGAGGAGCCGAGGATCCAGACCGGCACCTTGCTGCCTTCGCCCGGAATCGCGTGCAGCGTCTGGCCCGCCTCCGGATCGCCGAGATAGGCCAGCAGTTCCAGCACGTCCTGCGGGAAGGTGTCCTGCGCGGACATGTTGCGGCGCAGCGCCCGTGCGGTCGCCATATCCGTGCCCGGCGCCCGACCGAGGCCGAGGTCGATGCGGTCGCCATGGATCGCGGCCAGCGTACCGAACTGCTCGGCGATCACCAGCGGCGCGTGGTTGGGCAGCATGATGCCGCCCGCACCCACCCGTATCCGCGTGGTGGCCGCCGCGATATGGCCGATCATCACCGCGGTGGCCGACGAGGCGATGCCGGGCATGTTGTGATGTTCGGCCAGCCAGTAGCGGTGGAACCCCAGAGCATCCGCCGCACGGGCCAGCGCCACGGAATTGCGCATCGCCTGGGCGGCGTCGGCGCCTTCGGGGATCGGGGCGAGGTCGAGCAGGGAATAGCGCATGTCTGTCCTTTTCGGGAGGTTCAGGTCCGGCCCCAGCGGGCCTCCAGCCGGTCCAGCGCGGCGATCCGCTCGGTGGTCTTGGGGTGACTCATCAACCAGGCGGGCGCGACACCGGCGCGCGACTGGGTGAGGTCTTCGAGCTTGGCGAAAAGCGATTTCTGCGGCCCCAGCCCGATGCCCGCCTTGGTCAGCAGGGCCGCGGCATATTCATCCGCCTCGTATTCGTCGCCCCGCGACAGCCGGGCGGCCAGCAACCCGGTCAGCGCATTGGCGATCCAGACGCCCGCCACCGGGATGATCCGGCCCAGCACCATGATCAGCGCCGTGCGCAGCGCGTTCTGGCCGGAGAAATCCAGCATTCTGCGGCGCGCATGACCCAGCGCCACATGGCCCAGCTCATGGGCGATGACGCTGGCCATCTCCTCGCCGGTGACCTCGCCGTTGCGGTACTTGCGGTAGAACCCGCGGGTGATGAAGATGCGCCCGTCGGGGGCCGCCAGCCCGTTCACCGGGTCGATCTCGTAGATATAGACCGGGATCCGCGCCACCCCCAGCGCCGCCGCCAGCCGGTCGGTGAGCGCCTTCAGCCGCGCATCGGCCAGCTCGGTGGATTTGGCGTCGAGCTCCCGATGGGTGCGCCAAACCGAGACGCGGTACATCACCAGCGCGTAGATCAGGGCCAGCAGGATGGGGGTGAACTTGAGCATGTGGGAAATATGGGGCGTAGGGCCGGGACCGGCAAGCGGTGAGACGTGGAAGGGCACCTCCGCCGGGGAAATTTTCAGCCGGAAAGGGACCAGGGTGCGTGCCCCCTTCGGCGGCTACCGCGTCAGTTCCTTCATCCCCTGTTCCAGCCCCGACAGCGTCATCGGAACCATGCGGTTGTCGAAGAGCTCCCGGATCATCTGTATGGAATGGGTGTAATCCCAGTATTTCTCCGGCACCGGGTTGATCCAGAGGTTGTCTTTCCACTGTTCGCGGGCGCGCTGCAGCCAGACCTGGCCGGCCTCGGCGTTCCAGTGTTCGTTGGCGCCGCCGGGATAGGCGATCTCATAGGGCGACATGCTGGCATCGCCCACGAAGATGCATTTGTAATCCGGCCCGTAGGTGTGCAGCACCTCCCACGTCGGGGTCTGTGCGTCCCAGCGGCGGCGGTTGTCGCGCCAGACGCCTTCGTAGAGGCAGTTGTGGAAGTAGTAGTATTCCAGATGCTTGAACTCGGTCCGCGCGGCCGAGAACAGCTCTTCGACAACCTTGATATGCGGGTCCATCGAGCCACCCACGTCGAGGAACAGCAGCACCTTGACGGCGTTGTGCCGTTCGGGGCGGGTTTTCACATCGAGATAGCCGTGTTCGGCGGTGGCGCGGATGGTGCCGTCGAGGTCGAGCTCTTCGTTCGCCCCCTCGCGTGCCCAGCGGCGCAGCCGTTTCAACGCCACCTTGATGTTACGGGTCCCCAGTTCGACGGTGTCGTCGAGGTTTTTGAACTCGCGCTTGTCCCAGACCTTGACCGCGCGTTTGTGGCGGCTCTTGTCCTGGCCGATGCGCACGCCTTCGGGGTTGTAGCCATGGGCGCCGAAGGGCGAGGTGCCGGCGGTGCCGATCCATTTGTTGCCGCCCTGGTGGCGGCCTTCCTGTTCCTTCAGCCGCTCTTTCAGCGTTTCCATCAGCTTGTCGAAGCCGCCCAGGGCCTCGATCTCGGCCTTTTCCTCTTCGGACAGGTGTTTTTCGGCCATCTTGCGCAGCCAGTCGGCGGGCAGATCCACCGCCTCCAGAACCTGATCGAGGCTGATCTGTTCCAGCCCTTCGAAGCTGGCGGCAAAGGCGCGGTCGAACTTGTCGAGATTGCGCTCGTCCTTCACCATCGCGGTGCGGGCGAGGTAATAGAACGCCTCGACGTCATAGGTGGCCAGCCCCGCCTTCATCCCCTCCAGAAAGCTCAGATATTCCCGCAGCGAGACGGGGACGCCGGATTTCCGCAGGTTTTCGAAGAAGGGGAGGAACATGATTGCTCGCTTTCGGCCTCGTCTGCAGGGGTTACACGGCGGAGCGGTGGATCAGGATTGTCGCCAGCATGCCCACGATGGCAAAGCCGATCGCGTAGACGGCGGCGTATTGGGCGATGTCCGCCAGCTTGCCGCCGCGTTTCTTGGCCGTCATGCCGCCCAGGATGGCGCCGATCAGCGCCGCTGCAATTACGATCATCGTTGGTCTATCCGCGCCCTCTGTTCTGGGGGTTCAGCGCCGCGATCTCGCGCATCTTGGCCCGTACCGCCCAATCTGAGCCGAACCCGTACCGCGCCCATCCCAGGCTGTCCAGTCTGACGCTGCGGGCCTCCTCGGGGCGGCCGGTCTGGTCCAGCGCCTCGGCCTTGAGCAGCATCAGGGTGGACAGCAGCGCCGCATTCTCCGCCCGCGCCGCCACGTCGAGCATCGGGTCGATCTCGCGCAGGGCCTGGGCGCCGTTGTTGGTGGCGATGGCAAAGGCGGCGGTCTGAGTCACCACATAGGCGGCGTGCAGCCGGGTGGCGGCGCTGCGCGAGAGAAAGCGCAGCGCGGCGTGAAACTGCTGCTGGGCGGCCTCGGGATCGGTCATCTGGGTGATGCGGCCCAGCATGTAGTAGCTGAAGGCGCGGCGATGGTCCTGCCAGCCCAGCGTCTGGGCGGTGCGGGCCGCCGTATTGGCGGCCGCGTGGCGCGCGCCCGGGTTGGCGCCGGGGCCAAGCGCGGTCTGCACCGCGTCGATCCAGCTGCGCGGGGTCTCTATGACGGGGGCGGCAGGCTGGTGCGCGCCGGCCGGGTTGAGCCGCGCCAGCAGCGCGGGCAGCCGGGCGGCGACCTGTCCCTCGGTCATGCCGCTGCGCAGCTCGGGCGCATAGGTGGCGCGCAGGATCAGCATGTCGAAGCCGGTCAGCACAGTGTGCACATTGTCGTCGTTGAACACCGAATCCGGCAGCCGGTAGAGATCGTTGAGCGGCCCCAGCGCCTGAGCCAGTTCCTCGTGCAGGCAATCGCGCAGCTCCTGCGGGGTGGTGTCGTAGGGCACGAAGATGCCCATGCGTGTGCGGGTGCGCAGCACCGACCAGTTGGTCTTGGGTTTGCGGCGGTCGCGGCGGAACTCGTCAAAGCTGGAGACATTGGGGATCACGAAACAGGCGGCCTGGGGCAGGGCGCGACGGATCTCGGCCCGGCTGACCGCCTCGATGGTGATATTGGCCGCGCCGCTGGTGATCTGGCGGATATCGATGCCGGCCTCGCGCCGCAGCCGCGTCAGCAGGCGGCGCAGGTCGGGCTCCAGGCTGGGCGGCGGGCTGCCGGTGACGCGCACGGTAACCGGGGTTTCGAAGCGGGTGAAATAGTCGAGCTTGCGGCCGCTCTCCAGCCGGAAATGCAGCGACAGGAAATCGGCGGCGATATTGGCGTTGGGCCGGGTCGGCGCGCTGGGGTGCGGGGTGGCAAAGGCCTTCATCGGCGGCAGCGTGCTGTCGGTGATCTTGGCCCGCGTCGGCGTGTCGGCCAGCGGCACCGTGTTGCAGGCCGCCAGCAGCACCCCGAAACACAGGAGGAGGGCGGCGCGGATCATGGCCGCTGATACTTGATAAAGGGGGTCAGCATGCCGATCCGATCATAGAGCTTGCGGGCGGTGTCGTTGAACTCCTGCGTCAGCCAGTAGACGGTCGGCGCGCCCCGTTCGTCGGCGGCGGCATAGACAGCTTCGATCAGCGCCCGCCCCACGCCCTTGCCGCGCATCTCCGGCGCGGCGTAGAGATCCTGCAGGTAGCAGACATTCTCGATCTTCCAGGCATGGCGGTGGAACAGGTAATGCGTCAGCCCGACCAGCCGCCCGTCGGCCTCGGCCACCAGCGCGCTGAAGTCCTGCGGATCGTCGCCCAGCAGCCGCGCGAAGGTGCTGTCATAGACCGCGTCGGGCAGCGCGGTCTCGTAGAACTCCAGATATCCATGCCAGAGCGCCGCCCATTGCGGGCGATCCTCGGGGCGCAGGGCGCGGATGGTCAGATCGGTCATGTCGGTCGCCGGGTCGATGATATGCTTGCGGTACACGCTTCGGACCAGCGGCGCCAAAGCGGGCGGGAGTATCTTGAAATGAGGATATTCCCGAATGGCGTGCATCGCAATGGCGGGGCGACCGCAGCGCCCCCGTCCGGCCCCGGTCCGCTTAAGGACGGCGCGTGGAGCGCCCACCTGTTCTTTTCCCGCAGATCATCTCCGGCAGGCAGTACTCCCGCCGGAGCCCGCGCCCCAAGGGGGCATCGGATCTGATCGTCAGCGCTGGCTGCGCGCCATGAACGCCAGCCGTTCGAACAGATGCACGTCCTGCTCGTTCTTCAGAAGCGCCCCGTGCAGCTTGGGCAGGGCGTTGACGCCGTCGCGTTTCAGGTCCTCGGCGTCCAGATCCTCGGCCAGCAGCAGCTTCAGCCAGTCCAGCACTTCGGAGGTCGAGGGTTTCTTTTTCAGCCCCGAGGTTTCGCGCAGCTCATAGAACTGGGTCAGCGCCGTGGTCAGCAGCGATTCCTTGATGCCGGGGTGGTGCACCTCGACGATCTTGCGCAGGGTCGGCTCGTCGGGGAAGCGGATGTAGTGGAAAAAGCAGCGGCGCAGGAAGGCGTCGGGCAGCTCTTTCTCGTTGTTCGAGGTGATGATGACGATCGGGCGCTGTTTCGCCTTCACCGTCTCGCCGGTCTCGTAGACGAAGAATTCCATCTTATCGAGTTCCTGCAGCAGGTCGTTGGGAAACTCGATATCCGCCTTGTCGATCTCGTCGATCAGCAGGACGACCTTTTCCTCCGCCTCGAAGGCCTGCCAGAGCTTGCCCTTCCTGATGTAGTTCTTGACGTCATGCACCCGCTCGTCGCCCAGCTGGCTGTCGCGCAGCCGGCTGACGGCGTCGTATTCATAAAGACCCTGCTGCGCGCGGGTGGTGGATTTCACGTTCCACTCGATCATCTTCACGCCCAGCGAACTGGCGACCTGCTTGGCCAGTTCGGTCTTGCCGGTGCCCGGCTCCCCCTTGACCAGCAACGGCCGCTCCAGCGTCACGGCGGCATTGACCGCGATGGTCAGATCGTCGGTTGCGACGTAGTCCTTCGTGCTCTCAAAGCGTGCGGTCATGCGGGGCTCCCTTCTGTTCCGCCGTTGGGGATAATCAGCCCACGGCGCCTTTGCAAGCGCCGCCGGGCTGTGCCGTTGGGTTCCGGTGCAGGAGGCGTGGGCAATTGCACAGCGTGCGACTCGGCCGCCTGCGGGGCAGGCGACAACGTTGCGCGCGCCGGACGGCTGCGTCCGAAATGGAAACAATTCAGCGCCGCATGCCGGAAATATAGTCACCGTCTAAGATAAGCGTTGCAAGGGCTTGAGGCACATCCCGGCAGGCCGGAACAATTCCCCCCAACCCCTGCGACATTTGTGTAGTGACATCCCCCGGGCCTTGGGATACATGCAGCCCCATGAGAGCACGGGTGAACAACGTGACTGCGACTGACAGGCCCGGGCCGGAAGAAGGTGAAGTAGGTATGAAAGCCGAAGTTTTCCTGCCGGAGGATTACCGCCCGGCCGAAGACGAACCGTTCATGAATGAACGACAGCTCGAATGGTTCCGCCGCGAATTGCTGCGGCAAAAGAACGAACTTCTGAGCGAAAGCAAATCCACCATTGCAGGTCTGCAGGACGGGACGCGCAATATCCCGGATGTGGCCGACCGCGCCAGCGAAGAGACCGACCGCGCGCTGGAGTTGCGCATTCGCGATCGCCAGCGCAAGCTGGTGGCCAAGATCGACAGCGCCCTGCGGCGGATCGACGAAGGCGAGTTCGGGTATTGCCAGGAAACCGGCGAACAGATCTCGCTCAAGCGTCTGGTGGCGCGACCGACCACCACGCTGAGCCTCGAGGCGCAGGAACGTCACGAGCGCCGCGAAAAGGTGCATCGCGACGACTGATCGCGGCGACGGATGGCAAGACTGTACAGGGAAAACGCCGGGGTCAGCCGCCCTGGCGTTTTTCGTTGGCGGCCCCGGACGACGGCAGGGCCGCACAAGGGCAGGCGATGAGCAAGGAGAGCCGGGCAGGAATGACGCTGAGGGGCCGCCACATGATCGTGACGGGCGCCGGGATCGGCGGGCTGGCGGCGGCGCTGGCGCTGCGCGCGCGCGGCGCCGAGGTGACGGTGCTGGAACAGGCCTGCGAGATTGCCGAGGTGGGCGCCGGCCTGCAGATCAGCCCGAACGGTGCGGCTGTGCTGCGCGCTCTGGGGCTGGGTGCGGCGCTGGAGCGGGCCGCAATGCCCTCACGCGCGGTGGTGCTGCGCGATTACCGGCGGCCGGGCGAGGTGCTGCGGCTGGATCTGGCGCAATATGCCGCCGATCAGGATTTCTACCTGGTGCACCGGGCCGATCTGATTGACCTGCTGGCGCGCGCGGTGCGCGCCGCCGGTATTCCGCTGCGGCTGCTGCAGCGGGTCGAACGGGTGGAGCCGGGGCCGTTGCCGGCGCTGCATCTGGCCAATGGGGCCCAGGCGCGTGCCGATCTGGTGGTGGGGGCGGACGGGCTGCACTCCCGGGCGCGGCTGGCGCTCAATGGCGCCGACCGGCCGTTCTTTACCGGTCAGGTGGCCTGGCGCGCGACCGTGCCCAACGATCTGGACCTGCCGGCGGAGGCGCAGATCTTCATGGCGCCGGGGCGGCATCTGGTCTGTTACCCGCTGCGCGGCGGCCGGCTGATCAACATCGTCGCGGTGCAGGAGCGCAAGGCGTGGGCCGAGGAAGGCTGGCACCACAGCGACGATCCCGACAACCTGCGCGCTGCCTTCGACGACTTTCGCGGCCTGCCCGCCGCGCTTCTGGCGCTGGTGCGCGAGGTGGCGCTCTGGGGGCTGTTCCGCCATCCGGTGGCCCCGCGCTGGCAGGGCGAGGGGGTGGCGATCCTGGGCGACGCCGCGCATCCCACCCTGCCGTTCCTGGCGCAGGGGGCGAACCTGGCGCTGGAGGATGCCTGGGTGCTGGCCGATTGTCTGGCGGGAGAGCCGGATCAGGCCACGGCGCTGGCCACCTATCAGGCACGGCGGCGCGACCGGGCGGCGCGGGTGATCGCGGCGGCGAACTCGAACGCCTGGAAATACCATTTCCGCCTCTCGCCCTTTCGCGAGCTGGGGCATCTGGCACTGCGCCTCGGCGGCCAGTTGGCACCGGCGAAGGCAGTGCGGCAGTTCGACTGGATCTATGGGTACGATGTGACGAAGGGGCGGTAGGGCCTCTTTCGAAAACCCCGCAACTGCAACCTTAGCCGGTCCTCCAAGCCCAGGTTCCTTTGCGCGGCTCGTTCTGTGAGGCTGGTGGTAGAGGTGAGCTGGTTGCCGCTCCAGGCCTCAGCGATTGCCGCTGCCGGTGAACCTTGCCGCATCGGCAGCCGCCCGGCGGATGGCGTTCGACTTGTGGACCGTCTCCATATACTCCGCCTCCGGATCGCTGTCGTACACGACACCGCCGCCGGCCTGGATATAAAGCTTCTTGTCCTTCACGATTGCGGTTCTGAGGGCGATACACATGTCCATGTCGCCGCCCGCGCTGAAATAGCCGACGCCGCCGCCATAGACGCCGCGCTTCTCCGGCTCCAGCTCGTCGATGATCTCCATCGCCCGCACCTTCGGCGCGCCGGAGACGGTGCCTGCCGGCATGCCGGCAAAGAAGGCGTCCAGCGCGTCCTTGTCCCCGGCCAGCTCGCCCACGACGTTGGAGACGATGTGCATCACGTGGCTGTAGCGTTCGATGATGAACTTCTCGGTGGGCCGCACCGTGCCGATACGCGCCACCCGGCCAACATCGTTGCGCCCCAGATCGAGCAGCATCAGATGCTCGGCCCGTTCCTTCTGATCGGCCAGCAGATCGGCCTCCAGCGCGCGATCCTCCTCTGGCGTCGCGCCGCGCGGACGGGTGCCGGCGATCGGACGGATGGTGACCTCGTTGCCGAACACCCGCACCAGGATCTCGGGGCTGGCGCCGACCACCTGGAAGCCGCCGAAGTTGAAATAGAACATGAAGGGCGAGGGGTTGGTCCGCCGCAGCGAGCGGTAGAGGGCGAAGGGCGGCAGCGGGAACTCCTGCGTCCAGCGCTGCGCCGGCACCACCTGAAAGATATCGCCGGCGCGGATGTATTCCTTGGCCTTCTCGACGGCCGCCTTGTAGCCGTCCTTGGTGAAGTTCGACACCGGCGCCGCGGCTTCCTCCGCTTCGCCCAGATCGCGGCTCTCGGCTGGCATGGCCCGCTCCAGATCGCGCACCGCGTCCATCACCCGTTCGGCCGCCTGCGCATAGGCGGCGCGCGCGTTCTGTCCGTCGCCGGCCCAGGCGGGCGCCACCACGGTAACCTCGCCCTTGACCCCGTCCAGCACGGCCACCACCGAGGGGCGCAGCATCAGCGCATCGGGCAGGCCGAGCGGATCGGGGTTCACATCCGGCAGATGCTCGATCAGCCGCACCATGTCATAGCCGAGATAGCCGAACAGGCCCGCCGCCGCCTGCGGCAGGTCCTCCGGCAGCTCGATCCGGCTTTCGGCGATCAGGTTGCGCAGGCTGGTCAGCGGATCGGCCGCCTCCGGCACGAAGCCTTCGGGGTCGAACCGCGCCTGCCGGTTCAGCGCCGCCTTGTCGCCGTCGCAGCGCCAGATCAGGTCCGGTTTCAGCCCGATGATGGAATAGCGCCCGCGCACCTCGCCGCCGGTCACCGATTCCAGCATGAAGGCATCCTTCTGCCCCGCCGTCAGCTTCAGCATCAGCGACACCGGCGTATCCAGATCGGCCGCCAGCCGGGTGTAGACCACCTGGTTCTGCCCCGCCTCGTAGGCGCGGGCGAAGGTCTCGAAATCCGGGGTCAGTGCCATGTTCAGGTCCTTACTGGAAACCGGACTGGACCGCGTTCAATGCGCGCTGGTCCAGCGTCGGGTTGGCCCGCAGCTGGGCGTCGCGGACAAAGGCCTCGAACAGGGCCTGGGCCAGCACCTGGTCCAGCTCCTGGCCGTAGCCGCGCCGCATCTGTTCCAGTTCGGGCGTGTCAGCCGGCGGCAGAACCTCCTCCAGCCGCACGATCTGCATCCGCGCGCCGCTGCCGATCACGCGCAGCGCGCCCGGCTCCATCTCGAACACCTGGGTCATGAAGTCGGGCGGGGTCCCGTCCAGATAGGCGGTGCGGGTCAACCCGTTCTCGACCTTCACGTCCAGCCCGGTGGCGGTCAGGTCGCCATCCGCGCCCAGCTCTTCCACCAGCGCCTCGGCCTGCGCCCGCAGGGCCGCTTCGGTCTGTTGCAGGGTCCAGCCCTCGATCACCCGGTCGCGGGCGGTGTCGAACGGTTCGGGGCGCGGCGGCAGCGTATCGTCGAGCCGCAGGGCAAAGATGCCGCCATCCTCCAGAAAGCCCACCTCGGGGAAATCCTCGGGGCTGACCTTTTGCGCAGCCTCGCGGAAGGCGTCATAGGCGGCGACACCCTCGGCGCTGTCGGCGCTCCAGTCGATCTGGCCCAGCTGCATGTCGGTCTCGTCGGCCAGCTCTTCCAGCGTGGCGCCGCCGGCCAGCAGGTCGTCGATATCCCGCGCCCGGGTCTCGATCAGCCGGCGCGCGCGCTCGGCGGCCAGTTCTTCGCGCAGATCATCGCGGGCCGCCTCGAAGGGCGTCTCGCGCGCCTCCAGTGCACCGTTCACCCGGTAAAGCGCCGGGCCGAGGCTCGAGGGCAGGGGGCCCACCACCGCGCCGATTTCGGCGGCAAACACCGCCTCGGCGGCGGCGCCCAGATCGGCGGCGGTCACGTCGCCCAGATCCACGTCCGAGAGCGCCAGCCCGCGCTGCTGAACCAGCGCCTCGAAGGTGGTGCCGCCCACCTCGACCTGCGCCATCGCGGAAGAGGCCGCGGCCTCGTCGGCAAAGGCCAGCCGTTCGACCAGCCGGCGTTCGGGGATACTGTATTCCTCTCTGCGCTCGTCATAGAGCGTGCGCAGTGCCGTCTCGTCCACCTCGACCTGGTCGAGGATCATGTCCGGCGTCAGCGTGACATAGGTGATCTGCTTGGTCTCGGGCAGGGTGAACTGCTCGGGGTGGTCGTCGTAATAGGTCTGCAGCGCGGCATCGTCGGGCGCGGGCAGGGGGCTTTCCAGATCCTCGGCGGTCATCACCGCCATGGTGAAGCTGCGGCGCGCGCCGACATAGTCGACCAGCGTGTTCACCAGCGTCTCGGGCATCGTCACGCCGCTGACGATGGCACCTTGGACCAGGGTGCGGGCGGCCTCCTTGCGCAGATCTTCCTCGAAATCCGCCTCGTTGATCCCGGCCTGATCCAGCGCGAAGCGATAGCTTTCGCGGTCGAACTTGCCGTCGATCCCCTGAAAGGCCTGGATCGCCACAATCTCCTGCTGCAGCTTCTCGTCGCCCACCGACAGGCCCAGCTCGGCCACCTCGTTGTCGATCGAGGCCAGCGCGATCAACTGGGCCAGAACCTGCTGATCCAGCCCCATCGCCTTGGCGTCGCTCATCTGCAGCGGCTGGCCGGTCTGCGCCTCCACCGCGCGAATCTCGCGCTGCAGCTCGCGGGCGTATTGTTCGACGCCAACGGTCTCGTTGCCGACCTTGGCGACGGTGCGCACGCTGCTGGACAAATTGGTGGCGCCGAACCCGGCAAGACCTGCGACCAGCAGGCCGAGCAGGATCCAGACGAAGGTCTTCGAAAGTTGTTTGACCCGTACGGCCATGATGTCCCCTTCCCCGGCGGTGCCCTGTGTTTCGGCGCCCTGCATACGACGCGGGCCAAGGGGGGGCAAGGTCAGATGGTGAGGGCGGTCAGACGGTCGTAAAGCGTGCCGATCCCGGCCCGGTCGAGATTGGCAAAGGCGACGCGCAGATGCCGCGCGCCGGTGGGATCGGTTTCCGGCACGAACATGGTCGCGGGCAGCAGCAGAACGCCGGCCTCGCGCACCAGGCGGCGTGCGAGCTCATCGGCTCCCATGTCGTAGGGATGAGCGAAATAGGCGAAATATGCGCCCAGCCCCTTCAGCGCCCAGCCGCGGCTTTCCAGCGCCGGCGCCCCCTCGGCAATCGCCGCGCGGCGGTCGAGGATCTCATCCCGTTCGCCCGCCAGCCACTGGTCCAGCGTCTCGATCCCCTTCAGCGCCGCGAACTGGCCGACCTGGCTGGGGCAGATGGTGACGCTGTCAATGAATTTCTCCACCTCTTCCAGCAGGGCGGGAGAGGTCAGCAGCGCGCCGACCCGGTGGCCGGTCAGCCGATAGGCCTTGGAAAAGGAATAGAGGTGGATCAGCGTGCGGTCCCAGTCGGGATCGGCAAACAGATTGTGCGGCGCGCCGGTCTGGCTGTGGAAATCGCGATAGGTCTCGTCCACGATCAGCTTCACCCCCCGTGCCTGCGCCAGATCGTAGAAGGCGCGCAGCAGCCCGGCGGGATACTCCGCGCCCGACGGGTTGTTGGGGGTGACCAGCACGATGGCACGGGTGCGGTCCGTGATCAGGCCTGCCGCCTGTTCCGGGTCAGGCAGCAGGTCCTCGCCGGTGGGCAGCGGCGCCGCTTCCACCCCGGACATGTCGAGCCACATCTTGTGATTGAAATACCACGGCGTCGGCAGCAGCACCGCGTCGCCCTCGCCGGCAATCGCGGCGATGGCGGCGGCAAAGGCCTGATTGCAGCCCGAGGTGATGGCAACCTGATCCGCCGCCACCGCGCCGCCGTAGATCCGCGCGGTGCGATCGGCCAGGGCCGCGCGCAGCTGCGGCATGCCCAGGTCGGGGCCGTACAAATGGGCCTCTGTTCTGTACAAAAGGAACTCCGCCATCGCCTGGCGCAGCGCCTCCGGCGGGGCTTCCATCGGCGCGGCTTGGCTGACGTTGATCAGCGGACGCTCGGGCGGAAACGCCACCCCGTCGAGCCATTTGCGCGCCTCGACGATCGGGGCGGCGAAGGTGGCCCGGGTACGCGAAATGGACATTGCAGCCTCCTGTCGCCTCACCGGGCCGATACGAAGTGTTCAGATGGACGGCACGTGGTCCCTCGCCGTGGCCTCAGTCGCTGCCGCGATAGGGTTCTACATATTGCAGTGCCATGTCCCAGGGGAAGAAGATCCAGGTATCCTGGCTGACCTCGGTGATGAAGGTATCGACCATCGGCCGCCCCTTGGGCTTGGCGTAGACGGTGGCGATATGCGCCTTGGGCAGATGCTGGCGGACCACCTCCAGCGTGCGGCCGGTGTCGACCAGGTCGTCGACGATCAGCACCCCGGTGCCGTCGCCCACCACATCCATGTCCGGCGATTTGATCACCACCGGCTCGTTTTGGGTCTGGTGGTTGTAGGATTTCACGCTGATCGTATCGACGATGCGGATATCCAGTTCGCGCGCGACGATCATCGCCGGCGCCATGCCGCCGCGGGTGATCGCCACCACGGCGCGCCAGCCGCCCTCTTGCGGCGCGTCGCCCTGCAGGCGCCAGGCCAGCGCCCGCGCGTCGCGGTGCAACTGGTCCCAGCTGACGTGAAACCCCTTTTCATGCGGCAGGCGGTCGGTCATGGCGGCGATCCTTTCTTTTGCTCTTCTCAACTACGGCCGTCTGCGCGGGCTCAGCCCTTGGCGATGTCGGGGGCGTCGACCGCCTTCATCCCGACCGCGTGATAGCCCGCATCCACATGCAGCACCTCGCCGGTGACGCCGGCGCCCAGATCCGACAGCAGGTAGAGCGCTGAATTGCCCACATCGTCGATGGTCACGTTGCGGCGCAGCGGCGAGTTGTATTCGTTCCACTTCATGATGTAGCGGAAATCGCCGATGCCGGAGGCGGCCAGCGTCTTGATCGGCCCGGCGCTGATCGCGTTCACGCGGATGCCGTCCTTGCCCAGGTCCTCGGCCAGATACCGCACGCTGGCCTCCAGCGCCGCCTTGGCGACGCCCATGACGTTGTAATGCGGCATCACCTTTTCGGCGCCGTAATAGGTCAGCGTCAGGCAGCTTCCGCCCTCGCTCATCATCTTTTCGGCGCGGTTCACCACGGCGGTGAAGGAATAGACCGAGATATCCATCGACAGCTGGAAGTTGGCGCGGCTGGTGTCGACATAGCGGCCGCGCAGCTCGTTCTTGTCGGAAAAGCCGATGGCGTGAACGATGAAGTCCAGCTTGCCCCAGCGCGCCTGAAGTTCGGAGAACAGCGCGTCGATCGAGCCCTCGTCGCCCACGTCGCAGGGCAGGACGATGTCGCTGCCCAGCTGGGCCGCCAGCGGATCGACCCGTTTTTTCAGCGCGTCGCCCTGGTAGGAAAACGCCAGCTCGGCACCGGCGCCGGCAAGCGCCTTGGCGATGCCCCAGGCGATGGATTTGTCATTGGCCAGGCCCATGATCAGGCCGCGCTTGCCGGCCAACAACTGATTTGACATGAAGGTTCTCCGCCTCTCTTCACGGTGTGAGAGTGACGTTTAGGCGATTGCCCGTGAGGCATCAAGAGGATCGGGTGCAACGGGCTTGCCGCCGGGCCGGTCGCCCTCTAGTGTCCGTTAACAGAGCCATGATGGGGACAACATGGGCGACAGAAGTGGAATTTTTTCAGGCGGGGATCCGTTCGAGATCGCACGTCAGTGGCTGAGTGAGGCCGAGGCGAGCGAAGTGAACGATCCGAACGCGATTGCGCTCTCGACGGTGGATGCGCAAGGCATGCCCAATGTGCGCATGGTCCTGCTCAAGGAAATCGAGCCGGCCGCCTTCGTTTTTTACACCAACTACGGCAGCGCCAAGGCGCAGGAACTGGACCAGGCCGGAATGGCGGCCTTCGTCCTGCACTGGAAATCCTTGCGCCGGCAGATCCGGGTGCGCGGTCATATCAGCCGCGAGGAGGGGCCGCAGGCGGATGCCTATTACAGCTCCCGCTCGCTCAAGAGCCGTCTGGGGGCATGGGCGTCGCATCAGTCGCAGCCGCTGGAAAGCCGTGCCGCATTGATGGCGAAGGTCGCGAAACTGACCGCGCGGCTGGGCGCCAACCCGCCGCGGCCGCCGTTTTGGGGCGGCTACCGGTTGGTTCCGGTCGAGATCGAGTTCTGGGCCGACGGCGCGTTCAGGCTCCACGACAGATTTGTGTGGCGGCGTGAAAATGTAGATTCCACTTGGAAAATCCAGAGGTTGAGCCCTTGACATTCACGTCACGTGAAATGCAAGGCTTTGAAAATATATGCGGAATTTCGCTCAAATAGAAGTTTTCAGCTTGAAATGTTCATATTACATATTGCACAAAATCAAGCATGCGCCTTTGGAGCGTGAAGACACAAAACGCGGAAACAAGCAGAAGTGGCAGAAGATCTGAGCAGCACGCACCAAGTCGAAGGCCAGGTGAAATGGTTCGACCCGACCAAGGGATTTGGGTTCGTCGTCTCTGACGCCGGCGGCCCCGATATCCTTTTGCACATGAATGTGCTGAGGAATTTCGGTCAGAGCTCGGTCGCCGACGGCTCGCGCATCGAGATTTTGACGCAAGAGACCCAGCGTGGTGTCCAGGCGGTCGAGGTAATCTCGATCACGCCGCCTGCGCGCGAGGAGGACGGGCCGGTCCTGTCGGACTTCAGTCACCTGGATCCGGAAGAGATCCGGCAGCGGCCGCTGGAGCCGGCGCGGGTGAAATGGTTCGACAAGGCCAAAGGTTTCGGTTTTGCCAACGTCTTTGGCCGCAGCGAGGACGTGTTCCTGCATATCGAGGTGCTGCGCCAGTCTGGTCTGGCCGATCTGCAGCCGGGCGAGGCGCTGGCGATGCGGGTCATCGACGGCCGCCGTGGCCGGATGGCAGCCGAGGTGCTGGCCTGGGAAGCCGCGCTGAACGAGCAGGGCACACCGTAATGCGTCGGCTCGCCGCGGTTCTGCTGCTGTTGCTGAGCGCGGTGCCGGCGGTTGCCGATATATCCGAATGCAAGACCGGGCAGGTCACGCTGCGCGGCGATTGGGGACAGGTTCAGTTCAGCGTTGAGGTGGCCGATACCCCCGAGGCGCGCGGCCGCGGGCTGATGTTCCGCGAGGCGCTGCCGCGCGGGGCGGGCATGCTGTTCGTCTATGAGCGTCCGCAGCGGGCCAGCTTCTGGATGAAGAATACGCTGATTCCACTCGACATGATCTTTGCCGACCGCACGGGGCGTGTCACCCGGGTGCATTCGGGTGCGATTCCCGGCGACCTGACCCCGATCGACGGCGGGCCCGGCGTCTATGCGGTGCTGGAGATCAATGCCGAGCTGGCCGAACGCTACGGCATCGCGCCGGGCACGGTGATGCGCCATCCGGTTTTTGCAGGCGGCCCGGCCGCCTGGCCCTGTTAGGGCTTTTCAACCCCGGGAACTGCGGCTAGACAGGCCGGCGTCGGGGCGTGGCGCAGTCTGGTAGCGCACCTGTTTTGGGTACAGGGGGTCGTGAGTTCGAATCTCGCCGCCCCGACCATTGAGACCGGGCCGCAGACCCAAGGCCGCGGTCCTGCGCGCGGCGCTCTCCTGTAAGCATCGAAGATTGCACATAAATTCGCCATGCATGCTGCGACGCAACTGCGCAGATCCAGTGGCGGATATGATTTCCCCTTGCAGAAAAGGGGGTTCCGCAGCGTGCTTCAGCCTCTCCGTGAGCTGCTGCCGCGCAGCATTCCCGAAAAGAATCGTGGCACGCCGGAGTGTCCAGCCCGGTCAACCGAAATTTTGGCGTCGGGGCGCAAATAAATTCGTTGACCCTCCTTGGCTGAATGCTTCAGATTGTGTGGGCTAGCTGGTGATCCACTAAATCTAGTGCGTTAAACTAGGGACCCCGGCGCGCGAGAGCGGCACAATAATCATTGCAGAGCATCGGCAGAATGCCGGGTGCGGCGGCCACGGACGGCCCCGCAACAGGATAGCTCACGCAGAACACGCCGCCAGAACGAGGGCGCCCCGGCGCTGAAGGGACTGGTCCGGAAGCGGGCTGAACGTGAAATACCTGAAGATCAGAGGCAGCAATGAAGATCGAAAGAAAGTTCACCAAGGCAGGGCAGGACGCATATTCCGATCTGGAATTCGTGTCGGCGACATCCGAGATCCGCAACCCCGACGGCACCATTGTGTTCCGGCTGGAAAATATCGAGATTCCGGCAGGTTGGAGCCAGGTCGCCAGCGATGTGATCGCGCAGAAATACTTCCGCAAGGCCGGGGTGCCGGCGCGGCTGAAGAAGGTGCGCGAAAAGGGCGTGCCGGAGTTCCTGTGGCGCTCCGTCCCTGATGGGGACGTCGAGACTACCGGCGAAACCTCGTCCAAACAGGTGTTCGACCGGCTTGCAGGTGCCTGGGCCTATTGGGGCTGGAAGGGCGGCTATTTCACCACCGAGGAAGACGCGCAGGCCTATTATGACGAGATGCGCTTCATGCTGGCGACCCAGCGCGCCGCGCCGAACTCGCCGCAGTGGTTCAACACTGGTCTGCACTGGGCCTATGGCATCGACGGACCGGCGCAGGGCCATTACTATGTGGACTACAAGTCCGGCAAGCTGACCAAGTCGAAATCCAGCTACGAGCACCCGCAGCCGCATGCCTGCTTCATCCAGTCGGTCGGCGACGATCTGGTGAACGAAGGCGGCATTATGGACCTCTGGGTGCGCGAGGCGCGCCTGTTCAAATACGGCTCCGGCACCGGCACCAACTTCAGTCGTTTGCGCGCCGAGGGCGAGGCGCTGTCGGGCGGTGGCAAATCCTCCGGCCTGATGGGCTTCCTCAAGATCGGCGACCGCGCCGCCGGCGCGATCAAGTCGGGCGGCACCACCCGCCGCGCCGCCAAGATGGTGATCGTCGACGCCGACCACCCGGATATCGAGGATTTCATCAACTGGAAGGTGCTGGAAGAGCAGAAGGTCGCCAGCATCGTCGCGGGCTCCAAGATGCACGAGCTCAAGCTCAACGGCATCTTCTCCGCGATCAAGACCTGGGACGGCAGCATCGAGGATGCCTGCGACCCCAAGACCAACGACAGCCTCAAGTCCGCGATCCGCGACGCCAAGAAATCGGCGATCCCGGAGACCTATATCAAGCGTGTGCTGGATTACGCCAAGCAGGGCTATACCAGCATCGAGTTCCCGACCTACGACACCGACTGGGATTCGGAGGCCTACAACTCCGTCTCCGGCCAGAACTCCAACAACTCTATCCGCGTCACCGATGGTTTCCTCAAGGCGGTGCGCGAGGATGGCGACTGGGATCTGATCAACCGCACCAACGGTGAGGTGTGCAAGACGGTCAAGGCCCGCGACCTGTGGGAAACGATCGGTCATGCCGCCTGGGCCTGCGCCGACCCGGGGATCCAGTTCCACGATACCGTCAACGCCTGGCACACCTGCCCGGCCGATGGCCCGATTCGCGGCTCCAACCCGTGCTCGGAGTACATGTTCCTCGACGACACTGCCTGTAACCTGGCGTCGATGAACCTGCTGACCTTCTACAAGGACGGCGAATTCCAGGCCGAGGATTACATCCACGCCACCCGGCTGTGGACCCTGACGCTGGAAATCTCGGTGCTGATGGCGCAGTTCCCCTCGAAGGAGATCGCGCAGCTGTCCTACGATTTCCGCACCCTTGGCCTCGGCTACGCCAATATCGGCGGCCTGCTGATGAACATGGGGCTGGGGTACGACAGCGACGAGGGTCGCGCCATGGCCGGCGCGCTCACCGCGATCATGACCGGCACCGCCTATGCCACCAGCGCCGAGATCGCCTCGGAGCTGGGCGCCTTCCCCAGCTATGACCGCAATGCCGAGCATATGCTGCGGGTGATCCGCAATCACCGCAACGCGGCCCGCGGCAACGGCCACGGCTACGAAGACCTGGAAGTGAAGCCGGTGCCGCTCGATCACATCAATTGCCCCGATGCGCGCCTTGTCGGCATGGCGATGGCGGCGTGGGACGAGGCGCTGGAACTGGGCGAAAAGCACGGTTACCGCAATGCGCAGGTTTCGGTGATCGCGCCCACCGGCACGATCGGCCTGGTGATGGATTGCGACACCACCGGGATCGAGCCCGATTTCGCGCTGGTGAAGTTCAAGAAGCTCGCCGGCGGCGGCTATTTCAAGATCATCAACCGCTCGGTGCCCGCGGCGCTGGAGAACCTCGGCTATTCCTCGGCCGAGATCGAAGAGATCGTCTCCTACGCGGTCGGCCACGGCTCCATCGGCAACGCGCCGGCGATCAACCCGACCACACTGATGGGCCACGGCTTTGGCGAGAACGAACTGGCCAAGATCGAGGCCGCGCTGGAAAGCGCCTTCGACATCCGCTTCGTCTTCAACCAGTGGACCCTGGGCGAGGAATTCTGCCACAACGTGCTGGGCATCGCGACCGAGACGCTGAACGATCCCACCTTCGATCTGCTGCGGCACCTGGGCTATTCCCGCGCCGATATCGAGGCGGCCAACGACCACGTCTGCGGGACGATGACACTGGAAGGCGCACCGCACCTGAAGGAAGAGCACTACCACATCTTCGATTGCGCCAACCCCTGCGGCAAGAAGGGCAAGCGCTTCCTCTCGGTGGAAAGCCACATCACCATGATGGCGGCCGCGCAGAGCTTCATCTCCGGCGCGATCTCCAAGACCATCAACATGCCCAACGACGCCTCGATCGAGGATTGCCAGAAGGCCTACGAGCTGAGCTGGAGCCTCGGGGTCAAAGCCAATGCGCTCTACCGCGACGGTTCCAAGCTTAGCCAGCCGCTGGCGGCCGCGCTGGTCGAGGATGACGAAGAGGCCGAGGAAATCCTTGCCACCGGCTCGGCCCAGGAAAAAGCGGCGACGCTGGCCGAGAAGGTGATCGAAAAGGTGGTCATCAAAGAGGTCGCCCGCGGCCGCAGCAAGATGCCCACGCGCCGCAAAGGCTACACCCAGAAATCCATCGTCGGCGGGCACAAGGTGTATCTGCGCACCGGCGAGTACGAGGACGGCAACCTGGGCGAGATCTTCATCGACATGCACAAGGAAGGCGCCGGCTTCCGCGCGATGATGAACAACTTCGCCATCGCGGTGTCGGTGGGTCTGCAATACGGCGTGCCGCTGGAGGAGTTCGTCGACGCCTTCACCTTCACCAAGTTCGAACCGGCGGGCATGGTGCAGGGCAACGACAGCATCAAGAACGCCACCTCGATCCTCGATTACATCTTCCGCGAACTGGCGGTGTCTTACCTCGACCGCACCGACCTGGCCCATGTGAAGCCCGAAGGCGCGAGCTTCGACGATCTGGGCCGCGGCGAGGAAGAGGGCGTGTCGAACGTCAGCGAACTGAGCGAAAACGCCGCCTCGCGCAGCCTGGAGGTGCTGAAACAGATCAGTTCCACCGGCTATCTGCGCAAGCGGCTGCCACAGGAACTGGTGGTGCTGAACGGCGGCCAGAGCTTCGGCGCTACCGCGCTGGCCGGCAGCGGCGATCCCAGCGCGGCCTTGCAGACGCTGGTGCCGGAAACCTCGACCTCCGCTGCTCCGGCTGCGGCCGGCAGCACGGCGATGAGCACGGGCACCGTCACGATGGACGCCCGCGCCAAGGCCAAGATGCAGGGGTACGAGGGCGACCCCTGCGGCGAATGCGGCAACTACACGCTGGTGCGCAACGGCACATGCATGAAATGCAACACCTGCGGTGCGACGAGCGGGTGTAGCTGAACGAACAGCGCCTGACCCGGCGCTCAGGGGCAAGGGGCCTGCGGGTCCGGCCCCGACGAACAAGCGGGCAGGGCGGGACACGCCCTCCCGGACGACCATGGTGCAGGACACCGCGAAACCCTCCGGGTTCCGCTCTGTTCTGCCCGGCGGAAAATCTCTGAATTTTCCGCACGTACAGGGTGGGGCAGGGTATCGCCCTTCCCACTCTCTCCAGGGGCGGGTGCGCTCGCCCCAGACGACGTCCAGGCCGCAGGCAAAAACACTTTGGGCGGTCAACGAGATGAGCCTGGACGGCGAAACTAAGGGGGGCCTTGCGCCCCCCTTTTTTTGTCGAGCCCGGCGGGACGGGGCGGCGCCGGGGCCGAGGCTTGCAAAGAAAACGATTTCACCACACACTAAAACACTTTTTCGGCGCTTCGGATGAGCAAAGGGCATATTGGCATGGCACTTGAACTGACTTTTCCCGCCACGGGGTTCTCGGTCGATGATCTGGCGAACATCATCGATTTCATTGCGGTCGACGCCGAGGTCTCGCCCTCGAGCGTGAGTTCGACGTCCTTTTCCGGCTCGGGAAGCTTCAGCAGCGGCGGCGCCACATTCACCGTGACCGGAACCGGGTTCACGCCCGGCGTGATCGGCGGGTCGACCTATATCACCGCCGGTGTGATCGACACGATCACCTTTGCCTCCGGCGGCCGCACTGTCACCTTCGAGCAGGTCGGCAGCGATCCGATCGATCTGAGCGTCTTTGCGCCGATCATCTATGCGGACGACACCGGGACCAAACCGCTGGGGATCGAGAACTATCTGCTCGGCAAGGACTGGATCATGAATCTGGGCGACGCTGACGATGTGGCGCCCGCGGGCACCATCGTCGGCGACGGCGCCACGCTCAATCTGCGCGGCAACGATATCATTCGCGGCAACGGAGGCAACGACACCCTGTTCAGCGGCGATGGCCGTGACAAGGTCTTCGGCGGTGCGGGTCGCGACACCCTGGACGGCGGCACAGGCAACGACAAACTGTTCGGCGGCGGGCGCAAGGATGTTCTGGACGGCGGGCGCGGCAACGACAAGTTGACCGGCGGCGGCGGCGTGGACAAGTTCGTCTTCCACAACAAGTCCGGCAGCGACACGATCACCGATTTCAACGCAACCAACAACCGCGAGGATATCGACCTGAGCGACGTCAGCCGGATCAAGGGCTATCGGGATCTGGCCAACAACCATATGGAGCAGGTGGGCGACGACGTGGTGATCGACGATCACGCCGGCACGAAGATCACCCTGCTGGACGTCAGCATCGACGACCTGGGCAAGGGCGATTTCCTGTTCTGACTTCTTTGCCAGACGCGGTAGAAAAGGGGGCTGTCCCGGCCCCCTTTGTTCTTTCGGGTTTCTGAAAACGGCTTGGAATCAGCTCTTTAGGCGCCACTCTTCCCACACGAAGGGGTAGGCCCAAGCGATCTCGTGGGTTTCCGCCAGGCGGTCCGTGATGGCCTTGCGCGCCTCCCGGTTCTCGGGGCGGAACAGGTGGAATTGCACCACCAGCCGGGTGATCCCGCGGATCAGCCCGGCCTCGATCAGCGCCGGCAACAGCTCGTATTCACCGCCTTCGATATTGATCTTGGCGAGCTGCACCTGCGCGATGCCGGTTTCGGCAAAGAAATCCCGCGCCGCCTTCACTGGCGCGGCAAAGCTGCGGCTGTGATCGGCAACGGCCGACGAGGCATCGCCGGCATCCGACAACTGCAGCGTGCCGGCCTCACGTCCCAGCGCGCAGGCGTGGACGGTGACGGTCGGCCTGTCCGCGAACCTCTGCCGCAGCTTTTCGGCAAAGCCCGGATGCGGCTCGAACACATGCACGCGGGCCTGCGGCTGGGCCGCCAGAACCTGTTCGGTCCAGCTGCCCTCGAATCCGCCGAAATCCAGCACGACCGCACCGGGCTCCAGATCGGAGAAATCGGTGATCCGCGCCTGTGCCCCGTCCTTGCGGAACGCCTTGTAGGACTCGAATGCAATGCCCTTCCACGGATTGCGCCGGCGCTCCAGCCAGCGTTTCAGTGATGCCATTGCGCTCTCTCCTTCGTCGGTGCCGCGACACCATAGGGGTGGGGCCGGGGGCGAACAAGGCCGCGCCGGTCCCGGCACTCCCGATGCGCGCCGCGGTCAGGCGGCGGGCACACCGGCGCGTTCGGCGGCAAAGGCGCAGAGGGTTTGCAGGGCCTCGGCGAAATCGGCATCGGCGATGGTCATCGCCACCCGGATATGCCCCGCCGCCGCGCGGCCAAAGCTTTCCCCCGGCATCACCGCGATGCGATGGGTGTCGAGCAGCGCATTGGCAAATTCCGTCCCGCTCATCCCCGTGGCGCGCACGTCCAGCATCACATACATCGCCCCCTGCGGCGGCAGCACCCGCAGCGCATTCTGTCCGGCCAGGATCTCCAGCGCCAGCGCCCGGCGGCGGCGGAACGGCGCGGCGACCTCTTCCTCCATGCCGTCGCCCTGGTCGAGCGCGAAGAGCGCGGCATCCTGCACGAAGCCCGGCACGCCGTAGGTGGTATGGGTGGCGAGGTTGACCAGATGCGCGATCGCCGCCTCCGGCCCCACGATCCAACCGCAGCGCGAGCCGGTCATCGCATGGGATTTCGACATCGAACCGACCACCAGCGTGCGGTCCTTGAGGGCGGGCAGGGCGCGCGGCGACAGGTGCGCCCCGTCCCAGACCTGGGTGTCGTAGACCTCGTCGGAGATCAGCCAGAGGTCGTTGTCGTTGCAGACCTGCGCGATCCCCTCCAGCGTGGCCCGGTCGTAGAGCGCGCCGGTGGGGTTGTTCGGCGTGTTGATCAGCAGCGATTTCGCCTTTGGCGTCACCGCCGTCGCGATATCTGCGGCGCGCGGCAGAAAGCCGTCTTCGGGCCGGGTCTGGACCGCCACCGGGCGGGCACCGGCGCCACGGATGGTGCCGGGATAAGTGACGTAATACGGATCGATGAACAGCGCGTCGTCGCCGCCGTCGCAGGTGGCGCAATGGGCCGCGAACAGCGCCGCCTGGCCGCCGGGCGTGATCAGCACGTTGTCACGGCCGGTCGGAACCCCGGTGCGCGCCTGAACCCGTTTCGCCACCTTGTCGCGCAGGGCGCTGACGCCGGGCACCTCGGCATAGCCGGTATGGCCGCCGGTGGCGCTGTGATCCATCGCGCGCAGAATCGCCGGATCGGTGCGGATGTCGTGCTCGCCGATGGTCAGCTGAACCACCTTTTCCCCCGCCGCGATCAGCTTGCGGGCGCGGTCATAGACATCCCATCCGTCCGAGCCGCCGCCGGTCAGTTGGGTGATACGTTGGGAGAGCTGCATGGGAATACCTCCGGGACTGGTCTTGGGCCGAGAGGGGCAGAGCGGGCCGGGATTGTCAATCGAACGGCGGGGGGTGACCTCGGGGCGCGGCGCGCCAGCGCCCTGAAAGAGACCTTTCCGTCTTCCCTCCGCCGCGCCGCCATGCTATCGCGGCCCCATGAACCGGATGCCGCGCATCATTATTACCTGCTGCATTACCTGCTGATCTCTCAGCGGGCCGGTTTCTGTCGTTTTCATCTCCCTGACAAGTTGCTAAGCCCGCGCCGAGCGCAGCGCCGTTGAGGAGCCACGTCATGACGACGATCAAACTGCACAACACCCGCACCCGCCGGAAAGAGGTGTTCACCCCGATCGACCCCGACAATGTGCGGATGTATGTCTGTGGCCCCACCGTCTATGACCGGGCGCACCTGGGCAACGCGCGGCCCGTGGTGGTGTTCGACGTTCTGTACAGATTGCTGCGCGAAACGTACGGGCCCGATCACGTGACCTACGTGCGCAACTTCACCGACGTCGATGACAAGATCATCAAGCGCGCGGAGGAGAGCGGGCGGCCGATCGCACAGATCACCGCCGAGACCACCCAGTGGTTCCTCGACGACATGGGGGCGCTCGGCGCGCTGGAACCCAACGCGATGCCGCGGGCGACCGAATATATCCCGCAGATGATCGCCATGATCGAAGAGCTGATCGCGGGCGGCCACGCCTATGCCGCCGAGGGGCATGTTCTGTTCTCGGTGGAAAGCTACAAGGCCTATGGCGCTCTCTCCGGCCGCTCGGTCGAGGATATGATCGCCGGCGCCCGGGTCGAGGTGGCCCCCTACAAGCGTAACCCGATGGACTTCGTGCTGTGGAAGCCCTCAGACGACGACCAGCCCGGCTGGGACAGCCCCTGGGGCCGCGGGCGGCCCGGCTGGCATATCGAGTGCTCGGCGATGAGCTATGAGTTGCTGGGCGAGAGTTTCGACATTCACGGCGGCGGTAACGACCTGATGTTCCCGCACCACGAGAATGAGATCGCGCAAAGCTGCTGCGCCCATCCGCATGGGGAGTTCGCCCACTACTGGCTGCACAACGAGATGTTGCAGGTCGAGGGCAAGAAGATGTCCAAATCGTTGGGCAATTTCTTCACCGTGCATGATCTGTTGGCAGGCCATGATGGTGAGCCGCCGGTGCCGGGCGAGGTGATCCGCTTCGTCTTCCTCTCCACCCATTACCGCAAGCCGATGGACTGGACCGCGAAGAAGGCGGAAGAGGCGGCGGCGACGCTGCGCAAATGGCGGGCGCTGACAGCGGGCGTCGAGCCCGCCGCCAGCGCTGCTGCCGCGGTCGTAGAGGCGCTGGCCGACGATCTGAACACCGCCGGTGCTATTGGTGAGCTGCACAAATTGGCTGGCGAGGATCCGGCGCTGCTGCTGGCCTCTGCCCGGCTGATGGGGCTGCTGACGCCGGAGATGGGGGACTGGGCCGAAAGCGCCCCGGTTGATCTCTCCGCCCATGAGGCGCGCCTCTTCGCAGCGCGGCAGGCTGCGATGGAAACCAAAGATTTCTCCGAGGTCGACCGGTTGAAGGCGGCCTATATCGATGCCGGTCTGGAAGTGCGGATGAGCAAGCAGGGGGTGGAACTGGTCCCCGGCGCAGGCTTCGATGCTGCCAAGCTGGAGGGGTTGGAATGAAGCGCATCGCTCAACAAACAGACCACCGGGCCCGGCCTGCACGGGGGGGACGCGAAGCGCCCGCCCCGTGGGGGGGCGGGACGGGCGCTGCCGGCTTTGCCGGCAAGGGGGTGATGACCCGGCAGCCGATCTCAAGCGCGCAGGAGGGCATCCAAAATGTCTAAGGAACGCCTCTACATCTACGACACCACGCTGCGCGACGGGCAGCAGACGCAGGGTGTCCAGTTCTCCACGCCTGAGAAGATCCGCATCGCCGAGGCACTGGATTCCCTCGGCGTCGATTACATCGAGGGCGGCTGGCCGGGGGCGAACCCGACCGACTCCGCCTTTTTCGACGCCGCGCCCGCGACCCACGCGCGCCTCACCGCCTTTGGCATGACCAAACGCGCCGGCCGCTCGGCAGAGAATGACGATGTGCTGGCCGCCGTGATGAACGCGGGCACCGGCGCTGTCTGCCTCGTCGGTAAGACGCATGAGTACCATGTCACCACCGCGCTGGGCATCACCCTGCCGGAGAACCTGGAAAACATCGGCGCCTCCATCGCGCATATCGTCGGGCAGGGGCGCGAGGCGCTGTTCGATGCCGAACATTTCTTTGACGGCTACAAGTCCAACCCCGGCTATGCGGTCGACTGCCTGAAGGCCGCGCAAGAGGGCGGCGCCCGCTGGATCGTGCTCTGCGATACCAACGGCGGCACCCTGCCGGAGGAGATCGCCCGCATCGTGCGCGAGGTGATTGCCGCCGGCATCCCCGGCGATATCCTCGGCATCCACACCCATAACGACACCGAAAGCGCCGTCGCAGGCTCGCTCGCCGCGATCGAGGCGGGGGTACGGCAGGTGCAGGGCACGCTGAACGGGCTGGGCGAACGCTGCGGCAATGCCAACCTGACCTCCATCATCCCGACGCTGCTGCTGAAGGAGCCTTACGCCAGCGCCTATGACACCGGCGTCACGCCCGCGGCGCTGAAGGATCTTACCCGCATCTCCCGCATGCTGGACGACATCCTGAACCGGGTGCCGATGAAACAGGCGCCCTATGTCGGCGCCTCGGCCTTTGCCCATAAGGCCGGGCTGCACGCCAGCGCCATTCTCAAGGATCCCGCGACCTACGAACACATCGACCCTGGCGAGGTCGGCAACAGCCGCATTGTGCCGATGTCGAACCAGGCCGGGCAATCGAATCTGCGCCGCCGGCTGGCCGAGGCCGGGCTGGAGGTGGCGCCTGGCGATCCGGCGCTGGGCCGTATCCTGGAGCGGATCAAGGCGCGCGAGGACGAGGGCTATGCCTATGACACCGCGCAGGCGAGCTTCGAGCTGCTGGCGCGGGAAGAGCTGGGGCAACTGCCGGAGTTCTTCGAGGTCAAACGCTACCGCGTCACCGTCGAGCGGCGGAAGAACAAGCGCAACAGGATGGTGTCGTTTTCCGAGGCCGTGGTGGTGGTCAAGGTCGATGGGCAGAAACACATGTCGGTCTCCGACAGCGTCGACGAGGCCGGCTCCGACCGCGGCCCGGTCAACGCGCTGTCCAAGGCGCTGTCCAAGGATCTGGGCCGGTACTCCGGCATAATCGACGACATGCGGCTGGTCGATTTCAAGGTACGCATCACCCAGGGCGGGACCGAGGCGGTGACCCGCGTGATCATCGACAGCATCGACGGGCAAGGGCGGCGCTGGTCCACCGTGGGCGTCAGCCCGAACATAGTCGACGCCTCGTTCGAGGCGCTGCTGGACGCGATCCGCTGGAAGCTGATCCGCGATGCGGGCCCGGCGGCCGAGGCGGGCTGAGGCGCATGCTGGCCGGTCTCGCCCTCACCGTGCTGCGCCTCGCGCTGATCGGCGTGGTGGCCTATCTGGCGATTGCCGGCGGGCTGATCCTGTCGCAATGGCCCGGGCGTGATTTGGGCGGCGCAGGGCTGCAGTTCCCCGAGCGGCAGGGTGGGATCGCCGCGCCCGCGCCGCGGACCTATATCGCCCGCGACGGTGTGGGGCTGGCCTATCGCCTGTTCCCGGGCCCGGAAGGGGCGCCGCTGGTGGTGCTGATCCATGGCTCCGGCGCGCATGGGCTCTACTACGCCGGGCTGGCGGACAGGTTGTCACGGCACGCGACGGTGCTGCTGCCCGATCTGCGTGGCCATGGGCAAAGCCGCGCCGCCGCCCCGGATGTGAGCCACATCGGCCAGCTGGAAGAGGACATCGCCGATCTGGCGCGCGCCCATCTGGCGGAGGGGCAGACGTTTGTCCTCGCCGGTCATTCCTCGGGCGGCGGGCTTGCGATCCGCTATGCCGGCGGGGAGGAGCACCCGCGGCCCGACGGCGCGATGCTGCTGGCGCCGTTCCTGAAATATGACGCCCCGACCATGCGCGAGAACTCCGGCCACTGGGCCTATCCGCTGACCCGGCGGATCGTCGGGCTGTCGATGCTGAACGCGGTGGGGATCCGGGCGCTGAACGGGCTGACCGTGATCGAGTTCAACGTGCCGCAGGCGCTGCGCAGCGAGATGACCGCTGCCTATAGCTACAGGCTCAACGCCTCCTATGCGCCGCGGGGTGACTATTTGAAAGATATCAGTGCTTTGCCTGAGTTTCTTCTTGTGGCAGGTGATGCAGACGAAGCCTTTCGCACCGACCTCTACGAGGCGACGATGGCCCCGGCCAACCCCGGCGGCGACTATCACCTGATCCCGGCGGTCACCCATCTGGGGGCGATCGACGCAGGCATCACCGCCAGGCTGATGGGAGGCTACCTTGACCGCCTCCGCTGACGATCTGAACGCCTGCGCCGGACTGGTGCAGCGCGGCGACCCGGATCGGTTTCTCGCGGCCATGGCTGCCCCGGTGGCGGCGCGCAGGGTATTGTTTCCGCTCTATGCGATGAACGTGGAGGTCTCGCGCGCGCCCTGGGTCACCCAGGAGGCGATGATCGCCGAGATGCGGCTGCAATGGTGGCGCGATGCGCTGGAGGAGATCGCCGGTGCCGGTCCGGTGCGGCGGCATGAGGTGGTTACCCCACTGGCCGAAGCGTTAACGGCGGAGATAGCTCGGGCGCTGGATGAATATATCGCCGTAAGATCCTGGGATATCTACAGGGATCCCTTCGAAGATCAGGCGCATTTCGACCGATACATTGACCGCAGTTCCGGCAGCCTGCTTTGGGCGGCGGCGCGGGCGCTGGGGGACGCGGAAGAGCGCGTGGTGCGCGATTTCGGCTTCGCGATGGGGCTGGCCAACTGGCTGCGCGCGGTGCCGGGGCTGGAGGCGCGCGGGCGGATCCCGCTGCTCGATGGCCGGCCCGAGGCGGTGCGCCAGCTGGCCGAGCGCGGCCTCGATCACCTGTCCCGCGCCCGGGCCGCGCGCGGTGCGGTTTCGGCGGCGGCGCGCCCGGCGTTGCTGGCGGGCTGGCAGGCCGGCCCGATCCTGCGCCAGGCGCAGAAGGAGCCCGCGCGTGTGGCTCAAGGCGCGCTGGAGCAGAGCGAGGCGCGCAAACGGCTGACGCTGATGGCGCGGGCCGCTTCGGGGAGCTGGTAGGGCGCAGAAACTGCACGCCAAACTCAGTTAGCCCGCGACCGCATCTTTTTCTGGCCAAAAATATCCCGGGGGAGGCGCGCGTCGCGCGACGGGGGCAGCGCCCCCTTTCCCCCTCCGCGCCGGGTCCCCGGCGCGGTTTGCTCTACAGGGGCTGGCGTTGCCTCAGATCTTGCGCTCGCGCCCCTGCTCGGGCTGGAACATCAGCCACAGCAGCGCGCCACCAGCCAGCACCAGGAACGGGCCCATCGCCATGTTCACGGCGGTCCAGCCCTCCTGCGCGGTGCCGCCGGAACAGTTCATCAACCCGCCCGAGGCCAGCGACGCCATGGTCACCCCGCCGAACACCAGCAGGTCGTTCAGCCCCTGCATCCGGCCACGCTCGTGCGGTTCATGGGCGCCGGCCAGCATGGTGGTGGCGCCGATAAAGCCGAAGTTCCAGCCGACGCCGAGCAGCACCAGCGCGATGAAGAAGTTTTCCAGCTCCACCCCGTTCAGCGCCACCGCCCCGGCGCCGGCCAGGATGGCCAGACCGGCGGCGACGATCTTTTCCACCCCGAAGCGGGCGATCAGGTGGCCGGTGAAGAACGACGGCACATACATCGCCAGCACGTGGCTGGTCACAACATCGGCGGCGCTGTTCTGTTCGAACCCGCAGCCGACGACCGCCAGCGGCGTCGAGGTCATCACCAGGTTCATCAGTGCGTAGGACACCATGGCGCAGATCACCGCCACCGCGATGCGCGGGGTGGTGATCAGCTCCCACCGGGTGCGCCCGCGCGGGGCGTCATGCGCCGGTGCTTTCGGCTTGGGGATGTTCAGCAGCAGGAACAGCAGCGAGCCGAACACATTGACCGCGATCACCGCCAGATAGGTGCCGAGAAAGGGAATCACCATCGCCTGCGAGGTCACCTTGACCAGTTGCGGCCCGATCACCGCCGACAACAGCCCGCCCGCCATCACGTAGGAGATCGCCTTGGGCCGGAATTCGTCCGAGGCGGTATCGGCGGCGGCAAAACGGTAGAACCCGTGCGCGCTCATGTAGATGCCGGTCAGAAGGCTGCCCAGCAGGAACACCGGGAACGAGCTGAGATATAGGCCGTATGCGCCGATGGCGCCGCCGGTGGCCCCGGCCGTTGCCCCCAGCAGAAAGCCGGCCCGGCGGCCCCATTTCTGCATGATCGCCGACACCGGCGTCGCCGCCAGCATCGAGCCCAGCACGATCAGCGAGATCGGCAGGGTGGCCAGGCAGGCATTGCTGGCCAGCGATTGCCCGGCCAGCCCGCCCACGGTGAAAATCATCGGCATCTGCGCGCCCAGCACGGCTTGGGCAGCGACCAGAACGGCCACGTTACGCTTGGCCTTGGTGTCATCTACGTCATGCATGACGCTTGCGTAGCTTTGAATGTGAATGGGTACAAGATGGCTTGCCTGTATCGATACAATTCCTATGGTTCGGGGCATGAGCGTCGGACGGATCATCGAAACCCCTGAGTGCGTGGCCGAAGGCGCCGAGTGGCTTGCCGCACGCGAGCCGCGCTTTGCCGCAGCGCTGGAGCATACCGGCCCGTTGCCGCTGCGCCGCCGCCCCGACGGGTTCGCGCAATTGCTCTCCGCCATCGTCAGCCAGCAGGTCAGCGTGGCGTCCGCCAATGCGATCTGGGGAAGGATGAAGGACGCCCGCCTGACCGGCCCGCGCAAGATCGTCCGGGCCAGCGACGAGGACCTGCGCGCGGCGGGTCTCAGCCGGCAGAAAATCCGCTATGCCCGCGCGCTGGCCGATGCGCGGATAGATTACGGCGCGCTGCGCGAGGCCCCCACCGAACAGGTGATCGAAACCCTGACGCAGGTGCCCGGCATCGGCGTCTGGACGGCGGAAATCTATGCAATGTTCTCGCTGGGCCGGGCCGATGTCTTTGCGCCGGGCGATCTGGCCTTGCAGGAATCGGCGCGCCTGCTGTTCGATCTGCCCGACCGCCCGCGCGAAAAACCGCTGCGCCGGATGGCCGAGGACTGGGCGCCCTGGCGCTCGGTTGCGGCGCGGCTTTTGTGGGCCTATTACCGCGTGGCCAAGGACAGGGAAGGGATCCGATGACACGAGTTTTGAATGCCGGCCGCAAGGGGCCGCTGTCGGGGGAAACGCGCTCGGTCGTGGTGTTCCTGCACGGCTATGGCGCCAACGGGGCCGACCTGCTGGGGCTGGCCGATCCGCTGGGGGAACATCTGCCCGACACGCTGTTCGTAGCGCCCGACGCGCCGGAAAACTGCGCCGGCGCGCCGTTCGGTTTCCAATGGTTCCCGATCCCCTGGATCGACGGCTCTTCCGAGGAAGAGGCCGAGCGCGGCATGCAGGCGGCGGTCGAGGATATCAACGCCTTTCTCGATGCGCTGATGGTGGACGAGGACGTGCTGCCGGAGCAGGTGGTGTTGTTCGGCTTCTCCCAGGGCACCATGATGAGCCTGCATGTGGCGCCCCGCCGCGAAGATCCGGTGGCCGGCATCGTCGCCTTTTCCGGCCGGCTGCTGGCCCCCGAGACGCTCAAGGACGAGGTGGTCAGCCGGATGCCGGTGCTGCTGGTGCACGGCGATCAGGACGATCTGGTGCCGCCGCAATCCCTGCCGCAGGCCGCCGAGGCGTTGCAGGAGGCCGGGTTCAAGGATGTCTTCGCCCATGTGATGAAGGGCACCGGCCACGGCATCGCCCCCGACGGGCTGAGCGTGGCGCTGGCCTTCATGCGCGACAAGCTGGGGCTCTGATCGCCGCCGGGGCGCTCAGCCGTGCCACAGGCGCGGCTCGGCGAACTCGACCGAGTTGCCGGCCGGGTCGCGGACATAGAGCGAATGCGCCCCGTTGGGCCAGTCGAATTCGGAATCCACCTCGATGCCCGCGGCCAGAAGCCGCCGGCGCAGCGCCGCGATGTCGTCACGCGCCATGGCGAAACACATATGCCCGGGGCCGCGTGTGCCATGCGTCGGAACCGGCATCGTCGCGTTGTCGGAGGCGGTCTCGGTTTCAGCGGGATTGAAGAGCAGCAGCACACCGGACCCGACACGATAGAACAGGTGACGGTTGCCCGCCCGGGTGATCGGCGTCAGCCCCAGCAACCCGCCGTAAAATTCCTCCGCCGCGTCGAGGTCGGCGGCATAGAGCGCGGTTTCCAGTATCGCACCGGGGACCGGGGCAGAGGGCAGGGCGGGGGATGTGTCGGTACTCATGATTCCAGCCTATCAGCGCCGGGCGCGCCTGTCAGGGGGCGTCAGCGCCTCCCAGGTGCCGGGCGCCAGACCGTCCAGGCTCCAGTCCCCGATGCGCCAGCGGATCAGTCGCAGGGTGGGGTGGCCCACGGCGGCCGTCATCCGCCGCACCTGCCGGTTGCGCCCCTCGCGGATCGTCAGCTCGATCCAGCAATCGGGCACGCTCTTGCGCACCCGGATCGGCGGATTGCGCGGCCACAGCCCCGGCGGCTCCTCGATCCGCCGAGCGCGGGCAGGCCGGGTGCGCCCGTCCTTCAGCTCCACCCCCTCGCGCAGCGCCTTGAGCGCGGCCTCGTCGGGCAACCCCTCGACCTGCACGTAATAGGTCTTCGCCATCTTGTGGCGGGGATCGGCGATCTGCGCCTGCAGCTTGCCGTCGTCGGTCAGCAGCATCAGCCCCTCGCTGTCGCGATCCAGCCGCCCGGCGGGGTAGACGCCCGACAGGTCGATGAAATCGGACAGGGTGCGGCGCGGGCCGTCCGCGTTGCCCCGGTCGGTGAACTGGGGCAGCACGTCGAAAGGTTTGTTGAAACGGATCAGCCGGGTCATGACGCGCCCCTAACCCAGCCAGCGCCAAAAGGAAACGCCGCAGCGCGCCCGCTTGTGGATAACTGTCATTTGCCTGTCATCTAAGCGGCGTATCGCTGCGGCGACATATTGTGGATATTCCGGGCTTGCCAGAGGTCAACCACGATATATAGTCAAATTAAGGCTGGGGCGGGGCTCCCCGCCCTGGTGGCACGAAAGGGCAGTCAGGGCGAAGGCGGAGTCAGGAAATGGACGGCGATTTCAGATCGGAGTTTGTACGCGAGCCGGGGGCGCTGAAACAGCATCCGGCGCTGGTTCTGAATGCGGATTACCGGCCCTTGTCCTATTATCCGCTGTCGCTGTGGTCCTGGCAGGAGGCGATCAAGGCGGCCTGGCTCGACCGGGTGGACATCGTCGCTGAATATGACGAGTTCGTCCACAGTCCGAGCACCCGGATCAGGATACCCAGCGTTGTCGTCCTGAAAGATTACGTCAAACCTCAAAAGCGCGTGGCCTTCACGCGCTTTAATTTATTTCTAAGGGACGAATTCCGCTGCCAGTACTGTGGCGCCAAGGGGGATCTGACCTTCGATCACGTGGTGCCGCGCGCCGCGGGCGGCGTGACCAGCTGGGAAAACGTCGTCGCCGCCTGTTCGCCCTGCAACCTGAAAAAGGGCTCCAAGTCGCTGCACCGGGCCGGCATGTCGCTGCGCCGCCCGCCGCGCCAGCCCGGCGCGGAAGAGCTGCGCAATACGGGCCGCAAGTTCCCGCCCAACCATCTGCATGACAGCTGGATCGATTTTCTCTACTGGGACGCCGAACTGCAGGCCTGAGCGCCGCACCCGGCGCATCGGGCGCGGTCCCGTCCGGTTTTGACGCGTGGCTGTCTGCCTGCCTTAGGCGGCGTTGCAGCCGGGGGCGGCCCGTTCGACCATGCCGAACAGGTCGCGCGGATCGTCCGGATCGGCCAACAGGTCGAGCGGATGATACAGGTCGGTGCCCGCCACCCGGTCGCGGACGTAGCGCAGTGCGCTGAAATCCTCGATGGCGAAACCGACGCTGTCGAACAGGGTGATCTGTTCCGGGCTCTGCCGCCCCGGCTTTCGCCCGGTGATCACCTCCCACATCTCGGTCACGGCGAAATCCGGGCCCATCTGCTGGATCTCGCCCTCGATGCGGGTCTGCGGCGGATATTCCACGAAGACACCGGCGCGGGTCAGGATGCCTGCCGCCAGCTCGGTCTTGCCGGGGCAGTCGCCGCCGATGGCGTTGATGTGCACGCCGGGGCCGACCATGTTGTCGCTCAGGATCGTGGCGCATTGCTTGTCGGCGGTGCAGGTGGTCAGGATCTGTGCGCCCTCGATCGCCTGCTCGGCGCTATCGCAGGGGACGATGCGCAGCCCGTGCCCCTCCAGGTTGGCGGAGCATTTCGCGGTCGCCGCCGGGTCGATATCCCACAGCCGCACCGTGTCGATGCCGCAGATCGCCTTCATCGCCAGGCTCTGGAACTCCGACTGCGCGCCATTGCCGATCATCGCCATGGTCCTGGCTCCTTTGGGCGCCAGATGCTTTGCCACCATGGCCGAGGTCGCCGCGGTGCGCAGCGCCGTCAGCAGCGTCATCTCGCTCAGCAGCACCGGATAGCCGTTTCCGACATCGGCCAAAAGGCCAAAGGCGGTAACGGTTTGCAGACCTTCCTTCATGTTCTTGGGGTGGCCGTTGACGTATTTGAAGCCATAGACTTCGCCGTCGGAGGTGGGCATCAGTTCGATCACCCCCTCGGCGGAATGGCTGGCCACCCGCGGGGTCTTGTCGAACAGTTCCCAGCGGCGGAAATCCTCCTCCATATACTCGGCCAACCCGCGCAGCATCGGCTCCAGCCCGACGCGATGGACCAGCTTCATCATGTGATCGACGGAAACGAAAGGCACCAGCGCCTTGTCGGAAGGGGAAAGGTTAAATGTCATGCGTAAGCCCTTGTCGGTCTGTCGAAAACGCGGCGCCCCATGGCCGAGGCGGTAAGCTCCACCAGCAGCTGCGCGGTGCGGCCGCGGTCGTCGAGGAATGGGTTGAGCTCGACGAGGTCGAGCGAGGTCATCAGCCCGCTGTCGCAGATCATCTCCATCACCAGATGCCCCTCGCGCATGGTGGCGCCGCCGGGCACGGTGGTGCCGACGGCGGGGGCGATGGACGGATCGAGGAAATCCACGTCGAAGGAGACATGCAGCAGGCCGTTTTCTGCCGCCACGAGATCGAGAAACTCGGCCAGGGGGCGGGCGATGCCGCGCTCGTCGATCTCGCGCATGTCGTGGCGGCGGATGGCGGTGCCCTGCAGGGCGGCGCGTTCGGCGTCATCGACAGAGCGCAGCCCGAGCAGGCAGATATTCCGCTCCGGCACCGGGTTCGTCAGCGGCGGAAACCCGTCGAAGCCCGAGCGCCCGGTGACATAGCCCAGCGGCGTGCCGTGCAGGTTGCCAGAGCCGGTGGTCTGCGGCGTGTGGAAATCGCTGTGGGCGTCAAGCCAGAGCACGAAGAGCGGGCGGCCCGCGCGGGCCGCGTGATTGGCCACCCCGGCGACGGAGCCCAGCGACAGCGCGTGATCGCCGCCCAGAAAGATCGGCAGCCCGCGCGCCATCGCGCCTTCGGCGGCCCGCGCCAGCCGCGCGGTCCAGCCGGCGGTTTCATTGGGTTTGTGCAGGCGTCCGCCCTCGCTGTCGGGGCTGTACGTTTCGGGGCTCAAATTCCCCAGATCGTCGACCCCGTGGCCAAGCGCGTGCAGCGCCTCAGCCAGCCCGGCGGTGCGCAGCGCGTCGGGCCCCATCAGGCAGCCGGTCCGACGCTTGCCGCTGTCCACCGGCGCGCCGATCAGAATGCAGGTGCTGTGTTTCATCCCTGTCCCGTCATCTCTGTGCTGTCTCAGGGATGTGGCCGAAATGGATTGATTTCCAGCCATCAGAATGATCAAAACGGGGGCAAACTGTACAAAACGGGCCTCATAATGGACAAAACGGACGAACGCCTGATCGCCGCCCTGCGCCACGACGCGCGTGCCTCGCTCTCCGATCTCGCCCTGCAACTGGGTCTGTCGCGCACCACCGTGCGGGCGCGGATCGAACGGCTGCAGCGGCGCGGCGATATCCTGGGCTTTACCGTGGTGCTGAAACAGGACGCGCTGCACGACCCGGTGCGCGGGCTGATGATGATCGGGATCGAGGGCAGGGGGGCGGCGCGGATCACCCGGCAGCTGCACGGGTTGCCGGAGGTGCGCGCGATCCACTCCACCAACGGGCGGTGGGATCTGATCGTGGAACTGGGCACCGAAACGCTGGAGGCGCTGGATCAGGCGCTGGCGCGGATCCGCATGCTGGACGGGGTCAGCACCAGCGAGACCAGCCTGCTGCTGTCGACTCGGAAATCGGCCTGAAGAACAGGGGCCTGCAGGCTTAGCGGGTGGCGCGGGCGGCGGCCAGCCAGATCAGGGCGAGCGCCAGCGCCGCAAGCGCGTTCCAGCTTGCCATCGAGAGACCGAAGAGATCCCAGGCCACCTCGTCGCAGCGCACCAGCGGCGCCGCCATGATCTGATCCATCAGCTGATCCGGTGTCAGCCCGCCGACCGGGCCGGAGGTGCAGGTGGTGGGGCCTTCCCACCAGCCGCGCTCGACCCCGGTGTGATAGAGCCCGATACCGGACGTGGTCAGCGCCGCCGCGCCGCCCAGCAGCGGCAGGGTGCGGCCGGGCAGCACCAGCGCGACGGCGCCGATCACCACGGCGGCCAGATGCGGCCAGCGTTGCCAGATGCACAGGTCGCAGGGCGGCAGCCCGCCCAGATACTGAAATCCGAGCGCGCCCAGCAACAGCAGGGCAGAGCCACCGGCGGCCAGCAGGATAAGGACCTTGCGTGTCATAGGTATTTCACCACCAGGAAACCTCCGACCAGCAGCACGACGAAGACGGTAAAGACGAGATTGAGCCGCGACTCGATGAATTCGCGCACCGGCTCGCCAAAGGCGCGCAGCAGTCCCGCCAGCACGAAAAACCGCAGCGCGCGGGCTAGGATTGAGGTGGCGACGAAGGTGAAGATCGGCATGCCGGTCCAGCCCGACATGATGGTGATCACCTTGTAGGGGAACGGGGTGACGCCTGCGGCCAGTACCGCCCAGAACCCGAAATCGTTGAATTTCTGGTTGAAGGCCGTCATCGCGTCGCCCTTGCCCATCGCCTCAAGGATCGGTTGGCCGATGCTTTCATAGGCAAAGGCGCCGATGGCATAGCCCAACAGCCCGCCCAGCACCGAGGCGACCAGCGCCACCCCGGCGATCACCCAGGCCCGGTGCGGCCGGGCCAGGATCATCGGGATCATCAAGACGTCGGGCGGGATCGGAAACACCGAGCTTTCCACAAAGGACACCAGCGCCAGCGCCCAGATCGCGCGCGGATGATCGGCCAGCGCGAGCGTGCGGTCATAGAGGCGTTTGAGCATGGTGGGGCCGGTCCTGGCGATGGTAAATCTCTGTCACAAGGCCAAACCACGCGGCGCACGCGCGGTCAACCACGCGTGTATCACCGCTTTGTGAAACACCGCTCTTTTGGCACTGGACCTTGGGCTGCGGCTTGGGGTATCCGGGGGCGTGGCCCAAGTGGCGGAATGGTAGACGCAGGGGATTCAAAATCCCCCGCTGGCAACAGCGTGTGGGTTCGAGTCCCACCTTGGGCACCACTTTTGAATCCGACCCATCTAAGAACCCTCAGGCTTGGAAGGGGCAGGTGGTTTCTCCGGTTTGAACGCCTGTTTTTCGGTCAGCTGTCATTGGTTTGGAAAACACAAGGCGGAGCACCGTCTTCTTTGTTGCGAGGTCTTTTTTTCATATTTCGTAATGACTTGCTGGAGACTGCGTCGAAAGTTCGAACATCTTGTCGAACGAGTGGACCGGGGGGCGTTTCTGGCCGCTTCCTCGTCGATCAGAACCTTTTCTTTCAGCAGGTCGCCAAAGCGCTTTTCATATTCTGACTTCAGTCTTTGGTTCTTTGCGTTGACGTGAGCCCTTAGACAGTCGTCGATGTCGATATCGTTCCGGCGCGCTTTCCGAAAACAGCAAAACGCGAAGAACGCGCGCCGTTCCGCCAAATCGTGCGCATTTTCCGCACAAATCCCTTTGTAAGCTGCAAGTTTGCGTAACCTGCGCGCCGGTGGTCCGATAAGAAATCGAAAACCCACCCAGACAGACAGCTGATGAGCCGCAACATGTACGTTTACCAATCCATCGCCCAGTCCCTTGCCGACCATGACATCGACACGATGTTCGGGCTGATGGGCGATGCCAATCTTTTCATGGTCGATCATTTCGTGCGTGCAGGCGGCGCAACCTTCGTGCCCGTGGCCTTCGAAGGCAGCGCGGTCCTGATGGCTCTGGCCCATGGCCGGGTTGCGGGCAAGGTCGGCATCGCCACCGTCACCCATGGCCCGGCGCTGACCAACTGCGTCACCGCCCTGACCGAGGGCGCACGCGGCCATGTGCCGATGGTGTTGCTGGCAGGGGATACCGCCGTGTCCAACCCGCATAACCTGCAGAACATCGACCAGCGCGAGACCGTCAAGATCACGGGGGCCGGGTTCGAACAGATGCGCTCGCCGGAGACCGCCTCTTACGATGTCGCCCATGCCATCTACCGGGCGCAGGTGGAAAAGCGGCCTATCGTCCTGAACATGCCCGCTGACTTCATGTGGCGGGAGGTGGAGCACAGCCGGCACGTGTTCCCCGCTTTCAACGCGCCCGCCTACGTGCCCGAGGGCGATGACCTGGACGAGGCCGTGGGCATGATTGCCAGCGCGCGGCGTCCGATCATCCTGGCCGGCATCGGCGCCAAGGATGCGGTCGAGCAGATCAAGAAGCTGGCGGATCGCCTGCAGGCCCCGCTCGCCACCACGCTCAAGGCCAAGGGAATGTTCAACGGCCACCCCTACAACATCGACATCTTCGGCACGCTCAGCACGCCCGCCGCCTATGACGCGATTGCCAAGGCCGATTGCGTCGTCGCCTTCGGCACCTCCCTGCATCATTTCACCACCGACAAGGGGGCACTGATGAAGGGCAAGCGTGTGGTGCAGATCAACGATACCGTTACCGAGGTCGCCAAGAACTTTCACCCGGACGCGGCGCTGGTGGCCGATGCGGGTCTGACGGCAGACAATATCGTCTGGTGGCTCGATGAGGCCGAAATCCCCGCGAGCGGCTTTACCGCCGAACTGGACATGGAGGTGCTGACCGCCCATCCAAAAGGCGATCCCGACAAGGCCAAACCCGGCTTCGTGAACTTCGAGTATGCGCTCGACCGGCTTGAGGAGGTTCTGCCCAAGGACCGTTTCCTGACCACCGATGGCGGGCGGTTCATGACCGAGGTCTGGTGCCGTGTGTCCTGCCCCAACGCCGAAAGCTTCATCGCCACCACCAATTTCGGCTCCATCGGCCTCGGGTTGCAGGTCGCCATCGGTGCGGGCTTTGCCGTGCCGAACCGGCCCGTGGTGCTGTTCACCGGCGACGGCGGTTTCATGATGGGGGGGATCAACGAGTTCAACACCGCCGTCCGGATGAACCAGGACCTGATCGTGATCGTGGCAAACGACTCTGCCTACGGCGCCGAGCATATCCAGTTCCTCGACCGAAAAATGGACCCCGGCCTTTCAATGTTCGACTGGCCTTCCTTCGCGCAGATCGGGACCGCACTGGGCGGTCAGGGTGTTCTGGTGAAGTCCGCCGATGACCTCAACAACGCGGTCAAGGCCATCGAAACCCGTGACAAGCCGCTCCTGATCGAGCTGCGCCTGGACCCGAATGAAGTCCCGCGTATGCGGATATAATCTGCTGGCGAGGTGTGTTCCGGATGGAATAGCTGAGGACTGGGGTGGTTCGGGTAATCTGAATGGCTGAGGTCGGTGGCTTTTTCCGCTTCCGACCCGGCAGCGTTGCCGAGATGAAGGAGTGAAGATGGCGGGATGACCGAGGCGGAACCACAGCCCTGTTTTCAAGGCGAAGGTCGCGCCGGAGGCGTTGAAGGGTGATGATACGCTGATCGGCGGCTCGGACAATGATCTGCGGACCGGAGGGCGTGCGGCCGACGTGTTCGTGTTCGCCGGGATCACGGGATCTGACACCATCACGGATTTCGAGATCGACACCGACGTGATCGAGATGCGCAGCGGCGCCAACAAGATGGAAAACCAGCGTTTCCGCACGTTGGCGACGATGTCCTGATTACCTTTGCCGACAGTCAGATCCTCGTCGAGAAAATGGAACTGTCCGTCCTCAACGATGCGGATCACGTCCAGTTCGTTTGATGTCAAACGCGTTCGATCGGCTCCGGCTTCCCGTTGTCAGGGCTGACCGCGTGGGGCGCCTTGATTGCGGGTACCGTGATTTTGGCTTTCGCTGGAGGTGAAGCGGGCCGCGCAGGGGGAGTGCAACAGTATCTTTCACAAAGGAAAAGGCCCCCCTGCGACCGGCCCCGCCCTGTGTTCCTCGTTGTCCGGTTTTCGGAACTGCGCTATAGGCCATGGTCAGTCAAACAGGGGTTTTGAAACATGAAAAAGATGATTGTCGCACTGGTTGCTGCCACGATGGGTCTGTCGTCCGCTGCCGTTGCCCAAACCACGCCGCCTGCGCCGGCGCAGAGTGGGCTGGGCCCCCTTTACGGGAACGAGATGCGCGTGGGCGTGGCTGCCGGTACTCTCGCCGGTATCATCGCGATCGGTATCCTGCTCGGTGACGACGAGAGCGGCACCACCACGACCACGACTTCGACCAAGTAATCCACGACGGCCCGTTTGGGGCCGAACGGGAAAAGATCGGGGCAGGGCCGCAAGGGCCTGCCTTTCTTCTGGCGTCTTGAATTATCGGTTTCGATAAATCCAATGGGCCCCTCGCGCGGGCTGCAGCGTGAGGTTTGGAGCCCTGAGAGTTCAAGAGCTCCCTTCAGGGCAGAGACCGGGGCGCGATGTCTCCACCGCGCCCCGCAAGTGTATCAGAACCGCGCTTCCAGCTTGACATAGATGGCGCGGCCGGCCTCGTTTACCTGGGTCAGCGTCGGGTCGAACACGTTCGACCGGCTCAGGTGGTTGGCATAGGTCCGGTCGGTGACATTGGTGACACCGGCCAGCACCACCGCATTGTCGCTGACCTGATAGCTGCCGAACAGGTCGAGCGTGGCCCAGCCCGGGGTCTGGCCGGGATCGCGCGCCGGGTCGATCCGCGTCTGGGTGGTGGCCCAGTTCACCCGCGCCCCCGCGCGCCAGGCCTCCTGACCGTAGGACACCGAGACCGAGCCGTTCAGCGGCGGGATTTGCGCCAGGGCGCGGTCGTCGGTGGTGTTCTGGCCATAGGTATAGGTGGCATCGCCTGCGATCCTCCAGCCGTTGCGCTCCCATGTGCCCGAGAGCTCGGCCCCGGCCAGTTGCGCCGTCACATTGCGGTAGGTGGTGACGCCCGGCACCGTGAAGGCGTCGCGCAGGATGAAATCCTCCACATGATCGGCATAGACCGAGGCGTTGAGGCTCCAGGTGTCGCGCCGGGTCTCGACCCCGAAATCAAGCTGGTAGTGCTTTTCGGGGGCGATATCGGGATTGCCGACCCAATTGCTGCGCGCCATGGCGCGTTCGCTGGCATCCGCCGTGCGGACCGAGCGCGACAGCCCGGCGAACAGCTTGGTGCCCTCGTTCAGGGCATATTCCAGCCGGGCCAGCCCGCCGACATTCAGCTCGTTGCGCGGCGAGTTGAAGTTGGTGCCGTATTGCATGGTGTAAAAGGCATTCGCCGCCATCATCATGCCGCCGGTGGTCGGTGTCGCGGCCGCCGCAGCGGAGGCCCGCACGTAGTCAAGCCGCGCGCCGTATTTCAGCGTGGTGCGGGCATTGAGCGCGGTCTCGGCCTCGCCGTAGAGGCCGGTCTGCTCGATGGTCACATCGGGCCAGCTCAGCGCCACCTGCAGGGCGGGCAGCCGCGCCTCGATCCCCGCGATCGGCCCCATGTAGCCTTCGGCAAAGCGGGTGTTCGACTGATGATCGACGCCGATCCTGGCGGTGGTGGTGCCGAAATCGAACTGCGCCTCGATTTTGCCGCCGTAGGTGTCCGAGGTCGTGGGCGCGACCATGCCCATCATCGCACCGGGATTGCGCAGCGAGTAATTGTCCATCACGTGGTCGACGTTGGAGCTGAACAGATTGCCCTCGATCCGGCGCAGCGCACCCAGATCCAGGTCGATCCCGCCGCGGAAGCGGTAGGTTTGGGTTTCCGAGCGCGGGCTGTCCATGCCGGCGCCGGCGAACAACACATCCTCGGCCAGGTCGCGCTCCACGTCGAAGGCCAGGTCGAGCCCGTTCCTGGCGTAACCGAGGGTCAGCCCGGTGCTCTGCTGGTCATAGGCGCTGCGGATCTCGTTGCCGGAGCCGTCGGTGTAATTGCCGGCGGATTTCTTTTCCGCGGTGCCCTTGAGGTAGAACCCTTCGCCCAGGTCGAGGGTGACGCTGCCGCCGACCTCGCTGCTGTCGGAGTTAGAGGAGAAACCGGTGCGCAGCTCCGCCTCCCAGGATTTGCCGGCGGCCAGCACCGGTGCCTCACGCTCCAGGATCACCGCGCCGCCGGTGCCGCCCGGCCCGTGGGTGACCGAGCTGTAGCCGCGTTCGACGATGACGCGGTCGGCGCTGGAAAATGCGGCGATGGAGGCTGGCGGGTCCATCCGGTTGGGGCAGCCGCCGTAGGTGAATGAGCCCGCGTCGATGATGTTGAGCTGGTTTTGCTGCTGGCCGCGGATGATGACCTCCAGCCCATGTCCGCCCATCCGGCCGGCCGTGACGCCGGGAATGGTGCTGAGCAGTTCGCCGCCGTCGAGGGCAGGGGCCACGCTCATGCCGCGCGGCACGAATTCGTAGGACGAGGCGCCGGCGACCTCGGTTTCGGTTTCGACGGTGATCGGCGGCAGGGCGATCACCTCGTCGTCGGTCTCGGGCCGGGTGGCCTGCGCCACGGCGATGTTGGAGAGCGAGGACAAGAGCAGGGCGGTTGCGCCAAGGCGCATCGCGTTGGTGTGAGTCATTTCATTTCCCTTTGATTATCATTGCACGACCGCACCTGGCGCAGGCCGGGGCCTGCGGGCGCAGATCGGGCGCCGTCGCGGCGCCGTCGCGGCGCCGGTTCGTGGTCAGAGGCTCAAAGGGGGTGCACGGATCGCGCGGGTGCGGCAGCGTCGCGCCGGGTGCGCCGGGGCACAGGCCGCCAGCTTGTAGCGGACCGGCCGGAATTCCGCAGGGATCAGAACCTGATCGGGCTGTTCGAAAATCAGTGCCGCGCCGACCACGCAAAGCGGGCATTTTGCGCCTTGCGGGACAGCGGGCTGTTCGCTCGGCGTGCCGTTGGAGAGGTCCAGCGTGATGGTTTGTAGTCCGCCGTCGCCGCAGATGACGACCTCGATGCCCTCGGCGGACCGGCTGGGCGCGTGCATGGCGGCGAATTGCAGGGCAAGCAGAACGGCAAGCGCGGCGGACATGATGCCGCCGATTCCCGTCCTTATTGTCCCCCCAACTGTCATGGGCCGCGTTTTGGCCCAAATCGGCGAACCCCTGCAATGCCAAAAATGTGACTGGTTGCGAGTACGAGGCAATTGGCCACGGTCACGAGGTCGGGATTCTGACGGGGGGATAGGCGGAGGATCAGGCGGGAGCAGGCAGGGGCAGGGGGCGGAGCGGTGTTGCTCAGGCCCCGACGGCCACCGCGAGCGGCGCTTGCTCGCCTTCGTCTTCGCCCGGGATCGGGGCATCTTCCTCATGCAGGTCGATAAAGAAGGTCGAACCGACCCCGAGCTTGCTGGTGAAGTCGATCTGGCCCTGATGTGCCTCGATGATCCTCTTGGAGATGTTCAGGCCCAGCCCGGTGCCCTCGAACTTGCGGGTGTTGGAGGAATCCACCTGGCTGAACTCTTCGAACAGCTTGTCGCGCGCGTCGTCGGCGATGCCGATGCCGTCGTCGGAGACCGACACCCGCAACAGGTCTCCCTGATGCTTGAGCGAGACGCGGACCTCGCCGTTTTCCTCCGAGAACTTTGCGGCGTTCGACAGCAGGTTGGTAATCACCTGGTCCAGCCGCATCCGGTCGAACCGGGCCCAGTATTCGCCGGTCGGCGCGTCGACGGAGATCGAGATGTTCTTGCGGTCCGCGAACGGGCGGAACCGCTCGACCGCCTCGATCACCAGTTCGCCCAGATCGCGGGTTTCGAACTCGAACTCGATCTTGCCGGCCTCGGCCTTTTGCAGCAGCAGCAGGTCGTTGACCAGATCGGCCAACCGGCGGGTGTTGCGGGTGGCGATATCCAGCGGCTTGGCCATCTTTTCCGGCGGCTGGCCCAGCACACCGGAATGAATGATCTCCAGCGAGCCTTTGATCGAGGTCAGCGGCGTGCGCAGCTCATGGCTGACGGTCGACAGGAACTGCGTCTTGGCATGGTAGGCGGCCTTGGTGCGTTCATGCTCTTCCTCCAGCTCGCGGCGGCCGCGCAGATAGGTGCTGTAGCCGACCAGGAAGCTGCGCGAACATTCGATGACGAAGACCAGAACGAAGATCACGGTGAAGAAATGCAGCCACAGTTCGGACGACAGCGGCGGCGCCACGATCACCAGATCGCGGATCGGAATGAACAGGATGGCGGCGACGTAGATCGCCAGGCGGAACGCCAGCACCGGCAGGAAGTGATGATTGTTGATCGCCGCAAAGATGGCGGCGGAGAACAGCATGAAGAGCGGCATGAAATGCCCGGTCGTCGGGCCCTGCTGGATCGCTACCGAGACACAGAACAGCGAGATGACCGAAGCGCTGATCGCGGTCCCGACATAAATTTCACGCATGAAGCGGCGGACGGTCTTTTGGTCCCAGTCCCGCGTCGACAGGATGTTGCGGAAGGTTGCAACGTCATAGGCCTCGCCGGCCCAGACCAGCGCATAGAACAGCAGCGCGAGTTTCCAGTTGTAATAGGCTCCGGCGAGGAAGATCGCGGCGGAGTAGATCGCAATGCGCTGAAGCAGCAGGTTACGGCCGACTTTCGCATAATCGCGCAGTCGCCGACGGCCCGCCCAGAGCGTCGTCTGGTCACCCGTTGCATCTATATATGCTCGTTTAAACAAGTCTCTGCCCTGCCTCGTTCAGACTTCACTCACTATAAATGCAATAATGCAACACGTATAGATTGTATCGTTAAAGATTGATGGAAGTTGGGCGTAATTGTGGCAAAAGTTGGGGCAGGCACTCACTGAGACAATAAAAACACTCCGAATCGGCAGGTTACAAATGGGTTTTCACTCAAGAAGCAGGCAGACGCCTGGGCGCGACCGATTGCCCGAACTGGCGCCGGAACAACCGGCAGCCTCCGCCCGCTCGGTCGCCAGGAGGGCGGCTCAATCGTCACAGGCGCTCCCCTCCGCGATCAGTGATGTTCTGCAGGCCAAGTTCCCGAGTCATCTGCGTTCAACCGTGCTGACGGTGCAGACACAGCACCATTATGGCGAACTATATACGGAATTTCTCAGGGCGCGGAAGCGGGTGTTCATCGACGCCAAGCACTGGGATCTGCCGCATGTGGACGGGATGGAGTTCGACCAGTACGACACGCCGCAGGCCCGCTCGGTCGTGGTGCATGAGTTCGGCGAAGTGCTGGCAGGGATCCGGCTGGCACCGACCACCGCGCGCTGCGGCTGCTACAGCTACATGCTGCGCGACGCGCAGCGCGGGCTGCTAGCAGGAATTCCTCAACATATCCTTTACGAAAAGGCGCCGGTCGCCGATCACATCTGGGAAGCGACCCGGCTTTTCGTCTCGCCCGAGGTCGAGGCAGAGCGGCGGGTGATGGTCCAGACCCTGTTGATGACGGAAATGGCCCGCGCCGCGGTGGCGGCGGGCGCCACCCATGTCATCGGGATCGTTCCGGCGGTTTTCAAACGCTGGATGGCGCGGCTTGGCATGGGCGCGCTGCCGCTGGGGCCCAAGCTGGAAATCGACGGCGACAAGACCCAGGCGGCGGTGATGCATGTCGCCCCCGTCGCGGCGTTTTCGGAGGCCAAAGGCGTTCTCCACTAGGCCGCGATGGCCGGTATCGCCGAAAAGACGCCGCTCCGCCCGTGTGGGGCCGGGGCGGCGATGACGTTGCAATCCTTCCCGCCCTCGGCAAATCTGGCCATCGCGCCGCGCGCCATGCCGCATCGGCGGAGCGACACCAGAGACACGCGCACACAGGAGGCCCGCGATGAGCGTCGGAACCCCGGCCACCCAGTTCCTGCAGAAGGCGCAGGTTCCGTTCCGTGTGGCCGAATACGACTATGATCCGGGGCAGGAGCGGGTCGCGCTGCAGGCGGCCGAGGCGATCGGCCTGCCGCCTGGTCAGCTTCTGAAAACGCTGATGGTCGAGGTCGACGGCAAACCCGCCTGCACCGTGGTGCCGGGCGACCGCAGCCTGTCGATGAAAAAAGTGGCACGCGCCTTCGGCGGCAAATCGGCGGCGATGATGCCTTCCGACAAGGCGCAGCGCCTGACCGGCTATCACACCGGCGGCATCAGCCCCTTCGGCCAGCGCCGCCGCGCGCCGGTGATCTTCGAGGCCGATGCCATGACGTTCGACGAGGTGGGGATCAACGGCGGCAAGCGCGGCCTGATCCTGCTGCTCTCGCCCGGGGCCGCCCAAGCGGTCCTGGCGGCGCAGGCCCTGCCGCTCTGCGCCGATCGCTGAACGCCGGCGCGGGCAACGCGCCGTGCTGGAAATCATAGTCTTTTGATAAGGTATTGAGAATCGCGGGCAGAGATGCGAAATTCCCGCGAAATCTCGAGCCAGCGCCGGTCTGCCGGCCTCCAGCCAGAGGATCATGTAACCTCATGTCCGGCAGGAGTATCCCCCCGTGTCCCTGGCCCCCCCTCTGGTAACCCGTCTCGCGGCTGTCCCGCTCGCCCTCTTGGCCCTGTGCCTGCCTGCCTCCGCGCAGGAGGACAAGGCGCCGCGCCTTACCATCGAACTGAACGCGCTGGCCCCGGCCGAGGGCGGCTGCACGCTGAGCTTTCTGGCGGTCAACGGGCTGGGCGCGGATCTGGAGCGGGCGGTCTATGAGGCGGTGCTGTTCGACAAGGCGGGGCAGGTGGACCGGCTGACGCTGTTCGATTTCGGCAATCTGCCGGCAGGCCGTCCGCGGGTGCGGCAATTCGTGGTGCCGGATCTGGCCTGCGGCGGGTTGGGGCGGATCCTTATCAACGGGGCCCATAGCTGCGATGCGGGCGGGCTGGGCGAAGGCGCCTGCACGGATGCGCTCGACCTCACCTCGCGCACGGATGTGGAGGTGATCGGATGATAGGGGCGCTGACCGATGCGATTACTCGGCTGGCCGACCTCGGCGGGCCGGTGGTTTTGATCCTGGCCGGGCTGTCGGTGCTGGCGCTGGCGGTGATGGTGTACAAGCTGTGGCAATTCGCGGCGGCCGGTGTCGGCCGCCACGCTGCCCTGCGCGATGCGGTGGCGGCCTGGGATGCCGGCGACCGGTCGATGGCGCGGGCGGCGCTGGGGCGCTCGACCTCCTATCTCAAGCCGGTGATCGGCATGGCCATGTCGGGGCAGCGCGACGCCGCCCGGCTGGAGGCGGAGGCGGAGACCCGTTTCGCGCGGCTGGAATCCGGGTTCCGGTTCCTCGACACCGTGGCGCAGACCGCGCCGCTCCTGGGCCTTTTCGGCACCGTTCTGGGGATGATCTCGGCGTTTCAGGCGCTGCAGGCGGCGGGCGAACAGGTCGATCCATCGATCCTCGCCGGTGGCATCTGGGTGGCGCTGATGACCACCGCCGTGGGGCTGGCGGTGGCGATGCCGACCGCCCTGGTGCTGAGCTGGTTCGAGGCGCGGATGGAGGCGGAGCGGGTGCTGGCCGAAAAGGCGGTGCATACGATCCTGTCGCCCGGCGGCGGCGCGAAAGCCGCAACCGTGCCGCAGGGGGCCGTGGCCCATGCGTAGGGCGCGCCGGCGGCGGCGATTGTCGATGACCTCGCTCATCGACGTGATCTTTCTGCTGCTGCTGTTTTTCATGCTGTCGTCGACCTTCACCCGCTTTGCCGAGGTGGACCTGACCGCCGATGGCCCCGGCGGCGCGGTCAGCGGCGCGCGCCCCGCCTTTCTGCAGCTGGAGCCAGACCGGCTGCGGCTCAACGGCGAGGAGCTGGCGCTCGACGCGCTGCCCGAGGCGCTGCGCGACCGGCTTGCGGGGGCCGAGAAACTGCCGCTGCTGGTGTCGCTGCGCGGCGGGGTCAGCGCCCAGCGTCTGACCGACCTGCTGGTGGTGCTGCGCCGCCTGCCGGAGGTCACCGCAACCGTATTGGGGGCGGCATGAGGGTGCGGCGGCAAAAGACCGAGCGCGAGCCGACCATCGCGCTGATCAACATTGTGTTCCTGATGCTGATCTTTTTCCTGGTCGCGGGCCAGCTCGCCCGGCCGCCCGAGCCGGGGCTGAAGCTGGTGCGCACGGCCGAGCTGGACGGCGCGTCGCCGCCCGACGCGCTGGTGCTGCACCCCGATGGCCGCATGGCCTATCGCGGCGCGGATGTGGCGGCGGCAGAGGCCTTCGTCGCCGGGCTGGGCGATGCGGCGCGCGCCGTTGTGCGGGTGCTGCCCGACCGCGATCTGCCCGCCGCCAGGCTGGTCGAGACCGGCCGCGCGCTGCGTGCCGCCGGGGCCGGGCGGGTGGTGATCGTCACCGCGCGTGGCGCGGCGGCGGCTGAGGCGGAGGGGGCGGTGCGATGATCGCCTCTTCCCGCCTGGGCAAACTGATCGCGCTGCTGCTAGCTGGTGGCGCCCATGGCGCGCTGGCGCTGGTGCTGGTGCAGGACGAGCCGGTCGAGATCGAGGGCGCCGCCGGGGCCGCAGAGGTGCGCCTCGGCACGGCTTTCGCCGATATGGCCGCGGGTACGCTGAGCGCGGTGGATGCGACCGAGCTGTCAGAAACGCCAAGTCCGGAACCAGCCAGACCGTTGCCGCCGCTGGATCCGTTGTCGCCGCAGACGGCCGGGGCGGCGGTGGTGCCCAGGGTGGCCGAGGCGGCTCGGCGGCAGGCGGAACCATCTGAAAACGCTCCGCTTTCCGAGCCGGAGGCAGCCGAGCCAGTCGAGCGTTTGGCGGCGTTGACGCCGCAACCCAGCCCGCTCAAGCCGGTGCAGCGGCCGGAACCGGCCAAGCCGGTCAAGGCCGAGCCGGTCAAAGCGAAGCCGCCCGAAAAAAAGGTGATCAAGCCGCAACCCGAAGCCAGGCCCGCGCCCAGGGGCAATGCCCAGCATAGCGCGCAAGCCGGTCAGACCTCCGGCAAGGCGCAGGCCAAGGCCACCACCAGCGGCAGCGCTGGCAAAAGCAAGAGCGCGGGCAATGCGGCGGCCAGCAACTATCCCGGGCTCGTGATGCGCAAGCTGTCGCGCGCGCCCAGGCCGCGGATCAATGTGCGCGGCGCGGCGGTGGTGGCGTTCCGGGTTTCCGACGGGGGCGGGCTGGCGGCGGTGACCATCGCCCGCAGCTCTGGCTCTTCGGCGCTGGATCAGGCGGCGCTGCGGGTGGTGCGCCGGGCGGCACCGTTTCCGGCGCCGCCCAGCGGCGCGCGGCGCAGCTTCTCGGTGCGGATCAAGGGGCGGTAGCGGCGGAATTGTACAGTTTTCGGGCCAAAATGCCCGGGTCGTTAAGGATATGGAAACGCCACCGGGACATCCGGTGGCGTTTGGTTTTTCGGGGGTGGGTCGCGTCCCTCAGCGCGGTCGATTCAATCCGAACGGATGGAAGGCCTCCGGCCTTGATTCCGCGCAGCGAGGAGCGCCTCAGAACAGTTTCGACACCGTCAGCTTGATATTGCGGCCGGGCGCCGGGCGGCTGGCCGAGGAGAGGTGGCCGTTGTAATCGAGATCGAAGAGATTCTCGACACCCACCCGGATCACGGTGCCGTCGAGCAGGCCGGTCTGCGGCCGGAAGGTGGCGCGCAGGTTATGCACCGTCGAAACCGGCAGCGTCGCGCCGGAGGAGTCGCGCTTGTCGGCGGCATGCACGATCTCCCAGCTGAGATCGACCGTCTCGTTCCACCGCTTGCCCAGCGTCAGCCCCACCGTCTTGGCCGGGGTGTTGCGCCAGACCGCCGAGCCGCCGCCGGGATTGAACTCGGTGCCCTCGCCGATATGGCTGTTGAGGTCGGCGTAGAGGCCGTTTTGCAGCCCGTAGGAGGCCTCCAGTTCGATCCCGTGGGTTTCCACCCGGTCCAGGTTGGTGCCCATGCTGCCCGCGACGGTGTAGCTGGTGATATCGCTCATCCGGGTTTCGTAGTAGTTCGCCCGTACCACCAGATCGTCGCCCGGCACCAACATGTCGAGGCCGGTGTAGGAGGCGCCGAATTCCAGCGTGCGGGCCTTCTCGGTGGTGTTCATCTTGGCGATCGCGGCGGGGGTGCTGCCGAGGTCGTCGATGATCGGAAGCCCCTCGGTATAGGCGAGGCTGCCGAAGACCGAGACCCCGTTGCCGAACTCATAGGTCAGCGCCAGCCCGCCCATCAGCGCGTCGTTCTCGAAGCTGCCGTAGGTCGAGGCGCTGGTGATTTCGGAGGTCTCGTAGCGCAGTGCCGGCATCACGGTCCAGCCGCCGGCCCGCATCTCGTCGATCAGGAACAGGGCGATGCGGTCGTCGGTGCCGCCCGGGGCGCTGGCGGCGTCGTTGTCGGCGCGCTCGCGCTTGCTCAGCTCCACCCCGGAGCGCAGCTTGTGCGCGAAGCTGCCGGTCTGGAACAGCGAGGTGTTCTTGACCGTCAGCTTGGTGGTCTCATAGCGCTGGTTGGCGTTGACGATATTCAACAGCGAGGGGAAGCTCGCGGTGCCTTCGAGCGGCGAGGAGCCGGCGACATAGCTGTAGTCGATCTTCTGATCGGCATAGGACAGGTTTGCCGAGAGGTCGATCAGGTCGGTGCCCAGCGGGGTCCAGCGGTATTCGACACTGGCCTGCCGGGTGTCGGTGTAGCGGTCGACATTGCCGAACGAGCCGGAGGTGGTGACGAACTGGTCGTAGGGCACGTCTTTGTCGTCGGCGGTGGTGTGCGAATAGGAGACCGTCACGCTGTGCTCGTCCAGATCGCCGAAGGTATAGCGCCCCTTGGCCAGCCAGGAGGGGGTTTCGAAGGCGCTGTTGCCGATCACCGCGCCGGAGCCGTCCTTGAAATCGTCCTGTTGCCGCCAGGTGTAGTTCAGCAGGAGCTCGGCCCGCTCGGTCGGCTGCCAGGCGAGGATAGAGGAGCTGACGAAGCCGTTGCCGTTGGAGCTGAATTCCAGCGTCTGGCCCAGGTGCACGCCCGGCACCCCGCCGGTGAAGTCCGCGGCGTTCTTGGTCTCCAGCTTGACCACACCGCCGACGATGCCGGAGCCGTATTCGAAGCTGCCGATGGTGCCGCGCAGCACCTCGACGCTGCGATAGAGGTAGGGATCGGTAAAGAGCTGGGTGCCCATGCGGTAGAGCTCCTCGGAGCCGACCGAGGCGCCGTCGATCTGGATCGCGATCTTCTGGTCGCTGCCGTAGGTGCTGTTGGCGCCGAAGCCGCGGATGTTGATGCCCGATCCCTGCGGGGTGGTGCCGTTGATCAGCGTGACCCCCGGAACGGAATCGATCAGCTGGGCGATGGTGCCGGCCTGGCGGTCCTCGATCTCTTCCTGGTCGACCACCGTTGTCGCCACCGCGGAGCCGGTGGCGATGTCGCGTTTGCCGGCGGTCAGCGTCAGGGTGCCCAGGTAGGCGCCCTGGCTGTCGTCCAGCGGTTGCGGCAGATCCTGCGCCTCCTGTGCCTCCTGCGCGGTGGCGGGGGAGAGCGCGGTCAGCAGCAGGACCATCGCGGTCGTGCTGCGCAAAGTTTTGTGATGCATTCCGAGTCCCTATCGTCAGCGTTGATTTTTCATCTATCGCTGGCACGGGGCTGGCTTATTCGGGCGGGCCGCGGCGCGGCTCGACCAATTGATGGTTGCGGGCAATATTTTAACCGACTAAATTAGTCAACAACGACCTGCCAGCTTTTCGGTCCCTTATCCGGGCCGCGCCAGCCGTCTTCACCTTTGTGAAATGGATGCACTGGCATGGAAACCCTCTCACCGAACCCCGCCGCGATTCGCGCGGCGCTGAACGACAGCCCCAAGCAGCGCGAGCGCGATATCGCGACGCGGCTGGGCATTGCCGAGGCGCAGCTTGTCGCCGCCCGGACCGGCCATGGCGTGACCCGGATCACCGCCGATCCGGACCGGATCATGCCCGCCGCTACCGGCCTGGGCGAGGTGATGGCGCTGACCCGCAACACATCCTGCGTGCATGAAAAAGTGGGGGTCTACGACAACTACCATTCGGGCCAGCACGCCAGCATGATCCTCAACGACGCCATCGACCTGCGGATTTTCCCGAAATACTGGGTGCATGGCTTCATGGTGGAGAAAGAGACCGAGGCGGGGCCGCGCCGCTCGATCCAGGTGTTCGATGCGGCCGGTGATGCGGTGCACAAGATCCACCTGCGCGAGGCCTCCGACCTGGACGCCTGGGCGCGGCTGAAGACCGAGCTGGCCAGCGGCGAGACCGCCGACAGCCTGGCCGTGGAGCCGCGCCAGCCGGTCGAAGCGGCCAAGGCCAACCCGGAGAAGGCAGCGGAGCTGCGTACCGCCTGGGACCGGATGACCGACACCCACCAGTTCCTGCGGCTGTGTTCGAAGCTGAAGATGAACCGGCTGGGCGCCTATCGGCTGGCCGGGGCGCCTTATGCGCGGGCGCTGGCGCCGGCGGCGGTCGATCAGATGCTCTATGCGGTGCGCGATCAGGGTATTGCCATCATGTATTTCGTGGGCAACCGCGGCTGCATCCAGATCCACAGCGGCCCGATCCACACGCTGAAGGAAATGGGACCGTGGCAGAACGTGCTCGATCCCGGGTTCGACATGCACCTGCGCCGCGATCACGTGGCCGAGGTCTGGGCGGTGGAGAAACCGACCCAGCGCGGGCCGGTGCAATCGGTCGAGGCGTTCGACGCCGAGGGCGGGCTGATCTTCCAGGCCTTTCCGGTTCCCAAGGGCGAACAGGAGTCGCGGCCGCAATGGGCCGAGATCTTTGCCGGGCTTGCGCCGCTGGCGACGGAGGTGGCGTGATGCGGCAGCTGTCGTTTTCCGCCTTTGCGGCGTTCTGGATCGGCGTTCTGGCGATCTGTTTCGCGGTTTCGGTGCGGGCCGGGGAACCGGCGGCCGGGGAGGGCGGCGTGCTCTCCATCGGCGGGTCGGTGACAGAGATCGTCTATGCGCTGGGGCAGGGGGACCGGCTGATCGCGCGCGATACCACCTCGACCTATCCGCCCGAGGCGGCGGAACTGCCCGACGTGGGCTATATGCGGGCGCTGTCGCCGGAGGGGGTGCTCTCGGTGAACCCGGCGCTGGTGCTGAGCGAGGCGGGCGCCGGTCCGCCGGAGACCATCGCGGTGCTGAAAGAGGCCGATATCGACTTCGTCACCGTGCCCGGCGGGTTCGATGCAGTGGCCATCGGCGACAAGATCCGCGCCGTGGGCGATGCGCTGGGGGTGCCGGAGCGGGCCGAGGCGCTGGCCGAGGAGGTGCGCGTGGCGCTCGAAACGGCCCAGGCCAATTCGCGGCAGGATACCCCCAAGCGGGTGATGTTCCTGCTCAGCGCCCAGGGCGGCAAGCTGATGTCGGCGGGCACCGGCACCGCCGCCGACGCGATCATTCGCATGGCCGGCGGGGTCAACGCCACCGGCGATTTTCCCGGTTACAAGCCGCTGACCGACGAGGCCGCGGCGGCTGCCGCCCCGGATGTGATCCTGATGATGGATCGCGGCGGCGATCATGCGGCCAGCGCCGATCAGCTGTTTGCCATGCCCGCACTGGCAGTGACGCCGGCGGCGGAGGCCCGTGCGCTGATCAAGATGGACGGGCTTAAGATGCTGGGCTTTGGCCCGCGCACGGCGCAGGCCGTGGCGGAGCTGCACGCCGCGCTTTACGGGGGCTGAGCGCATGGTGGCGGTGAGCGACGGCACGATGGAGAGGCCCCGGCGCGACCGGCTGAGCCGCGCCCGCGCGCTGCACGGGGGGCTGGCGCTGGTGCTGGTCCTGGTGTCGGTGGCGAGCCTCACCGTCGGCGCCACCGGCGTCAGCCTGGGGGGCGTTCTGGGCAAGCTCGCCTCCGGCGAGGCGCTGAGCCGGATGGAGCGGGTGGTGCTTTTGGATATCCGCCTGCCGCGGCTGGCGATGGGGCTGTGCGTCGGTGCCGCGCTGGCAATCTCGGGCGCGGTGATGCAGGGGCTGTTCCGCAATCCGCTGGCCGATCCGGGCATCGTGGGCGTGGGGGCGGGGGCCGGGCTGGGGGCGATCCTGGCCATCGTGCTCGGGTCGTTCCTGCCGGCCGGGCTGCTGGCGATGGCGGGCGGCCACCTGGTGCCGCTGGCGGCCTTCCTTGGCGGTTGGGGCACCACGCTGCTGCTGTACCGGGTTTCCACCCGCCACGGGCGCACCTCGGTCGCCACAATGCTGCTGGCCGGTATCGCGCTGGCGGCGCTGGCGGGGGCCGTTTCGGGCATCCTCGTCTATCTCGCCGATGACCAGCAGCTGCGCGATCTGACCTTCTGGGGGCTCGGCTCGCTGGCCGGAGCCAGCTGGACCAAGCTCAGCGCCGCCGCGCCGATCATTCTGATCGCCATCGGCGGTGCGGCGCTGATGGGGCGGGGGCTCAATGCGCTGGCGCTGGGAGAGGCGACGGCGGCACATATCGGCATTCCGGTGCAGCGGCTGAAGAACGCCGCCATCCTCGCCGTGGCGGCGGCCACCGGGGCGGCGGTGGCGGTCTCCGGCGGCATCGGTTTCGTCGGCATCGTGGTGCCGCATTTGCTGCGGCTGGCCTCCGGCCCCGATCACCGGGCGCTGCTGCTGAACTCCGCGCTGCTGGGCGCGACGCTGCTGGTGGGCGCGGACATGATCGCCCGCAGCCTGATCGCCCCGGCGGAACTGCCGATCGGCATCGTCACCGCCGTGCTCGGCGCGCCGGTGTTCCTGTGGATCCTGCTGCGCCAGCGCGGCGCGCTGGTGGATTTCTGAGATGCTGAAGGCGGAGAACATCACCGTCAGCCTCGGCGCGCGCCGGGTGCTCGACGGGCTCGACTTCACGGCAGAGGCGGGGCAGGTGACGGCCATCGTCGGGCCCAACGGCTCGGGCAAGACGACGCTGTCGCGGGCGATGACCGGCGATCTTGCCCACGGCGGCACGGTCAGCCTCAACGGCCAGGACATCGCGCGGCTGAAACCCTGGCAACTGGCCGCCCTGCGCGCGGTGCTGCCACAGGCGAGCGCGCTGGCCTTTCCCTTTACCGTGATCGAGGTGGTCAACATCGGCCTGCATCGCGGCCTGGCAGGCGCGCAGGGCCGGGTGGCGATGGAGGCGCTGGCGCGCGTCGGTCTCGCCCATTACGCCGACCGCCCCTATCAGGAACTGTCGGGCGGCGAGCAGCAGCGGGTGCAACTGGCCCGCGTGCTGGCCCAGGTCTGGGAGCCGCTGCTGGACGGCGCGCCGCGCTGGCTGTTCCTCGACGAACCCGTTTCGTCGCTCGACATCGCGCACCAGTTGCAGGTGATGGAGATCGCCCGCGATTTCGCCGCCGCCGGTGGCGGCGTGGTGGCGGTGATGCACGATCTGAACCTGACCGCCATGTACGCCGACCGCGTCGCGGTGCTGGCCGAGGGGCGGAGCCTGGCGGCGGGATCGCCGGAGCAGGTGATGACCGATGCCACGCTCAGCCGCGCCTATGGCTGTGCGCTGCGGGTGGGGCGGGTGCCGCCGCCCGGCGTGCCGTTTCTGCTGCCGCACCCGGCTGCGGCCGCCGTCGAATAGCAACGCCGAATACCGATTACGAAGACCCAACCCGAACAAGAGACCCGAACAAGGAGCACAGATATGTTCATCGCTATGAACCGTTTCACCGTCACGCTGGAGAACGCCGCCGATTTCGAGGAAATGTGGCTGTCGCGGGAAAGCCGCCTGCATGAGAACCCCGGATTTGTCGAGTTTCACATGCTCAGGGGGCCGGAGAAGGACGGCCAGATCCTCTATGCCTCGCACACCGTGTGGGAGAGCGAAAAGCATTTCACCGACTGGACCCGGAGCCCGCAGTTCCACGAGGCCCACGCGCGCGCCGGCAAGGCCCGCAAGCTTTACGAAGGGGCGCCCCAGTTCGAGGGGTTCCACATGATCCAGCACATCGCCCCGGCGATGGCGTGACCGGACCGGCAACCGGTGGAGGCAGCGCAGGCTGAGCGGCGGGCATGAGTTCTGACAGTGACGACGACAGAGCGGGTCAGCCCGGAGGGCCGGAGGCGGCAATCCCGCTGCACGATGCGCTGGAGCTGGTCGAGGGTGGCCAGCAGGCGCGGATCACGCTGAACGGCATGGTCTATACCCTGCGGATCACCCGGCAGGGCAAGCTGATCCTGACCAAGTGACCGGGTGGCGCGGCGGCGGTGGCCGCCGCGCCGCGGCGCTCTGCGGGGCACGGCCAGCGCCCGGACAACCGCGTTGACCCCGGCGGCGGAGCCTCTAGGCTGCGCGAAAACCGCCGAAGGAGCCGCCATGTCCGCTGTCCAGTCCACCGAGAAAACCCTGGGCCGCGCCCGCCAGGCGGCCAAGGCCAAAGACTGGATCGCCGCCTGCGGGCTCTACCAAAATGTCCTCGACCGGTTTCCCGCCAACAAGAAGGCGCGGCAGGGTCTGGCAAGCCTGCGCGCCGCCGTGCCGGAGCTGCTGAAGGCCGCGCAGGCGGCGCAACAGGGGGGCGAATGGGCCACGGCCGAACGCACCCTGTCCGCCGCTGCGGCGCTGGCGCCGGAGCTGCCGGAGGTGGGCCTCGCGCTGGCCGCCTGCCGGTTGGAGACGGGCAACGCCCCGGCCGCGTTGCGGGCCGCGGAGGCGGTGCTGGCGCAGGCGCCCGACCATGCCGAGGCGCTCAATGCCAGGGGCCGCGCGCTGCGCGAGATGGGGCGCGGGGCGGAGGCGGAGGCGAGCTTTCACGCCGCGCTCGGGGATCCGGAGACCGAGGCACGGACGCTCAACAACCTGGGCGTTCTGGCCCGCGCCCGGGGCGACCGGGCGGGGGCTGCGGCCTATTACCGCCGCGCGCTGGACCTGACGCCCGGCGATGCCACGCTGCACCGGAACCTCTCGCACACGGTTACCTACACCGAGGGCGATCCTGATACCGGGGCGCATCTGGCGCAGATGCGCGAGCGGCTCGCTGTGCTGGGGGCGGAGACGCCGGCCGCCGCGCCGCTGCATTTCGCGCTGTTCAAGGCGCTGGACGATCTGGACCGGCGCGAGGAGGCGTTCGGCCATCTTGCCCTCGGCAACCGGCTGACCAAAGCCGCGCAGGGCTATGAGTTCAAATCCGACGCGTTGCCCTATGCGCTGAGCAAGGCGCTGTTCAAGACGCCGCTGCCGGCGCCGGACGGGGCGGAAGGGGCGGATCTGCGGCCGATCTTCGTGACCGGCCTGCCGCGGACCGGCACCACGCTGACCGAACGGATTCTGGCGCAGGCGGGCGGCGTGCAGCCCTGCGGCGAACTGACGGTGGTGCAGCGCGCCACCGGCGGGCTGCTGCGCGAGATCATGGGGCGCGCGGACAAGGCGCTGAGCCAGGCGGATATCGCGGCGCTGGGGGCGCAGATCCGGGCCGGGCTGGCGGAATATTCCGACGGCAGCGCGGTGCTGGTCGACAAGATGCCGCTCAATTTCCGCTGGATCGGGTTTATCTGCGCCGCGCTGCCGGAGGCGCGCATCGTTCATCTGAGCCGCGATCCGATGGCGGTGGGCTGGTCGGTCTATCGGCATGCCTTCGGCGGCGCCGGCAACGGGTTTGCCTACGATCCCGCCGACATCGCCCGGTTCATGGTGATGCACCGGGACCTGATGGCGCATTGGCGGCAGGTCTGCCCGGGGCGGATTTTCGACCTGGACTATGCCGAACTGGTCCGCGATCCCGAGCCCGCGACCCGGGCGCTGGCCGAATTTGCCGGGCTGGAGTGGTCCGAAGACTGGCTGGCGCCGGAGCGCGGCAAGGGGCAGGTGCTGACCGCCAGCGCCGACCAGGTGCGCCGCCCGATCTATCGCGGCAGCGACGACGGCTGGCGGCGCTACGAGGCGCAGCTGGCACCGCTCCGCTCGGCGTTGTCTGCGGCCGGGGTCATCTGAGCCGGCCGCCTCAGAACAGCAGCCCCCAGAGGATCGGCAGCAGCAGCGCGGTGGCCAGCGCGTTGAGCCCCATGGCGAGGCCGGAGAAGGCGCCGGCCGTCTCGTTGACCTGCAGCGCCCGGGCGGTGCCGATGCCGTGGCTCGCCGTGCCCATGGCGAGGCCGCGCGCGCGCCAGTCCTTCACCCCGATCAGGTTCAGCACCATCGGCCCGAACATGGCGCCGAGGATGCCGGTCACCAGCACCAGCGCGGCGGTGAGCGAGGGCAGGCCGCCCAGCTCTTCGGCGATCGCCATGGCGACCGGGGCGGTGACCGATTTCGGCGCGATGGTGGCCAGCAGCTGCTCCGACCCGCCCAGCAGCCGGGCGACGCCCAGGGCGGTGAGGATCGCGGTGAGCGAGCCGGTCAGCAGGCTGACCCCGATGGCCAGCGCCGAGCGGCGCACCCGGTGCCATTGCCGGTAGAGCGGGATCGCCAGCGACACCGTCGCGGGCCCGAGCAGGAAGTGGACGAACTGGGCGCCCTCGAAATAGGTGGCGTAATCGGTGCCGGTGAACAGCAGAACCGAGACGATCAGCACCACCGCGACCAGCACCGGGTTCAGCAGCGGATTGCGCCCGGCCTTTTCGAACAGCCAGCTTGCCGCCTGGAACGCCACCAGCGTCAGCGTTAGGTGAAACAGCGGCGAGGCGTGCAGATAGACCCAGGTTTGCTGCAGACTACCCATCGTTTTCAGCCTTTCCCAGCCAGCGCATCATCAACGCGGTGACGGCCACCGTCGCCAGGGTGCTGACGATCAGCGCGGTGCCCAGCGGCACCAGCGCCTCGCCCAGCAGGCGGAAATGCAGCATGATCCCGGTGCCCGCCGGCACGAACAGGAGCGACATCGCGCCGAGCAGCCGGTCGGCAGTCTGTCCAAGGGCCTGCGGGATGTCGCCGCGGATCAGCAGCAGCAGGAACAGCAGCAGCATCCCCAGCACCGGGCCGGGCAGCGGCAGGGCGAGGGCGCCGGTGAGAAACTCTCCGGCAAGCTGGCAGGTCAGGATCAGGGTAAGATAGGCGAGCATTGGAACGTCCGGACAGTTGGGTTGGGGGAGTGTTCCATTGCCGGGGAGGGGGATCAAGCGGTGGACCTGCGGAAACCGAAGAAACGCCTTTAGCCGAGAGACAAAAAAGCCCTCAAGTCTTTGCGACTTGAGGGCTTTTTATGGCTCCGGCGGTAGGGATCGAACCTACGACCAATTGATTAACAGTCAACTGCTCTACCGCTGAGCTACGCCGGAACGGTCTGCGCGATATAGCAACCGGATTCCGGGGCGTCCAGAGGGTTTTGGCGAAAAAATCAAAAAATTCCGGTGCGCTCAGAACAGTCGTTGAAACCGCGCGGTCGCGGCCAGTTGGCCGACCGGGGTAACCCGGTTTTGTTCAACCAGATCAACGAGATGGGCGAACACGTTGCGCTCGGCGGCGGGCAGCAGGGCGGGCGGCGTTTCGGTGTAGATGCGGGCGGCGAGCTCGGCTGCGGTGGCGGGGCCGTCCTCCAGTGCCTGCAGGATGCCGGCCTCGCGCATCAGCCGGTGTTCGATCAGCCAGTCGAGCCGTGCGGCGGGGTTGTCGATGGGGGCGCCGTGGCCGGGATGGAACACGTCCCAGTCCCGGTCGCGCAGCCGGCGGCAGGAGGCCATGAAATCGGTCAGGTCGCCGTCGGGCGGCGAGACCAGCGAACTGGCCCAGCCCATCACGTGATCGGCGGTGAAGCACATGCCCTCCCAGCCAAGCGCGATGTGGTTGCCCAGATGGCCGGGGGTGTGAATCACGTCGAGGGTCCAGCCGTCGCCTTCGATCACCTCGCCGTCGGCGACGATGCGGTCGGGGCTGAAGGCGCGGTCGATGCCTTCGCCGCCGCCGGCGAGACCGCCCGCGGCGAGCTCCGCCATCACCGCGCTGCGGCCCGCCTCCGGCCCGCCGAAGGCAATCACCGGCGCGCCGGTGCGTTCGGCCAGCGGGCGGGCCAGCGGCGAGTGGTCGACATGGGTGTGAGTGACGAGGATATGGCTGATGCTCTGGCCCGGCTCCAGCGCGGCGAGGATCGCCTCCAGATGCGGCTCGCTCAGCGGGCCGGGGTCGATCACCGCCAGTTCGCGGTCGCCGATGAGATAGGTGTTGGTGCCGCGATAGGTCATCGGCGAGGGGTTGGGCGCCAGCACGCGGCGCAACCCGTCGGACAGCCGCTTTGCCGCGCCCGGGGTGGGGTCGAAATCGTCGGGGGGCTGGGTCATCTGCTCTGCTCCTTGGCGGCGCCGTTCTATCGCTTTGTTTTGTCGCGCAATTCGGTCCGAAAACCAGTTCCCAGTCGCGGGATTGCGCTCTAGGCTTAGCGCATGTCGTTCCACTGGCTCAAACACTATATGCCGCGCAGCCTCTATGGCCGGGCCGCGCTGATCCTGCTGCTGCCGGTGGTGGTGCTGATGCTGGCGGTATCGGTGGCGTTCATCCAGAATCACCTGCAGGACATCATCCGGCAGATGACCGGCACGGTGCAGCGCGAGATCACCTATATCACCACGCAGATTGCCGAGGCGCCGGAGCGCGAGGTGGCGCTGGAGGAGCTGGAGCCGCTGCTGCCGGCGTTGCAGATGCGGCTGCGCTTCGTCGCGGAGGAGGAGGTGCCGGAGGCGGATTACATCCGCTGGTTCGATTTCTCCGGCGCGCATGTGCGCACGCTGTTGCGCCGGGCGATCCCGGGGACGCTGGCGGTGCGGTTCAACGCCGATTCCTCGGTCCAGGTGTTCGTGGAAACCGTGCAGGGGCCGCTGGAGGTCGGGTTCAACCGCAGCCGGGTCACCGTCGGCACCCCGCATCAGCTGATGGTGACCATGGTGTTCTTTGCGCTGCTGATGACGGTGATCGCCTTTGTCTACATGCGCAACCAGCTGCGCCCGATCACCCGGCTGGCGGATGCCGCGCAGGCGTTTGGCCGTGGCCGGACCGAACCCTATCGCCCCGGCGGCGCGGTGGAGGTGCGGGCGGCGGGGCATGCGTTCCTTGACATGCGGGCGCGGATCGAGCGGCAGATCGAGCAGCGCACCCTGATGCTGTCGGGGGTCAGTCACGATCTGCGCACGCCGCTGACGCGGCTGAAGCTGGGGCTGTCGATGCTGGACGAGGAGGAGGCGGCGCCGCTCCTGCATGATGTGGACGAGATGCAGCGGCTGCTCGATACCTTTCTGGAATTTTCCCGCGGTGCGGCGGCGGGGGAGGCGGTGGCGGCCGATCCGCTGGCGCTGGTGCGCGGGATCGTCGAGGATGCGCAGCGGGCCGGCAAGCCGGTGGAACTGGGCAAGCTGAAGGGCGCGGGCGAGGTGCCGCTCAAGACGCTGTCGATTCGCCGGGCGGTGGAGAACCTGATCGACAACGCGGTGCGCTACGGCAACCGGGCGGTGGTTTCGGTCAAGCTCAGCGACAAGGCGTTGCGTATCCGGGTCGAGGACGATGGGCCGGGGATTTCGCCCGAACAGCGGGAGGAGGCGATGAAGCCTTTTGCCCGGCTGGACCCGGCCCGCAATCAGGACCGCGGCAGCGGTGTCGGCCTGGGGCTGGCCATCGCCAAGGACGTGGCGCGGGCCCATGGCGGCGCGCTGCGGCTCGGCGAAAGCGAGACGCTGGGCGGGCTGAAGGCGGATATCGTGATCGGCCGCTGAGGGGCGGCCGGGGCCAGCTGCGGTCGACGCCACATTAATCCTTTCTTATCGGCGCGGACGTAGCGTGGTTGCGGGAGTACGACCCGGGAGGCACGGGAATGCCGGATGGCGGGCGTTTTCAATTCGCGGGGCAAGCGGCGCAGGTTCGCGGCGCCGCGATCCTGTTCCTCGTCGTCGTGCTGGGGGGCGGGGTGTTCGAGATCTGGGCCCGGCCTTTCGAGTTTCTGGACAGTATCCGGCCGGCAATGCGCTGGCCCTGGCCGTGTTGTTGCGGATGCCGGCCGCGGTGCGCCCGGCCGGCTGGGGCGCGGCGGGGCTGGCGTTTGTGTTGTCGGGGCTTGCGATGGGGGCAGGGCCGGGAGCGGCGGCGCTGTCGGGGCTGGCCAATCTGATCGGCATCGGGGCGGGCTATGCGCTGCTGGCGCGGCTGCCGGAGGATGTGATCCGGCTGCGCCAGCCGGCCGCGATGTTGTGGATTATCGCCGCCGCCGCGCTCGGCGGGGCCGCGACGGGGCTTGTCGGCGGGCTTGCCGCCGGTGGTGGTTTTGTCGGCGACATCAGCGTCCGCTGGGGGATCGAGGCGGCGAACTACGTCGCGATCCTGCCGGTGCTGCTGTCGGCCCCGGCCCTGGCCGGGGTGGGCGCGCGGCTGCAGGCCCGGCCGGGGATCCGCAAAACCGATCTGTTGCCCGCCGGAGCGCTGGGGCTGTCCTTTGCGCTGGCCCTCGGTGTGGAGGAGCCCGGGGCGATTGCGCTGCCGGTTCTGGCGCTGGTGTGGTGCGGTCTGGTGTTCCCGGTGTTTCCGACCGCGTTGGTTGCGCTGGGATACAGCCTGCTGGCGCTGGCCGCGCTGTCGCGTGGAGCCCTCGCGGCGCTGCCCGGCGGGGCGGAGGGCGGCTTGCTGCTGTCAGTGCGGCTGGGTGCGGCGGCGGTGGCGATCGCGCCGATCATGCTGTCGGTCCTGACCCATCACCGCAACCGGCTGATGGCGCGGCTGAACCTGCAGGCCGGCCATGATCCCCTGACCGGGGTGTTGAACCGCGCGGCCTTTCGCGAGGATGCGGCGCTGCTCCTGCGGATCCTGAAGGTTCCGGAAGGCTGGCCCTCGGCGGCCTCGGTGCTGGTGATCGATCTGGATCATTTCAGGGCCGTCAACGATGCGCATGGCCATGCCGCGGGCGACGCGGTGCTGCGCGAGGTGGCGCGCAGGATCAGTGCCAGCCTGCGCCAGCGCGATCTGGTCGGGCGGCTGCAGGGGGAAGAGTTCGCCGTGGTTCTGCGCGACTGCGCCCCGGAGGCGGCGGTGGAGGTGGCCGAGCGCATCCGCCGGGCGATCGCCGGGGAGCCGATCTGGGTCTCGACGGAGCGGGCGGTCGCGGTCAGCGCCAGCATCGGCGTGGCGCCGGTGGCGGCGGGCCGGCACCCGGCGCTCGATCACCTGCTGAACCGGGCGGCCCGGGCGCTGTATCTCGCCAAGGAGAATGGCCGGAATCAGGTGGTGGCGACGGGGATGCCCGAGGGCCGCGCCGGGGTGGCGGCGGGTTTGCGACCGGCGACCACGGAGATTGGATGAGGGCGCCGCAGGCCACCTCCGCTCCCGGGGGGCGGCCCCCTCAAAAGCCTGATCCCCGTAGCGGCGACGCGCCCGGTATCGCGGCCGGGGACGATGTCGACGGCTGAGGCGAGGAGGGCGGCGGCGTTTTTCTCGAATGCGGTGCCTGCAAAAGACGTTTGTGCAGGAGGCTTGCCCAATTTCCCACACGAAATCAGAGGGCTGGGAATTTGATGGTAGGCCCGGAGGGACTCGAACCCCCAACCAAAGCGTTATGAGCGCTCTGCTCTAACCAATTGAGCTACAGGCCCGACCTGACCTTTCGCTACCATGATCCCAGCCCGCGTCAAGCCAATCCGTGCGAATGCCACGGCCAAACCACGGCCAAACCGTGGTCAAACCCGCGCCAAACCGTTGCACAAGCGCGCGCAATCGACTAACCCGCGCGCAACCAGCGGAAAGGACCGGCCGATGACGACAGGCAAGAACGGCATCACCTATGCCGAAGCGGGCGTGGATATCGATGCGGGCAATGAACTGGTGGACCGGATCAAACCGGCCGCCAAGCGCACCGACCGCCCCGGCGTGATGAGCGGGCTGGGCGGTTTTGGCGCGCTGTTCGATCTCAAGGCGGCGGGGTACAGCGACCCGGTGCTGGTCGCGGCCACCGACGGGGTGGGGACCAAGCTGCGCATCGCCATCGACACCGGCAACGTGGACGGCGTCGGCATCGACCTCGTGGCCATGTGCGTCAACGACCTGGTGTGCCAGGGGGCCGAGCCGCTCTTTTTCCTCGATTATTTCGCCACCGGCAAGCTGGAGACGGAAAGCGCCGCGCGCATCGTCGAGGGCATCGCCGAGGGCTGTGTGCAATCGGGCTGCGCGCTGATCGGCGGCGAGACCGCCGAGATGCCGGGGATGTACCCGGCGGGCGATTTCGACCTGGCCGGGTTTGCCGTCGGCGCGATGGAGCGGGGCACCGCGCTGCCCGAGGGCGTCGCGGAAGGCGATGTGCTGCTGGGGCTGGGCTCCAACGGGGTGCATTCCAACGGCTACAGCCTCGTGCGCAAGCTGGTGGAGATTTCCGGCCTGGGCTGGGACGATGCCTGCCCCTGGGGGGAGGGCAGCCTCGGTGCGGCGCTGCTGGCGCCGACGCGGCTCTACGTGACGCAGGCGCTGCAGGCGGTGCGTGCGGGCGGTGTGCATGGGCTGGCCCATATCACCGGCGGCGGGCTGACCGAGAACCTGCCGCGGGTGCTGCCCGAGGGGCTGGGCGCAGAGATCGACCTGAACGCCTGGGAGCTGCCGCCGGTGTTCGGCTGGCTGGCCCAGACCGGCGGCATGGCCGAGGCGGAGATGCTGAAGACCTTCAACTGCGGCATCGGCATGATCGTGGTTTGCGCCGCCGACCGCGCCGAGGCGCTGGCGGAGCTGCTGACAGAGGCGGGCGAGAGCGTGTCGCGGCTGGGTACCGTCACCGAGGGGCAGGGCGTGTCCTACAAGGGCGCGCTGCTGTGAGCCCCAAGCGCGTTGCTATCCTGCTGTCTGGCGGGGGATCGAACATGGTGGCGCTGGTCGACAGCATGGCCGGCGATCACCCCGCGCGCCCCTGTCTGGTGCTGTCGAACGACCCCAACGCCGGCGGGCTGGCGCGCGCTGCGGAGCGCGGCATCGCCACCGCGGCGGTGGATCACCGGCCGTTCAAGGGGGATCGCGCGGCGTTCGAGGCGGAGCTGATGAAACCGCTGCTGGAGGCCAAACCGGACATCATCTGCCTGGCCGGGTTCATGCGGGTGCTGACGGCGGATTTCGTGGCCCATTGGCAGGGCCGGATGCTGAACATCCACCCCTCGCTGTTGCCGAAGTACAAAGGGCTGCACACCCATGCCCGCGCGCTGGAAGCGGGCGACAGCGAGCATGGCTGCACCGTGCATGAGGTGACCCCGGCGCTGGACGATGGCCCGATCCTGGGCCAGGCGCGGGTGCCGGTGCTGCCCGGCGACACGCCGGAGGTGCTGGCCGCAAGGGTGCTGGTGCAGGAACACCGGCTTTACCCGGCGGTGCTGCGCCGCTTTGCCGCCGGTGACCGAACGCCGGTCTATCTGGGCTGACCGAGGCACGCCGGCGGGCGCATTTGCAAAGCCGCCGCGAAGGGCGTATGAGGGCTGAGCCCCGTCGCAGGACGGGGCCGGCGTGGCCGTGCGCGCGCCCAGTATAATGACCAAAGCATAAGAAGCGCCCTTAGATGAAAACGCTTACCACGACGCAGGAGTTGCAGAGCTTCTGCGATGCCGCCCGGACCCAGCCTTACGTCACTGTCGATACAGAGTTTCTGCGCGAGCGGACCTATTATTCCAAGCTGTGCCTGGTTCAGCTTGCCATGCCGGGCGAGACCGATGAGAACGCCGTTCTGGTCGATCCGCTGGCCGGCGAGATGTCGCTGGAGCCGCTTTACGAGCTCTTTCGCGACGAGAGCGTGGTCAAGGTATTCCACGCCGCGCGGCAGGATCTGGAGATCTTCTGGGTCGATGCCGGGGTGTTTCCCAAACCGTTGTTTGACACCCAGGTCGCGGCGATGGTCTGCGGCTTCGGCGAACAGGCGGGGTACGAGACGCTGGTGCGCAAGATCGTGCGGCAGCCGCTCGACAAGACCTCGCGTTTCACCGACTGGTCGCGGCGGCCGCTGAGCGATGCGCAGAAGACCTATGCGCTGGCCGATGTGACCCATCTGCGCAAGATCTACGAGTACCTGGCTGCCGAGCTGGAAAAATCCGGCCGCAGCCATTGGGTGACCGAGGAATTGCAGATCCTCACCGATCCCGGCACCTATGACATTCGCCCCGAAGAGGCCTGGAAACGGGTCAAGACGCGGACCAATTCGCCCAAGTTCCTGGCCATCGTGCGCGAGCTGGCGGCGTTCCGCGAGGGGTATGCGCAGGAAAACAACGTGCCGCGCAACCGGGTCTACAAGGACGACGCGCTGGTCGAGCTGGCCTCGGTCAAGCCGCGGACGCATGCGGATCTGGGCGGGCTGCGCCTGTTGCTGCGCGAGGCGCGGCGCGGGGCGATTGCCGACGGGATCCTCGCCGCCATTGCGCGCGGGGTGGACTGCCCGCAGGACCAGATGCCCAAGCCCGACCGCAGCCGCGAAAAGCTGCAGGTGAACCCGGCGCTGGCGGATCTGCTGCGGGTGCTGTTGAAGGCCAAGACCGAAAGCGCCGGCGTCGCCGCCAAGCTGATCGCGCCAAGTGCCGATCTGGATGCCATTGCCGCCGGGCAACGCGACGTGCCCGCGCTGAGGGGGTGGCGTTACGAGGTGTTCGGCGCCGATGCGATGCGGCTGTGCGAGGGCGAACTGGCGCTGGCGGCCAAGGGTCAGACGGTCAGGGTGATCGAGCTTTAGGCCGCCGCAGCAGCGCGGCGGGTCAACGCCGCCGCGTGGTGCGCTGGTTGTTCTGGCCGATCACCCGGATGGTGCGGATGCCGCGGATTTCGTATTTGTTCACCGAATAGGCCGCGCGCACGGTGCGCGAGAATTCGCTGCCGACCGGGGTCGCCCGGTTCGGATAGATCACCCGGAACGACAGCGACAGGATGCCGTCGGCCTCTTCCTCGGGCGTGGTCACCGGGCGCAGCTCCACCTCGTAGGGACCCTGGCGGGAGGCCAGCCCTTCGGCATAGATGATCACGCCGGTGGTGGTCTGTTCGACCCGCAGTTCGGTCACCTCGGTGATGGGCGTGGTGTTGTCGACCGGATCGGGGCGCGAGAACACGCCGCGTGTCTGCCTGGGAATCAGCGGGTTGGTCTCCTCCGCAGGCTCCACCCGTTCCGAGCGGCTCTTGCCGAACCAGTTGCTCGGGTTCACGCGGGAGTCGCGCCAGCCGCCGCACCCGGCGAGCATGAGGCTGGCAACCAGCAGCACGGTCAGAGGTTTTTGCATCTTGCCCAATCTCGTTCTAGATCCGCTCAACCCGGTTATCGCATCCGGCGCCGGTTGAAAAGCCGCAAGCCGGGTCTGGACAGCCCGGCGGGTGCGGCATAGGTCAGGGACGATGTCCAACCCTCAGGAGTTCCAGATGGCGACCCCCGCATTTGAAGAGATTGTCGAGGATTTCGAGTTTCTCGAGGACTGGGAGGACCGCTATCGCCATGTGATCGACCAGGGCAAGGCGATGGAGCCGCTGGACGAGGCGCTCAAGGTGCCGGCGACCAAGGTGCACGGCTGCGCCAGCCAGGTCTGGCTGCATCCGACGATCGAGGATGGCGTGTTCCGCTTTGACGGCGACAGCGACGCGATGATCGTGCGCGGGCTGATCGCGGTGCTTCGCATGCTCTACAACGGGTTGCCGGTGGCCGAGGTGCCCAAGGTCGATGCGAAGGCGGAGCTGGGCCGGCTGGGGCTGAACGATCACCTGTCGGCGCAACGCTCCAACGGGTTGCGCGCGATGATCGAGCGGATTCGCGAGGTCGCCGCGGCGAACGCCTGAGCGGGAGCGGGGAGGGGCGAGTGCCCCGCGCGGTCGCGCGTGTCCCCTGGGGATATTTCTATTGCGAGGAAGCCGGCGTGCGCTTCGCCCAACCGGCCAGCGTGCCCTCCAGATCGCCGTAGCCGGTGAAGCGGCGCTCGAAGGCGAGGCCGAGGCGTTGGGCGCAGGTCTGTGCCTTTTCCGTCAGTGCCGGGTCGTCGGTCTGGGCCTGGTAGACCAGCTTGGTGTAATTGCCGAAATAGAGCGGCAGCAGCTCCGGGTGCTGATCGAGCTTAAGCGGCTTCCAGACGAAGGCGTCGAACTGGCGGACCAGGAAATCGGTGAGGTAGAAGGCCGTCGCCTCGTCATGCGCGGCAAAGCGCGTGTTGCCTTCGAAGAAGGAGTAGCAATGCGGCCCCTCCACCATCTCGACCCCGAGCCGCTCGCAGGTGGCCTGCAATCTGCCGCCGGTGCCGCAATCGGCATAGACCACATGGATATGATCGTAGCTGCGGCGATGTTCGGCGATGGCGGCCTCGACCGCGGCGGGGATCTGGTCCGGGTGGTTGTGCAGGATCGCCGGCAGGCAGGCGAGGTCCATATGGTCCCAGCCGTTGCTTGCGGTGATGTCGAGGATTTCACGCGCCAGCGCGCCGCAGGCCAGCAGCAGGACGCGGCCGGGCTTGCGCGCGGCGGCGGGATCGGGCGCGGCGAGGCCGGCCTCGGTCAGGCTTTGATCCGTCAGGGGGCGGTCCGGGCGCGGCAACACCGGGGACCGCCGCGCGGGGCGGCCGGCGGATCGCCGGCGCACCATGATCAGGCGCTCATCGCGTTGTGCTTGCGCGCGACGAACTCCTTGGCGGTTTCCACGGCGACAGCGGCGTCGCGGCAATAGGCGTCGGCGCCGATTGCTTTGCCGAATTCCTCGTTCAGCGGCGCGCCGCCGACCAGAACGATGTAGTCGTCGCGGATGCCCTGTTCGACCAGCGTGTCGATCACCACCTTCATGTAGGGCATGGTGGTGGTCAGCAGGGCGGACATGCCGAGGATGTCGGCGTCTTCTTTGTCCAGCGCTTCGAGGTAATCCTCGACCGGGTTGTTGATGCCCAGATCGACCACCTCGAAACCGGCGCCCTCCATCATCATCGACACCAGGTTCTTGCCGATGTCGTGGATGTCGCCCTTGACGGTGCCGATCACCATCTTGCCGACGCGCGGCGCGCCGGTTTCGGCCAGCAGCGGCTTCAGGATCGCCATGCCGCCCTTCATCGCGTTGGCGGCCAGAAGCACCTCGGGCACGAACAGGATGCCGTCGCGGAAATCGTTGCCGACAATGGTCATGCCGCCCACCAGCGCCTCGGTCAGCACCCGGTAGGGCGCCCAGCCGCGGTCGAGCAGGATGTTCACGCCTTCCTCGATCTCTTCCTTGAGGCCGTCATAGAGGTCGTCGAACATCTGCTGGACGAGTTCGTCGTCGTCGAGTTCGCTCAGGATGATGTCATCATCTTCTTCGGACATGCGATGCGGTTCCTTGGCTTGCGGGATGATCCCGGGTGGTCCGTTTCTGCTCTGTTTTGCCAGATGGGGCCCCGCGCACTTCGACAATTGCGACACCCTCGGCTCTGCAACCGACCATAGGCTTTAATATGGGCAATTGATAATGAGCATTTCGCAGGAAGAACATGGGGCGATTGCATAAGTTCTCTTTTTGTTCCAGAATTGAATTATGATTTGCGAGATTCCCATCGATCCGGCCCGGCGCAGGGGGCGCGGGGCGGCCAGCAACGACGCGGGCCGCTACGACCTGGCGCGGGTGGAAGAGCATGACGGCTGGGCCGATCCGGAGGCGCAGCCGACGATCCGGACCGAAGTGCGCGACGAGGTTGTGCGCAGCGCGATCACCTATAACCGCTCGCCCGATCTGCCGTTTGACCGCTCGATAAACCCCTATCGCGGCTGCGAGCATGGCTGCGCCTATTGTTTCGCGCGGCCGAGCCATGCCTATCTGGGGCTGTCGCCGGGGCTGGATTTCGAAACCCGGCTGCTGGCGCGGCCCGGCCTGCCGGAGGTGCTGGCGCGGGAGCTGAGCGCGAAGCGGTACAAGGTGGCGCCGATTGCCATCGGCACCAATACCGACCCCTATCAGCCGCTGGAGCGGGACCGCGGCATCACCCGCGCGGTGCTGGAGGTGCTGGCGGCGTTCAACCATCCGGTTGCCATCGTTACCAAGGGCACGCTGATCGAACGCGATCTGGACCTGCTGGCGCCGATGGCGGCGAACGGGCTGGTTCGGGTCGGGATCTCGGTCACGACGCTGGAGGATGACCTGTCGCGGCGGATGGAGCCGCGGGTGCCCTTGCCGAAGCGGCGGCTGGCTGTGATCCGGCGGCTGGCCGCGGCGGGGGTGCCGGTTCGGCTGATGACCTCGCCCATCGTGCCGGGGCTGACCGATCACGAGATCGAGGCGCTGCTGGAGGCGGGCCGGGACGCCGGGGCGGAGGCGGCGAGCTGGATCATGCTGCGGCTGCCGCGCGAGGTCTCGCCGCTGTGGCAGGAGTGGCTGGCCGAACATGCGCCGGGGCGGGCCGACAAGGTGATGGCGCGGCTGCGCGAGATGCATGGCGGGCGGGATTACGATCCGCGCTGGGGCCACCGGATGCGGGGCGAGGGGGAATATGCGCAGATGATCGGCAAGCGGTTCAGGGCCGCCGCGCGGCGGCTGGGGCTGGACGGCGCTGCGCAGCCGCTACGCTGCGATCTGTTCCAGGTGCCGCCGCAGAAGGGGGATCAATTGTCGCTGTTCTGAAGCCGCGCCTTGACCTTCGGGGGCGGCCGCCCACATGCCGCTGCAACAGTTCGAGACATGGAGAGCAGGGATGTCGATGTGGGATCAACGCTATGCGCAGCCGGGGTATTTGTTCGGGGTGGAGCCTGCGGATTTCATCCGGGCGCAGGCCGGGGAGCTGGCCCCGGGGTCGCGGGTGTTATGCGTGGCCGACGGCGAGGGGCGCAATTCGGCCTATCTGGCCGGGCTGGGGCATGAGGTGACGGCCTTCGACGCCTCGCCGGTGGCGCTGGAAAAGGCGCGGGCGCTGGCGGCGGAAAAGGGTGTTTCGGTGGATTTCCAGCACGCCGGGATCGAGGACTGGGACTGGTCGCAGGGCTTCGACGCGGTGGTCGGCGTGTTCATCCAGTTCACCCCGCCGGACCTGCGGGCCAGGCTGTTCGACTGGATGGCGCAGGCGGTGAGGCCCGGCGGGCTGCTGTTGCTACACGGTTATGCGCCGCGGCAGGTGGAGTACGGCACCGGCGGGCCGGGCAACCCCGATCACATGTATACCGAGGATCTGCTGCGCGCGGCGTTCGACGGATGGGAGATCCTGCGGCTGGAGGATTACGACCGGGTGATTGACGAGGGGCCGGGGCATTCGGGACAGTCGGCGCTGGTCGATTTTGTGGCGCGGAAGGCGTGGTGAGACCGGGGGCTGCGGCTGTTCCAATGAGCGGAGGGACGCGCCCGACCCGGCCTTCGGTCGGGCGACAGAAGTCAAGCGTTTCCCCTGTTTCGGCGATGCTGTGTGCGTTTCGCTCTCCAAAAGAAAAGAGGGGCCATAAGGCCCCTCTCTCCTGTCTCGCTGTCTGCGGGCTTACTTGCCCAGCAGCGCCTTGACCTTGCCGGCCACGGCCTCGGCAGTGATGCCGAATTTCTCGTAGAGCACATTGGCGGGCGCCGAGGCGCCGAAGCTCTCCATGCCGACGAAATCGGCCTTGGCCTCGCGGCCGCGCTCGCCCAGCAGCCAGCGGTCCCAGCCGCCGTTGCGCACCGCGGCCTCGACGCCGACGCGGACTGGACCAGCCGGCAGAACCTTGCGGCGATAGGCCTCGTCCTGCTCGGCAAAGAGCTCCATACAGGGCATTGAGACCACCCGGGTGCCGATGCCCTCGGCCTGCAGCAGATCACGGGCCGCGAGCGCGATGGACACCTCGGAGCCGGTGGCGATCAGGATCGCCTCGCGCTTGCCCTCCGCATCCGCCAGCACATAGGCGCCCTGGGCGGTGAGGTTGTTCATCTTGTGCTCGACCCGCACCGTTGGCACGCCCTGGCGGGTCAGCGACAGAACGCTCGGCGTCTCTTTCGAGGTCAGCGCCAGTTCCCAGGCCTCGGCCGTTTCCACCGTGTCGGCGGGGCGGAAGACATAGGTGTTCGGCGTCGCGCGGGAGATCGCCAGATGTTCCACCGGCTGGTGGGTCGGACCGTCCTCGCCGAGGCCGATGCTGTCATGGGTCATCACGAAGACGGTGGGGATGCGCATCAGCGCGGCCAGCCGCATCGACGGGCGGGCGTAGTCGGTGAAGGCCATGAAGGTGCCGCCATAGGGGCGCACGCCGCCATGCAGCGCCATGCCGTTCATCGCCGCGGCCATGCCGTGTTCGCGGATGCCCCAGTGCACGTAGCGGCCCTTGCGGTTTTCCGGCATGAAGATGCCCAGATCGCCGGTCTTGGTGTTGTTCGAGCCGGTCAGGTCGGCGGAGCCGCCAACGGTTTCGGGCATGATCGGGTTCACCACCTCCAGCACCATTTCCGAGCTGGCGCGGGTGGCCAGCTTGTGCTGTGCCTCGGAGGCCTGTTTCTTCAGCGCCCGGATGGTGGCCGACAGCCGCTTGGGCACGTCGAGCGCGTAGGCGCGGTTGAACTCCGCCTGGCGGCGTTCGGAAAGGCCGGCAAAGCGCACCTCCCAGTTGGCGCGCTCCACTTCGCCGCGCTTGCCGATCTGTTCCCATTCCGCCTTGATGGTGTCGGGGATGGCAAAGGCAGGGGAGGTCCAGCCGTAGGCGGCCTTTGCATCGGAAATGAGTTGCGGATCGGTCAGCGCGCCGTGACCCTTGGAGGTGTCCTGCGCCGAGGAACCCAGGGCGATATGGGTCTTGCAGGCGATCATCGAGGGTTTCTTGGTCGCCTTGGCCTTGGCGATGGCGGCGTCGATCGCCTCCGGATCGTGGCCGTCGATCTGCTGCACATGCCAGCCCGAGGCGCGGAAGCGCTGCATCTGGTCGGTGCGGTCGGCCAGATCGACGGTGCCGTCGATGGTGATGTTGTTGTTGTCCCAGAACACGATCAGCTTGCCCAGCCGGTGACGGCCGGCAAAGCTGATGGCCTCCTGGCTGACGCCCTCCATCAGGCAGCCGTCGCCGGCGATCACATAGGTATGGTGATCGACGACCTTCTTGCCGTAGCGGGCGCGCTGGATTTCCTCGGCCATGGCGAAGCCCACGGCGTTGGCGATGCCCTGGCCCAGCGGGCCGGTGGTGGTCTCGATCCCGGGCGCGTGGCCGTACTCCGGGTGGCCGGCGGTGATGGCGCCCCACTGGCGGAAGTTCTTGATCTGCTCCAGAGTCATCTCCGGGTAGCCGGTGAGGTAGAGCAGGGAATAGAGCAGCATTGAGCCGTGGCCGGCCGACAGGATGAAGCGGTCGCGGTCGGGCCAGTTCGGCGCGGCGGCGTCGAATTTCAGGTGTTTTTCATAGAGAACGGTTGCCACGTCGGCCATGCCCATCGGCATGCCGGAATGGCCCGAATTGGCGGCGGCGACGGCATCCAGCGTCAGCGTGCGGATGGCGGCGGCCTTGTTCCAGTGATCGGGATGGGCGGTGCGCAGGGCGGTCAGGTCCACGAGTGTTTCCTCTGGCGTTGCGGGCAGATATCGCCGCTCAATACCAGCCGGGGGTCAAAGATCAAGCTTGGCTTGGGTTTGCGCCTTTGTGCACTTAAGGTCCGGCGGCCAAGTGCTTGAAACCAAAGGGGGGGGTATTTTTCCGGCGGTTTCGATAGACTAAAGGCCAACCGGCCACCGGCGCGATTCGTGGCGGCGACAGCCGCCCGGTCACGGCCCGGCAAGGTGGTGGAACCAACCGGATGAGAAGGTAAGGGGCATGAGCCAGTTAGACGAATTGGAGAGCCGGATCACAACGGCGATGGAGCGGATACAGGCGGGGCTGGGCGCCTTGTCCGCGCCGGGCCCGGCGGCGGGGGACGCGCAGGACGATCTGGCGGCGGCGCTGGAGGAGGAAAAGCTGGTCACCGCCCAGCTAGAAGAGCGGCTCAAGCGGATCAAGGAGAGGCACGCGGAGGAGGTCGAGGCGCTGCAGGCGCAGATCGAGGGCACCGAAGACACCGAGGCGCTGAAATCCGAGATCGAGGATCTGAAGGCGCAACTGGCCGACACCGCCGAGGTCGAGGCCCTGAAGGAAGAGGTGCAACAGCTCAAGGCCGAGCTGGCGGAGCGTGAAGGCTCCGGCGCATCCAAGGCCGAGATGGAAGCCCTGCAGGCGCAGCTTGCCAAACAGGCAGAGAGCGCCGCGCGTCTGGATATGGACGTGCAACGTCTGCGCCAGTCCAACGATCAGCTGCGCGAGGCCAACGCGGCGCTGCGCGAGGCGAACGAGGCGGCGGTGGGCGAGCCCAGCCTGATCAACAAGGCGATGCTGGCCGAGCTGGAGGGGCTGCGCGCCGCCCGCGCCACCGATGCCGCCGAGGCCGGTGCGATCCTGGCCCGGCTGGAGCCGCTGCTGGCCAATGCGATGAACCTGCCGGAAGGGGAGGATGAATGATGCCTGAGGTGACGATCCATATCGGCGGGCGCGATTTCGAGGTGTCCTGCCAGGAGGGCGAGGAGAGCTTTCTGCATTCCGCCGCCAAGATGCTGGATGACGAGGCCCGCGTGCTCTCAGATCAGATCGGGCGGATGCCCGAGGCGCGGATGCTGCTGATGGCGGGGCTGATGCTGGCCGACAAGACGGCCGCCGTCGAGGACCGCATCAAGATGGTCGAGGCGAAGCTGGCTGAACGTGAGGCGGAGCTGGAGCAGATGCGCGCCGCGCCCGCGCCGGAGCCGGAAAAGGTCGAGGTGCCGGTGGTGCCCAATTCTGTGACCGAAACGCTGGCGGAGCTGGCGGCACGGGCCGAGGCGCTGGCCGCCGAGATCGAGGAGAAGGCGGCGGGCTAGGCCGGTTCGGAGCTCATCCCCCAGCGCAGCTCGTTCTGTAGGGCCAGCCGCGGGGAAAGGCGGTAGCATTGCGTCGCTTCAGGTCTGAGGGACGCAGACCGGAGAAAAGAAAAAGGGGGCCGAAGGGCCCCCTTTCGGTGTCTCGAAATCGCCGTGGCGATCAGGCGTTGGCTTCGCGGATCTTGTTCGCCGCGTCCTTGTCGTAGGAAACGCCCTTGTCGTCGAACAGCTGGTCCAGCTCGCCCGACAGCGTCATCTCGGTGATGATGTCGCAACCGCCGATGAACTCGCCCTTCACGTAAAGCTGCGGGATGGTCGGCCAGTCGGAAAAATCCTTGATGCCCTGGCGGATGGCGTCATCGGCCAGAACGTTCACATCGGCATAATCCACGCCCATGTAGTTCAGAACGCCGGCGACGCGGCTGGAAAAGCCGCATTGCGGCGCGTCCTTGGTGCCTTTCATGTAAAGCACGACTTCGTTCTCGGTGACGGTGGTCTTGATGCGGTCTGCTGCGTCGGTCATGTCTTGTCGTCTCCTTACGGGAGGAATGTCTGGGTTGGGCCCGGAAAACCTCAGTCGGGGGCCTTGGTGGTCAGCGCCAGGGCGTGCAGCCTGCCGCTGTCGATTTCGGATTTCACCGCGGCGTTGACGGCTCGCTGCTGCTGCACACGGCTCTGTCCGCGAAAGCTCTCGTCGATGACCTCGGCGGCCCAGTGGTTTCCGTCCCCGGCGAGATCGGTGATGGTGATCTTCGCAGAGGGGAAGCTGGCGCGGATCAGCGCTTCGATGTCGTGGGCTTGCATGGCCATGCGGGCGAACTCCTGTTGGTCTCGTGTCCAGATGTAGGGCGCAAGGGCGTGCCGCGCAAGCGCGGCCACCGAGGTGGTGAGGATGAAGTTAGGGCGGCGGCGCCGGGCGTCAGCCCAGCGCCTGTTCGAAGCTGCCGCGGAACAGCGCCGAGAGCTCTTCCAGCGGCGCCTCGGAGCCGTCGAAACGTACAGTTTCCCCGGTGAAACGTCCAACCGAGGACATCGGCACGCCGGCCTGGCCGGCGGCGATCATCAGCGCCTCGGCCTGGTCAAAGTTGCAGGCGATCAGATAGCGGCCCTGATCCTCTCCGAACAGGATCTCGGTGGCGCCCGCATCCAGGTGCACGCCGACGCCGGAGCCTTCGGCCAGCTCGAACGCGGCCAGTGCCAGCCCGCCGTCGGACAGGTCGGTGCAGGCGGTGATCAAATCGCGGTTGGCGCGGATGAAATCGCCGTTGCGCTTTTCCGCCTCCAGATCCACCGCCGGGGCATCGCCGTCCTCGCGGTTGAACACCTCGGCGAGGAGGGCGGACTGGCCCAGGTGGCCTTCGGTCTCGCCCACCAGCAGGGCGACATGGCCTTCGCGCACATGGGTTCCGATCACCTCGTCCTCATGGGCGATGAGGCCCACCGCGCCGATGGTGGGGGTGGGCAGGATCGCCTGGCCGTCGGTCTCGTTGTAGAGCGAGACGTTGCCGGAGACGATGGGCATGTCCAGCACCGAACAGGCCGCGCCGATGCCTTTGATGGCGCCGACGAACTGGCCCATGATCTCGGGCTTTTCGGGGTTGCCGAAGTTCAGGTTGTCGGTGGAGGCCAGCGGCGTGGCGCCGACGGCGGTGAGGTTGCGGTAGGCCTCGGCCACCGCCTGTTTGCCGCCCTCGACGGGGTTGGCGCGCACATAGCGCGGCGTCACGTCGGAGGTGAAGGCCAGCAGCTTGTCGGTGCCGTGCACCCGGATGATCCCGGCGCCGAGACCGGGGCGGCGGGCGCTGTCGGCCATCACGGTGGTGTCGTATTGCTCGTAGACCCACTGTTTCGCCGCGTAGTTCGGTGAGGAGATCAGCGCGCGCAGCCCGTCGATCGGGTCGATCTGCGGCACGTCGGCCAGCGCCTCGGCTGCCGGGGTTGCCTCCCACGGGCGGTCGTATTCGGGCGCCTCGGAAGAGAGTTTCGACAGCGGCAGGTCGGCCTTTGCCTCGTTATGGTGCATGATCAGGAAGCGGTCTTCGGCGATGGTCTCGCCGACGATGGCGAAGTCGAGGTCCCATTTCTCGAACACCGCGCGCGCCTCGTCTTCTTTTTCCGGGCGCAGCACCATGAGCATACGCTCCTGGCTTTCGCTGAGCATCATCTCGTAGGCGGTCATGTTCTCTTCGCGGCAGGGGACCTTTTCCAGATCCAGCCGCACGCCGAGCTTGCCCTTGTCGCCCATCTCCACGGCCGAACAGGTCAGCCCGGCCGCGCCCATGTCCTGGATCGAGATCACCGCGCCGGTCTGCATCAGTTCCAGCGTCGCCTCCATCAGGCGTTTTTCGGTGAAGGGGTCGCCGACCTGAACGGTGGGGCGCTTTTCCTCGATGGTGTCGTCGAACTCGGCAGAGGCCATGGTGGCGCCGCCGACGCCGTCGCGGCCGGTCTTGGCACCGAGGTAGACCACCGGCATGCCGACGCCGGATGCAGCGGAGTAGAAGATCTTGTCGGCATCGGCGAGGCCCGCGGCAAACGCGTTGACCAGGCAGTTGCCGTTATAGGCGGGGTGGAAACGCACCTCGCCGCCCACGGTGGGGACGCCGAAACAGTTGCCGTAGCCGCCAACGCCCTCGACCACGCCATGGACCAGCTGTTTGGTTTTGGGGTGGTCGACCTCGCCGAAGCTGAGCGAGTTCATCGCCGCAATCGGGCGCGCGCCCATTGTGAAGACATCGCGCAGGATGCCGCCGACGCCGGTGGCCGCGCCCTGATAGGGCTCGATGTAGGAGGGGTGGTTGTGGCTTTCCATCTTGAAGACGACCGCCTGGCCGTCGCCGATGTCGACAATGCCGGCGTTCTCGCCGGGGCCGCAGATCACCTGCGGGCCGTCGGTCGGCAGGGTGCGCAGCCATTTCTTGGACGACTTGTAGGAACAGTGCTCGTTCCACATCGCCGAGAAGATGCCCAGTTCGGTAAAGGTCGGCTCGCGCCCGATGATTTCGAGAATGCGTTCATACTCGTCGGGTTTCAGGCCGTGGCTTTCGATCAGCTCCGGAGTGATTTCGGGGTCTTGCATCGCTGGGGCATCTCCGCATGGCGTAGTTTGCGCCGTAATAGGGCAAGCTCCGGTTGGGGGGAAGGGGCTTGCGTGCCGCAGATGCGATCCGGAGGGCGGGGAAGAGGGCCTTGGACAAAAAAAGAGGCCGAGCACTAAGCTCGGCCCAAGTCCAACAGGGAGGTATGAAGATGATGCGCAACTAAGCGCTATCGCCTTCATGAGCCCATTTAGGCGTCGCTTCGTGAACGTTCAAGGACAATAATGCCGCAGGTGCAGCATGCCTGACATGAGTTCAGCGCATAGCTCAGATCTTGCCGAGCTGGCGCAGCTGTTTGCGGTGAGCGATAATCTCGTCCTGGACGAAATCGCGGAACGCCGAGATCCGCTTGGAGTGGCGCAGTTCCTCCGGATAGGCGAGGAAGACCGGCACCTCGGCGGATTCGACATCCGGCAGCACCCGCACCAGGTGCGGGAAATCCTCGGTCAGGTAATCGGGCAGCACGCCGATGCCCAGATCGTGCAGCACCCCCTGCAGCACGCCGAAATAGTTGTTCACCGTCAGCAGGGAGTGGGGGTTATTGGCCATCAATTGCTGGACCAGCAAGGCGCCGGCGCCCACCTGAGGCGCATTCGGGTTCTGGCAGACCAGCCGGTGGTCGGTGATCTCGTCGAAGGCCTGGGGCGTGCCGTTGCGCTCCAGGTAATCGCGAGAGGCGTAGAGCTGCATCTGTACGGTCATCAAACGCTTGCGGATCAGGTCGGCCTGGCTAGGCTCTTTCATGCGGATGGCGACGTCGGCCTCGCGCATGGGCAGGTCGAGCACGCGCTCTTCCAGCATCAGGTCGATTTTCAGATCCGGGTATTTCTCGTAGAGCTTGGTCAGGCGCGGGGCCAGCCAGAGGGTGCCGAAGCCGGTGGTGGTGGTCACCTTGAGTTCGCCAAAGACCTCTTCCTCGCTGTCGCGGATACGGGCGGCCGCGGCCTCCAGCCGTTTGCTCATGGCGCGGGTGGCGTCGAACAGAAGCTCGCCCTGCTCGGTCAGGATCAGACCGCGCGCATGGCGGTGGAACAGGGTGCTGTTCAGCCCCTCTTCCAGCGCGCGGATCTGCCGGCTGACCGCCGACTGGGACAGGTTCAGCCGTTCGCCGGCATGGGTCAGGCTGCCCGCATCGGCCACGGCATGAAATATTCTAAGCTTGTCCCAATCCATATCCGTCGCTTTCGTTCCGCGAGCTGCGCCCTATGTCTTGTCATTATGGTTCAGTTTCGCGGCGTCTAGCATGCCGTTTTTGGTTTGGTAACAAGATGCGGTAAAAAAACCCTATACTGGTCAGCAATTATGACCTAATATTGGGCAAAATGTAGCAAACTACTGAGGATGCTGGGAGGCGCCGCATGAGTACGCAAAAAATCTCGCTCAACGACCGTTTTGATCTGGAAAAGAGCCCGGTCCTGTTGAACGGAACCCAGGCGCTCGTCCGGTTGATGCTGATGCAGAAGGCGCGGGACAAGGCGGTGGGGCATAACACCGCCGGTCTGGTCACCGGCTACCGCGGCTCGCCTCTGGGCGCGGTGGACATGCAGATGAACCGCGCGGCCAAGCAACTGGCGGCCAGCGACGTGACCTTCCAATACGGGCTGAACGAGGATCTGGCGGCGACCGCGCTCTGGGGCGCGCAGCAGGCCGAGCTGCGCGGCGAAGGGAAATACGACGGCGTTTTCGGCCTGTGGTACGGCAAGGGGCCGGGGGTGGACCGCTCCGGCGATGCGATCCGGCATGCCAATATGGCGGGGACCTCGCCGCTGGGCGGGGTGCTGTTGGCGATGGGGGACGACCATACCGGCGAGTCCTCCACCGTGCTGCACCAGTCCGAATGGGCGTTGATGGACGCCTATGTGCCGATCGTCAGCCCGGCCGGGGTGCAGGAGATCCTGGACCTGGGTATCTACGGTTTTGCGATGTCGCGCTTCTCCGGGCTCTGGGTGGGGCTGAAGACGATGAAGGACACCATCGAGGTGACCTCGGTCGTCGACGGTGACCCGAACCGGGTGCAGCTGGTGACGCCGCAGTTCGAAATGCCCGAGGGCGGGCTGAACATCCGGCTGGTGGATGACCGCACCGATCAGGAGGCGCGGCTGATCGACGTGAAACGCTTCGCGGCGGAGGCCTTTGCGCGGGCCAACAAGATCGACAAGCGGGTCTGGGGCAAGCCGGGGGCCAAAATCGGTTTCGTGGCGGCGGGCAAGAACTGGCTCGACCTGCAGCATGCGCTGAGCCTGCTGAACATCGACGAGAACGAGGCGGAGCGGCTGGGGATCACCACCTACAAGATCGCCCAGACCTTCCCGCTGGACATGACCAGCTTCCACGAATGGGCCGAAGGGCTCGATCTGATCGTGATCGTGGAGGAAAAGCGCAAGCTGATCGAGGTGCAGGTCAAGGAGGCGATCTTTGACGACCGCCGCGGCCGCCGCGTCTATGGCTGGTACAAGGGCGGGGCAGGCGGCATGCACCGCGAAGAGTTGTTCCCGACCCGCGGCGCGCTGGACCCGATCATGATCGCCGAGAAGCTGGGCGGCATCCTGATCGAAGAGGGGCGCGAGACCGACGGCATCCGGGCGGGTATGACAGCACTGGACGACGCGCGGCGCAACGACAATGCCGAGGAGATTGCCAGCCGTCTGCCCTATTTCTGCTCCGGTTGTCCGCATAACACCGGCACCAAGATCCCCGAAGGCTCCCGTGCCTATGCGGGGATCGGCTGCCACTTCATGGTGCAGTGGATGGACCGCGATACGCTGGGCTTCACCCATATGGGCGGCGAGGGGGCCAACTGGATCGGCGAGGCGCCGTTCTCCAACACCAAGCACGTGTTCCAGAACCTGGGCGACGGAACCTATAACCATTCGGGGGTTCAGGCGATCCGCGCCGCGCTCGCGGCCGGGACGACGATCACCTACAAGATCCTGTACAATGACGCCGTCGCCATGACCGGCGGGCAGGATAACGAGGGCGACCTGACCGCGCCGCGCATCGTGCAGGAGCTGAAGGCGATGGGGGTCAAGACCCTCGCCGTTGTCTATGACGAGAAGGAAGACGTGGACTTCAAGGCGCTGCCTGCGGGGGTGCCGACCTTTGAGCGGGCGGAACTGCTGAAGGTGGAAGAAGACTTCCGCGAGAAAGAGGGCGTTTCGGCGATTGTCTATATCCAGACCTGTGCCGCCGAGAAACGCCGCCGCCGCAAGCGGGGCACCTTCCCCGATCCGGACAAGCGGGTGTTCATCAACACCGACATCTGCGAAGGCTGCGGCGATTGCGGGGTGCAGTCGAACTGCGTCTCCATCGTGCCGGCGGAGACCGAGCTGGGGCGCAAACGCGCCATCGACCAGTCGTCGTGCAACAAGGACTTCTCCTGCCTCAAGGGGTTCTGCCCGTCCTTCGTGACGGTGGCGGGGGCCAAGATCCGCAAGGAGGCGACGACCGAGCTGGACCTGCCGCATCTGCCGCTGCCGGAGCTGCCCAAGATCGACGGCACCCATAACGTGGTGATCACCGGGGTCGGCGGCACCGGCGTGGTGACCATCGGCGCGGTGCTGGCGCAGGCCGCCCAGATCGACGGCAAGGGCGCCGGCATGATGGAGATGGCCGGCCTGGCCCAGAAGGGCGGCGCCGTGCATATCCACTGCCGGATCGCGGAGAAGCCTGAGGATATCAACGCCATCCGCGTCGCCACCGGCGAATGCGACGCGCTGATCGGCGGCGACCTGGTGGTCAGCGCCGGGGCCAAGACGCTGGGTCTGATGACCACAGGCGAAAGCGGCGCGGTGGTGAACAGCCACGAGATCATCACCGGCGATTTCACCCGCGATACCGAATTCAGCATTCCCACCGACCGGCTGTCGCTGGCGCTGGAGGCGCGGTTGAAAGAGAACCTGTCGCTGTTCGATGCCTCGGAACTGGCGCGGGTGACCATGGGCGACTCGATCTATTCCAACATGATGGTGTTCGGCGGCGCCTGGCAGCGCGGGCTGATCCCGGTGAGCCACGAGGCGATCGTGCAGGCGATCGAGCTGAACGGGGCGGCCGTGCAGCAGAACCTGCGCGCCTTCGACATCGGGCGCTGGGCGGTGCTGCATCCGGAGGAGGCCAAGGGCCTGCTGAAACCCAATGTGGTGGAGCTGCCCAAGTCGCTGGACGAAAAGATCGCCTATCGCGCCGATCATCTGGTGGCCTATCAGGGCAAGCGGCTGGCGAAACGCTACCGCAAGATGCTGGACGGCATCGAGGACAAGGGCCTGAAAGAAGCGGTTGCGCAGGGTTATCACAAGCTGCTGGCCTATAAGGACGAATACGAGGTGGCGCGGCTGATGCTCACCAACCGGGAAAAGGCCGCGGCGGAGTTTGACGGTGATCTGAAGATGACCTTCCACCTGGCGCCGCCGATCCTGGGCGGCAAGGGGCCCGACGGGCGCCCGAAAAAGCGCGAGTTCGGCGAATGGATGCTGGGGCCGCTCAAGCTGATGGCGCGGATGAAGGGGCTGCGTGGCACGCCGCTCGACATCTTCGGCTATTCGGCGGAACGCAAGATGGAGCGGGCGCTGATCAAGCAGTACGAACGCGACATGAAAGAGGTTCTGGCCAAGGTGACGCCGGAGACTCGCGATATCGCTGTCGGGCTGGCACTGCTGCCGTTGCAGATCCGCGGCTTCGGCCCGGTGAAGATCGAGAACGAGCGCAAGGCGGCGAAACGGCGCGAAGAGCTGCTGGCGTCTTTCCGCCAGGGTGGGCCGGAAATGGCGAAAGCGGCCGAATAAAGCTTCACAGAAGCGTCACGGGCCTTATGCAAGAACGTCAGCCAGCCGACATTTCCGGCTGATTCTTCCGGAGTGCCCATGCCGCCGCGCCGCCATATCGCCCGCGATATCACCTATGCCCATTCCGCCGCGACCAAGGGCGGACGGGCGGTGATCCGTTTGATGGAAAACACCACCGGCCGGCTGCGGCTGATCAAGCGCGCCGACGGGTACGAGACCGAGGTGGCGGCGGGCCGGGATTTCTGGTCGGTGATGGTCGAGCGGTACGGGCTGTCGCTGGAGGTGGTGGGCGGCACGCTGGCCAATATCCCGCGCGAGGGGCCGCTGATCCTGATCGCCAACCACCCCTATGGCATTCTCGACGGGCTGATGATGGGCCATATCCTGGCGCAGGTGCGCGGCGATTTCCGGATCCTCGCGCACCGGGTGTTCCGCAAGGCCAGGGATATCGAACGGGTGATCCTGCCGATCAGCTTTGACGAGACCAAGGACGCGATGCGCCAGAACCTGGAGACGCGAAAGACGGCGCTGGAGTATCTCGGGGCCGGTGGCGCCATCGGCATCTTTCCCGGCGGCACGGTGAGCACGGCGGCGAAGCCGTTTTCGCACCCGATGGACCCGGGCTGGCGCGGATTTACCGCGCGGATGGTGGGCAAATCGCGGGCCACGGTGGTGCCGGTATTCTTCGACGGGCACACCAGCCGGCTGTTTCAGATCGCCAGCCATCTGCACAGCACCTTGCGCATGGGATTGCTGATCAAGGAGTTCCGCAAGCGGGTCGATACCCCGGTCCGCGTGGTGGTCGGCGAGCCGATCGGGCGCGACATTCTGGATCCTATGGCGAAGGATTCGCGCAAGATGATGGATTTCCTCCGCAAAGCGACGTATGAGCTGTCTCCACAACCGCTGAAATCATACGATTACGGCTTTGAATTCGAGGAACGGCATCGCGCCTGAGAGCCATGGCAGTAGGTATTTTCGATTCCGGACTGGGCGGGTTGACCGTCCTTGACGCCGTGCAGAAACAGCTGCCGGAGGTGGAGTTTCTGTATTACGCCGACAGCGCCCACGCCCCCTACGGCGTGCGCGATGCCGAGGATATCTTTCAGCTGACCAGGGCGGCGGTCGAGGATCTGTGGAGCCGGGGCTGCGATCTGGTGATTCTGGCCTGTAACACCGCGAGTGCTGCCGCGTTGCGGCGGATGCAGGAGGCGGGCGTTCCGCCGGGCAAGCGGGTGTTGGGCGTCTTCGTGCCGCTGATCGAGGCGCTAACCGAGCGGCAGTGGGGCGACAACTCCCCCCCGCGCGAGGTGGCGGTGAAGACCGTGGCGCTGTTCGCGACGCCGGCCACCGTGGCCAGCCGGGCGTTCCAGCGGGAGCTGGCGTTCCGTGCCATCGGCGTGGATGTGGAGGCGCAGGCCTGCGGCGGGGTGGTCGATGCCATCGAGGATGGCGACATGATCCTGGCAGAGGCGCTGGTGCGGTCCCATGTGGACGCGCTCAAACGGAAGATGCCGCATCCCGATGCCGCGATCCTGGGCTGTACCCATTACCCGCTGCTGCAGCAGGTGTTTCAGGATGCGCTGGGCCCGGATGTGACCGTGTTCAGCCAGGCCAACCTGGTGGCCGAGAGCCTGGCCCATTACCTCAGCCGGCATCCCGACATGCAGGGCGACGGGCCGGGCGGTTTCCTGACCACCGGCGATCCCAAGCGGGTGAGCGACCGGGCGACGCAGTTTCTCCGACGACAAATCACCTTTACCAAGGCGTGATGCGCCGGGGCCGCTTGTGGCCCGACCTGAACAAAATACTGACATTCCAATATGTAAGAGGTCTAAGATGACCCATAACGTCGCTATTCTGGGGGCCAGCGGATATACCGGGGCCGAGCTGATCCGGCTGATCGCCCAGCATCCCAACATCGAAATCAAGGCGCTCTCGGGCGAGCGCAAGGCCGGCATGGAAATGGCCGAGGTGTTTCCGCACCTGCGGCACATGAGCCTGCCGAAACTGTGCAAGATCGACGAGATCGACTTTTCGCAGATCGACCTGTGTTTTTGCGCGCTGCCGCACAAGACCAGCCAGGAGGTGATCGCGGCGCTGCCGAAGGACCTGAAGATCGTCGATCTTTCGGCCGATTTCCGGCTGCGCGATCCGGCGGAGTACGAGAAGTGGTATGGCAACCCGCATAGCGCGCTGGAACAGCAGGAAGAGGCGGTCTATGGCCTGACCGAGTTCTATCGGGAAGAGATCAGATCCGCGCGGCTGGTGGCCGGCACCGGCTGCAACGCGGCGACCGGGCAGTTTGCCCTGCGGCCGCTGATCAGCGCCGGTGTGATCGATCTGGACGAGATCATTCTGGACCTGAAATGCGCGGTTTCCGGCGCCGGACGGAGCCTGAAGGAAAATCTGCTGCATGCGGAGCTGAGCGAAGGTTACAACGCCTATGCCATCGGCAGCACCCACCGGCATCTGGGCGAATTCGACCAGGAGTTCTCCAGGCTCGCGGGGCGGCCGGTCAAGGTGCAGTTCACCCCGCATCTGATCCCCGCCAACCGGGGCATTCTGGCGACCGTCTACGTCAAGGGCGATGCGCAGGCGATCTATGACACGCTGGTCGCGGCCTACGCCGATGAGCCGTTCATCGAGATGCTGCCGTTTGGCGAGGCGCCCAGCACCCACCACGTGCGCGGCTCCAACTATTGCCACATCGGTGTGGCGGCCGACCGGCTGGACGGGCGGGCCATCGTCTTTGCCGCGCTGGATAACCTGACAAAAGGTAGCAGCGGCCAGGCGTTGCAAAATGCCAATCTGATGCTAGGTGAGAAAGAGGAGGAGGGGCTGACCATGGCCCCGCTGTTCCCGTGAGGGTGTCATGAAGAATCTGAAGAAGCAGCGTCGTATCCAGATCATCGCATTGGCCGCGGTTGCGTTGGTGGTCTCCACCGCGCTGATCGGCTACGCCATGCGGGATGGCATCAATTTCTTTCGCGCGCCCAGCGAAGTGATGGCAGAGCCGCCCGCGCCGAGCGAGGTGTTTCGCCTGGGCGGGCTGGTCGAAGAGGGCAGCCTGGTGCGCGGCGAGGGCGAGACGGTGCGGTTCTCGGTCACCGATGGCGGCGCCACGATCCCGGTCACCTTTACCGGGCTGCTGCCGGATCTTTTTGACGAAAACCAAGGTATGATCGGCACTGGCCGTTACGTGAATGGCGTTTTCGAAGCCTCTGAAATTCTTGCGAAACACGACGAGACCTATATGCCGAAAGAGGTGATCGACGCGCTGAAGGAACAGGGCGTCTACGAGGAGCCCGGCGAGAGCTGAGCGCGGCTGCAGCCAACGGGATTATCCCGGAACAGAAGCGATTGGCCGGGCGTGTTGCGTCCGGCCTTTTTCGTTGTGGCGCACGGTGGTGTGAGGCGGCGTTAATCCTTTTGTCGCAGCGTTTCCCGCGTTCCTGACAGGAGGGCGCGGATGCAGAAGGTGCGGCAGATCGCCGAGGAGATCGTGGATCGCGAGGGCGGCTTCGTCAACGATCCGGCCGATCCCGGCGGGGCGACCAATCACGGGGTGACCCTCCATACCCTGCGGCGGTTGGGGCTGGATCTGACCGGCGACGGCGCGGTGGGGGTGGCGGACGTGCGCGCGCTGAGCCGGGCGCGGGCGGTGGAGATCTTCATCACCCATTATTACACCCGGCCGCGGATCGGCGAGCTGCCCGGCGCGCTGCAACCGTCGCTGTTCGACATGTACGTGAATGCCGGAGCCAATGCGGTGAAGATCCTGCAGCGGCTGTTGCGCGAGATGGGCTTTGCCGTCGCGGTTGACGGGGTGATCGGGCCACAGACCATCGCTGCGGCGGAGGAGGCGGCGCGGCCCGACCCGGTGGCGTTGCGCGATGCCTATGGGGTGGCGCGGCGGAACTACTATTTCCGGCTGGCCGATCAGCGCCCTGCGAGCCGCAAGTATGCCCGCACCCGGGCCGGCGGCAAGGGCGGCTGGATCAGGCGGGCCGAGGCGTTTCTGTCGCCGCGCTACCATCTGAGTGCAGCGGATTTTTCAGAACGGGTGGCCGCATGGGGATGATCACAGATATTGTAAACGTCATTTTCGGACGCAGTTTCAATGCCTTGCGTAATACGGTTGAAGTTTTTCGTGAAAATACCGAGGCTGGGGCGCAGCGTGGCGCAAACCTGCAAACCCGCGCGATGGTGCAGTTCGCGGCGGAGTTCGCTGCGCGCCGCCGGGGCCTGTTCGACCGGCTGATGGACGCGATCAACCGGCTGCCGCGCCCGGCGCTGGCACTGGGGACGCTGGGTCTGTTCGTCTCGGCGATGGTCGATCCGCCCTGGTTCGCGGCGCGGATGCATGGGCTGGCGCTGGTGCCGGAGCCGCTGTGGTGGCTGCTTGGCGTGATCGTGTCATTCTATTTCGGCGCGCGCTACCAGGTGAAACACCAGGCGTTCCAGCGCGATCTGGCCGCCAGCCTGGCCGCCGCGCCGCAGCTGATGGAGAATATCGCCGCGCTGGAAGGGATGCGTGCCGGCACGCCCGGGGCGGCGGATCCGGGGCCGGACGCGCAGCTGGCGCTGTCGGCGACGCGGCCCGAGGCCAATCCGGCGCTGGAGGATTGGCGGGCAGGGCGCACGGGCTAGCGGGCGAAAACCTGTATCCGGGTTGCGACAATGTGATCGCGTAATTCCGGCGAAATCGATTGGCCAGCCCGCCGCGCGGCCCTATACATCGGGGCATGATTACAGAACTCGGTCACTTCGCCCTCGTGCTGGCCTTCATGGCGGCAATCGTTCAAATGATCGTGCCGATGATCGGCGCGCAGAAACGCTGGCCCGGCTGGATGGCCGTGGCCGAACCCGCCGCGACGCTGCAATTCCTGATGACGGGATTTGCATTTGCGGCGCTGATGCATGCCTTTGTCACCTCGGATTTCTCCCTGCGGGTGGTGGTGCTGAACTCCCACTCGGCCAAGCCGATGCTCTACAAGATCAGCGGGCTGTGGGGGAATCATGAGGGCTCCATGTTGCTCTGGGTGACGATCGTGTCGCTGTTCGGTGTGATGGCGGCGTGGTTCGGAGGCAACCTGCCGCCGACGCTCAAGGCCCGGGTGCTGTCGGTGCAGGCGGCCATCGGCGTGGCCTTTTTCGCCTTTATCCTGTTCACCTCCAACCCGTTCCTGCGGGTCGCGGTGCCGCCGTTCGACGGCGAGGATCTGAACCCGCTCCTGCAGGACCCCGGTTTGGCGTTTCACCCGCCGTTCCTCTACCTGGGCTACGTGGGGCTGAGCATGTCGTTCAGCTTTGCCGTCGCCGCGCTGATCGAGGGACGCGTCGATGCCGCCTGGGGCCGCTGGGTGCGGCCGTGGACGCTGGCGGCCTGGATTTTCCTGACCATCGGCATCGCGCTGGGGTCCTGGTGGGCCTATTACGAGCTGGGCTGGGGCGGCTTCTGGTTCTGGGACCCGGTGGAAAACGCCTCCTTCATGCCCTGGTTGCTGGCTGCCGCGCTGCTGCATTCGGCCATCGTGGTGGAAAAGCGTGAGGCGCTGAAAAGCTGGACCATCCTTCTGGCCATCCTTGCCTTCGGCTTCTCGCTGATCGGCACCTTTATCGTGCGGTCCGGCCTGCTGACCTCGGTCCATGCCTTTGCCACCGACCCGGAGCGGGGGGTGTTCATCCTGATCATCCTCGCGGCGTTTACCGGCGGCGCGCTGATGCTGTTCGCGGCACGCGCCAGCGTGATGGAGGCGCGCGGCGTCTTCGGCATGGTCAGCCGTGAAAGCGCGCTGGTGGTCAACAATATCCTGTTGGCGGTCTCCAGCTTCGTGGTGTTCTTCGGCACGCTCTGGCCGATCGTGGCCGAGATGGCATTTGACCGGAAGCTGAGCGTCGGTCCGCCGTTCTTCAACTCTGCCTTCACGCCCTTCATGGTGCTGCTGGGGCTGATCCTGCCGATCGGCGCGATGCTGCCGTGGAAACGCGGGCGGCTGGGGCGCACCATCTATGCGCTGCGCTATGCCTTCGCGCTGGCCCTGGCGCTGGCGCTGCTGGTCTGGGCGATGCAGACCGGGCGCAGCGCGCTGGGGCCGGTGGGCGTGTTCCTGGGCGCCTGGGTCGTTTCGGGCGCGGCGCAGGACCTGTGGTCGCGCACCGGCCGGGGCGGGGCGCGTCTGCGCCGTCTGGCCCGGCTGCCGAGGGCGGACTGGGGCAAGGCGCTGGCGCATGCGGGCCTTGGCATCACCATCTTTGCCATCGCCGGGCTGACGGCGTGGGAGCGCGAGGATATCCGCGTCGTCCAGCTGAACGACCGGTTCGAGGTGGGCAGCTACGAACTGTCGCTGACCAAGGTGGAGCGGGTGCGCGGGCCGAACTATTTCTCGACCATGGGCACCGTGACGCTGGCGCAGAACGGGCGGGCGCTCTCGGTGCTGCACCCTGAGAAACGCACCTATCCGGTGACGCAGATGCCGACCACTGAGGCGGCGATCGACAACGGCTTCACCCGCGACGTCTACGTGGTGATCGGCGATCAGCAGGCCGACGGCGGCTGGGCCATTCGGACCTATATCAAGCCCTTTGCCAACTGGATCTGGGGCGGGGCGATGCTGATGGCCATCGGCGGAATGCTGAGCCTGTCCGACCGGCGCTTCCGCGTTGCCGCCGGGGCGCGCAAGGGCGCCCGGCAGGCGACGGTGCCGGCGGAATGAGCGGGGCGATGGGCGCGATCCGCTGGGCGCTGCTGGCGCTGGCGCTGCTGCTGTCGGGGCCGGTGGGCGCGGTGCAGCCCGACGAGATCCTCGCCGATCCGGCGATGGAGGCGCGGGCGCGCGAGATCAGCAAGGATCTGCGCTGCCTGGTCTGCCGCAACGAGAACATCGACGAGAGCAATGCCGAACTGGCCCGCGACCTGCGCCTGCTGGTACGGGAGCGGCTGGTGGCGGGCGACAGCAACGAAGAGGTCGTGGACTTCATCGTCGACCGCTACGGCGAATACGTGCTGCTGCGGCCCACGACCAGGGGGGCGAACTGGCTGCTCTGGGGGGCTGGGCCCCTGATGCTGCTGATGGCGATGGCGATGGCCTGGGCCTATCTGCGGGGCCGCGCCCAGGCGGCGCGCCCACAAGAGAGCGCGCTGACCGCCGAGGAGCAGGAACGTCTGCGCCGTATCCTCGAGGAGTGACGCTTAGTCCCCCCTTTTCCTTGGCCCGCGCATGCGCCACTGTCGCCCCGATACCGCAGAGGGAGACAGGGCCGTGGATTATCAGACCATCACGCTTGAGATCGAGGGCGGGCTTGCCGTCCTGACGCTGAACCGGCCGGACAAGATGAATGCGCTTTCGTCGCAGATGCGGGCGGAGATCACCCATGCGATGGGCCGCGCGGGCAACGCGGCGCGGGCGGTTGTGCTGACCGGGGCCGGGGCGGCGTTCTGCACCGGGCAGGATCTGGGTGATGCCGGTGGCGGTGTGCCGGATCTGGAGCGGGTCCTGCGCGACGAATACACCCCGATGTTGCAGGCGATCGTTGATTGCCCGGTGCCGACGCTGGCCGCAGTCAACGGCCCGGCGGCGGGCGCGGGGGCAAGCCTGGCGCTGGCGGCGGATGTGGCGATCGCGGCGGAGCGCGCCTATTTCCTGCAGGCATTCACGCGGATCGGCCTGATCCCGGACGCCGGCGGCACCTGGTTCCTGCCGCGGCAAGTGGGGCTGGCCAAGGCGATGGGGGCGGCCCTGTTCGCCGACCGCATTCCGGCGCGCCAGGCTGAGGCCTGGGGCATGATCTGGGAAGCGGTGGCCGATGACGACTTCGACGCCCATTGGCGCAAGCGGGCCGCCTATCTGGCCGAGGGGCCGACGCTGGCCTTCGGCGCGGTGAAATCGGCCCTGCGCGGCAGCCTGGACAAACCGCTGGAGGACCAGATGGCGATCGAGGCGCATCTGCAGGGCAAATGCGGGCGTACACGCGATTTCCAGGAGGGTGTGGTGGCCTTCGTCGAAAAGCGCCCGGCGAAATTCGAGGGGCGCTGAGCGCCGGAGCGCGGTGCGGGTTTCGTGAAACCCGTTGACAGGTGACGGTAAACCGCGCCCCATGCAGGGGCGATGACCGCCCCGATCACAAGCCCAACCGTTGCGGCGCTGGAACATCTGACAGGCCGGTGCCGTGGCGAGGTGACATGGATCACCGGCGCCCGGAATGCCCTTTGGCTGACCGGGGACCGCAAGCTGATTGCCACCGGCGAGGAAGAGACGCCGCCGCGGGGCGCGACGCTGGTCGCGCGGCTGGCGCGCAGCGGCGCAAAGTTCGATGTCGAGGCGGCAGAGGGCACGCCGCTCTGGGTCAACGGCGCGCCGGTGCCGCAGGCGCGGCTTAGCCCGGGCGATGTGATCGAGTTCGGCGAGGCCGGGCCGATCTCGCGCATCCGGGTCTATGACAACCAGTACCGGCCAAGGCAGACGGTTGCCGGGATCATGGGCGATGCGCTGTGCTACATGCGCGCAAGCCGCCTGCCGCTGCCGGCCCGGACGGCGCATGCCTCGGGCGATCTGGCCCGGCGACTGATCCGCGATACCACGGTTCTGTTCCGGGGCGCGGTGCTGCTGATGCTGGCGGTGCTGACCGTGGCTGTGTTGCTGCAATCGCGCACCGACCGGCGCCTGCGCGCCCAGATCGAGAGCGGCGGGCTGCAGGTCGACGCCATCGCCGCCGAGCTGGCCCAGGCGCGGCGCGACGCGATCCGCCACGGCGATCTGACTGCCCTGCGCGAGGATCTGCAAAGCCGGTTGGGCAGCACCACCCAGCGGCTGGAAACGCTGGAGGCGCGCTCGGAGGCCACGCGGCTGGTGATCGGCATGGCGGCACCTTCGGTAGCCTTTCTGCAGGGCAGCTACGGGCTACGCGACAAGGAGAGCGGCAGGATGCTGCGCCACGTGGTCACCCCGGAGGGCGTGCCGTTGTTGCAGCCCAGCGGACAGCCTTTTCTGTCGCTTGAGGGCGAAGGGCCGGTGGCGGAGGTGCAGTTCAACGGCACCGGTTTTGTGCTGGACACGCCGCGGCTGGTGGTCAGCAACCGGCATGTGGCCAGGCCCTGGGACGAAAACCCCAGCCTGCGCCTGGGCACCTCGGTTCTGGAGCCGGTGATGACGCGGTTCATCGCCTATTTCCCGGGCCGCGCCGACCCGGTGGCGCTGCGGCTGCTGCGGGTGAGCGAAGAGGTGGATCTGGCGCTGCTGGAGCCCGAGGGGGGAGAGGAGCTGCCGCCGGGCCTGCCGCTGGCCGAGGCGGTGCCGACGCCGGGCGAGGGGGTGATCGTCATGGGGTATCCCACCGGGCTGATGTCGCTGCTGGCGCAGTCGGGCGCGGAGTTCGTCTCGGCGCTGCAGAAGGCGGGCGACACCGATTTCTGGACGGTGGCGGCGAAACTGGCGGAGGCCGGGCTGATTTCGCCGCTGGCCAGCCGCGGCATCGTGGGGCAGGCGACTCCGGCGACGGTGGTGTATGACGCCGAGACCACCCATGGCGGCAGCGGCGGGCCGGTGCTGACGCTGGAGGGGGAGGTGATCGCCGTGAATACCGCGATCATGCCGGAGTTCGGCGGTTCCAACCTGGGTGTGCCGGTTGGGTATATCCGAAAGCTGCTGATGGCGCCGGATGTGAATTAGGCGGGGCACTGCCCTCTGTTGCCGGTTCCTGGTTGTCGGCGCGAAATCGGGCGGGGCGGGCCAAAGGAAAAGGTCGCCCGGCATATCCTCCGGGCGACCTTTATCTTGTCTCGATTGGGCTTGGGCAGTCCGTGCCTCAGCCGCGGCGGCGGCGGCGGCGCGGACGGTCTTCGCCGCCCTCGGCCTCGCCGGTGCCATCGGTGGCGGAGGTGAACGGCCCCAGCGCCTCGACGATTTGTTCCAGCGTCGGGCGTTCGCCGCGCGGGCGGGTGTCCAGCGCCTCACGCATCTTGACCAGATGCTCCGGCATGGTGCCGCAGCAGCCGCCGATGATCCGCGCGCCCGCGTCGCGGGCCATCACGGCGTAGTCGGCCATCAGCTCGGGCGTGCCGTCGTAGTGGATATGTCCGTGCACGTATTTCGGGATGCCCGCGTTGCCCTTGGAGATGATCGGCCGTTCGGTGCCCTGGGCGACGAAGCCCAGAATCGTGCGCAGGATGTCCGAGGCGCCGGTGCCGCAGTTGGCGCCGAAGGCGATCGGCGGATTCGGCAGGCTCTCGACGATCTGCACCATATCGGCAGAGGTGACGCCCATCATGGTGCGCCCGGCGGTGTCAAAGCTCATGGTACCGCACCACGGCATATCGGCCAGCGCGAAGGCCTCGGCCGCGGCGCGGAATTCTTCCGGGGCGGAAATGGTTTCCACCCAGAGGACGTCGACGCCGCCCTCTTTCAGACCCTCGGCCTGTTCGTGGAAAATCTCGACCGCCAGTGCGTGGCTGAGGTTGCCGACCGGCTCCATGATATCGCCGGTGGGACCGACCGAGCCGGCCACAACGACCTTGCGCGCGGTCTTGTCGGCCAGTTCCCGGCCCAGCTCGGCGCCGATCCGGTTCAGCTCGCGCACCCGCTTTTCGGCGCTGTGCAGCTTCAGCCGCGAGGCGTTGCCGCCGAAGGTATTGGTCAGAAACAGGTCGCTCCCGGCGTCCACCGACCCCTTGTAGAGTGCGGTGATCTTTTCCGGTTCGTCCACATTCCACAGCTCGGGCGCGTCGCCTGATTGCAGCCCCATGTTGAACAGGTTGGTGCCGGTGGCGCCATCGGCCAGCAGAAAATCCTTTTCGGCCAGCATCTTGGAAAGGGCGTTGGTCATGTCCGTCGCTCCGTTGCGGTCTGAGGGAGGCGCTTGCGCTACGCCGATTCAGGAACGCCCCGTCTGTCACGGACGGGGCGTCTTGGCAAATTCTAATCGTTCAACAACATCATGAGCCGGCTTCCCTGACGGGCGGCAGATGCTGAGAGCGGGGTGGGCACGAGGCTGGGCAAGACGCCCGGCTTACTCGCCGACCTCGCTCATGATCTGGGCCTTGGCCTCGGGCAGCAGCTCGGCCATCTTAGCGCGCACGTCGTCGGCGCTGGCCTTGTCGCCCAGATCGCCCGCGACCTTGCGCACGACATCCTCGTGGCCGGCCTCTTCGAAGTCGGCGATCACCACCGATTTGGCATAGGCTGCGGCGTCGTCGCCGGATTTGCCCAGCAGAGCAGCGGCCCACAGACCCAGCAGCTTGTTGCAGCGTGCCTGCGCCTTGAACTGCATCTCCTCGTCGTGGGCATACTTGTTCTCGAAGGCGGTTTCGCGATCATTGAAAGTGGTCATGGGTGCGGTCCCCTGAAAAATGTCCGTTTGCTCTGGTATGCCGCCCCATCGGTCTAACCGCAAGAGGGTAAGAGGGCGCGTCCGCTTGCGACAGTGCGGCCCTTGCACTATGAGGGCAGCACGCGCGGGGACTCATCCCCGACGGATAGCCGAAAGGTCTCGCATGGCGCGCCGCAACAAGATTTACGAAGGCAAGGCGAAAATCCTTTACGAGGGCCCCGAACCGGGGACCATCGTGCAATATTTCAAGGATGACGCGACCGCCTTCAACGCCGAGAAAAAGGACGTGATCGAGGGCAAGGGGGTTCTGAACAACCGCCTGAGCGAATTCTTCATGACCGGCCTCAACACATTGGGCGTGCCGACCCACTTCATCCGCCGCCTGAACATGCGCGAACAGCTGGTCCGCTCCTGCGAGATCATCCCGCTGGAGGTGATCGTGCGCAACTTCGCCGCCGGGTCGCTGTCCAAGCGGCTTGGCATCGAAGAGGGCACGCAGCTGCCGCGTCCGATCGTGGAATACTGCTACAAGGACGATGCGCTCGGCGATCCGCTGGTCACCGAAGAGCATATCGCCGCCTTCGGCTGGGCCAGCCAGCAGGACATGGACGACATCCTCAGCCTGGCGCTGCGGGTCAACGATTTCCTGTCCGGCGTGATGTATGGCGTCGGCATCCGCGTGGTGGATTTCAAGATCGAGATCGGCCGCGTCTACGAGGGCGATTTCCCGCGCCTTATCGTGGCTGACGAGATCAGCCCGGACAGCTGTCGGCTGTGGGATATCGAGACCGGCCAGAAGCTGGACAAGGACGTGTTCCGCCGCGACCTGGGCAGCCTGACCGATGCCTATTCCGAGGTGGCCCGCCGTCTGGGCGTGATGCCGAAGACCGCTCAGGTGACCAAGCCCACGCTGATCAACTGAGCCGCGCGCCCGGGGACGGGCGCGGACACTGAACATTATGAACACAACAGAGGTCCGCAGGGGCCTGGCCGCAAAGATCGGGGTGCAGAACAGATGAAGGCACGGGTGCATGTGATGCTGAAGAACGGGGTTCTCGATCCGCAGGGCGAGGCCGTGCGCCACGCGCTCGGCGCGATGGGCTTCGAGGGTGTCGAAGGCGTGCGTCAGGGCAAGGTGATCGACCTGGACCTGGCCGAGGGCACGACCGAGGCGCAGGTGGCCGAGATGTGCGAGAAGCTGCTCGCCAACACCGTGATCGAAAGCTACGAGATCGAGCTGGGCTGAGGATGGCGACCGCCGGCATCAGCGCGCCTGACAGGGGGCGGGCGGCATGAGGGCCGCGCAGCTTACCGCCTGGCGCGCGCCGCTGGAGATCACCACCTTGCCCGATCCTGACCCGGCGCCGGACGGCGTGGTGCTGCGGGTGCTGGCCTGCGGCGTCTGCCGCTCCGACTGGCACGCCTGGACCGGGTCCGACCCGGATGTGGCGCTGCCGCATGTGCCGGGCCATGAGTATTGCGGCGAAGTGGTCGCCACCGGATCGCAGGTCAGCCGCTGGAAGGTGGGCGACCGGGTGATCGCGCCCTTTATCCTGGCCTGCGGCCAGTGTCCCGATTGTGCCGCGGGCAACCAGACCATCTGTGCCGATCAGGTGATTCCCGGTTTCACCGGCCCCGGCGCCTTTGCCGAATATGTCTCCGTCGACCATGCCGACGCGAACCTGACCGCATTGCCCGAGACCATGGCGCCCGGGATCGCGGCCGCGCTCGGTTGCCGGGTGACCACCGCCTGGCACGCGCTCACGGGGCGCGCCCAGCTGCGCGGTGGCGAATGGCTGGCGGTGATCGGCGGCGGCGGCATCGGCCTGTCGGCGCTGATCCTCGGCCGGGCGCTCGGCGCCCGGGTGGTGGTCGTCGATGTTGTTGAGGAAAAGCTGGAGTATGCGCGGAAGCTCGGGGCCCATGCGGTAGTGAACGCAGCCGCGGGCAATGCGGCGCAGGCGGTGCGGGAGATCACCGGCGGCGGCGCTGACCTGGCGATCGAGGCGTTGGGGATCGAGGACACCACCGTCACCGCGCTGAGCTGCCTGCGCAAGCTGGGCCGCATGGTGCAGGTCGGCATGCCCGCGGGCGAGCACAGCACCATGGCGCTGCCGATGGACCGGGTCTATTCCGGCCAGCTGGCGGTCTACGGCACCCGCGGCATGCCCGCCTGGCGCTATCCGGCGCTGCTCGATCTGCTCAGCGCGCAGGATGTGGACTTGCGTCCGTTGATCACCCGTACCATTTCCCTGTCGAAGGCCAGCGAAGAACTGGCCGCCTTTGATCATCCGGCCCCGCCCGGCGTGGCCGTCATCACCGATTTCATGAGCTGAAGGAGCCCCAGCCATGCGTGCAGCCGTCATCGTTTTCCCCGGGTCGAACTGCGACCGTGATCTTGCCGTCGCTTTCGAGCAGGCCGGTTTCGACGTCTCGATGGTCTGGCACAAGGAAACCGGGCTGCCCGACGGGATCGACATCGTCGGCGTGCCGGGCGGATTTTCCTACGGCGACTACCTGCGCTGCGGCGCTATCGCGGCGCAATCGCCGATCTGCAAGGCGGTGGTCGAGCATACCGAGCGCGGCGGCTACGCGATGGGCATCTGCAACGGCTTCCAGGTGCTGACCGAAACCGGCGTGCTGCCCGGGGCGCTGCTGCGTAACGCGGGGCTGAAATATATCTGCCGCACCGTCGAGCTGAAGGTCGCAACCTCCGACAGCGCCTTCACCCAGGGTTACAACGCCGGTGACGTGATCGGCATCCCGATCGCGCATCACGACGGCAATTACTACGCCGATGCCGACACGCTGGAGCGGCTCAAGGGCGAGGATCGCGTCGCCTTCACCTATATCGACAACCCCAACGGCTCTATGGACGACATTGCCGGTATCCTGTCCGCCAACCGCCGGGTGCTGGGGATGATGCCGCACCCGGAGCGGGCGGCGGATATCGGCCATGGGGGCACCGATGGGGCGGCGCTCTTCCGCGCATTGGCCGGGGTACTGACCCCGGCGTGACTTGAGCCTGCCCCGGCCGCAGCGTAGCTTGGTGCGCATGAGCGTTCCAGAGACCTCTCGTGCCCTGTTTTCCCGAGCCCCGGCGATCGGCTGGCGGGTCCGGGTGGCGTTGGTCGTTTTGCTGATGGCCGCGGTGGCGACCGTCTGGGTCACCAACCGGCTGCTGACCAACCGCTTTACCGAAAGCACGCGCTACCGCGCCGAGCTGCGGCTGGCGCTTTACAGCGGTAACCTGCTGAGCGAGCTGCGCCGCAATGCCATCGTGCCGCAACTGCTGGCGCGCGACCCGGCGCTGATCGCCGCCCTTCAGTCCAACGATTTCAGCCTGTCGACCCAGCGGCTGATTTCCTTCGTCGAGGAGATCGGCGCCGCCTCGCTGATGCTGCTGGACCAGGACGGACGCACGGTGGCGGCGACCGACCGCAACCGGCTGGGTGAACAGCGCCGCACCGAGGCCTATTTCGTCGAGTCGATCCGCGCCAATTCCACCGTATTCTCAGTCATTCCGCGCGAGGCGGGCGGGTACAGCTTTGCCTATTCACGGCGGATCACCGACGGCTCCGGCATCCTCGGCGTGATCGTGGTCGAGGTTGACCTGCAGAAATTCGAACGCGCCTGGGCAGGGATTTCCGATGCGGTTCTGGTTACCGACAGCACCGGCACCATCGTGCTGTCGACCGAACCGCGCTGGCGCGGGCTGAGCGAGGAAGAGGCGCTGCGCAAGCAGGATCCGCAGGGTGCGATCCAACGGGCGATCCGCCTGACCGCCGACTGGACCGCGCTGCCCGCCGATGCCTACCTCAAGGGCGAGGCGGTGATGCGGATGGAAACCCGCATCCCATTCCGCGGCTGGCGCATGACGTCGTTCACCACCTATGCCTCGATCCGGGAAAAGGTGAACGCGGTTCTGGCGCTGGAGATTATGGGATTCGCCATCCTGCTGGCGCTGGCGTTCTATTTCCTCAGCCGCAAGACGGCGGTGCGGATGGCGCTGTTCCAGCGGGAATCGGCGGAGCTTCGCGCGTTGAACGCCAGACTTCAGCGGGAAATCGCCGAGCGGGAACGGGTGCAGGAGAACCTCGCCGTGGCGGAACAGACCTTGGCGCAAAGCTCCAAACTGGCGGCCCTGGGCGAGATGTCGGCAGCCGTCAGCCACGAGCTGAATCAGCCGCTGGCGGCGATGAAAACCTATCTGGCGGGCGCCCGCCTGCTGTTGCGGCGCAACCGGCCGGAGGAGGCGTTGGCCAGTTTCGGCCGCATCGACGACCTGCTGGAGCGGATGGGGGCGATCACGCGGCAGCTGAAATCCTATGCCCGTAAGGGCAGTGAGGTGTTCTCGCCGGTCAACCTGGGCGACGCGCTGGCCTCGTCCCTGGCGATGATGGAGCCGCAGTTGCGCCAGCGCCATGTGAAGATCGCCAAGATCCTGCCGGAAGCGCCGGTGCGGGTGATGGGCGACCGGATGCGGATCGAGCAGGTGATGATCAACCTCTTGCGCAATGCGCTGGATGCCACCAAATCAGTGGATGATCCGGAGATCGAGATCATTCTGGCCGCGGGCGAAACCGCGACGCTGACAGTGCGCGACAATGGCGGCGGGATCGAGGACTTCGATTCCCTGTTCGAGCCGTTTTATACGACCAAGCAGCCAGGCGACGGCGTCGGGCTGGGGCTGGCGATTTCCTCGGGTATCGTCAGCGATCTGGGCGGCCGGTTGACCGCGCGCAACGGCCAGAACGGCGGCGCGGTGTTCGAGATGCAGCTGCCGATCCTCGATGAGGGGATCGAGGCGGCGGAATAACAAGAACGAAAGGACCTAGGCAAATGGCACAGGCCATGAAGATTGCCATCGTCGATGACGAGCAGGATATGCGCCAATCGATCAGCCAGTGGCTGGCGCTGTCCGGCTACGATACCGAAACCTTTGCCCGGGCCGAGGATGCGCTCAAGGCGCTGGGGCCGGATTATCCCGGCATCGTCATTTCGGACATCAAGATGCCGGGCATGGACGGGATGCAGTTCCTGAAAAAGCTGATGGGCACCGACAGCGCGCTGCCGGTGATCATGATCACCGGCCATGGCGATGTGCCGATGGCGGTGGAGGCGATGCGGATCGGCGCCTTCGATTTCCTCGAAAAACCGTTCAACCCCGACCGGATGTCGGAGCTGGCCAAGCGGGCCGCCAATGCCCGCCGCCTGACGCTGGACAACCGGGCGTTGCGCAAGGAGCTGAGCGACGGCGGCCAGATCATGAAGAAGCTGATCGGCTCCTCGCCGGTGATGGAGCGATTGAAGGAAGATATCCTCGATCTGGGCCAGGCCGACGGCCATGTGCTGATCGAGGGCGAGACCGGCACTGGCAAGACGCTGGTGGCGCATGCGCTGCATGCCGCCGGCAACCGGGCGGGCAAGAAATTCGTACTGGTCTCCTGCGCTGCGCTGGAGGAGGAGGCGCTGTCGAAGCGGCTGTTCGGCCCGATGATGCCGGAAGACGCGCAGATCCCCGCGATGGAAGAGGCCCGTGGCGGCACGCTGGTGCTGGAGGATGTGGAGACGCTGAGCGAGCCGTTGCAGGCCAAGCTCCTGAACGCGATCAACGAACAGGGCACCCCGTCGGAGACCCGCATCATCGCGATCTCCAACATTCAGGAGGCGGGCAAGACCTGCGAGGATGTGTTGCGTTCGGACCTGTTCTATCGCCTCGCGGCGCTGCGCATCGTCGTGCCGCCGCTGCGCCAGCGCGGCGAGGATATCCTGACGCTGTTTACCCGCCTGACCGAGCAATTCGCCGAGGAATACGGCTGCGACGCGCCCAAGGTGTCGGCACAGGAGGCGGCGCAACTGCTCCAGGCGCCCTGGCCGGGCAACGTGCGGCAGCTGATCAATGTGGCCGAACGCGCGGTGCTGCAAGCGCGGCGCGGCTCGGGGACCATCGCCTCGCTGCTGATGTCGGACCACGAGGAAATGCAGCCGGTGATGACCACCGAGGGCAAGCCGCTGAAGGAATATGTCGAGGCGTTCGAACGGATGCTGATCGACAACACCATGCGCCGTCACAAGGGCTCGATCGCCAGCGTAATGGAAGAGCTCTGTCTGCCGCGCCGGACACTGAACGAGAAGATGGCGAAATACGGGTTGCAGCGGTCGGACTATCTCTGAGCGTGAACCGTACAGAATCCGGGCCGTTTTGTCCTGTTTGGTCAAACGGCCCGGTGGCATGCTCCAGCCCGCTTTCACGTGGCTTCAAGCGCCCGGCAGGGGGCGGGTTTGCCGGGCCCGGGTCCGGGGCTGCGAAAAATGGTAATTCATGGACATCCCGGGCGAATTCCGTGGCGGTGGCGCAACAAGCCCATTGTATTTTCCCATCCGCTCGCCTTATGGTGTGGTAACGGGCCCGATGCGCTTTGGCGTCACTCGCCCGGAGAGAGATTCGCTGTTTCAGCCTTGACCGGCAATGATCCGAAAGACTGGACAGACCGATAGCGCCCATCCTGGGCAATGAGATGACCCCGCCTGAAATCGGGTGGGGCAAAAAACGGGCAGGCAACGGGACCGTCCCGACCTGTCGGAGAAGAACCGCGATGACGCGCGCGCGAGCATTGAACATTCAGGTTTCAGGTCCGTCAGACGGATCGTGCCGCGCGGCGTCAGCAATCGCCCTGACAAGACACCACCCCAAACGCGCGCGCCCGCCAGGGCGGGCGCGTTTGCGGTTGTGCAACAAGGACATATGGCAAAGAAGATGCTCATCGACGCCACCCACGCGGAAGAGACCCGCGTCGTGGTGGTTGACGGAAACAAGGTCGAGGAATTCGATTTTGAATCCGAAAACAAACGCCAGCTTGCTGGCAACATCTATCTGGCAAAGGTAACCCGGGTCGAACCCTCGCTTCAGGCGGCCTTTGTCGATTACGGCGGCAACCGTCACGGTTTCCTGGCGTTTTCGGAAATCCACCCGGATTATTACCAGATTCCGGTGGCCGACCGCGAAGCGCTGATGGCCGAGGAACAGGCCTATGCCGAAGCGCAGCGGGCCAAGGACGAGGAGGACGAGAAGAAACCCTCGTCGCGCCGGTCGTCGCGCTCCCGGTCGCGGTCCAAGACCAAGGCGGAAGATCTGAAATCCGGTGACGCGGTCGAGACCAAAGAGGTCGAGACCGAGATCAGCGGCATGGAGACCATCGACCTGTCCGAGCCCGAAGAGGCCGGCACGCCGGAGCCGGAGGTGCCCGAGGGCAGCTCGCCGATGGAACGGGTCGCGGAAACGCCGGTCGAAGAACCCGAGGACAACGGAGCGGATGAAGGCGCCGGTGCGGCGCCCGCCGCGGAGCCCGCAGCCGAAGAGGCCGTTGCGGAGGAGGCTCCGGCAGAGGAGGCGTCCGCCGACGCGGAAGAGGACAAAGCGGATACCGGTGACGAGGACGACACCGAGACCGGGGAGGCGCGCAGCGATGCGGCGGCCAAGGATTCCTCTATCGAATCCGTGGCCGACGATGACGATCAAGAAGACATCCGCCCGCCGCGCAAACCGCGCCCGCGCCGCTACAAGATCCAGGAAGTGATCAAGGTCCGGCAGATCCTGCTGGTTCAGGTCGTCAAGGAAGAACGCGGCAACAAGGGCGCCGCGCTGACCACCTACCTGTCGCTGGCGGGCCGCTATTGCGTGCTGATGCCCAACACCGCGCGCGGTGGCGGCATCTCCCGCAAGATCACCAACGCCACTGACCGCAAGAAGCTGAAGGAAATCGCGGCCGAGATCGACGTGCCCAAGGGCGCCGGCCTGATCATCCGCACCGCGGGCGCCAAGCGCACCAAGGCGGAGATCAAGCGCGACTATGAATACTTGCAGCGGCTGTGGGAACAGATCCGCGAGCTGACGCTGAAATCCATCGCGCCGGTCAAGATCTATGAAGAAGGCGACCTGATCAAACGATCGATCCGCGACCTCTATAACCGCGAGATCGACGAGGTTCTGGTCGAGGGCGAGGGCGGCTATCGCATCGCCAAGGACTTCATGAAGATGATCATGCCGTCCCATGCCAAGAACGTGAAGCATTACGTCGACCCGATGCCGCTGTTCGCGCGCTATCAGGTCGAGAGCTACCTGGCGGGGATGTTCAACCCGACGGTGCAGCTCAAGTCCGGCGGCTACATCGTGATCGGCGTGACCGAGGCGCTGGTGGCGATCGACGTGAACTCCGGCCGGGCCACCAAGGAAGGCTCGATCGAGGAGACCGCGACCAAGACCAACCTGGAGGCCGCCGACGAGGTGGCGCGCCAGCTGCGTCTGCGCGACCTTGCCGGTCTGATCGTCATCGACTTCATCGACATGGACGAGCGCAAGAACAACGCCGCCGTTGAAAAGCGGATGAAGGAGCGGCTGAAAACCGACCGCGCCCGCATCCAGGTGGGCCGCATCTCGGGCTTCGGCCTGATGGAGATGAGCCGCCAGCGGCTGCGTCCCGGCATGATCGAGGCGACGACCCAGCCGTGCCCGCATTGTCATGGCACCGGGCTGATCCGCTCCGACGACAACCTGGCGCTGGCGATCCTGCGTCAGATCGAGGAAGAGGGCGTGCGGCGCCGCTCGCGCGAAGTGCTGGTGAAATGCCCGGTCGGCATCGCGAACTTCCTGATCAACCAGAAGCGCGAGCATATCGCCCAGATCGAGAGCCGCTATGGCGTGTCGGTGCGGGTCGAAGGCGATCCGCATCTGATCAGCCCCGATTTCACGCTGGAGAAGTTCAAGACCGCGACCCGCTCGGTGCCCGAAGCGACGGCGCCGGTGGTGTCGGTCGATGCCTCGCTGATGGAGGCGATCGAGGTCGAAGAGACCGCCGAGGCGGAACCGGAAGATACCGAAGACAGCCTGTCCGGCGAAGAGGCGCCCAAGCCCAAGCGCAAGCGGCGGCGGCGGCGGCGGAAGTCGAAATCGGCGGCCAACGGCAATGGCGAGGGCGGCGAGACCGGTGAGGCCCAGGGCGAAGAGGAGGCCAAGGCCGAACCTCAACCCGCCGAGGTCCCCGCGGTGGCAGAGGCCGCGGCTGAAGAGGCCGGGGGCGACGAAACCAAGCCGGCCGAAGAGGGCGCGGCAGAGACCGAAGCAGAGGCCAAACCGAAGCCGAAGAAGCGCAGCCGCTCGCGGTCCCGCTCGAAGAAGACCGAGGCGGTGACCGAGGCGGAAGCCGAAACCGCAGAAGCGCCGGTAGCCGAAGCAGCCCCCGAGGCCGCAGCGGAAGCTGCCCCGGAGGCGGAACCGGCCCCGGCGGCGGAGCCGGAAGCGGCCCCCGAGGCGGCCGAGCCGGAGGTGAAGCCGGAACCCGAGGCGGCAGAGCCAGCGGTGGAGGAGCCCGAGGCAACGGGAGAACCTGAGCCCGAACCCGAGCCGGAACCTGTGGCGGCAGAGGCCGAACCGGCCCCGGTCGAGGAAAAGCCGAAGCCCAAGCGGCGCGGCTGGTGGTCGCTGGGCGGCTGAGCCGCCTGACCTGAGCTAACATCAAGCCCCGGGCCGACGGTCCGGGGCTTTTTCATTCCGGCGGGCGCAATTGGCGGCGGCGCGACCGCCCCGGTTTTCGTGTCTGCGAGGATTTCGAAGGGGCACCCGGGCGCAGGCGCGTCTCAGCCGCCCTTGCGGATCAGGTAGGCGCGATGGCCCTCGGCCTCGCTCTCGCCCAGAAAGCGGTGGCCGGCCTCGGCGCAGAAATGCGGCACGTCGATCACCGCCGCCGGATCGTCGGCCAGAAGCCGCAGCACCGCGCCCAAGGGCAGGGCCTCCAGGCGCTTGCGCGCTTTGAGAACGGGCAGGGGGCAGAGCAGCCCGATGGCATCCAGCGTCTCGGAAATCTCGGTCATGGCGCGCAGATAGGACCAATCCAAGGCCCTGTCCACAAGGATGTGACCGGATGGCATCGTGACCTGCGCGGCGGGATCGCCTATGTGGGGGACATGTTCGGAATCGATATCATCGACGCGGGGCTGATCCCCGCCATGACCGTGGCGCTGGTGGCCGGGATCATCAGCTTTCTGTCGCCCTGTGTGCTGCCGATCGTGCCGCCTTATCTGGCCTATATGAGCGGGGTGTCGGTGACCGATTTGAGCGAGGGGCGCGCGGCGCGGAACAAGGCGCTGATCCCGGCGCTGTTCTTTGTTCTGGGCCTGTCGACGGTGTTCCTGTTCCTGGGCTTCACCGCCTCGGCGATCGGCGCGGTGTTCCTGCAGTACCAATCTGTGTTCAACACCGTGGCCGGCCTGCTGGTGATGGTGTTCGGGGCGCATTTCCTCGGCATCTTCCGTATCGGTTTTCTGGACCGCGAGGCGCGGCTGGATGTGGGCGATCGCGGCGGCAGCGCTCTGGGGGCCTATGTTCTGGGGCTGGCCTTTGCCTTTGGCTGGACCCCCTGCATAGGGCCGCAGCTTGGCGCGATCCTGTCGCTGGCGGCCTCCGAAGGGTCTGTCGCGCGCGGCACGACGCTGCTGGCGATCTATGCGCTGGGGCTGGGCCTGCCGTTCCTGCTGGTTGCCGCCTTCCTGCCGCGGCTGGGCGGGCTGATGGGCTGGATGAAGCGGCATATGGAGCGGATCGAGCGGATCATGGGCCTGCTGTTGTGGACCATCGGCCTGTTGATGCTGACCGGCGGCTTCTCGGCGTTTTCCTATTGGCTGCTGGAGCATTTCCCGGCGCTGGCGACGCTGGGCTGAGGCCCGCAACCGGCCTTACTCTTGCCGTAAAACGCGGTTAACATTCCGCCAAGGCAAGAGGGCGGCATGGGCAAAGAGCAGGCGGTTCAGGCAGAGCGGCACGGGCGGCGGGTGCAGCGGCGGCGGGTATTTTATATTCCCGGCTACGATCCCATTCACCCGCGGCGCTATCGCGAGCTTTATCGGAAAGAAAGCGCCGATCAGGCGGCGATATCGGGCTATGACATCGCGCTGAAATCCAAGATCGCTTCGAAGGGATCCACCGCCCCCTATGGCTGGTACGTCGACGCCCGCATCGAGGGCGCCGAGGTCGAGGCGGATGTGGAGGTGCTGGTCTGGTCCGACATCGTGCGCGACAGCATGTCGACCTCCATTTCCGCCACCTATCTGCAGCTGGCGCAAACGGCCTGGGTCTATATTGCCAGCGGCGCGCTGGGGCGGCTGATGCGGCTGCGCAAGGGGCCGGTGATTGCCGCGCTGTACCCGGTGGCCATGCTGCTCGGGCAGCTGCTGCTGGCCGTGCTGCTGGGCTTGAGCTGTGTCTGGGGCATCAGCGCGCTGGAGGGCCTTATCAAGGACTGGGTCACGCCGTTTGACGGCTGGCTTCTGGGGGCCTGTGTGGGGGCGGTGCTGCTGCGCTGGTTCAAGGCACAGGACAGCAAGTTCTTCGCCTATTACCTGATGCATGATTACGCCTATTCGGCGCGTCACCGCGGCGCCAATCCGCCGGAACTGGAGGCGCGGCTGGCCGAATTTGCCGACTGCATCGCCGAGGCGTTGCAGGGCGATGCGGATGAGGTCCTGGTGGTCGGTCATTCCTCCGGCGCGCACCTGGGGATTTCGGTGCTGGCCGATCTGATCCGTGCCGGCCGGGTGCCGGCCGAGGGGCCCGTGCTGGGCTTTCTCACGCTGGGGCAGGTGGTGCCGATGGTGTCCTTCCTGCCGCAGGCGCAGCGGCTGCGCGCCGATCTGGCGTATCTGTCGGCGCGCGATGAACTGACCTGGGTGGATGTCACGGCCCCCGGCGACGGCTGTGCCTTTGCGCTCTGCGACCCGGTGGCGGTGAGCGGGGTGGCGCCGGAGGGCAAACGCTGGCCGCTGGTGGTCTCGGCCGCCTTTACCCAGACGCTCAGCCCCGCGCGGTGGGCGGAGCTGCGCTGGCGCTTCTTCCGGCTGCATTTTCAGTATCTCTGCGCCTTCGACCGGCCCGGGGACTACGATTATTTCCGCATCACCGCCGGGCCGCTGACGCTGGCGGAGCGTTACGCGGGCCGGGTGCCGTCGAAATCGCGGATCGAGAAGCCGGTATCGAAATTCACCTCGGTGGCGGCTTGACCGGGTCCCTGCGGCCCCTGCCGCCCAAACCGCCGTCGCGGCCCGACAAGGTCTCGCTCCGGCGCTATCTGAGGCTGTTCCGGGCGGATATCCTGTCGGCCCAGCCCGCACGGCTCTATCGCGCCTGGATGGCGGAGTTTCGCACGCCTTTCTTCCGGTCCTTCCTGCTGAACCAGCCCGATCTGGTGCAGACGGTGCTGAAGGAGCGGCCCGACGATTTTCCCAAATCGGAACGCATCGGCGAGGGGCTGAAGCCGCTGCTGGGCAGGTCGGTGTTCCTGACCAATGGCGATCTGTGGAAGCGGCAGCGGCGGATCATCGACCCGGCGTTCGAGGGCGGCCGGTTGAGGGATACCTTTCCGGCGATGTGGGCGGCAGGCGAGGCCGCCGTGGCGCGGCTGGCGGGCCAGGTCGACCGCGCCGCCGGGGCGCCGGTTGAGATCGAGGAGGTGACCAGCCACGCGGCGGCCGATGTGATCTTTCGCACGCTGTTTTCCATTCCCATTGAGCATGAGGTGGCGGCGGAGGTGTTTCACCGGTTTCGCGCCTATCAGCGGGCACAGCCGATCCTGAACCTTGCGGCCTTCGTGCCGCTGCCGGGTTGGGTGCCGAGGTTTTATCCGAAGGGCACCCGGGCCAATGCGAAGATCATTCGCGGTCTGATCCGGCGTCTGACGGCGGAGCGGCAGGCGGAGATCGCGGCGGGAACTGCGCCGGACGATCTGGCGACCAAGATCATGACCACCCGCGACCCGATGACCGGAGAGGGCTTCGATACCGAGGAGATGGTCGATCAGGTGGCGATTTTCTTCCTTGCCGGGCATGAGACCAGCGCCTCGGCGCTGGCCTGGACGCTGTATCTGATGGCGCTGTATCCCGAGTGGCAGGAGAAGCTGGCGGCGGAGGCGGATGCTCTGGCGCCGGAGTTCGGCTCGGTCTCGAAGTTGCGGCTCAGCCGGGATGTATTCCGCGAGGCGCTGAGGCTTTACCCGCCGGTGCCGATGATGGTGCGCGAGGCCGCCTGTCCGGAGCGGTTCCGCGACCGCGCGGTGCCGAAGGGATCGCAACTGGTGCTGAGCCCCTGGCATCTGCACCGGCATGAGCGGCTGTGGGAGAACCCCGACGGCTTCGACCCGGGCCGTTGGCAGACAGAGAACGGCAAGCAGTGTCAGCGCGAGGCCTATATCCCGTTTTCCGCCGGGCCGCGCGTCTGCACCGGGGCGGGGTTCGCGATGGTGGAAGGGCCGCTGTTGCTTTCGATGCTGTTGCAGCGGTTCCGGGTCGAGCGGGTCGAGGGGCGCGAGCCGGTGCCGGTGGCGCATCTGACGGTGCGGGCGCGGGACGGCATCTGGCTGCGGCTGAGGCCGCGCGACTAACGCCATGAAAATTCGAATTTTCATGGCAAAGTCCTTCGAAGGAATTTGCCATCAGCGAATGACCCGTATGGGCTGCTGATTGCAGAAGATCACGATCTGGTCGGCGTTCTCCACTGCGTGATGCCCGCGGCGCAGCAGTTCCGCCTCGAACCGCGCCCGGCCCATCAGTCGCTCTACATCGCGGGACTGGCGGCGGATCACACCGCCTTCGCAAGCGGCCCTGGAGCTGAACAGTTGGAACGGCCAATTCTCCGGTGTGAGGTGGGGCGAGAGCTGGGTCATCCGAGCAGCATGACCGCGTCTGGCTACCGCGCCCTTAACCGCCGCAGCACATAGAGCCGGATCGCCGAGGCCAGCCCGCAGTCGGCGCCGCGCGCGGCGTCGATCTCGGCGGCCAGTTCGTTGATGGCGCGGCCGTCCTCGGCGGCGATCTCGCGGAAGGCCTGCCAGAACTCGTCTTCCAGCGAGACGGAAGTGCGATGGCCCTTGAGTGTCAGGGAGTGTTTGCGGGGGCGGTTCATTCGTCGCGCTCATGCGCGTCGAGATCACGGCGCGTCTTGTCGGCGTGGGCGCGCTCCAGATCTCTCTCGGCCTTGCTGAGGCCGAATTTGACCGCGTTCTCGTTGGCGCGGGCCTTTTTGTCGGCCCGCGCCTTGTTCTTGCGATACCGGTTCAGGTTGACCGGCTTGCCCATCAGCCCTTGGGGCCGATCATCTGTTCGGGACGCACCACCTTGTCGAAGGTTTCCGCGTCCACGAAGCCCAACGCGATGGCCTCTTCCTTCAGCGTGGTGCCGTTCTTGTGCGCGGTCTTGGCCACCTTGGTTGCGTTGTCGTAACCGATGGTGGGGGCCAGCGCGGTGACCAGCATCAGGCTTTCGGTCATCAGCTTCTCGATGCGCGGCTCGTTGGCCTGAATGCCGTTGAGCATCCGTTCGGTGAAGCTGTCGGCCACATCGCCCAGCAGCTGGATCGACTGTAGCAGGTTGTAGGCCATCATCGGGTTGTAGACGTTCAGCTCGAAATGCCCTTGCGAACCGGCGAACTTGATCGCCGCATCGTTGCCCATCACATGGGCCGCCACCTGGGTCATCGCCTCGGCCTGGGTCGGGTTGACCTTGCCCGGCATGATCGACGAGCCGGGCTCGTTCTCCGGCAGGATCAGCTCTCCCAGACCCGAGCGCGGGCCGGAACCGAGGAAGCGGATGTCGTTGGCGATCTTGTAGCAGGAGCCGGCCACGGTCGCGAGCGCGCCCGACATGAACACCATGGCGTCATGGGCCGCCAGCGCCTCGAACTTGTTGGGCGCGGTGACGAAGGGCAGGCCGGTGATCTCGGCCATATTGGCGGCGACGGTTTCGCCCCAGCCGTTTCTGGTGTTCAGGCCGGTGCCCACGGCGGTGCCGCCCTGTGCCAGCTCGTAGATGCCGGGGAGGCAGGCTTGGACCCGGGCGATGCCCTGGCGGATCTGATGGGCGTAGCCGGAAAACTCCTGGCCCAGCGTCAGCGGCGTGGCGTCCTGGGTGTGGGTGCGGCCGATCTTGATGATGTCCTTGAACTCTGCCGACTTGGCCTCAAGCCCGGCGGCGAGCTTTTCCAGCCCCGGCAGCAGCACGTCGCGGACGCTCATCGCGGTGGCGATATGCATCGCGGTGGGGAAGGTGTCGTTGGAGCTCTGCCCCATGTTGCAGTGATCGTTCGGGTGCACCGGGTCCTTGGAGCCGATCACGCCGCCCAGGATCTCGATCGCGCGGTTGGCGATCACCTCGTTGGAGTTCATGTTCGACTGGGTGCCCGAACCGGTCTGCCAGACGACGAGGGGGAAGTTGTCGTCGAACCTACCCTCGATCACCTCGCCGGCCGCCTGGATGATGGCATCGGCCAGCTTCGCGTCCAGGCTGCCGCTTTCCTTGTTGGCCATGGCGCAGGCTTTCTTGATCACGCCCAGCGCCCGCACGATGGCGACCGGCTGCTTTTCCCAGCCGATCGGGAAATTCATGATCGAGCGTTGGGTCTGCGCGCCCCAGTACTTGTCGGCGGGAACCTCAAGAGGGCCAAAGCTGTCGGTTTCGGTGCGGGTTTGGGACATGGATCACTCCGTTTCGTATGCGGTCGTATGCCGTCTAGCCGCCCCGGCGGCGCGGCGCAATCGGCCAGTTGCGCGCAGCATAATTTCTTCTCCGCCGAAGGTATAGACGGGGCGGGGCAGCAATATTGTGCGGGCAGGGCTCTGGAACATTGTCATGCGCCCCCCAGATTGTAGGATGAAGACTGTAGGGCGGCCGCGCTTGCCGGCGCAAAGCTCAGATCGAAAGGATCAGCGGATGGGTATCACAGCATGGGGTCCGACAATGTGGATGCGCCTTTTCGCGCTGTCCGCGCTGCTGGGGGCAATGCTGACGATGGCGGCGCCGGTGCGGGCCAGTGAGCTGATCGCACCTTTCGTGGGTGACTATGTCGGTTCGGCCGAGATGGTGGCGGCCGATGGCACGCGCATCCCGCGCGACATGAATGTCAGCATCCGCGCCAACAAAGAGGGGTTCACGGTGGAATGGACCTCGACCACCCGCAAGCCGGACGGGCGTTTGAAGTCGAAATCCTATTCGATCGATTTCCTTCCGACCGACCGCGGCGGCGTTTACAGCGCCGGCATGCGGAAAAACGTGTTCGGTCATTCCGTCCAGCTCGACCCGATGAAGGGAGAACCTTTTGTCTGGGGGCGGATTCGGGGCGATATGCTGACGGTCTTTTCGCTCTTCGTCGATGAGAACGGCGATTACGAGATCCAGCAGTTCGACCGCACCCTCGCCGAAGGCGGGCTGAACCTGAAATTCACCGACTGGCGCAACGGGGAACCGCAGCGCACGGTCGAGACCTTCCTGAAGCGGCAATAAAGCCAGCCCCCGGCGCAGGCAGGGAGCCGTTCCGGCGGGGTGGGCCGTCGGCCTATTTGCGGAAGCTGTCGAGCGAGACGATATCGGCCTTGGACTGGCCCCCGGCCTCGGCATCCTCCGCCTCCGGCGGCTCCACGGCCGTGTCGTCTTCGTCCTCTTCGTCGTCTTCCTCGGCGGCCTCGAAGCGCAGGCCGAACTCCACCGACGGATCGACGAAGGTCTGGATCGCATCATAGGGGATGTAGACCGGCTCCGGCGCGTCGCCGAAGTTCAGCGTTACCGAAAACCCGTCTTCGCCGACCTCAAGGTTCTCGTACCAGTGCTGCATCACCACGGTCATTTCCTCGGGGTAGCGCTGCGACAGCCAATCGGCGATCTGCACGTCCGGATGGGTGGTGTCGAAGGTGATGAAGAAATGATGCGCGCCGGGCAGGCCGTTTTCCTGCACGTCTTTCAGGACGGTGCGGATCAGGCCCCGCATCGCCTGATGCATCAGGTTTCCGTAGTCAATGTCACGCGACATCGCAGCACTCCAAGATGGTCGCTGTCAGCATACGAGATTCGACGGGAAACGAAAGAGGGGGAAAACGGGCAGGCGGCGGTCAAAGATACGCGCAAACCACACCGGCTGCGGCCAGGGCTGCCAGGGTTTCGCCCATGCCGCGTTTTGCCACCGGCATCAGGAGTGCGGCCAGCGCGACAAGTGCCAGGGCCGTGACGTCGAGCGCGCCGGGATCGGGTCGCGGCAGGCTGAGCGGACCAAGGTCGTACTGGCCGATCCGGTCGAACAGGACGTGCAGCGCAAACCACAGCGACAGGTTCAGGATCACCCCGCTGACGGCCGCAGTGATCCCCCGCAGCGCGGCGGCGAGGCGCGGGCGGGCTGCCAGCCGCTCCAGATAGGGGGCGGCGAGGAAGATCCACAGAAAGCAGGGCAGGAAGGTGGCCCAGAGCGCCACCGCGCCGGCCGCGATGGCAAGGCCAGCCCCGCCCGCGATCTGGCCGGTCAGCATGGCAACGAACTGGGTCACAAGGATCAGCGGCCCCGGCGTGGTTTCGGCCAGTCCGAGCGCGTCGATCATCTGCGCCGCGCTGATCCAGCCAAAGCCGTCCACCACGGTCTGGGTCATATAGGCCAGCACCGCATAGGCGCCGCCGAAGGTGACCACCGCAAGCCAGGCGAAGAACCAGCCGATCTGCGCCAGCAGGGGGGCACCGGCCAGCGACAGCGCCGCCAGCGGGGCCAGCCAGAGGGCCAGCCAGGGCAGGGCGATGCGCAGCGGGTGAACCCCGCTCGGCGGCGGGGGCGCGGCGGGCGCGGCGGCGGGAACCTCGCGCGCGGCCAGTCCGCCCCAGAGCGCGGCGGCGGCGATGATCAGAGGAAACGGCAGGTCGAATGCGAAGATTCCGGCAAACGACAGCCCCGCGATGGCCCAGGCCGAGGGCGTGGTCAGGGCCCGGCGCGCCAGCCCGCGCAGCGCCTGCAGCACGATGACGATGACGGCGGCCTTGATACCGAGAAATCCGGCCTGCACCAGCGGCAGCGCGCCGAAGGCGGCATAGAGCGCGACCAGCGCGGCGATCACCAGCGCGCCGGGGACCACGAAGAGCGTGCCTGCGATCAGTCCGCCCCGCACCCCGTGCAGCCGCCAGCCGGCATATGTGGCCAGTTGCATCGCCTCGGGCCCCGGCAGCAGCATGCAGAACGACAGGGCGCGCAGAAAATCCTGGTCTTCCAGCCAGTCGCGCCGTTCAACCAACTCCCGGTGCATCAGCGCGATCTGGGCCGCGGGGCCGCCGAATGACAGCACGCCAATGCGCCCGAAAACACGCAAGAGCTCAGGGAGGGGCGGGGAGGAGCGGTCGGACATCACGGCGCGGCAGCCTCGACACGGGAAGAAACCGGGCGGTACGGCACCGCCCCGCAGCCGCGATAACGGGGAGGATAGGCCGGGTCAACCACAGCTTCGCGGCGCCCGGCCCGGGCCGGCGCCGCTCATGTCTCGGTCAGGCCCAGTCGAGTTTGTGCCCGGTCAGGCAGATCGTCAGCGTATCCGGCGGCATCAGCCCGAGCTGTTCGAAGAACGCCAGGTAATCCAACAGGTTGTAGGCCTCGACCATCTTGTCGCCTTCGAAGCGCAGAAACACCTGCCCGGGCACCTCGACCGGGGCGCCATTGTCGGCCCGGGAAGTGTCGAACCGCATCATCGCCGCCATCCAGTCCCCGTTTTCCACGCTGTGCAGAATGACCGGCTCCACGTCGCGCACATGGTGGAGGACGACGGTGACCAGCTCGCGGAACTCCTTCGGTCCCATCTGCATATGCGGCACCACGCCGGCGGTGACGGTGGAGGGAACGAGAAATTCATCGATCGCGTCGAGATTGCCTTTGCGCCAGACCTCGTCGCACCAGCGTTCAAAAAGCTCGGTTTTCGTCATAGCAATACTCCCGTTGCCAAGAGCGTTGCGCAAATTTCTAACGAAATTCTAAACAGCTAGCGGATTTTCGAGGGAGGAAGTGCAGGCTTCTGTTGCCAGGTGCCTGCGAACCCCGCCTTACGCGGCTAGGCGCAAGGGCTTAAGTTTCGGTCTTGTTACTGCTTACGCAGCAACGGCAACCGGAGCATGATTGTTGTTGGCAACTATGCTTTACGGACCGATAACGGTGGTACCTCACCGGGACAAAGCAAACCCCTTTACACGTTCGTCGATCCTATTTCGGCCCCATGACCCGCCAACAACGGGTGATTGGTGGAGCCGCCGGGTACCGCCCCCGGGTCCGAACCGCTTATTACGAGCGCGTTTATGCCCATAGTCCCCGAGGGGACGAGAGGAATATAGGCGCGGTAGCGGCCGATTTGAAGGGGGGAAATCGACGGGATGCGTGTGGTAGGGTTCGGCTTGCGTTAACCGCGCTTTTGCGCCCGCTTGGCCATCACGTCGCGCGCAAGGCTTTGGGTATAGGTCTCCAGATCGGTGAGCGCGGCCTCGGCGGATTCGCTATCCCTTGCCTCGATTGCATCGGCGATCCGGCCGTGCAATCCGACGATCTCTTCGCGCGACCGCGCGGTGAAGGTGATCATATTCATCAGCGGCTGCATCGCCTCCACCGCGCCGGCGAGCTGGTAGGACAGCACCGGGTTGCCGGCGCCATCCACCAGTGCGCGGTGGAACGCCACGTCGGAGGCGCAGAACGCCTCGTCGGTGAGCCCCGGCTGACCCTGGCGAAAGATTTCGGCGCGCATGGTGGCCAGGTGATCGGCGCTGCGCCGTTCGGCGGAGAGCGGCGCGCAGGCGCGTTCCAGCGCATAGCGCGCCTCGCAGGCGGTATCGAAGCTGACCGCGTTCATGCTGAGCAGCAGGGTCGAGGTCGTGATCTGCTGGCTATAGGCATCCTGATAACTCAGCCGGTTGACGAAGGCGCCGCCGGTGGCACCGCGTTGGGTCCGGATCAGGCTTTGCGCCGCCAGCCGTTTCAGCGCCTCGCGCACGGTGGGGCGGGAGACGCCGAAGCGGTCGGCCAGTTCCGATTCCGAAGGTAGCCGTTCGTCCACGATCAGATCGCCGGCGATGATCGCATCGCGGATCGCCGCGGCGATCTGGGGCGAGAGGTCTCGGTCGGGATCAATGTCGTATTTCACGGGTCCGGCGGTCCTTTTGCCTGCGTGTTTTCATGCATCTTAAATGTCAGACAAATAATTGTTTGACATTTGGCGCGGCTCAGAGGAACTCTACCGGCGAAACGGCGCATGTCCAGTGCCAGCGGGCAGCGCATTCGCATGAGGGAGAACCAGACATGGGTGCGGAGATTGAAACGGTGCTCGCCGCCGCGCGGGCGCATTGCAACGAAGTGATCAAGCCGAACGTGGACGCCTGGAACAACGCCGGCGTCTGGCCGCGCGAGGCCTCCGACAAGGCCGCCGCGCTTGGTCTGACCGGGCTGTACGCGCCGCAGGAGCGGGGCGGGCAGGGCCTGCCGCTGGGCGAGGGCATCCGCGTCTACGAAGAGTTGGGGCAGGGCGACGGCGCCTATGCCTTTGCGCTGTCGATGCATAATATCTGCACCTTCGCGCTTTGCGGTTACGGCACCGACAGCTTCAAGGAGGCCTGGGCGCGCGAGCTGACCTCGGGCCGGAAACTGGCGAATTTCGCCCTGACCGAACCGCAGTCGGGCTCGGACGCCGGCACCATGTACAGCCGGGCCACCATCAACGAGGACGGGACCTGGACGATCAACGGCGCCAAGGCCTGGGTGAGCCTGGCAGGCGAGGCCGATCTCTACTTCACCGTGGTCAAGACCTCCGACAAGCCGGGCCACAAGGACATGGCGATGATCGCCATTCCGAAGGACACGCCGGGCCTGACCTTCGGTCCGCGCTACGAGACGCCGAGCTATAACTTCCTGCCGCTCGCCGAGATGTACATGGAGAACGTGACGGTTTCGGAAGAGAACATCATCCTGCCGGTGGGTCAGGGCCTGCAGGGCTCGCTGATGGCGATCGACATCGCGCGGGTATCCATCGCCTCGGGCTGCTGCGGGCTGATGCAATCCGCGCTGGATACCGCGCTGGCCTACGGCAAGGGGCGCAAGATGTTCGGCGCGACCGAGCTTGACCTCGACGGCATCCAGTGGATGCTGGGTGAGGTGGCGACCGAACTCGAAGCTTCGCGCCTGCTGTACCGGGCGGCGGCCAATGCGCTGGGAACGCCGGAGGGGCCGGTGATGGCGGCGCATGCCAAGCGGTTCGTACCGGACGCGGCGCTGAAGGCGGCCAATACCTGCACCCAGGTACTGGGCGGGATGGGGCTGCTGAAGCCCTACGGGCTCGACCGGCTGAGCCTGCTGGCGCAGATGCTGCGTATCGTGGACGGCACCACCGAGGTCAGCCGCGTGGTGATCGGCCGGGCGCTGAAGAAACGGGCCGAGGGGCTGGAGCCGCTGCCGGTGCCCAAGGGCTTCGGCGAGAGCTGAGGCCGCAAACGAGAGGAGAAGGCCATGATCACCCCGAAGTATTGCCGCACCATGGCGCGCTATAACGCCTGGCAGAATGCGCAGCTTTCGGGGTATCTGGTCGATCTGCCGACGGCAGAGGTGACGGCGGACTGCAAGGGGTTCTTCGGCTCGCTGCTGGGCACGGTGAACCATCTGCTCTGGGGCGACACGATCTGGATGGCCCGCTTTGACGGCGGGCCATTGCCGTCCTGTGGCATCCCCGACAGCCCGGCGCTTTGTGCATCGCTGGCCGACTGGGCGGCGGCGCGGCAGGAGATGGATGCGCGGATCGCCCGTTGGGCCGACGGGCTGGATCAAGCGGCGCTTAACGGCGATATGACCTGGTTCTCGGGCGCCGCCGGGCGCGAGGTCAGCAAGCCGCTGGCCCTTTGCGTGACGCATATGTTCAATCATCAGACCCATCACCGGGGGCAGGCGCATGCGATGCTGACGGCCACAGGCTCCGGCGCGCCCGTGAGCGATCTGTTCCTGATGCCGGAAGAGGTTACAGTAGGAGGATAGGGGCGCTGCCCCCGCCCGCCGATGGCGGGCTCCCCCGGAATATTTGGAGCCAGGAAAAGACATCTGGCGAAACCGCGACTGAAAGGGAGACAGGAATGTTCAACGCGCTTGTGGTGAACAAGGACGAAGACAGCGGCAAGACCAGCGCCGCGGTACAGCAGATCTCGGTCGACGATCTGCCGCATGGCGAGGTGCTGGTGGCGGTCGACTATTCCACCGTCAACTACAAGGACGGGCTCTGCATCGGACCGGGCGGTGGTCTGGTGCGGAAATACCCGCATGTGCCCGGGATCGATTTCGCGGGCACCGTGGAGGAGAGTGCGGACGCGCGTTACAAGCCCGGCGACAAGGTGGTGCTGACCGGCTGGCGCGTGGGCGAGGCGCATTGGGGCGGCTACGCGCAGAAGGCGCGGGTGCTGGCGGATTGGCTGGTGCCGCTGCCCGAGGGCCTCGATACCCGCGCGGCGATGGCGGTGGGCACCGCGGGCTTCACCGCGATGCTGGCGGTGATGGCGCTGGAGGATCACGGGCTTGAGAAGGAGCACGGCCCGGTGCTGGTGACCGGGGCGGCGGGTGGCGTTGGCTCTGTCGCGACCGCGATCCTGGCCAACCTCGGCTATGAGGTGGCGGCGGTGACCGGGCGGCCGGAGCAGGAAGACTACCTGCGCGGTCTGGGCGCGACCCAGATCGTGGCGCGCGAGGAGCTGACCGAGGTCACCCGCAAGCCGCTGGAGAGCGAGCAATGGGCGGGCTGCGTCGACGCGGTGGCGGGCGCCATGCTGGGCCGGGTGCTGAAGCAGATGAAATACGGCACCTCGGTCGCCGCCATCGGTCTGGCCGGCGGCGCGGCCATTGAGGGGGCGCTGATCACCCCCTTCATCCTGCGCGCGGTGAACCTGCTGGGGATCGACTCTGTGATGCAGCCCTACGACAACCGGCTGCGCGCCTGGCAGCGGATCGCCAGCGACCTGCCGATGGCGAAACTGGAGGCGATGGTGCAGCCTGCCACGCTGTCCGACCTGCCGGCGCTGGGGGCGGATATCCTCAAAGGCCAGGTGAAGGGCCGCGTCGTGGTGGACGTGAACGCCTGAGGCCAGGTCCGCCGGACCCGATTTCGCTGAAAATGTCGGAAGCCGCGGCCAAAGGGTCGCGGCTTTTTTGCATTCCGGGGGGCGGGCCGATAGGGTGGCCGGACGCCCCTGCGACATTTTGGCATGGGGCGTCGATGAAATCCGCGCGATCCGCCGGGTTCGAGCCTGTGCCAAGTGGCCCGTTCGGGACGCGCGACAAGACAGGAAGGGACATATCCGTGTTTTCCAAAATCATGACTCCGGTGGACCTGGCCCACCTGGGCGGGTTGCAGCGCGCGCTGGATTGCGCGGCGGACCTGGCCGGGCACTACGGCGCGGATCTGGTCTATGTCGGGGTGACGGCTGAGACCCCCGGACCGTTGGGCCACAACCCGGCTGAATACGCCAAGCGGTTGGAGGCCTTTGCCGCCGAGCAGGCCAAAGCCCATGGCATTGTCGCCACGGTCCACGCCATGGCGGCCCACGATCCGACCACCGATCTCGACGATAACCTGTTCAAGGCGATCGAAGAGACGGGCGCGGATCTGGTGGTGATGCAGAGCCATATCCCGAACCTGACCGACTACATCTGGCCGTCGAACGGCGGCAAGCTGGCGGCGCATGCCAAGGTCTCGGTCATGGTGGTGCGGGACTGATCCGCAGGACGACATCTTTTGAATGACGGGAGGTCAATTATGGCCGACGATACGACAAACCAGGGTATCCCCGAGCCCGAGGGGCATTCGGATATCATCGATACCGAATACGAGATCGGGCAGGACAATATCGAAACCCAGATCGGCCCGTTCGGTCTGGACATTCACAACCCGGTGTTTCTGATCTCGGGGCTCGCGATCATCGCATTCGTGTTCTACACGCTGGCGTTGCCGGAGCAGGCCGGCGAGGCCTTCAGCTGGCTGTTTTCGGCGGTGACCAAGGGGTTCGACTGGTTCTTTCTGGGGGCCGCCAATATCTTTGTCATCTTCTGCCTGCTGCTGATCGTGACGCCGGTGGGTGCGGTCCGGCTGGGCGGGGCGGAGGCGACGCCCGACTACAGCTATGTCGGGTGGTTCGCGATGCTGTTCGCCGCGGGCATGGGCATCGGGCTGATGTTCTACGGCGTCTCCGAGCCGATGAGCCATTTTTCCTCCTCTTTCGGCGGGACTGCCTTGGGCGAGGATGGCGTGCGCACCGACTGGGCGCCGCTGGGCGCGGCCAGCGGCAACGAGCAGGAGGCGGTCCGGCTGGCGTTTGCCGCGACGATCTTTCACTGGGGGCTGCACCCCTGGGCGATCTATGCGGTGGTGGCGCTGGCGCTGGCGCTGTTTTCCTACAACAAGGGGCTGCCGCTGACGATCCGTTCGGCGTTCTACCCGATCCTGGGCGAACGCGTCTGGGGCTGGTGGGGCCACGTGATCGACGTGCTGGCGGTGTTCGCCACGCTGTTCGGTCTGGCCACCTCGCTGGGCTTCGGGGCGACCCAGGCCAACGCGGGCCTGAACGAGCTGTTCGGCATCCCTGTGGGCGAGAGCACCGAGGTGGTCCTGATCACCGCGATCACCGCGGTGGCGCTGATCTCGGTGCTGCGCGGCCTGGACGGGGGCGTCAAGGTGCTGTCCGAGATCAACATGGGGCTGGCCTTTGCGCTGCTTCTGTTCGTGCTGCTGGCGGGGCCGACGCTGGCGCTGCTGACCGGGTTCGCGGATTACCTGTTGGCCTATTTCCAGTATCTGCCGGCGCTGTCCAACCCGATCGGGCGCGAGGACGTGAACTTCAGCCAGGGCTGGACGTCGTTCTACTGGGCGTGGTGGATCTCCTGGTCGCCCTTCGTGGGGATGTTCATCGCCCGCGTCAGCCGCGGCCGCACGGTGCGTGAATTCATCATCTGCGTGCTGCTGATCCCCAGCCTGGTCTGCGTGCTGTGGATGAGCGTCTTCGGCGGCGTGGCGATCCATCAGGTGCTGGCCGACGGCTATACCGCCGCGCAGGAGGCGGCGCTGGAGCTGAAGCTGTTCAAGATGCTAGACGTGATGCCGCTGGCGGGGCTCACCTCGTTGATCGGGATCATCCTGGTGATCGTGTTCTTCGTCACCTCGTCGGACTCCGGTTCGCTGGTGATCGACACCATTACCGCCGGCGGCAAGGTCGACGCGCCGGTGCCGCAGCGGGTGTTCTGGTGCGTGTTCGAAGGCGCGGTCGCGATCGTGCTGCTGCTGTCTGCGGGCGGCCTGTCTTCGCTGCAGTCGATGGTGATCTCCACCGGCCTGCCGTTCACCGTGGTGCTGCTGGTGATGTGCTGGGCGATCTGGCGCGGGCTGCTGGCCGAGCGGCGCTGAACCGTCACGTCACGCGGAAAAAAGCGGCCCCGGGGTGCTTGCGCCCCGGGGTCTTTTGCATTTCAGTGCCGGAAAATGACGGCGCAGGTACACAGGCGCCGCACTGGATGGAGGGTCGGATGGATCTGGATATCGATTTCGTGCGGGCACAGTTTCCCGCCTTTGCGGAAACTGCGCTGCGGGGGCAGGCGTTTTTCGAGAACGCCGGCGGCTCCTATACCTGCGCCCCGGTGATCGACCGGCTGACGCGCTACTATACCCAGCGCAAGGTACAGCCCTATGCGCCTTACGAGGCGAGCCGGCTGGCGGGCGAAGAGATGGACGAGGCGCGCGCGCGGATGGCCGCGATCCTCGGCGTCGAGACGGACGAGTTGTCGTTCGGTCCCTCGACCACCCAGAACACCTATGTGCTGGCGCAGGCGTTCCGGCAGTGGATGAAACCGGGCGAGGCGATCGTGGTCACCAATCAGGATCACGAGGCCAATTCCGGCCCCTGGCGGCGGCTGGCCGACGAAGGGATCGAGGTGCGGGAGTGGAAGATCGACCCGGCGACCGGCCATCTGGACCCGGAGGCATTGGCTCCGCTGCTGGACGAGGACGTGCGGCTGGTGTGTTTCCCCCATTGCTCCAACGTGGTGGGAGAGATCAACCCGGTGACCGAGATCACCGCCATGGCCCATGCCGCCGGCGCCTTTGTCTGCGTCGACGGGGTCTCCTACGCGCCGCACGGGTTTCCCGATGTGGGCGGGCTGGGCCCCGACATCTACCTGTTTTCGGCCTACAAGACCTACGGCCCGCATCAGGGGGTGATGGTGATCCGCCGCGGTCTGGGGGAGATGCTGCCGAACCAGGCGCATTACTTCAACGCCGATACGCTCTACAAACGCTTCACGCCTGCGGGCCCCGATCACGCTCAGGTGGCGGCGAGCGCGGGGATGGCCGATTACTACGACCTGCTCAGCGCCCATCACGGCGGCCCGGCCGAGGGCGGCGTTGCGCGGGCAGGGTTCGTCAACGACCTGATCCACAAGCACGAGGTGGCGCTGCTGCAGCCGCTGCTCGACGCGGTGAAGGATCGCAACGACGTGCGCCTGATCGGCCCTTCGGATGCAAGCCGCCGCGCGCCCACCGTGGCGCTGGCGCTCAACGGCGCGGCGGAGCCGGTGGCGGCGGAGCTGGCGCAGCACGGCATCATGGCCGGCGGCGGCGATTTCTACGCGGTGCGCCCGTTGCAGGCGATGGGCGTGGACGCAGGCCAAGGCGTGCTGCGGCTAAGCTTTACCCATTACACTCATGCCGACGAGGTGACAAAGCTGATCGAAGCGCTCGACCGGGTGCTGTGACAGCTGCGCGCGTCGCCCTATATGTCCCGGACGACGGGAGGTATCGGAGATGACAAGCGACCCCAGACCGGCGATCCTGTGGCTGCGGCGCGACCTGCGGCTGGCCGATCATGCGGCCCTGACCGCCGCTTGCGCCGGGGGGCGGGCGGTGATCCCTGTCTTTATCCTCGACGATCAGATGGCGGCGCTGGGGGCGGCGGCGAAATGGCGGCTGGGCCGGGGGCTGGAGGTTTTCGCGGCACGGCTGGAAGAGCTCGGCAGCCGGCTGATCCTGCGCCGGGGACCCGCGCTGGAGGTGTTGCAGGCGCTGATCGACGAGACCGGCGCCGACGCGGTGCACTGGTCGCGCCTCTACGACCCGGCGGCGCGGGAGCGGGATGCGGAGATCAAGAGCGCGCTGAAGGCGCAGGGGATCGCAGCGCAGTCGTTTCCCGGCCATCTGCTGTTCGAACCCTGGACCGCGCAGACCAAGACCGGCGGCCATTACCGCGTCTTCACCCCCTATTGGAAATCGGTGCGTCATCATCCGGTTGACGATCTGTTGCCTGCGCCGCGCGCCTTGCCCGGGCCGGAGCGCTGGCCGGCCAGCGACCGGCTGGAAGACTGGCACCTCGGCGCGGCGATGCAGCGTGGGGCGGCGGTGCTGGAACGTTACAGCAATCCCGGCGAAGCCGCGGCTCAGGCCCGGCTCGACCGCTTCATTGACGCGGGGATTGGCGAATATCAGGCGCACCGGGACTTTCCGGGGATCGACGGAACCTCCGGACTGTCGGAGTATCTGACGCTGGGCGAGATCAGCCCGCGGCGCTGCTGGCACGCAGGGATGCGCGCGCGGGAGGCGGGCGCGGCGGGGGCCGAGACATTCCTCAAGGAGTTGGCCTGGCGCGAGTTCGCCACTCACCTGATGTATCACGATCCGCACATCCTGACCGACAGCTGGCGGCGGGAGTGGGATGCATTTCCGTGGAACACCGATGCCGAGGCGCCGCGGGTCACGGCCTGGAAACAAGGGCGCACCGGCGTCCCCTTCGTCGATGCGGCGATGCGCGAGATGTATGTGACCGGGCGGATGCACAATCGCGGCCGGATGATCGTGGCGAGCTATCTGACCAAACATCTGATGTCCCACTGGCGCATCGGCATGGACTGGTTCGCGGACTGCCTGACCGACTGGGATCCGGCCAGCAATGCGATGGGATGGCAGTGGAGCGCGGGCTCCGGGCCTGACGCAACGCCCTATTTCCGGGTGTTTAACCCGGAGACGCAGGCACAGAAATTCGACCGCGACGGCGCCTATGTGTGCGCCTGGATCGCCGAGGGGCAGGGCAACCCGCCTCGGACGGCGCTGGATTATTTCCGTGCCACACCCCGACGCTGGAGGCTGTCGCCCGAGGATCCGTATCCGCAGCCCATCGTCTCGGCCGCCGAAGGGCGCCGGATCGCGCTGGAGGCCTACGAGAACAGGGACTTCGGGGCGGCAGGCACGGCGTGAAAGGCTTGCCAGGCGGGGCGCTTCGGGAAAATCGGGGCGCTGATTTCGGATCTTTCGGGACGCGCTTCGATCCAAACGCCCGCAGCAGCGGCCGGGGGTAAGGGCGGTAGTGTGGTTAAAAGCTTGCTTTATGATTTCAAGTTAATACTGTAAATACAGATATTTAACGTGATTTATTAATCTAATTTGATGGGCCTGGTTCTGCGGTCTCTTATGCCACATGCGTTCCTCCGGTCTTATCCCTTGCGCTGCGGTGGGTCGTGGAGCCAATGTTACAGCTATACCAGTTGCCGCTTTCGCCCGCGTATCAGGAGAGCCTTGTCATGCCCACCGCCGCCCGCCTCGTTGCAGCCCTGTGTCTTGCCCTGGTGGCGCTGGCGGTGTCTTTGGAAGTCATGCCGCGGATGCCGGAGAGCACCGATTTCGGGTATTTCGTCCCGCTGAACATCGCCTTGGGTCTGGTCTGCGGGTGGGTGGTGACGGGCCGGCATGTGCGGCTGGGCTTTTTCGGGGCGATCAACAACGGCATCGCAGGCGTTGCTGTGCTGGTGTTCTGGGGGCTGGTGGTGCAGGGTGGCTACGAGATGTTCCGCCTGGCGATGAACCGCCGCTATCATGGGCCGCTGGAGGCGATTTACGGGATTTTCGAGCTTTCGGTGGGCTATGCACAGGTCCTGCTTGCGCCGGAGATCATTGCGACGCTAGTGATTGGCGGAATCCTGTCAGGGCTCATCACCGAGTTGGCTGGCAAGTTGTGGCGCTAACCATCTGACGAAAAAGGTAATCCAGACATTGGCCGATCTGTTTTTCTACGGCACGCTGCGGCATGTGCCGCTGCTGGAGATTGTGTTGGGGCGAGGTGCCGAGGCGCTCGATGTTCGCCCGGCAACCCTCGGTGATCATGCGGTTTTCTGGGCGGAAGGAGAGATCTTTCCGCTGATCACAGCGGCGGAGGGGCAAAGCGCGGCGGGTTTGCTTGTACGCGGGCTGGACGCGGAGGATGTCGCGCGGCTGTCCTATTACGAGGGCGGCTTCGGCTACCGGCGCGAAACCGTACAGTTAAAGCTGGAAAATGGGGAGTTCGCGGCCGGCGAGGTTTTCTATCCCGAACCGGGCCAGTGGCAGCCGGGCGCGCTCTGGTCGCTGGAGGCGTGGACGGCGAGATGGGGGGCGATTTCCTGCGGGGCGGCGGTGGAGGCGATGGCCTATTACGGCCGGATCGGCGCGGAGGAATTGGCGCATCGGTTTCCGGGGATCCGGCGGCGGGCGGCGGCACGGCTGGCCAAGGCGGATTTCCCGGAGGATCCGGGCCATGATGTCGGGCGCGATGTTCGGCTGGTCGACCATCGTTTTGCCTATCTGAACTTTTACGGCATCGAAGAGGCGCGGCTGCAGTTCCGCCGTCACGACGGGGATATGAGCCCGGAGCTGGAGCGCTCCGCGTTGATGACCGGGGCGGCGTCTGTGGTGCTGCCCTACGATCCGGTGCGGGACGCCGTGTTGTTGATCGAGCAATTCCGCGCGCCGCTCTATTTCGCGGGCGATCCCGCGCCGTGGCTGTGGGAGCCGGTGGCGGGGTTGGTCGACCCGGGCGAGACACCGGACGAGACCGCCCACCGCGAAACGATGGAGGAGGCCGGGCTGGTGCTGAAGCGGCTCGAAAAGGCGGGGGAGGCTTATTCCAGCTCCGGCTCGTCCAGCGAATATGTGCACCTCTACGTGGGGATCGCGGATCTGGCCGATGCCGAGGGGATCGGCGGGCTGGCCTCGGAGGACGAGGATATTCGCAGTTCGGTGGTGAGCTTCGAGGCATTGATGGAGGGGGTGGAGCGCCACCGCTATCGCGATATGCCGCTGTTGGTGACGGCGCTGTGGCTGGCGCGGCATCGGGACAGGCTGCGGGCGGCCGGGTAGCGGCCGCCGGAATGCGGCGCGGAGGGCGACGCCGGGCCTTGAGGGCGGCCTCTCGGGCGTTGCGCGTCGTGAGACCGGGCTGGCGGTCCTCGTTAGTCTGGGCCGCTGTTTCATATTCCGCCATTCGGATGCGACATCGTTTGCACGTTCAAATAGCTGCCGGAATTTCCTCCCGCATTCAGGTCGGCGGTCTGCCTGCGCTTGAGCTTGCGTCGGGGCGGCGCTACATCTGACCGGCAAGCCAGTTGATGGAGGACAGGATGGGCATCGCACGGGATCTGGCCGAGGCCATCGGGAACACGCCGCTGATCCGGCTGCGCAAGGCGAGCGAGGAGACCGGCTGCGAGATTCTCGGCAAGGCCGAATTCCTCAATCCGGGCCAGTCGGTCAAGGACCGCGCCGCGCTTTATATCATCCGCGATGCGGTGGCGCGTGGCGCGCTGAAGCCGGGCGGCACCATCGTCGAAGGCACCGCGGGCAATACTGGCATCGGTCTGGCGCTGGTCGGCGCCTCGATGGGGTTCAAGACGGTGATCGTGATCCCCGAGACCCAGAGCCAGGAAAAGAAGGACATGCTGACGCTGGCCGGCGCGCAGCTGGTTCAGGTGCCGGCGGCGCCCTATCGCAACCCCAACAACTTCGTCCGCTATTCCGAGCGGCTGGCGAAAAAACTGGCCAAGACCGAGCCCAACGGCGCGATCTGGGCTAATCAGTTCGACAATGTGGCAAACAAGCAGGCGCATGTGGAGACCACCGGCCCCGAGATCTGGGAGCAGACCGGCGGCAAGGTCGACGGGTTCATCTGCGCGGTCGGTTCCGGCGGCACGCTAGCGGGCGTGGCCGAGGCGTTGCAGCCCAAGGGGGTCAAGATCGGGCTGGCCGATCCGTTGGGGGCGGCGCTCTATTCCTATTACACCACCGGCGAGCTGACGATCAGCGACGGCGGCTCCATCGCCGAGGGGATCGGGCAGGTGCGGATCACCGAGAACCTCAAGGGGTTCAAGCCCGATCACGCCTATCTGGTGCCGGACGAGGAGGCGCTGCCGTATATCTTCGACCTGCTGCATGAAGAAGGTCTGGTGCTGGGCGGCTCCTCCGGCATCAACGTGGCCGGTGCGGTGCGGATGGCGAAGGAGATGGGGCCGGGCCATACCATCGTGACGGTGCTGTGCGACTACGGGACCCGCTATCAGTCCAAACTGTTCAACCCGGATTTCCTGAGGGACAAGGACCTGCCGGTTCCCGACTGGATGACCGCCGCGCCGCAGAGCATTCCCGGCGTGTTCGAAGACGTGTGATGGCGGGCCGGCGGGCAGGGCAGTCGCGCCGGGCGCCGGGGCCGCTGCGGCAGCTGGCGCTGGTGCTGGCCGTGCTGCTGGCGCTGCCCGCGGCCGGGCTGCGCGCGCAGGAGCAGGCATCGCAAGCGACCCAGCAGCCGGCTACGGACACGGAGCAGGATCAGGCGCAGGGCCAGACGCAGGATCAGGCGGGGAGCGAACAGGGGGCAGCCCCCAAGGCGGATACGCTTGCGGCGCCGGTGGAACAGGATCCCTATTACGCCGCCTGGCTGCAGACCGCGCAGCGGGCCGAGGCCGCGATCGACGCCGATCGGGCCTCCAACGCCGCGCTGGAGGATCTGCGCACCCAGCTTGCGGAATATCGCCAGAGCTTTCTCGACGCACGCGACCGCAACTCCGCCCGCATCGACACCCTGAAATCGCAGATCCAGTCGCTGGGGCCGGCCCCCGAGGACGGCGCCGACGAGCCCGCGGATATCGCCGCGCTGCGGGAGCGGCTGAATGCGCAGATGAAGACCCTGCAGGTGCCCGCGCTGGTGGCGCAGGAGGCCTACAGCCGCGCCGACGGGCTGATATCCGAGCTGGACAGGATCATTCGCGAACGCCAGACGCGGGAGCTGCTGTCGCGCGGAGAGACCCCGCTGAACCCGGCGGGATGGACGGCGGCGCTGCGCGATCTGACCGGGCTGGTCAGCGACATCCGCAACGAAACGGTGACCAGTTGGAAGGCGGCGCGCGATCTGAACCGGTTGCGCGACAATGCGCCGCTGATCCTGCTGTTCATGCTGTCGGGGTTGATCCTGCTGGCGCGCGGCCGGCCCTGGGCCGAGGGCCTGGGCAACAGCCTGCGGCAGTATGGCGGGCGCGGCACCGGGGTCTGGAGCTTTATCGTCTCGCTGGGGCGGATCGGGCTGCCGCTGGTGGGTGTGTTCCTGATCACCCGGGCGGTGAATGCGTCGGAAGCGGTGGGCCTGCGCGGCACCCTGTTCATGAACGTGCTGCCGGTCTGGGGCACGCTGGTCCTGGGCTTCCTGTGGCTGGGCGACCGGCTGTTTTCCAAGCGGGACCAGGATGCGCTGATCCCGCTGACCGAGCCGGCGCGGGCGGCGGCGCGGCGCAACATACTCTATGCCGCGCTGCTGCTGGTGCTGTTCCGGGCGGTCGAACTGGTCGAGACGGTGCAGAACATCTCGGAGGCCTCGCGCGCGGTGCTGGTGTTTCCGCTGATCGTGGCGGCCGCGGCGGTGCTGATGCGGCTGCGCCGGATTACCCTGGTGGAGACTGCCGACGGCGAGGCGCTTCCGGCCGGTTTGCGGCGGATGGCGCCGACCTTGCGGCTGTTGTCGCTGGCGGTGGCGGCGGTGGCGCCGCTGCTGGCCGCGGCGGGGTATCAGACTCTGGCCGAGGCGATCGCCTTCCCCACGCTGATGACGCTGGCGGTGATGGGCGTGGTGCAGGTGCTGCAGCGGTTCCTGCGCGATCTCTTCGCCTGGATCTCGGGCAAGGGCGCGGCGGCGGACGAGTCCATCGTGCCGGTGTTGGGCGGTTTCGTGCTGTGGGTGCTGGCGCTGCCGGTGCTGGCGCTGATCTGGGGCGGACGGGTGGCCGACCTGACCGAGCTCTGGGCGCGGTTCATGGCCGGGTTCAATATCGGCGACACCAATATTTCGCCCACCGATTTCCTGACCTTCGCGGTGATCTTCGGGATCGGTTATGCGGCGACGCGGGCATTCCAGGGCGCGCTGTCGAGCAGCCTGCTGCCGCGCACCTCGCTGGATGCGGGCGGCCAGAACGCGGTGGTCAGCGGCACCGGTTATGTGGGCATCCTGCTGTCGGCCCTGGTGGCGATCACCGCCGCGGGGATCGACCTCAGCTCGCTCGCCATCGTCGCGGGCGCGCTGTCGGTGGGCATCGGGTTCGGTCTGCAGAACATCGTGTCGAACTTCGTTTCCGGTATCATCCTGCTGATCGAGCGGCCGATCTCCGAGGGCGACTGGATCGAGGTCAACGGGCAGATGGGGTACGTGCGCGACATCTCGGTGCGCTCGACCCGGATCGAGACCTTTGACCGGACCGATGTGATCGTGCCCAATGCCGATCTGGTCAGCGGGCTGGTCACCAATTACACCCGCGGCAATACGGTGGGCCGGGTGATCGTTCCCGTGGGGGTGGCCTATGGCACCGATACCGCCAAGGTCGACGAGATCCTGCGCGAGATCGCCAATTCGCATCCGATGGTGCTGGCCAACCCGGCGCCGAACGTGGTGTTCCAGGGGTTCGGCGCGGATTCGCTGGATTTCGAGATCCGCGCGATCCTACGCGATGTGAACTGGGTGTTGTCGGTGAAATCCGACATGAATCACGAGATTGCCAAACGCTTTGGCGAGGAGGGGATCGAGATCCCGTTCGCGCAGCGCGATATCTGGCTGCGCAACCCCGAGGTGCTGCGCCGGCCCCCGGCCGATCCCGCCCGCCTGGAGGAGGTGGAGGAGGCGGTCGAACCGCATGATCCTGCGCCGCTGGCCGACCCAGATTCGGCGGAGGGACAGGGCGATGACCTCTGAGACCGTCCCGTTGTTCCTGCAGGATGCCTATCGCCGCACTGCCCCCGGACGGGTGGTCGCGCATGACGACGGCGTGGTTCTGGACCGCAGCCTGTTCTACGCCACCGGCGGCGGCCAGCCCGGCGATTCCGGCTGGTTGACCTGGGGGGATCAGCGGCTGGAGATCGCGACGGCCGAAAAGCGTCCCGGCGGAGGCATCGCCCTGATCCCCGCCGATGTGGAGGCCGCGCTGCCGCCGCTGGGGGCCGAGGTGACGCAGGAGATCAACTGGGACCGCCGCTATGCCCATATGCGCATGCATAGCGCGCTGCACCTGCTGTCGGTGGTGATCCCGCTGCCGGTGACCGGCGGCTCTGTCGGCGCGGAGAAAAGCCGCGTCGATTTCGCCATGCCGGAACCGCCGGAGGACAAGGCGGCGCTGAGCGCGGCGCTGAACGATCTGGTGGCGCGCGATCTGGATGTCACCGAGGGTTGGATCACCGAGGCCGAGCTGGACGCCAATCCCGGCCTGGTCAAGACCATGTCGGTCGCGCCGCCGCGTGGCACCGGACGCATCCGTCTGGTGCGGATCGGGCGGGGCGGCGAACAAATCGACCTGCAGCCCTGCGGCGGCACCCATGTGGCCCGCACCGGCGAGATCGGGCGGCTGCGCATCGGCAAGATCGAGAAAAAGGGGCGGCAGAACCGCCGGGTCTATCTGCACCTTGAAGAATAGGTCGAATTCCGGCTTGCAAAGGCGGCGATGATCCGGCACATACCGGCGGCACGGACAGTTGGCCGAGTGGTCGAAGGCGCACGCCTGGAAAGTGTGTAGGCGGGAAACCGTCTCGAGGGTTCGAATCCCTCACTGTCCGCCACCTTCATTCTAACAAGCTGAAAACACACAGTTATTTTTGTGTTTTCCAACGCTGCCCGGAATGTTTTCCAACGTTCTGTTCTTGTTCCGTGCCGATGACGGCCCGGCGGCGGTCGGCCGATTTGGTGTAGTGGTCCACCTCTTTCAGGGATTCATGGCCGGTCCATGAGCTGATCTGGTGGGCCGATGCGCCCCCTTCCGCCAGCGCCGCGGCCAGGCTTTTGCGCAGGCCGTGGGCGCTTTTTCCCACGCCGGCCTCACGTGCGGCCTCGCGGATCATAGTACCCAGCGATTTATCGGAGCGGGTCTTTCCCTTCGCTGCGAGGAAGGTCATGTGGCCGGCCAGCACGGCGAGCGCCTGGTGCATCAGCTCGCGGTCCTCGGCCATGTGCGCGGCATAGTCCGGCAGCGGGCAGGTCCACGGCACATGGGCAAGCCCGCCGGTCTTCACCTGTCGGTAGGACAGCACGCCGTCGCGCGCCACCATGCCCGGCCCCAGCAGCACCGAGTCGGAGATCCGCGCGCCGGTCAGCCGCAGCAGCTCAAACGCCGCGCGGGTGACGCTGCCGATCGGCCAGCGATTGCGGAAGGCCTCGATGTCAGCCGCCGTCCAGGCCGGGTGCCCGCCCTTTTTCTTCGGCTTGGGCATGGCAACGTCCAGCGCCTCGTTGCGGGGCAGCAGGCCGCGCTCGACGCCGAAGGAACACAGGAACCGCCATGTACGCAGCCGGTGCCCGGGCGCAGAGCTGGCGGGCAGGTTGGCGCGGATGTGGCGCGATTTGAGACCGCGCGCGGGCAGGGCCCCGAACTCTTCCAGCAGCGGATCGCAGTGCCGGCGGAACATCGCGCGCGTGGCGTCCTTCGACTGGTGGTAGTGATCCGAGGCAAGCGCGGCGCGCACCAGGGCTGCGAAGCTACCGGCTGCGGCCGGCTCCGGTTCCGGCGTGGCCTTTTTCGCCTCGGCATAGGCGGCGAGGAAGGCCGGGTCGTCGTGCGGCAGGTCTGGCAGCCGGATAAGCGGGTGCCCCTTGCGCTGGAAATACCAGTAGGTGCGGCCGCGCCGCGTTACCTGTTTGAGGTTCGTGAGCGTCACGATACCGCCCCTGTCGCCGCGTCCCATGCCGCCTCCTCGCTGTCGGGAAGCGATGCTATGTCCTGTTCTTCGCCGGTGGCAACGATTCGCACGCTGCCGTCACGCTGCACCACGACCGACCCGACGGTGAGACCGGCGGCGAGCATCGCCTCGATCGCGCGCCTGATAGCGGCAGGGGTGGGGCGAGCGGCTGGCATGGGTCAGTCGTCCGCCTTGCCGATCTTTTCGGCGCCATCGCGCATGGCTTTCAGCCCGTCGTCCATCGTCTTGCCGTCGTCCAGCACGGCGGTGACCGTCCCAGCGGCGGCCTTGGCGGTGCCGATGGTTGTTTGGGCCACGCCCTCGACGGTGTTCGCGAGCAGTTTGAAAAGGCTCATCCCGGCACCTCGTTCCATTCGCGTCTGTCCAGCAGGCGGCCGGCGGCCTTCTTTCCGATCCGTTCCAACACGCTCGCGCCGCCGAGCAGGTCGAACATTCTAGGATATTGGTCGACCTGGTGGACTGTTTGAGTCCAGAAATCTGAACGCGGCTCGGCGCTCGCTATCGCATATTGTCCTGGCGTACCTGACGGTCGCAGGCCAACAGTCCCCCATGCGCCCCACTGTTTAAAGAAGAACGACACCCCCGCCGCCACGCACTGATCGCGCAGGGACCGCGCCCAGTCCGGGTGCATCGGCCGTGCACCTGGGCCGCTCTCGCCGCCGACGATCACCCAGTCTAGGCCATCAAGCCATTGACCGAGATCCACCGGCCCCAGCAGCGGCTCTGCCGAGACGAAGGGCACCGCAGCAGGTGTGGCCAGCAGCTCCGGGATACGTTCGTCGGCGGCGGTCTGGTCTCCGACAGAGACGCCAAGCCAGACGTTGGGGAGGGGCCACGGCATTTCGTCGATGTCGTTGATCCAGGCATGGTTCCAGTCCATCGCGGCGTTAAAGCGATCCGCAAAGAGGTCTGCGTTGCCGTGCCAAGCGTCATCGGTACGCGATACATATTCCCGCATACGATCCGCCCGCTTGGTCAGCACCATGAACACATGCTGCGGGGCCAGCGCCATCACCGCGAACACGCGGTCGATCCACTCGTCCGGCACATTCTCGTGGAACAGGTCGGAGGTGCTGTTGACGAAGATCCGGCGCGGTTTCTTCCAGCGCAGCGGCTGGTCGAGCTTGTGCTCGTGCAGGACAAGCTTTCCGGTCCAGCGGTGATCGGTGGTGCCGTCCCGCAGCTTGACCCGCAGCGCCAGCCCGTGGCCCCACTGGCCCGGGTCGGAGAAGCGCGCGGCCATGACCTCGGCATAGCAGTTCCGGCACTCCTCCGAGACGCGGGTGCAGCCGCCCAGCGGGTTCCACGTGGCGGTGGCCCATTCGATTTTGGTGTTGTCAGCCATTGCTCACTCCCTTCGGCAGGTACAGCCGCGCCGGGGCGGGGCCGGTGACGTCGATGGTGTAGCCGCCCTTGCGGCCGTCGCCGCGGCGCACGCTGGTTTCGATCCCGGGCAGGGGCTTGCCGTCCGGGCCCAGCCCGCCGATCTGTTCCAGCACCTCGGCCGCCATGCGTTCGCGCAGCTCGTCCTCGGTGATCCGCGCCTGAAAATTGATGGTGTCGGGGGTTATCAGTTTCATGCGGCTTGCTCCTTTCAATGTTCAACGAACGCGACCGGAACGTCGCTAGACCAGCAGGCGGCGCAGTTGCCGCAATGGATCGCGCCGCGGGTTCCGGCCATCGCCGCGCGCGCCTCTGTCGTCTCCAGCCCGGCGTAGCGTTGTTCCGGGCAGAGCAGCGCGTCTCCGATCCGTTTCTTGGTCGTCGGGAAATCCACGGTGAAACTGCCCCAGCGCCCGGTCGTGCCGCTGTGGCGGATCGCAAAGCGCTGGGGATAGACGCCGCGCAGCCGGGCCACGCCAGCGCAGATCTTCGTTTCCTTCCCCCAGGCGGTGAAGCCGAAGACGTGCAGTCCGGGGTGGATGTCCAGCAAATCGGCCCAGAGACACAGGTAGCGCCAGGAGTAGAAATCCCCTAGCACGTGCAGCCGCACCAGGATGGTTCCGTGCCTGCCGCAGAGGTCACCGACCTCCTCGCGCAGCTGCGCCTCCAGGCGCGGGCCGTGGCGCAGGCGGCGACTGTGCTGGTCGTTGTTGCCGTAGCAGCCGCGCCAGAGCGGGCAGGCGCGCGGGCAGGTGGCCCGTTCCTCCAGTGTCAGGGTGAAGATCGGCGCACCGCGCAGGCGGCCAACCAGAACATCGCCGCCGATCTTGGAATTGTTGGCGCCGTCCTTGAGCGCAGGCCCGAAGGCTCCCGGCTGGACCACGCGCTCCGGGAAGCGGGTGCCACTGGTTTCCGCAGGGACCAGAACGGCCGGCTTGCCCATCGGCACCGGCGTTGTGCGGAAGCGGCGGCGGTCTGCCAGGGCGGTGCGTTTCCTACCTGCGCTGCGCTCCCGCCGCTCTGCCGCCTTGTCGCCGCTAGGCCTCGGCCCGCGCTTGCCGGAGATCCCGAGCGCTTTCTTGTCGAGCGATACAGTTCCAACGCTGACGCCCAGCTCCGCCGCGATCTCCGATCCGGTCATGCCGACCGATACCATCGAACGAACCCGCTCCCGACGGGCCGCAATGCTGTCATGAATGGCGCCGTGCAGTGGTATACCCATCACGCCACCCTCCCCACCAGCTGGCCGGTCACCACCGCCCCGCCTGCATCGATGGTGACGCGATTGCCTGGGCAGATCTTCCTCGCCGCTGTGCGCGGGCATGCTGCGCCCGACATGCAATCGACGGCATCGCGCGCGGGGCAGTCGTAGAGGCTGCACTCCGACGCGCCATCTGCCAGCGGCCCCTGGGCGGAGACGTGCGACGATATCCGGACGGTGTGGATGGCAGGGCTGGTCATGCCACCTTCTCCCGCAGGCCCTTGTTCACCGCCTGCAGCAGCAGCTCTGCGCCGCGCTGCGCCGTGCCGCCGCCGGTCAGCTTGCGCAGAGCGCTTGCCTCCTCTTTCAGCGTTTCCAGATCCGTGTCGGCCAGCACCGCGTCGAGCCGCGCCAGATCCCGGCCGGCGTCGATCATCCGCGCCACGACCATCGCCGTGACCTCGATTGAGAACGCGGTCAGCAGGTTGTGCTGGTCTGGCTGGGCGTCCAGCAGGGTTTCCAGCGCGGTGAACACCACGCCGCGGCCCAGACGCTTCTGCAGCTTTTCCAGCGTGCTGACGGCGCGGGTTTCGCGGTACCTGACCCCGGCGCCGGCCGGCACGTCGGTGGAGATCTCCAGCTCGGTCAGCATCGCGTTGACCTGCACCGCCACCTCGTCGCCAGCGGCCACCCGGGCGCGGAACTTGTCGATCGCCGCGACCGACGTGCGCACCGCGTTGATCCCGACGAAGTCCTCGGCCTGCCGGGCAATGTCGCCGGAGGCGATCACCGCCGGCACCGCCTCGGCGCCCACCACGCAGGCGGCCAGCGCGCGGTGCTGGCCATCGATCACCGCATACTGGCCTTCGCCCACCTCGGTCACGGCGATGGCGCCGAACTTCGACCAGGCGAACCCGGCGACGATCTTGCGGATGCGCGATCGCGACGCCTCGCTGGTGCGGCGCTGATAGCGGCGGTCTACGACCAGCGCGGCGACCGGAACGAAGGCGAGCCGCAGCGTGTCGGAGGCCTGCGGGATCGCCGCCTCGTCCGGGGCGCGGAACAGTACCAGGTCCGCGCTGTCGGTGATCGGTTCCATGTCTGGCGTGGTCATCGTCTCTGTCTCCTCTCCCCGCCGGGGCTCACTCACTCAGGCCCCGGCAGGGTGGCGCGGCGGGAATGTCGCGCCTTCATTCGGTGGTGTCGTTGGCCGCAGACCTGACAAAGGAAATGATCTCGGTGGCGTCGGTCTTTCCGGTCGCATAGTCGTAGGTCATCTGTTCCAGCTTCGATGCGAGGTTCAGGCGCTGCGCGATCCATTCGGCATGGTCCGGGTTAGGGCACCAACAGATGGCGTTCTCCTCCGGTGCTGGTCGAACCAGATGCTTTTCCTCGCGGCGCTTCTCGTCCTTCCACAGATCGCCAGCCTTGTTGTACTGCGGCTTGTCGATGAAACGACCTTGCTGCCATGTCTCTATCTGGTTCATTGCTTCTCTCCTCTACCCGCCGGGGCTCACTCACTCAGGCCCCGGCAGGGTGGCGCGGCGGGATGCCGGGCCTTCATTCGGTGGTGGGGTATCTCGGCAGTTTGGCCAGAGGCCCGCGCCAATCGCGGCAGAAGTCTGAAAGGATGGTTGGTATCAATCGCACCACCTGCACCAATGACGCAGGTCTAAGCGTGAAGTGCTCATCCGTGACTGTGGAGCCACCTGTGTTTCCGACGCGCGGGTGTTGCCCTTCTGCATAAGGCCTTGGAAAGGTTGTCGAATAAACGAACACCGTCTCGCCTCTCTTGTGGCCATCCTTCCAAGGGTGGCCCGTATTGTGGCAGGTTCCTTTCAGTATCCACATGGTTGTATCGCTGCCTCCTCTCTGAAAAGCGCCGGGAGCGGGGATGCCGCCCCCGGCCAGTTTGCGTAGCGCAGGTTTCGCGGCACTACGTCGGGGGTGTTCTGTTCGCTCAAACCCGCATCGGCATGAGAACCCACAGCGCCTGCAGGTCCTCGCCACGGATAATCGCCGGATCACCGTTTTCGCCCCAGCTGAGCTCGACCGGAGAGGCCACGCGCAGCTGGTCGGCGAGGTATTTCGAATTGAAGCCGGTGGCGGTCTTTCCCTGACACTGCATCGGCGCCGAGATCCTGTTGCCATCGTGGCACTCTGCGACCATCTCGCCGCGCTCGGGGTCCAGCCGCAGGGCGGGCCGCCGGTCGCCGGAGATTGCCACCTGCATCCGGAGAATCCGCTCGACCGCCGCGCGGGTCAGCGTTGCGCTGGACTTTGCGTCCGCCTTCGGAATGACGCGGGTGTAGTCGGGATAGGTGCCGTCGATCAGCTTCGACTCGATGCGGGTGTCACCGATGGTGACGGAGATGTGCTGGCCGGTCATCGCAACCTCGGCCACCCGGTTGCCGCCGTCGCGTGTCTCCGACAGGATCGCGGCGACGGCCTTCCACGGCAGGATGCCCTCCGGCAGCTCGCATGCCTTGGTGTCGCAGTCGATCACCGCCATGCGGTGCCCGTCGGTGGTGACGCTGCGCAGCGTCGCGGTTGTCTTGTTCTGTGTCAGGTAGGTGCCGTTCAGGTAGTATCTGGTTATCTCGGTGCTGGTGCAGTGTTTCCCAAGCCGCAGCAGCCGGTGCAGATCGCTTTCGCCGATCCGGATCTGTGGCGCATCTTTGGGGAAGTTGCTGACCGGGAAGTCCTCCGGGCCGCACAGCAGCCTCTGGCGCGCGGTCATGCCGTCGGAAGTCATGGTGAGGATCTCCCCCTCAACCGACAGGCCGACCTCGTCGCCGTCGTCACTGGCCAGCGCCTGCAGCGCGGCAAATGGCACCGCCGCCTTGAGGTGTCGGTCCACCCGCGCCTCGATCGTGGTGCTGATGCGGAGATCGAGGTCTGTCGCCGTCATCTTCACCAGCCCGGACGCGCTGTTCGCTGCGATCCGGCAGGTGCCCAGAACCGGGATCGTGTTGCGCTTCTCGTACCCGTGTTTCAGAGATTTCAGCGCCGCGCGCAGGTCGGCCGGCGCAATGGCGATATCGGTGGTGGTGAAGTCCGTCGTGGCGTTCATGGTGGGTCCTTCTATGTCCGGTCCGGTTCGTTGCCCTGCCGCGCGCCGGTGTCGTCCTGTTGCCAGGGCGGCTCGGGCAGCGTCACGGCGGTGATGCGGCTGTGCAGGCTGCAGCTCTGGGCGATGCCGATGCGCTCGCGCGGGGTCCATCCGCGGCGCATCGGGCGCGGCATGTGGGCCGGTGGGTTCTGGCGGGCGGTCATGCGGCCCTCACGCGTGCGTTGCGCAGATAGTCGCCGAATGTCAGGTCCGGGTCACAGTCGCTGATCCTCAGCCAGTGATCGTATTTCGCCTCGCTGCGCGTCTTCGCGATCACCGTTTCGGTGAACCCTTCAAAGGTGATGTCGAACGCGCGGTGCGGATCGCGGATCGCGCGCAGGTGGTCGCGCAGAGCATGGCGGCCGTCGGTCGTCACCTGAAACGTGGTCATCCCACCGAACGTCCGGCCTTCCGACCAGTTGGGAGAGGCGCGGAATGCGGCGGCCTCGTCACTGTCCGGCTCGACCGTGAAGCGATTCCGATAGGTTTCGGCCAGCGGATTGATCGGGCGGCCGAGCGCGTGGTCGATGTGGTCCATCTGCTTGTCGGTGAGATAGCGGTTCACCTGCATCACACCGCCCCCCAGATCAGCGCGGCGGTCAGCAGGCCGAGGCCGCCGGACAGTGCCCAGATGATGTCGCGGCTCTGGATGTCGGTCTCGCCGCTGCGCATGGCGGCGATCTGCCGGACCAGCGCGCAGGCCATGGCGGCCAGGAACATCAGCGCGGCGAGGATCGGGATCAGGGTTTGGGTCAGGGTCATAATCAGTCCCCGCATCCCGGGCCGATGCCGCCCTTGTCGTCGGCCGCGACGAAATCCTGCCAGGGGACAAATCCGTTGGGGCAGTGGAAGCCCCACTCGCGGATCTTCGGCCCGGTGACGAACAGCGTTTCGCAGGGCGCCCCGTCGATCAGCTCCACCCGGTGGGCGAACTCGGCCGGGCGAAACACCACGTCGCCGGCGCTGATCGTCTTGGTGCCATCTGCGGTGATCTCCCGCATCTGTCCCCTGGTCATCACCGACAGGCTGGGCCACGGGTGATCGTGCAGCGCGCGGTCGTCATCGTCGCGGAGGAAGCGGTGGTAGTAGACGTTGAACACCTCGTTGCGCGGGATCAGCCACCAGCGCAGCAGGTATGGGTTGTGTGTGCCGCCGATGATGAAATCGGGCGCGCGATCGGGGCGCATCGAGCGCAGGGCGACAGGGGCGGAGAGGGGGCCGGTCATGCCGGCACCTCGGCGTCGCAGCGCTTCGCGGCCTCGATCCAGGCGTCGATGGCGGCGTCCTCGGTTTCGCCGGTGGCGACCACACCCAGCAAGCTGAGCGTGACGGGATCGTAGCCGAGGGGCGGCAGGGCGCCGGTGAGCGAGCCGCCGTAGTGTTCGACAGCGAAGCGGATCAGCGTGCGGCGCTGCGCGGCGCTGCGGCCGTAGAGGCGTTTCAGCAGCGCGGTGCGCTCGGTGGCGATCGGGTTGGCGGGGGCGGTCATGCTCCGGACTCCTTCGCGGTCGGATGGAGTCCGGCGATGACCTGGGCGAAAACCGCCGGGGTCGGCGGCGAGGCCTTGGCGCCGACGAACGCCTGCACCACGGCCGGCCCCTCGCAGCGCAGGATCATGTCGGTCACGATGCGGTTGCTGCCGTCGTAGATGCGGTAGCCGTGCAGGTCGGTGTCGCCGCCGACCAGGCAGGCGGCGGTGCGCCACATCGGCCGGGCGGTAAACCCGGCCATGCGCAGGGCGGCGGTGTAGGTGTTGGGGGTCATCTGGTCCTCCATCGGTGGGTCCCGCGATCTGCCTTATGGCGTCTTCGGCGGGGCGATAGTTGCGAAGATTGCGGAAATCGCAACAGCGTGTCAAGGGATAAAATTGCGGAAATCGCAATCAAGCGTACTTACAGTGTCGCTTTCTTGATTCGGCGGGGGCGCTTGACAGGTGGGAAATTCCGCGCAGGGTTGTGGCGGTGGGCAAATTTCAATGGAGGGATGAAATGGGTCTGACGATATTTATCTGGGTCGCGATGGCGGTGATCACGGCGCTGGCCGCGTCCGCGCGCGGGCGCAATCCGGTCGCCTGGTTCATCTGGGGCGCGCTGTTCTCATTCTTCGCGCTGCTGGCGGTTCTGGTGATGGAGAACAAGAAGGCCGGCACAGGGGCCTGAAGCGGAGCGGGGCGGAGAGATCGATCGACGGCAGGCTGTGATCGCGCGAGAGAGGTGAAGACCGATGCAGAAATTCCACATGGCGCGTGGCGTCCTGAGTTTCTTCAATGTCTGCGGGGTCGTCCTGATCCTGATTGGCGGCTACGTGGCGTTGAACGTGTTGTCCCGTAATTTCATGGTGGCGGAGTTGGTGTCGTGTATCGTGATCATTGCCATAGGCATGGTTATCATGGCGATTGCCCAGCTCGGCCTCGCGCAGATCACCACGGCGGAGAACACCGGCGAGATGCTGCGGCTGATGGCGCGGGGCAACAGCATCTCGGGCGCCGGGGCGGATGCGGACGGCGATCTGGTCGAGGTCTATCGCGGCAAGCGGATTCTGCGCGAGGGCGACGGGGTCAGCGTCGACGGCTTCTACTACCCGAATGCCGGGCTGGCGAAGGGCGTGATCGACAAGGGCGGCATCCCGTCGTGAGACGCGGAGCCCGCTGGAGCCTGTGGTTCAGCGCTGGGTAGCCCGGCTCACGCTTCGCGCACTACCGTCAGGACATTGCCGAGGATTGCCGCGCTTCCATCGTCGGTTCCGGCCTGCACGCCGTCGGCCTCGTCGATCAGCCACGGCGGGAACCAGCGGCGCAGGTGGGTGCCGGCAACGTCTGTGTCCGGGTCGGCGATGGTACAGACCACCAGATCGCCGGGTGCAGGCTGGCCGTTGAGATCGACGACCAGCAGATCGCCACGCCGGACGTGAGCGGACGTGACGTCACGCCGCGCCCGGTAGATCGTCGGATGCGTGCCGGCCTTCTGGCTGAGGCGCAGGGCCGTCTCGGCCAGCGTGGCGACCTTCGGGGTAAACGCCTCGACGCTGGATTCGGAGAACCCTGGCGCAAGGCTGCCCTCAGCCGCCGAGGGGGCGAAATAGCTCAGAACACCGGGAATTTCACTCGGCTGCACCTGCCGCTGTCCGTTCAGGATCTTGCTCAGCTTGTCGCGCGAAATGCCCATGGCCTCGGCCAGAGCCGCCTTGGCGCCATGCTCACCCTTGGGGAGGCGCGCCTTGATCCAGTTACCGTCGATCACATCCATCTTGTGGTGAATACGACTTTTCGCAGCGGCGAATAGCGCGAATATCGCAACTCTGTGCTTGACTTGAGATTGCGATTATCGCAATCATCGCAACCATGCTTACGCCAGCCCATAAAGTTATCGAGATTTGCGGCGGATACCACGCCGTCGCCGAAATGACCGGACGGCATGAGACCCGCGTCCGACGCTGGACCTATGCGAAGGACAAGGGCGGCACCGGCGGCCTGATCCCGTCCGACATGCAGCAGGTTCTGCTGGACGGGGCCAGGGAGCGCGGCATCGATCTGCGACCGGAGCATTTCTTTCGCCCCGATGTCGCCTCCGATACGGACGCCTCCGCTTCCGCACCGCCGGACGCCCCCCGGACCGAGGCTGCCGAATGACCGATATCGCCGTGCATATCCCATGCCGGCAGTTGTGCTGCCGCCCTGCCACGGGCTCCAGCGAAATGGACGGGAGGATTTTCACATGACACGCGCGACACGCCCCGGCTCGGTCCAGGACATGTTCCGGCGGATCTGCAATGCGCTCGGCGGGGTCGAGAACGCCGCGGCGGATGCCGGGGTTTCGATCTCCACCATCTCCTACGGGATGGAGCTGAACGAGGCGCGGCCGGGCGGGATCGGCCTGAACCATGTCGACCGGCTGTGCCGGATGCACCCGGAGGCCGCCGCGGTCGCGGCGCAGCATTTCGCGGTACTGGCCGGGGGCGTGTTCCTGCCCGTGGTCGCGGGCGGCAACGCCGGCGCCGATATGGCCACGCTCACGGGCGAGTTCGCGGAGGTGATGGCGGCCCATGCGGCGGCGCATTCCGCGGGGTCGGACGACCCCAACGCCTATACCCCGCAGGAGGCGCTGAAACAGGTGGCGGAGGTCGACGACGTGATCGCCGCCGCGCTGCGCCTGCGCGCCCGCCTGACCGACATCGCGGAGGGCGCGTGATGGCCCCGCGCGCCCGGATTCCAAACGACGACGCGTTCCGCGCGATGTGGGACGGCGGCGTCTCGGCCGACCTGATCGCGGCGCACTACGACGTCGCGCATGCGACCTCGGTCTACGAGGCCGCGAAGCGGTACGGGTTTCCCAAGCGGGAGCGGGCGCAACCGGCCAAGCGTCGGCTCGTGGTGCCCTCTGCCGAGGATGCGGCGCGGGCAGAGCAGGCCGCCGCGCAGCATGCGGAGGCGGCGCGCGCCACGGCGCTGGTCGGGCGGCTGGTCGATCGCGGGATCGCGGCGCGGGACGCCTCGGCGCTGGCCGTGGGGCTGGTGCGGGCCGAAAGCTATGCCGACCTGAGCGCGCTGGCGCGGCCAGAGGACGGGCTGCCGCTGCAGCGCCTTCTGCCGCTCTGGCGCGAGGTGCGGGCATGAGCGATCTCGGCGCAGTCTCCAGACAACTGTTCACCCTCGCGGATGCTGGTCAGCTGATCCATCTGACGCCGCAGGCTTTGCGGGACATCGCAACAGCGCTGGACCGGGCCAATGAGGTTCAGGCCGAGGCGCAGGTCGTCGCCGCCAGTCAGGACGCGACGATCAAGGCGGCCATCAAGGCCCGGGGAGAGCGGCTGGCGGCGCAGGCGTTGAATGCCGATGCGGCGGAAAAGCGCGCCGCCGCACGGCGGGACCGCCGGTTTGCCTGGCGGCTGGTCGGCGTCCAGGCGGCGATGCTGGCCGCGTTCGTGGCGGCGCAGATCTGGTGGAGGATGCGATGAGCGAGGATTGGGGGCCGTGGATCGAGCATGACGGGCGTGGATGTCCTCTGAAGGCTGGCGAGGTCGCAAAGGTCCGTCACGTTCGGTCCGATGGTACTTCGGAGGAGGCTGTGAATCCGATGGTAGACCACCCGTCGTGGTGGCATGGGAATTTCGGACAGCCCGTGCTTTTCTGGGGCCGTCTTTGGGTATGCGGGAAGATCACGCACTACCGCATCCGCAAGCCGCGCAGCAGCTGCGAAGCTGTCGATCGCCTGCGCCGGATCGCCGAAAATCCGCAGCCTCTTGAGGAGGTTCCGGTATGACCATTCACGAAACCTCAGCGGGATCGGTATGCGTTCTGGGGGCGCATTTCCGACCGAGCTCACCCAAGGCCGGCGGGGTGCCCGCTGTTGGCGCCGGCCGTTTTTCCAGACCCCGCGGGCGGCGGGTGATCCACCCTACCTCCCTGTTGGACTTCCCCCGGCGCGCTCCGGCCGCCGGGGGCTTTTTGCGGGGAATGGCATGACCGCCGCCGACATCACCATCGGGCCGGTGCGGCTGATCCGCAGCGATTGCCGCGCTGTTCTGGCGGACCTCGACCCCGTCGATCAGGTGATCTGCGACCCGCCCTATGAGCAGTCGTTGCACGACGCCAAGAACTCCGGTCGCGCGCTGCGGGCTGACGGTGGAGCGGAGCTGCGCGGGCTGGATTTCGACGGCATCGACGCCTACCGCACCGACTTCGTGGCGCAGGTCGTGCCGCTCTGCCGGGGGTGGCTGATCGCCTTCTGCACGGCTGAGGGGGTAGGCCGCTGGGCCGATGCGATCAACCCGGCCAAGGGGATCCGCTACAAGCGCGCCTGCGCCTGGCACAAGCCGGACGGCGCGCCGCAGTTCAACGGGCAGGGGCCGGCCGCCTGGGGCGAGATGTTCGTCGCCGCCTGGTGCGGCACCGGATACGCGCGCTGGAACGGGGGCGGCAAGCGCGGCTTCTATTCCGAGCTGGTCAACCCGCGCGACCGGCACGGCGGCCACCCGACGGAAAAGCCGTGGCGGCTGATGCGCAACATCCTGTTCGACTTCACCGGGCCGGGCGATCTGGTGCTCGACCCCTTCGCGGGCAGCGGCGCCACGCTGGTGGCGGCGGTGCTGACCGGCCGCCGCGCGATCGGGATCGAGATCAACCCGGACTATTTCGACATGGCGGTGGCGCGGGTGCGCAAGGCGGTGGCCCAGGCGGGCGCGCTCGGCATCCAGCCGGCGCCGCAAATACAGGAGGCATTGCTGTGACGACGATAGCGGACATCCGGGCGCGCCACGCCCGGGAGAGGGCGCAGACCAAGGCGCGCGAACAGGCGGTTCACATTTTTGAGTACGCCGTCGCGCAGATCGAGGCGCTGGGGTTCGACGTGGTGTCGGGTGTCGAGGACAGCGGATACCTGTCGCTCGCCTTCGCCCCGCACCAGAAGATCGACCCGCCGCAAACGGCCGCGCCGGAGGGCGAGGCGGTGGACGACCACACCGGGCAGTACGAGGGGCGGGTGGATCTGCCGGACGACCCTCCGCCCGCCGCAGATCCGCCGCTCGACGATCCGAACGCGCCGCGTGCGGTCTTAACCGTGCCGGGTGTCGTAGAGCGCCGCTGCACCATCGTGGACGACGACACGGGAGAGGTCACGGCGCGCGGGGGCGGTGCGCCGTCAACGCATGCCGAGAGAGCGGAGGCCAACGGCCTGTCGCCATACTTGGTCGTGCTGGCATCGATCTGCGATGTGCAGGACAGGGCCACCCGGGCGGCCCTGTCGCGCCTGGCGCGCTATTGCGCGGATGGGTTTGATGACCTGTCGGAAGTCCCCTGCAAGGACCGGAGCACGTCATGAGCGTCCGTCCGGTACCGAAGGGGTTTCAGCCGGTCGGCGCGCCGGCGCTCCGCGTGATGTCGGCGGCCATGCGCGAGGCCAAGCTGCGGCTGATCGCCGGGCTGACGCAGGAGGAGCTGCGCGGCTGGAAAATGGCGCGGCGCTACGATCCGCGCCCGGATTTCGATGGAGAGCGGGCGGCGCTGGCCGCACGCGCACGGGAGTTGGGGGTGCAGCTGTGACCAGATTGAGCGATGCGACACAGGAAACGATGGAGCAGGAGGCCGCGGCACTGCGCGCAGGCCTCGATCGGTTTTCCGCCGAAGCGCAGCTCGATGCGCTGCTGGGCCACATGGCCGCGCTGCTGATGTCGGTCAGCCGGGAGGAGGCCGGGCCGGTGGCGGCGCTGCTGTGCAAATGGCTGGAGGAGGTAGGCGGCGGCATGCCGGACCAGGCCGGATTCGGAGCGCTGCGGGAAGACGCGGACTTCTGGGCTGATATCGCCACCCCGCGCGAGCTGGAGGCCTACGTCGGCGCCGGTCTGCGGCGGATGGAGACCACGCATTTCGCCGCCGCAGCGCGCAAGCGCATCCTGGTGGCGCTCTGGGAGAGCATGGACGACGGCGACCGCCGCAGGTTCCTGGCCAAGGTCGACCCGTCTGGGCGGTTCCGGAGCGCGGCATGAGCGAGTACGACGACGACCCCTTTGCCGGGCTGGACCCGGTGACCGCGGACGGGCCGCCGGACCATTCTCCGGAACAGCCGGGCGGGCCGCCGTCCGACGCTCCGGAGGACATGGTGGAGCGGCTGTGCCGGGCCGCGCAGCAGCCGCTCAACGACCACGGCAACGGCCAGCGGTTCGTCACCCACTTCGGGGACGACGTGATGTCGGTTCCGCGGGTCGGGTGGTTCGCATGGTCCGGGTCGCATTGGCGCAAGGACGAAGATCAGCTTGCCGTGCGCCGGCAGGCGCAGCGCCTGTCAGACCTCATCCTGCGCGAGATCCCGCACCTGCCGATGACGCAAGCGGAGCAGGCGGCGATGGCCGACCGGGCGGACGTGTCCAGCAGGTTGCGGGAGCTGCTGGCGATCCCCAAGGGGGACAGGTCGGAGGAGCAGGCCCGGGAGGTTGCGGGCCTGCAGCAGCGGTCCGACGCGATTTCGGAAGTCGAAAAACGGCTCAGGGACCGCCGCTCGCGCCACCGCAGCTTTGCCAATACCACGGGCAATTCCGCCCGCATCGACAACGCGATGAAGGAGGCAGGGGTCGAGCTGGCCGTCGCCTTTGACGATCTCGACGCCGAACCGCTGGTGGTCAACACGGAGTCGCACGTGTTGCGCTTCGCGGTGACGGATGCCAGCGCCGACGGCGGCGGCCGGGTCTGCGACATCGCCCCGGAACCCCACCGGCGCGAGCAGCGCCTGACCAAGATCATGGGCGCCGGATACGATCCGGATGCCGGCCACGACGCCTTCGACGCGTTCCTGGAGCGGATCCAGCCGGACCGCGAGATCCGCGAGTTCCTGAAACGGTGGTTCGGCCTCAGCATGTCCGGCCTGCCGATGCAGCGGCTGGTGTTCCTGTACGGCGCCGGCGCCAACGGCAAATCCGTGCTGGTCGACACCATTGCCAGGATCATGGGCGGCTATGCCGCGACCGCGCGGATCGAAAGCCTGACCGGTTCGAACCGGCGCGGCGGCGGCGATGCCACGCCGGACCTGATCCCGCTGATGGGCGCGCGGATGGTGCGCACCTCGGAGCCGGACGAAGGCCAGCGCCTGCAGGAGGGGCTGATCAAGGAACTGACCGGCGGCGAGCCATTGCAGGTGCGTGCCCTGCACTCCGACTTTGTCGAGGTGCGGCCGATCTTCAAGCTGACCATGTCCGGCAACCACAAGCCCGAGATACGCGGGACCGACGACGGTATCTGGCGGCGGGTTCTGCTGGTGCCCTTCGACGTGCAGATCCCCGAGGCGGAGCGCGACCCGGAGCTGGTCGACAAGCTGTTCGCGGAGCGGGCCGGCATTCTGAACTGGCTGATCGAGGGGCTGATGGAGGTGCTGGAGGGCGGGCTCGCGCCGCCGGCGGCGGTGACAGAGGCCACCCGAGAGTATCGCGACGAAAGCGACCCGATCGGGATGTTCCTCACCGCCTGCTGCGTCATCACCGGAGATCCGGGAGACGTGATCACCTCCAAGGTCCTCGGAGATGCCTTCACGCTGCACATGATGGAGCGGGGAATGAGCCCGTGGAAGCCGACGACGTTCTCCCGCCAGCTATCGGCCAAGGCGCGCGCATGGCGGCATCCTGAGACGGGAAAGCAGTTCGCCAAGGGTAAGGCCAGCATATCGCAATATGTCGGGCTGCGGTTCACGGATGCCTTCAGGCGGCGGTTCGACGACGCGCCGAAGGACAGCTCGGGCAAGCCGCTGGCGGCGCAGTCAGGCGATGCCCCGTACCCCGATACAGATTTCACGGGAGGCTAGGGAAGGTAGAGCGATGCGGCGGGAAGATAGCGCATTTACGGGGTCAGGGGGAAAACTGTTGTGACACAGAGGCTTGCGCGTCGCTGCGGGAGGGTGGGGAGGCTGGGGAGGCAAAATCTGACCTACGCGTATGCGCGCGCGCGACATTGGGATGGCGGTAAAATGGGTGGAACAGGAAATCTTAAAAAACACTACAAAATGCCTCCCTATCCTCCCTTCCTTCCCTTTGGATCGAAAAGTTCGAATGAAACCAATTGGTTGATGTTTGAGAAACAGCGGGAGGATAGCGCGATTGCGGAACGGCTATCCTCCCTACCTTCCCGCATGAAATCAGGATGTTGTGGGTTGGAATGTTGGCGACGCTAAATCTTGGAGTGAGGGGAACGGGCATGAACGGGATGGAACAACTGGTCAGGGACATCGAGGCGCGCTACTGCAAGGACGGGCAGGGCGCCGACAGGTCACCGATCTTTCGGCGCGGCAAGCCATACTGGTACGCGCTGCGTGTCGTGCCGCAGCGAGAGGATCAGGCGGAGGCATGGCTGCGGTTGCGGGGGGTCTACGCCTTCCACCCGGTGCTGACGCGCAAGGCGAAACGGTTCGGCGCGATGCGGGAATATCAGCGCCGCTATCTGCCAGGGTATGTCTTTGCGCGCTTCCCCGGAGATCCGGTGGTGCATGCGGTCACCAGCGGCCCGTTCATCACCGGCGCGCTGTGCCGGTCCGATGGCACATGGGGCGCGCTGGAACCGAAGAAGCTGCGCGCCATCCACCAGATGCGCAAGGTGGACGCCGAAGCGGACGCCGCGCGCAAGGCAGAGCGGGCACGCCGCCGCCGGCAGCGTCTGGTGGGAGAGGGGGATAGCGCGCTGTTCCGCAGCGGGCCGTTCTCCGGGTTCACCTGCGAGGTGGTGGAACTTCGGGCCAGCGGCGGTGCGATGGTGCGGTTCAGCCTGTTCGGACGCGAGACAAGCGTCGAGGCGTCGACCGGCGATCTGGTTCCGTTGCGCAAGACAGGTTGACAGATCGGCGCGGCAGCGGTTACCGTCGCGTCCCAATAGCCCTATGCCGGTGACCCCCTCTGCCAAAGCAGACCGTGGCCCGTGCGGGTGGGCGGCGGGCTCCGGTTCAGAACCCAGGTTCAGAAAACGCCGAGAGTGACACGCCTGCAATGTGCCCGGAGGTATCATCCCTGCCGGGCCTTTCTTTTGTCCGGGTGGAGCAGATGGTAGCTCGGCGGGCTCATAACCCGCAGGTCGCAGGTTCAAGTCCTGCCCCGGCAACCAATTCGGACGCGTCGCGGGGGCGACGTTAGGCGCCGGCCCGTCCTCTCCTCCTCCCCGGGCGGGCTGGTGCTGATCGGAGATCGCATGGCACGACTGACGACGGTTCGCCCGAAGGTGGGTGCGGGCAAGCCGCGCATCGACAATTCGGTTGCGGATGCGCGGCGGCACGATGCGGTGCGCCGGGCGGAGCAGGACTGGCGGCGGTGGTACAAGACGAAGGCGTGGTCGCTGTTGCGCGATCAGGTTCTGATCCGCGACGGCATGACCTGCTGTCAGACCGGGGTGCCTCTGGTCGGGCGTGGCCGGGCGCCGAATGCGCCGGTGGTCGACCATCGGCGGCCGCATCGCGGGGACCGTGCGCGGTTCTTTGATCCCGGCAACTGCCAGTCCGTCAGCAAGCTGTGGCACGACAGCGTCAAGCAGGCGATCGAGCGCGCGGCGCAGTCGAGTGGCGCGGCTCAGACGCATCCGGAGTGGATCGGTCGGTCGCTGGTTCCGGTCGTTCTGGTGGCCGGGCCGCCATGTGCTGGCAAGTCGACGTTGGTGCGGTCGCGGCGCGTACCGGGCGATCTGGTGCTGGATCTGGATGAGATCGCGTCGATGCTGTCCGGGCAGGACCTGCACGGGTGGGATCGTCGACGCTGGCTTGGCCCGGCGTTGCGGGCGCGGAACGCCGTGCTGGCGCAGCTGGGCCGGCGGGCGGACTGGCCCCGGGTCTGGTTCATCGTTTCGGAGCCGAAGGCGGAGGTGCGGGACTGGTGGCGCCGGGCGCTCGGGGTGTCGGAGGTGGTGGTGGTCGCGCCGGATAGTGTGGGCGATAGCCTGGCGCGGATGCCTGCGGGGCGTGGCGACGGGACCAGGTCTGCAATCAGTCGGTGGTGGCGCGACTACAGCAGCGATCCGAGGGATGAGGTTGTGTCCGGGCGCTGAAGGGGGGGGGGTGCAAATCTCCAGAAGGAGGGTTGCAGGGACCGGCGCGGGACAGCCACTTGGAGAATTTTTTTTGACGGGAGAAAATCGGATGGGCGATCTGGACCTGTTCGGTGACCCGGTTCGTCATCCGTCTGGCCGACGGGGGCGGCCGGCGCATCGGTACTCGCAGGAAAATGCCAACAAAATCATGATGTTACTTGCTCTTGGGTGGGGCAAGGAACGGATCGCAAATGCCTGCCACATTTCTGTTCCAACGCTGAACAAGCATTATTTTTCGATCCTGAAGACGCGCGACATGCAGCGCGATCGACTGGTCGCATGGCAGTTCCAGAAACTGGCCGCCCAGGTCGAAAAGGGAAACGTCGGCGCGATGCGCGAGCTGAACCGGATGATCGAGAAAAACGATCAGATGAACGCATCCGCATTCCTGGATAGCGCCGCGAAACAGGGGGACAAGCCCAAGCCGAAGGGCAAGAAGGAGATCGACGCCGGCGCTGCGCAGGAGGCAGAGGAGGCGCTGGAACGCGAGCTGGGCCTTGGAGGCGAGCATGGCCCGCACTGAACACCTGCCGATGTTCGCATGCCCGGACTGGTGGGAGCGGATTCAGCGCGGCGAGACGCCGATGGCAGATGTCCCGTTCAACGAGAAGCGGGCGGCCAAGGCGCTGGCGTTCTTCAACCGGCTGCGGCTGCCGGACGTGGCCGGTAACCCGCCGCTGAAAGAAGCCTGCGGCGACTGGTTCCGCGACGTGCTGGTGGCCTTTCTTGCCAGCGAGGATCCCGAGACCGGCGCGCGGCTGGTGTGGGAATGCCTGTGCATGGTCCCGAAGAAAAGCTCGAAGTCGACCTATGTCGCGGCGCTGGCGCTGACCGCCCTCTACCTTGAGGAAACGCCGCGGGCGCAGATGCTGCTGATCGGGCCGAGCCAGAACATCAGTGCAAGGTGTTTCAAGCAGGCAAGCGACATGATCCGTTTGGATGAGATCTTAGCAAAGGTGTTTCACATCCAAGACTACTCCCGTCAAATCACAGTTCGAAATTCTGGGTCGCAGCTGCACGTCAAGACGTTCGACACCTCTATCGTCACCGGGGAAATCCCGGTGCTGACGATCATCGACGAGCTGCACGAGCTGGGGAAAAAGAAACAGGCGGCCTCGGTCATGCAGCAGATCCGTGGCGGCGGCATCACCATGACAGGCGGTCAGGTGATGATGATCACCACCCAGTCCGACCGGGAGCCGACCGGGATCTGGAAAGAGGAGCTGAAGAAGGCCCGCGCCATCCGGGACGGCCGTGGCGGATCGGCACCGATCATGTTGCCGGTTCTCTACGAGTTCCCGCAGGATCTGCAGAAGGACGAGGCGTTCTGGCGCAACCGGGACAACTGGCACCTGGTGCTGCCGAACCTAGATCGATCCATCAGCCGGGCGCGGCTGGAGGCGGAATACGAGAACAACGGCAGCGCATCGCCGGAGGCAGAGCAGATCTGGGTCAGCCAGCATCTGAACATCGAGATCGGTCTCGGCCTGCATTCCGAGCGCTGGGTCGGAGCCGATTACTGGCCGAAGCGGGAAACCGGCGGGCTGGACCTCGATACGCTGCTGGAGCGGTCCGAGGTGGTGGTGGCAGGCGGAGACATGGGCGGCGCCGACGACCTTGCGTCGCTTCACCTGATCGGGCGCTGTGCGCAGACGCGCCGCTGGCTGAGCTGGACGCGGGCCTGGTGTATTCCGGATGTGCTGGAGCGCCGGCAGGAAATCGCGCCGAAGCTGCGCGACCTGGAGGCGTCAGGCGACCTGGTGATCGACGAGGAGCCGACAGCGCATGTGCGCGATATCGTCGACCTTTGCGACCGCGTTCAGGCGGCCAACCTGTTCCCGGATACGTCGGCCTTCGGGCTGGACCCATGGGGCGTTGCGGCGCTGGTGGATGAGCTGCTGGAGCGCGGCTATCCGCTGGAGTTCATCTACGGCGTCCGGCAGGGCGGCTGGCTGAGCGGCACGATCAAGGGGCTGGAGCGGCGGCTGATGGATGGCACGTTCGAGCACGGCGGCCAGCCGATCATGACCTGGGTTCTTGGCAATGCCAAAGCCGAGGCGAAGGGTAACAACGTGCTGATCACGAAGGCGCGCTCCGGGGTCGGCAAGATCGACCCGCTGATCGCGATGTTCAACGCGGCGATGCTGATGGACATGAACCCGGCGGCGGCGCGCGCCGCAGCGCTGAGCATTCCGAACGACTACATGGTGGGCTGAAACGATGTTCGATTTCCTGCGGGGATCAAAGCGGGCGGAAACGCCCGCGCCGCGAGACCGCGATGCAAGCGACGATTTCTGGTTTCAGCCTGTCGGCGTGCCGACGAAATCAGGCGTGCACGTGACCGTCGACGCCGCCCGCAAGCTGCCGGTGGTGCGGGCGAGCATCAAGACGCTGATGGATTCCGTGGCCGGGCTGTCGTTTGGCGTGTTCGAGCGTGACGCCCGGGATGACCGGCACAGGGTGCGCAACCACCCCGTCGCGCGGTTGTTCGGCAACCCGAACCCGCGCGATACGTCGTTCGACTTTTTCGCGAACATGGTCGACGACCTGGCCGCCGAGGGGCAGTACCTGGCAGAGCGCATCGACCAGGATACGCCGAGGGAACAGATGTGGCGCATCGAGCGCCGCAATTATTCCGTCGAGCTGCTGTCCGACCGGAGCCGCAGGTTCCGGGTGCGCGAACCGGGACGGCCGGAGCGCGTGCTGCTGGAGGATGAGGTCTGGTTCATCGCGGTTCCGCCGCATGTCGACGGTGTCACGGGCAATTCCGCGATCCTGCACGACGGGCGCGAGGCGATCGGGGCGGCGCTGGCGTTGCAGGCCTACGGCGCGCGGTTCTTCGAGAACGACGCCACGCCGCCGTTCGTGTTCAAGCATTCCGGTCATTTCGACGGGGAGGAGTCGAAGCGGAATTTCCTGAACGCCTGGCAGCGATGGTTCGGCGGCCGCAACCGCGGCAAGCCCGGGGTTCTGGAGTACGGCATGGATATCCAGCAGCTCGGCGCCACGAACGAGCAGTCGCAGTTCCTGGAGACGCGCAAGGAACTGTGGTCGGACATCGCCAGGCTGTGGCGGGTGCCGCCGCACAAGGTTGGCATCCTCGACAAGGCGACGTTCAGCAATATCGAACAGCAGGCGCTGGAGTTCGTGACCGACACGCTGGGGCCATGGCTGGAGCTGATCGAGCGCAGCGCCGACAAGACGTTCCTCATGCCCGGGGAATATTTCGAGTTCAATGTGGCCAGCCTTCTGCGCGGGGACATCAAGGCGCGCTACGAGGCCTATTCCCTGGCGCGTCAATGGGGCTGGCTGAGCGTCAACGAGATTCGGCGGCTGGAGAACATGAACGGAATCGGGACGGCCGGAGACAGGTTTATCGAACCGCTGAACATGGCGCCGGCCGGGAGTCCGCGCGACAGCGGGCAGAGTACAGAGGCCGCGATCGCGTTTCTGCGCCACAGCGTGGCGCGCAACGGCGGTCGTCCGAAACTGGAGGTGGTGAAAAATGCCGCATGAAATCGAACGGCTGCTGCGGGCAGCCGGGCAGGGGGTCTGGCTGATCGAGCCCCAGAAGGCCGAGGCCATCGTGTCGGCCATCGCACTGAGGGCACGGATGGGGCCCCGCGCCGAGCCCGCCTTCGATGAGCGACCGAAAGCGGAGATCTCAGGTGAGGTCAGCGCCGGTCAGAAAACCATTCGCGTCCTGCGCCTGATGGGAACCATCCTGCCGCGTGGAAACATGATGGCGGATATCAGTGGTCCCGGGGCGGCGAACCTGGTTGCCTTCCAGCGCGCGTTTCGCCAGGCCGCGGAAGACAGCGGCACGTCGGCCATCGTCATCGAGATCGACAGCCCGGGCGGGCAGATCGACCTGGTGCCGGAAACGGCGGCGATGATCCGGGCGGCGCGGCGGGCAGATCGTCCGATCGTCGCGGTGGCGAATACGCTTGCCGCCAGCGCGGCATACTGGATCGCGAGCGCGGCGGATGAGCTGGTGGTGACGCCGTCCGGAACGGTCGGCTCCATCGGTGTCTACATGTTGCACCGGGATGTCAGTGCCGCGCTGCAGGCGCAGGGCATTGCCCCAACCTTCATTTTCGAGGGGGCGCGGAAAGTCGAGGGCAACCCGTTCGAGCCGCTGGACGACGCGGCGCGCAAGGCCCTGCAGGCGGATGTGCGGTCGGCCTACGAGGCCTTCACCAAGGATGTCGCCAAGGCGCGCGGCGTTCCGGTGTCGGTTGTCCGGGCTGATCCTGAAACATCTGAGCGGCATATGGGCGGCGGTCGCGCCTACGGGGCCCAGGAGGCTGTCCGCCTCGGTATGGCCGATCGTGTCGCAACGCTGGATGAGACGATCCAGCGGCTCGCGCGCGGCGGCAAGACGGGCCGCGGCCGCCGCAATGCCAGCCTGGCGCGGCAGAGGATGAACCTGCTCTGATCAATCGAACCACGACCTGAAGGTCACCAAAGCGATGCGCGCCGGGCGCATCGTCAAGGGATGGCGTGTTCCCGGCATGATGGAGGGACCCATGAAAAAGCTCGCGGAGCTGAAGAATAAGCTGGCCGACCTTAAGGCGGATGGCATCAAACTGGTCGATGCGGCCGAAAACGAAGGTCGCGAAATGACGGCCGAGGAACAGGACCGTTACGACAGCATCGTGGCGAATATCGAGGCCACCAACGCCGAGATCGCCGGTATCGAAAAGCTGGCCGAACAGCGCCGGACCATGGAGGCCGTCGTGACCACCCCCGGTGGCGGGCGCAACGCGGTGCACGATCCGAACCCGGAAACCACCGGCGGCTTCAAGAGCCTCGGCGAATTTGCGCATGCCGTCCGCAATGCGCAGGTTAGCGGCAATGTCGACCGCCGCTTGTTCGGTGCGCCGACCAATGTGCATGAGGGCGGCGCATCGAGCGGCGAGGGGTACATGGTGCCGTCCGAGTTCAGCGACGGCATTTTCGAGGTCGTCGCGGATCTGGATGAGTTCGGTCCGCTGGTCGACGAAGAGCCCACGTCCAAGCGCGAGGTGAAGTCGATTGCCGACGAGACCACGCCCTGGGGGTCCAGCGGCGTGCAGGCAAGCTGGCGCAGCGAGGGCAAGCAGATGTCTCCCTCGAAGCTGGTCACTGACCCGCGCAGTCTGCCGCTCCATGAGTGCTACGCATTTGTTCTGTGCACAGACGAGCTGATGGAGGATGCGCCGCTCATGCAGTCGCGGATGACCCGCAAGGCGGGCCAGGCAATCGCGTGGAAGAAGAACAACGCGATGGTCTACGGCAGCGGTGTGGGCCGCCCGCTGGGCTGGATGGAATCCAATGCGCTGGTCACGGTCCCGAAAGAGGGCAGCCAGTCGGCCGACACGCTGCTGGCGGCAAACGTGCTGAAGATGTATTCGCGGCTGCTGGTTCTTCCCGGCGACAGCCCGTTCTGGCTGACCAACCGCGACACCATCCCGCAGCTTGCGACCATGACCATCGGCGACAAGCCGATCTGGATGCCGCCGAACGGCCTGATGGACGCGCCCGGCGGCATGCTGATGGGCTACCCGGTTCGGTTCAGCGAGCACGCCAAGACGCTGGGCGATCTTGGCGACCTGCAGCTGATCTCGCCGAAGGGCTACCACGCGCTGCGCCGCGAGGCCGGGCCGAAATTCGCGCAGTCGATGCACCTTTACTTCGACTACGCGATCGAGGCGTTCCGGTGGACCTTCCGCTTTGGCGGTCAGCCGCATCTGTCGGCGCCGGTGAGCCCGGCCAACGGGTCCGCCACCAAGTCGCACTTCGTCGCGCTGGCTGAGCGGGCCTGATCCTGACGCCGGTCTGAGGCCGGTACCTGCGCGGGGCGTTCTGTCCCGCGCGCTTTCCTTTCTGTTTCGGAGACTGAGACATGACCCAGAAAACCGTACCCATGGCGCATCGCGATGCGCTCCTCGGCGCCATCGATCCGGATGCCTACGCCGCAGGAACCGTCACCACCGGCTGGATCTCCGCCAAGAACTTTCAGAGTTTCATGGCGATCGTTATGGCCGGCGATCTCGGCACCAGCGCGACGCTGGATGCCAAGATCGAACAGGCCACCGATTCCAGCGGCACCGGCGCGAAGGACCTGTCCGGCGCGGCCATCACCCAGCTGACCGAGGCCGGGTCCGATTCCAACAAGCAGGCCACGATTTCGTTCGGCGCCGACGATCTCGATATCGCCAACAACTTCACCCACTTCCGCCTGTCGATGACCGTCGCGACCGCCGCGAGCGATGCCGGCGGTCTGGTGATCGGCAGCGACGCGCGGATCGGCAAGGCGAGCGCCGGTGACGCCGCAAGCGTCGACGAGGTGGTGATCGTCTGATCGCCACGGACCATTGCCGGCGCGCCGGTTTATGGCGCGCCGACATTTTCATGATGAGGACAGCAAGATGACCCAGAAAACCCAGAAGCCCGGCGGGGCGGCAAAGACTTCCGCGAAAGTTCCGGAAGGTCACGCCGAGGTCGTTTTCCTGCGTAACCACGAGGTGCAGGACGAATTGCGCGGAACCGAGCGCGCCACGAAATTCACCGCCGGTGAAAAGAAGATCCTGCCGCAGGCGTCGGCGGATCATTTCGTCGCGCGCAGCATTGCCGAGCTGGTCTGATCGGTCATGGCGCTGATCGACGTTCCAGGGTCCGGGCCGGCTGTTGAGCCGGTGACTGTGGCGGAGGCAAAGCTGCATTGCAGGGTCGACGGGACGGCGTTTGACGATGCCTTCGATCGTCTGATCAAGGCATCCCGGCGACATGTTGAGCGGTTCCTGCATCGCCGACTGATCACGCAGACCGTGCAGTTGCGGCTGTCCGGGCTGGGACGTGCGATCACATTGCCGATCGGGCCGGTGCAGTCGATCGAAAGTATCACCTATCTGGATACCGCGAATGTCAGCCAGACCCTGGCGGCGGATCAGTACCGTCTGGACATGGCGTCGGTTCCCAACCGGATTGTTCCGGCCCACCTGGTGACATGGCCGTCGGTGCTGCCTGATGTGGACACGGTCGCGGTCAATGCCGTGGTCGGGTACGGCGATGCGGCGGACGATGTTCCGGATGATATCAGGGAAGCGATCCTGAAGATCGTGGCGTTCTGGCATGACAACCCGGAGGCCGTGGTGACGGGCGCCATCGCAACCGAGCTGCCGCTTGCCTTCCGGGCAATGCTGGTGCCGTACGTTCTCTGGGTGTGAGATGTCACGCATCGGCCGCCTCGATCAACGGATCACGTTCCAGTCCTTTACCACCGCGCCTGACGGCGCCGGCGGAAAGGTGAAGACGTGGGCCGACCTGGGCAGCGTTCCGACCGTCTGGGCGCAGGTCGTGCCGGGCGGAGGCGGCGAGCGGTTCGAGGAGGAGCGGCAGGCTGCGCGGCAGTCTGTGACGTTCCGGGTCAGGACGCGCGCCGACCTTACCGAGGCGATGCGCATCCTGTGGGATGGCGTCGCCTACAACATCCGGTCCCTTCCTGACATCGGGACGCGGGAGCCGTACATGCGGATCGAGACTGAGCGGGGGGTGGGATCGTGAAGACGAAGGTTGAGGTGCGCGGCATCGACGACATCAACGCGCTGCTGGGCACGGTGGCACCGCGCGAGGCCAGCAACATCATGCGCGCCACGGTCCACGGCATTGCCGGAACCATTCGTGACGACGCCAAGAAGGATGCGCCGGAGGACGAGGGCGACCTGGTCGCCAACATCAAGGCCAAGCGGCGGAAGGTGCGCCGCGGGCTGATCAGGTCCGACGTGATCGTGGGGCTGCGCGCGTTCTACTGGCGGTTCCTGGAGTACGGGCAGGGGCCTGACGGGGTGGAGCATGCCTTTTTCGCCAGTGCCGTGGAGCGGTTCCGGCTGCGGATGGCGGATGTTCTGTCGACGCAGTTCGGAAAGAAATGGGAGGCGGCCATGAAACGTGCCGCAAAGCGCCGCGGTGGTTGAGGCGGCGCTGCAGACCGCGCTCTACACGCGCCTCGCGGCGGCCAGTCTGGGCGTCGCGGGCGTTTACGATGTGGCGCCGCAGGCTGACGACGGCGGCGACGCGGCCGCGTTTCCCTACGTGGTGATGGGCCGCGCGATCACCAGCGGGATGGATACGAAATCGACGCCGGGGTTTTCGGTGCTGATCCGGATCCACACTTTCAGCCGGGCTGGCCGCACCCTGGAGTGCAAGACGATCCAGGGTGCGCTCTATACCGCGCTGCACCGCCAGTCGCTGGCCGTCAGCGGGCATTCGAATTTCGTCCTCGCGCGGGAGAGCAGCGATTGCTGGCCCGACGCTGATGGCAAGGTTCACGGGGTCTGCGAGTACCGCGCCCTGATCGAAAGCGCCTGACCGGCGCGCAATCAATGGAGTGAGAGATGGCCAAGAATCCCGGGCGCGATTGCCTGATCAAGAAGGGCGGAACGGCGATTGCCGGACTGCTGACAAACACCATCAGCGTCGCCGGTGAGCCGATCGACATCACCGACAAGGGCGACGCCGGCGTGGTCGATTACCTCGACGATACGATGACCGGCCTGCAGCTGGAGATCACCGGCGAGGGGTACGAGGAGGACAATGTCCTGCGCGATCTCGCGCTCGGTGCGGTCAGCGGAAAGTTCCTGTCCGATCTGACCTATGATTTCGGCAACGGCGATACTATCTCCGGCAATTTCGTGATGACCTCGTATTCCGAAACGGCAGCCGACGAGGATGGCGAGAAGTTCAACGTGACCTTCAAGTCGAAGGGCGCCTGGACCTTCACCGCGGCGGTCTGAGCATGGCGGGGAAATTCGAGCCCGTCACCCTGAGCTGGAAGGGTGAGCAGTTCGTCGTGGCCCCGGAGCGCACCCTGCCGCTGATCGCGGCGATCGAGGACGCGCTGATGGGGCCGGGCGGCGAGCCGCCGGTCGCCATGCTGACCCGCCAGGGCGGACCGGGCTACGCACGGTTGTCTGCCGCCTACGGGGCCGCGCTGCGCTATGCCGGGGCGCAGGTGACGGACGAGGAGATCTACACCTCGATCCAGGAGGATTTCGCCGCTTCCGACAACTCGGTGGCGGTCAAGGTACAGGGCGCGATCCTGGGTCTGCTGGCGATCATCTCGCCGCCGGTCTCAGCCAAGCTGACGGGTGGCGCCGCCAAAAAAAAGCCGGCGCCGAAAAGGGCGAAGAAGAACCCGGGCAAGGCATAGTCCGGGCGCTGCACGATCTGCTGGTCGGAAAGGAGATCGTTGGCCCGGCCGATTTCTGGTCGCTGTCGCCGGGACAGGTCTGGTGGCTGATCGAGGCACGGATGCCGGCAAGCCGGTTCAGCCAGGACCGATGGGACAATCTGAAAGCGTGGCTGCGCCGCGAGAAGGAGCAGGACCGCAATGGCCAACATAGTGGGTGACATCGCCGTCAGCGTCGGCGCGGATACCTCTGACTTCGAGCGTGGCATGCGCCGCGCCCAGGGGCGGCTTGGTTCGTTCGACAAGAGCGCCGCGCAGATGGCGAAGAATATTGCCAAGGTCGGTGTCGCGGTCGGGGCAGTCGGTGTGGCGGCGGTGGCAGGCGGCTACAGGATCGCGCAGTCCGCCGCCGCCACGGCGAAGGAGATCGAGAACCTGTCCAGCCTGGCCGGGGTGAGCGCCGAGCGGTTCCAGAAATATGCCGCCGCCGCAGACAAGGTCGGGATCGGCCAGGAAAAGCTGGCCGACATCTTCAAGGATGTGAACGACAAGGTCGGCGATTTCATCGCCAACGGCGCCGGTCCGCTGCAGGACTTCTTTGACAACATCGCGCCGCAGGTCGGGGTGACGGCGGATCAGTTCGCCCGTCTGTCCGGGCCGGAGGCGCTGCAGCTCTACGTCAGTTCGCTGGAACAGGCTGGCGTGTCGCAGCAGCAGATGACGTTTTACATGGAAGCGATCGCCAGCGACGCAACCGCGCTGATCCCGCTGCTGCGCGACGGCGGTTCCGAGATGCGGCGGCTGGGGGATGAGGCCGAGCGATCGGGCCGGATCCTGAGCAACGACATGGTGCGCGGCGGCGCCGAGCTGGACCGCAAGATGGCGGACCTGTCGGCGACGATCAGCCGGAAGTTCACGGCGGCCGTGCTGGACAATGCGGAGGAGATTTCCGCGCTGGTGGATGTTTTTTCCGATGAACTCATTCCGGCGTTGATTGCTGTCGGAACATTCGTCGGAGGCGTCGCAACAAAGGTCGGAGAGATGGCTGGTGCCATCGGATCGGCTGCCGAAAGCGTCGGCACCTTTTACGAACAGGCCTCAAAATTCGCGCAGGGAAAGGGGATGACCGCGCACGCGATCTGGGGAGATGACGAAAGCAAGTGGCCAGCATGGCTGCAGTCTCTGCGCGGAACGGCAGCGTCACCGACGCCGCCAATGGTGACAACAGGAACAGGGTTGAACGCCGGGGACGATCTGTTGCCGCCGACCATGTTGCCAGAGGTTGTCTTTCCTTCCGGATCAGCGTCGCCGGGAAGCCCGCTTGCGCCTTCGTCCTCTCTGCGCCCGCGCCTGCCGTCCGTGGACTTCGGCAGCGATCCTGCAGGTGGCGGCGGCGGCCGCAACATCGCGGAGGATTTCCAGCGGTTCCAGCAATCGCTGATGACGCAGGCCGAAATGGTCGAGCAATGGCGGTCGGAGCAGCTGGAAAAGCTGGCGGAGTACCGCGAGGCCCGCGTCGGAACGGAGGAGCTGTACAACGAGGCGGAGCGGCGGATCGAGGAGGAGCACCAAAAGGCGCTTTCCGAAATCAACCGGCGCGCGATGGACGAACGGCTCTACGCCATCGGCGGCGCGCTCGGCGATGTGGCGACGCTGATGCAGACCGAGAACGACAAGCTGTTCCGCATCGGCCAGGCTGCCGCCGTGGCGCAGGCGGTGGTCGATGGCTGGTCCGCAGCGACGGCGGCGTGGGCCAAGGGGATGCAGGTTGGCGGCCCGCCGGTGGCCGCAGCCTTCACCGCCGCCTCGCTGGCGCGCACCGGCGCGATGATCGCCTCGATCTCCAGCGCGAGCCCGCGCGGCACCGGCGGTGGCGGTCCCGGCGGCGGTGGCGGGGCGACAGGTGCCGTGTCCGCCGCCGCGCCGCTCAACGTCTACCTGCCGCAGATCGAGCCGCAGGGGATGTATTCCGGATCCACCATTTCCTCGCTGTTCGAACAGCTGCAGAAGGAGGCCGGCGACCGCGGTCTGAAAATGGTGTTCGCGTCATGACCATTTCCATCTCCACCGCCAGGGCCGCGGACCTTGCGGCGCACGAGCTGCAGCACAACCCGCTGATCGTCTGGGAACAGCTGGCCGCCAGCGCGGCGACGGGCGTCGGGACGCAGGTCGAGACGGCGGCCAACGCGCTGGACCCGGCGACCTATAATTTCTGGGCGGCGACGCCGAATGTCTCTGACGCCGCCGCGCTCGACCTGACGCTGGCCGCCGGGGCCGCGGTCAACTTCGTCGGCCTCGCGGCGCACAACCTGGCGGATATCGGCGCCACGGTCACGCTGCAATATTCCACCGACGGCGGCAGCAGCTGGACCGACAGCGCGGCGCCTGCCGTGACCCCGGCAGACAACCGCGCGATCGGGTTCCGGTTCGCGGTCTCCACCGCGGCGGACTGGCGGCTGGCGATCAGCGATGCGGCCGACGATGCGGTGATCGGCGTGGCGCTGGCCGGGCGCGAGATCGTGATCGAACGGCGGCTGTACCAGGGATATGCGCCGCCGCTGACGCCGAACCGGGTGGAGCTGCTGTCCAACATCTCGGAGGGCGGGCATTTCCTGGGCAACTCGGCCATGCGCACCGGGTCGCAGGTGACCGCCAGCCTGTCGCACGTGACCCCGTCGCAGATCCGCTCGGCAGCATGGCTGGCGTTCCAGCAGGCGTTCAACGCCGGCACGCCGTTTTTCTGGGCCTGGCGGCCGGGTAAGTACGGCGATCTGTTCTACGCCCAGCGGCAGGCGGGGGGCGGCGCGCTGGCGCCGGTGAACTCCGGCCCGCGCGACCTGATGAGTTTCGACTTGCCGATGCGGCTGTTCCACGATGAGGCGATGACATGATGATCCAGCAATTGAGTATCGACACATCTGAAGCCAGCGCAGTTATTGCGGCGATAGGGGATCTGTTTGACCGTCTATCTGAGGCGGACCAGGAAACTTTTCAGTCTTGCATTGATGAATTGACAGCCTCCAACCGGCTGACCGTTTTCCTCCCATTGGGCGCGGAAGAAGACGCGCTGATCGTATTGGCGTCGCCTGACCTTCTGGACCTGATGCGCCAGTACGAAGGCAGGGCGGAGGGTGGTCATTGACCGGCCCGCGCTATCCCGTGCAGATCGTCGAGATCGATGTTGATTTCTGCGAGAACGCCTACGGCTCGGCCCCCTGCACGGCGGCGCTGTCGGCGGATGCGCCGCGCAAGTGTTTCAACACCTTTCGCACCTGCCAGGACATTGCGAACTGGGCGGCCGGGACAAAGACGCTGCGCTTTGCCCGGGCGCAGTCCGGCCTGCCCAGGGGCATGCTGATCTACCCGGCGCTGAAATCGGTCAGCACAAACCCATCGGAAATCAACATGGGCGGGATCGACGACCGCACCGGGCCCCTGGGCAAGCGGGCGCGGGTCACCGTCGAGCTGGCCGATTTCATCGACAGCGACACCGGCTTCGATCCCTACCAGGCCGAGCGGATCTCGGGCGCGGCGCAGTTTTCCGGCACCGGCTACGACCCGCGCGGGCAGGGCACCTTCTTTGGCCGCCTGCTGGCGCGCTGGCCCTACTACCTGGGCCGGTCGCTGCGGGTGCTGGAGGGCTACGAGGGGCAGGCGCTGGCCGCGATGCGCACCCGCCACTACGTGATCGCGGAGTGGGAGGGGCCGGACACCGCAGGCGGCGCCGTGCGTATCGTCGCCAAGGACGTGCTGGACCTGGCCGAGAACGACAAGGCGGTCTGCCCGGCGGTGTCCAAGGGCACGCTGGGGGCCGACATCGCCGAGGCCGGGCTGCCGGAAATCACGCTGGAGCCCGCCGGCATCGGCGCGGAATACGCCGCCTCCGGGCGCGCCTCGATCGGGTCGGAGATCGTGACCTTCACCCGGTCCGGCGACGTGGTGACGGTGACGGGTCGGGCGATCGACGGCTCCTCCGCCGCCAGCCATTCTGAGGGCGACCTGTTCCAGCAATGCTACCGCGTCGAGGATCAGTTCATCGGCGATGTCGCCGCCGACCTGCTGGAGAATTTCGCCGGTGTCGACCCGGCGTTCCTGCCGACGGCGGACTGGGACGCGGAGGGCGACTGGCTGTCCGGCTTCCCGGTGACTGCGACCATCGCCAAGCCGACCGGGGTTGCGAAACTGCTGGGGGAGCTGGCGCAGCACGGCGTGTTCTGGTGGTGGGACGACGTGGCGCAGAAGGTGCGGATGCGGGCCAACCGGCCGCTGGCCTATGGCGAGACGCAGCAGGCATTTTCCGAGGCGGGCGATGTGGTGGCCGGAAGTGCTGCCCGCACCGACCTGGTCGACCAGCGCGTCACCCAGGTGCTGGTCTACCACGGGATGCTGGATGCCACCGGCGGCGTCGAGGATGCCAGCAACTACGACATGGTCACCGTCGGATTGAACGATGGCGGCTCTGCAAACAAGAACGGCCAGGATCGGATCGTCAGGGTTTTCACACGCTGGCTGAAAGATGGCGATAACAACGCGGCGAGTGAACTGGCTGATCGCCTTGCGAACAGATACGAGGACCCTCCCAAGCAGGTGACATTCAAGCTGGACGCCAAAGACCGGGAAGATGTCAGCCCTGCCGACCTGATCACCTTGTCAACGTGGCTGATTCAGGATGCCACCGGGGCCACAGATCCGACTGAAATGCTGGTGACCTCAACGGAGGAAACAAGCCCGGGGCACGATGTGAAGATCACAGCCGTAAGCCACGGGTTTCTGGGTCGCTTCGGATTCATCATGGAGGACGCGGCGCCGGATTACGACAGCGCCACCGATGAGGAAAAGCGGTGGGGGTGCTTTCTGATCGACGATGCCGAGGAAACATTTCCGGACGGCACTGACCCATATGTGATTTTCTGACAGGACTGACAAATGGCTTCTTTCTCTCTGTCCGCTGTACTCGACGCATACCTGGCGCACTTGTCTCCGGTGACGGTTTCAAAACTTCGTCAGTTGCGCGACAACCCGATCGCGATTGCCGAGGGCGCGTCCGGGGCTGCACGAGTGGCGCAGCACACGTTGTCAGGCTCTGCCACCGCCTCCAGCCTGCTGGCCTTCACCGGGCTTGGCGGATACCAGGGCGTGAACATCACCTTTCACCTGTACAACTCCGGGGGCACGCCGCGGACGCCGACCATCGCGCTCAGCGACGACGGCGTGACCTATGGCGCGGCCACGAACCTGCCGACGCTTCCGGCGAACGGGGCCTACACCGCGACGCTGACGATCGATTTCGCGACCGGAGACTATCGCGTGGCCTATGGCGGCGCCGACGGGGTGGGGCATGCCACCGGCACGATCGCGGGCGGCGGCGCGTCGGTCGCCGCGTTCCGCTTCGCCACCACCTCCGACATGACGATGTCCGCCATCGGCTACGGCACCGGCGGCGAGGCGGCCAGCTGACGCCGCCGGCCCCTGCGGCCGTTCCAGACACTGACCCTTCCGATAAGGAGACCTGCAGATGACAACGCTCTGCACCGTGACCGGCATTCTGCACGACCGGCAAGGCAACCCCGTGACCAACGCCGATATTTCGCTGGCCTATCCCTCCGGCGTGGAGGGCGGCGACGGGTTGTATTCCCCGGTGGTGATCCAGACCACCACCAGCGGCGCCGGCGCGATCGACGTTGATCTCTACAACGGCCGCTACCTCGGGACGCTGGTCGCAAACGGGTCGGTCGAGACCTTCTATCTCGACGTGCCGGAGGCCGCGACGGCGGATGTGGGCGATTGCGTGTCCGCGAACGGCACGCTGCCCTATGGCGCCTATGTCCTGTTGCGCGCCGCGCTGCTGGCGGCCGATCCGAAGGTTGCGCCGGTAGACGCAGACGCCCTGCCGCTGATCGACAGCGAGGACGGCGAGGCGATCAAGCGGGTCAGCGTCGCCGACCTCGGCGACTATCTCGGGATCGACAATCTTGCCAACGCCGCGCAGCTCTACAAATCGGCCATCCACGCGGCGCTGGATGCCGTGCGCGACGAGGCGGCGGCGGCCGGCGCGAACCTGGCCGACGATTACGACGACATCCTGTTCGTCGATGCGACCAGCGATTTCGAAAGCCTGGCGGTGGTGGTCAAGGATACCGGCGATGCGGCCAACGATTTCGTCGGATCGATCACCGATTTCATCCCCGCCGATACCTTCGGAGCGCCGAAGCTGTGCCTGCAGCAGGACGGATCGCTGAAGTACCAGCCGCACAACGACATCCTCTGGTCGGAGGATCTGACGGCGTCCGGCTGGACCGCGGCGGGATGCACCGTCGCGGCCGACGACGAGGGACCGGCGGCGGGCTACGAGTCCAACCTGATCACGGCGACCGGGACCGGCCCCTACGTCAAACGCAACCTGACCTTCGCGCAGGATTTCCACCGCACCGATTCCATCGTGGTGAAGGCCGGCACCGCAAGCTGGTGCTACCTGCAGGTGCAGGACGGGGCCACGGTGTACCGCGCCTGGTTCAACCTGTCGACGGGCGAGGTCGGCACGACGGAGGCCGGGCTGACGGCCAGCATTTCGCCGCTGCAGAACGATGGCGCGCCATACTATGCCGGGTGGTATCGCATCTCTGTCTCGCGCAAGGCGGCGGCCTCGTCCGGCAGCATCTGGATCAGGCCCTGCGACGCCGACGGCGGCACCACGGTGACGGTCGGGCGCACGATGAAGGCCGCTCTGGCGCATGGGCATACCGGGCTTCTGCCGGTCGATTACCTGAAAACCACCACGGCGAAGGTCTACGGCGCGCCCTACGACTGGACGCCCGGGCACCGGGCCGTGCGGTTCGATTTCCAGACCTCCTATCGCGGCCGCTACAGCGACGACCTGACCAATGCGGCCTGGGTCAAGAGCGGCTGTACCGTCGCGCTGGATGCCACCGGGCCGCACGGGGAGCCGTGCAGCACGGTGACGGTGACCGTCGACAACGGCACCGTGCAGCAGGCGGTCACCTCCTCCGGCACCGCGCAGATGGGGTTCGGCTGGATCCGGCGCAAGACGGGCTCCGGCACGGTGGAGCTGTCGATGGACGGCGGCAGCACCTTCACCGATGTGACCGCGATGGTCGGCCTGGCGGGCGGGCCTTTCGGGCTGGCCTACCTCCGCGGAGCGGCCGCCGATCCGACCATTGTCTGGCGGTTCGGAACCGCAGGCGACGTGTTCGAGATGGCGCTGGTCAACGTGTCGGCCACCTACCACGTGCCGCCGCCGGCGCCATCTGTCGCGGCCGATCTGCTGGTGTCGGTGGAGGATCTGAAAATCCCCGTCGGCACGTTTCCCTCCGCCGCGGCGCAGACCGCCTATTTCGATATCTGGTATCCGAAAACCGCGCTCGGCTCGCCGACCGGCGGCGGGTCGCTCGGGTTCTACGGCGCGGGATCTGACCGGGCGACGGTGGATATTTCGCAGGACACCGGCGACGACGGCTTTCTGCTGAAAAGCAATACCAACGACGGCACCTCCCGGATCATCGAGATGGGTGATTTCGAACCGGCGGGGCGGCTGCAGGTGCAGTACCGGGTGGCGGAGAACGACCATTCGATCTGTGCCAACGGCTCGGTTCCCTGGCTGAACCATCTGCCCGGCGCGATCACCTTCACCCACTTCGGGCTCTACCCGTTCCAGTCGATCTGGCTGAACCGGCTGGCCGTGATCCCCAGCGGGGTGTCGGACGATGCCGATGCGCTGCGCACCTGGATGCTGGACGCGGACGGCGAGAACGTGGACACCAATATCCTTGGCGCGGCGTTCCTCTACCGCGCCGGCAGCAATCCGGTGGCCGACCTGGCGCGCATCCCGGCGATCGAGGTGCTGTACGAGCGCGGCGACAAATGCGGGATCATCGCGGTCACCGGCGAGAAATTCACCGCCGGCTACGGCACGGAATCGCCCAAGCGCGCGATCGGCCGGCGGTATGAGTTCGACCGCGCGGCCGGAACGCTGACGCCGCTGGGCGACAGTTTCGTCATCTACGAGCCGTCTGGATGGTCGTCAGGGCTGGGCGGCGTGCAGGGGTTCACGCTGATCAAGATCAAGCACGGGCCGTACCGCGGTAGGCTGGTGCTGGTGCTGATGGAGCAGGACAGCGTCAGCGGAACCCGCACCGACGACGCGCGCAACCTCTACGTGATGATCAGCGACGAAAACGGGGCGGACGGGTCGTGGTCGGCGCCGGTCAAGATCCTCGATATCTCTGCCTTCGGGCTGTCGAACGGGTTCGTTGCCACCGGCGAGAACGGCACGTCGTTCCAGCTGACCGAAGGCGCGCAGGAGGGCCGCGTCTACATGACGCTGAACGCCAACAACCAGAACAACTATGCCTTCTGGTGCGACGACTTCAAGACGGGCGGGGACGGCTCCGGCGAGACCTGGGCCTATTCCACCACGCCGGTGCCCTATATTCAGCCGTCCGGCGGGCATGTGACCGAACCTGCGCTGGCGGTTCTGCCGGACGACAAGACGATGGTCATGCTGTTCCGCAACGCCTCCTCCGGCACCGTCAAGTTCTCGGTGTCCGGGGACTACGGCAATACCTTCGACACGGTGGCGACCGCGATCTCGGGCTATACCGACAGCGCCGACGTGAACAACGGGTTCGTGCAGGACGATATTGCCGGTGACCTCGGGGTGTGGGGGCGCCTCGTCGCCGCAAAGGCGACCTATGGCACCCGGCAGGGGCACGTGATCATGTCGGCCAACGATGCCGCGATGACCTTCGGCGATGTCTACAGGCTGATGGCGCGGCCCCGCTTCGCCGGGTACACGGTGCTGAAGAAGGCCTTTGCCGGCGACGACATCTTCGTTGCCGCGATCGAGACGCAGCCGGAGGTTTCGACCAACGTCGACACCTCGGTGCAGGTGGCGGTGTTCCGCTACCCGGTGAACTGATGCCGCTGGTTCGGAGCGCACAGATGGGCATCCTTGACACGATCGACCGCGAGGGGCGGTTCGGCGAATGGCTGGCGGCGCTGGCCATGCTCGCCATCGGTGCGGTGCTGGCCCTTCCCGGAGACACCATGATGTTTTCGGAATGGTGGGCGCTGCGCGATTTCGGCCTGCGCGAGGTGACCATCGGGTATGGGCTGGGCGCCATCGGCGGGGCGCGCATGGTGGCGCTGTACGTCAACGGCGCGTGGCACCGGACGCCGCTCCTGCGCGGCATCGGCGCGGTCATCGGCATGATGGTTTTTTCGGGACTGGCGCTGGCCTCGGCCTGGGCGTGGTGCGCCGGGCTGGTGTCGGCGCCGGATATGAACTTCGCCTTCTACCTGATCTTCGCGCTGGCGGATCTTCGGGGGGTGTACCGGGCAGGGATGGACCATGACGCCGCAAGATTTTCTACCTGAATGGGTGATCCAGGGACTGCTCGCCGCCGGGGTGATGCTGTCCGGTCTGTTCGGCGGGCTGCGCCTGTTCCGGGCCGGCGCGCGCCGCAACAAGCCGGATCGCGAAACGGCGGAGTCCAGCCTGCACAGCCGGATCGACGCGCTGGACAGCAAGCACACCGAGCTGCACGGCGAGACCCACGCGGCGATCGGGCAGCTGCAAAACGACGTGTCCTACCTCAAGGGCGCGAGCGGGCGGAACTGATCGCCCGTCCTGGCCGCCCGCGCCGGTGCGCGGGCTTTTCTGTGGGAGAATGCACATGTTTCCGAAACCGATCCCCGACGCATGGCGCGTCGCCCTTCTGGGGTATTCCTTCTGGTTCCCGGTGGCGGGGCTGCTGGTGCTGCTGGTGCCTGAGCTGGTCTATGCGAAAACCGGCATCGACATGAACCCGGTGCTGCGCCTGTCGCTGGTCGTTGGCTTTGTCGTGGCCGGGCTGGCCGGGCGCCTGTTGCAGCAGCCGGCGGGGGCATGGCGATCGTGGCTGCGCATTGCCGCGATCTGTGCGCTGGTGGTGCTGGCGTCCTTCACCGTCGCCACCGTGGCGCGCGGCGAGACGGCCCGCGCCACGCCGCTGGTCTCCGGAACGACGGTGACCGAGGCGGCGATCATGGCAGAGGCGGTTCCGCTGATCCAGCGGTGGGAGGGCGTCGTCCTGACCGCCTACCGCGATATTGTCGGCGTCTGGACGATCTGTTCCGGCACGACGCGCGGGGTCATTCCTGGCATGCGTAAGACGGCCGAAGAATGCGCGGACCTGCTGCGCGCCGAGGCGCTGGAATACTGGCGCGGCGTCACCCGATACATGACCGAGGACACCTTGCGCCACCGGATCACGCCAAAGCGTGGTGCGGCCTGGGCAAGTTTCGCGGTCAACGTCGGGATCTCTGCCGCTGGTCGCAGTACCGCCACACGGCGGCTCAACGCCGGCCACATCTCCGGGGCCTGTTACGCTCTGACCTGGTGGAACAAGGCCGGGGGGCGGGTGATCCTCGGGCTGGTCAACAGGCGCGGCGAGGAAGAGGCGTATTGCCTGGTGGGGGTGGCGTGAGGGCGATCCTAGACCGCTTCCGCGCTTGGCTGTGGGGGGCGCTGGTGCTGGCTCTATGCGCCGCTCTGGCCGCCTTCGGGGTGTGGATGTACCGCACCGGCTACGCCGCCGCGGAGGGGGCCGCGCAGGCGCGCCTGCTGGCGCAGATCGAGGCCGGGCAGGACCTGGAGGAACAGCGCCGCAAGATCGCCGTCGAACGCGACACGCTGGCGCGCAAGCTGGAGGAGGCCGCCTATGCGGATCCTGTTGTTGTCGATCGGTGCCTTGGCCCTGACCGGGTGCGCCGGCTCAACGCCATTCGTTAAGTCGGCCGATCCCTGCGACGCGCCGGTGGCGATCCCGTCAGGATGGCTGTCCGATCAACGGGTGGAGCTGCTGTGGACCCGCGACCGCAAGGCGCTGCTGGACTGCGCCGACAAGGTCGAGGCGCTGTCCGGCCGCAAGCCCGGGCCGCATTAGGCGCGCCACGTCGCCGACCAGATCCCGGCGCCGGGGTTCAGGCGCGCAACCAAAGGAGGCTCTGGCCGAAAGGCAGTTTCACGCAGTCCGATATCGGTATTCCGATATCGCGCTGTGCCGCTCTCTCGCCCGTCCTGTTGCCGCAGGGCGGGCGTTTTTGTTTGTGGCTGGTGATCCACTTTCATGCATTTTTTGCATAGAAGTCGGGGGCTGCGCGGTGATCTGGAGCGGCCGACCAGAATCGAACTGGCGCACAGAGAGTGGAAGTCTCCTGCTCTACCACTGAGCTACGGCCGCGCTGCGCAGAGCCTAGGCGATTCCTTCTCTGCCGGCTATCGCCTGTCGGACTGTTTCGCTGCGCCCCACAGGCTCTGGGCATAGTGGGGCTTGCAGTTGCCGTGCAGGTTGTCCGGCGATGGCCTGTCTTCCGGGCAGCCGGCGGCGATGATCGTCAGCGCCTGTGGCAGATCCGTATCGGCCCCGACGATCTCGACAAACCGTTCCTTCCGATAGCGGCCAAAGCGCCCGCAGTGGTCGCAGGCGATTTCGACGGTGGGGAAGGGGTAGTCTCTGGCCTTCACTGTTTGGCCCTGCAATCCGCATACTCGCCGCCGGAATACTTCGGCCAGTCCCGCGCCCAGCCTCCGGCCACCAGCGCACAGGCCAGATCCCGCCCGTCCGGCAGGTCGCACCGCGCCACGATGCGGCGGTATGGGTCAACGTCCTTGACCTCGCACTGCAGCTCGGCCCCGGCGGTCAGCCGCTCCATCGCCGCCATCGCCTCCGGCCCTCCGTCCTCTTTCCGCTCCGGCGCATCGATCCCCCACAGGCGGATGCCGACCCCATTAGCGCGCAGAGTGTCGCCGTCGACAACGGTGTAGGAGAGAAGGATGAGGAGGGCGGCGGCGGTGTTCATGAGTTTTCCAACAAGAAATGTAACCCATTGATTTCTATTAGTCTCTATAGACAGCGTTTTCCATCGCAAGGTGTTGAAACCATTAGATAAGCCATGTCCCTCACTGTCCGCCACCTCCCTTTCAGGCAAGTCACGAATAGGTTTTGGCCTGGATCCCGGGAGCCGTCTTCGGGTCTGCGCCGCTGTCCGACGATCCGAGGTGGTCGCTCCGGAGGTCTGTGGCCGGTTCTTACCTTACCAGACGGAGACATCGAACATGTTTTCAACGCCTTGCGCTGCATTCGTGAGGTGCCTCATCCGAGACGAATTCGGGCCGATCAGGCAACGTTCCGGGCCCGAGCAGGAGTGGCGTACACGCTTTCAGGCAATCGTCGTGGCCCAAAGCGCGGCGATACGGGCTTCGGAGGATGAGACGATCCAGCCTGCCGCAATCGTGTGAGCGCCGGTCCGGAACTCTTCGCGGAATGCCTGTTGCAGGCTGGCGCGGCGTGTGGCCGGGCAGTCGAGGCCGCAGGCTGAGCGGATCGGGTCGCTGGCGGCGAGGTCCGCCAGCAGTGTTCGCAGCGCAATCGGGGTCCGGCCAGCAAGCACCGCCTCGGCCACCGCCCCTGGCGCCGGCATGTCGTCGAGCGCCGCGAACAGTCGGGTCGGGTCGCCGAGCCTTTGGGCGGCGGCGCTGCTGCGTTGCGAACAGGACAGAAGGCTGCCGCCGTAGACGGTCGCGCCGAGAAGGGAGGTGCCGCCGGACAGAACCAGCATGCGGCGGGTCAGCGTGTTCATAGCGTCGGCACCTTCTGGCGCAGGTGGTCGGCAAGACGGATGGCAAGCGCGACGATGGTCAGGGTCGGGTTCGACCGGCCGGAAGTGGGAAAAAGGCCCGCCCCGGCTATGTAGAGCGCTTGGGTGCCGTGGACGCGACCCGTCGGGTCGGTGACGCCGGAGGTGGGGGAGACGGCCATTCGGGTGGTGCCGATCTGGTGCCATGAACTGATCATGCCCCAGTAGGGCGCGTCATCGTGGTCCTCCAGCCGCACGCGGCCGAGTCCCTCTGCGCCGGCAGCCACGCCGAGCAGCGCAGCGGACCGCTGGATCGACTGGATCTGGTCCTCGCCCTGCGCCCAGTGCACGTTGGCGCGGGGCTGGCCCAGGGCGTCGCGCTCTTCCGAAAGAGTTACTGCGTTGCTGCGCAACGGGGGCTCTTCCTGCTCGTATTCGAGGATCGCCTCGTCGATCATCCCGCCGCGAACCAGCGAGATGGCGCGGTCCGCGAGGAATTGGTCGGCGTTGGTGATGAAGTCGCAATAGGCGCCGGAAAGCGAAAAACCGGTGCCGACGTCGCGGCCGAGGGAATATTTCGCGATTGATTTCAGGGCGGTGATGCTGCGCTCGGAGGCGCGCTGGCGGTCCCGCGTCGCCGCGCCCGGGCTGAGAGGAATCAGATAAAAGTGGACGTTCAGCAGACCCTCGCGTTCGAGCGCGACGTCGGTCGGACGCAGGTTGAACTGGAACGAAACGCCGTCGGTCCCGTGCGTGCGGGGGTGGGTCCAGTAGGCCTTGGGCGGCTGCGGGCTGGAGAAGGCAATCCGCGCCGCGTCGCCGGCGGGGTGGTCCATGTAGCAGCGGCCGAGCAGATCGCCGGCGTTGCCGTAGCCCGTGCCGTCGCGGGCGTTGGAGGCAAGCAGCAGGCGCGCATTTTCCACCGCGCCGCAGGCCAGCACGACGGCGCGGGCTTGGAACGAGCGTGAGACGCCGGACTGCGTGCGGGTTTCGATCTTGCCCGGGGCGCCGTCCGGCCCGAGGCCGACATGGGTGACGTTGGTCCAGAGCCAGACATCGATCGTAGCGCTCGCTCTGAGCCGCTCGCCATAGGTGCTGCCGAAGCGGGTGGGCGGCGATAGGCGCATCATCTCGGTTTCGAAGTCCGGGCTGCCGGTGAGGAACAGGTCTTCGGCGTCGAGGCCGGTGGCGGCGTCGAGGGCGTAGTCGAAGGCGCCGATCTGCAGGTAGGATTGGGCGCGCTCGTAGAAGGGGAAGAGGTGCTGGCGGGAGAAGGGCCAGCCGGACAGGCCCTCCGGGCTGCGGCTGAAGTCGATCTCGTCCAGCGGCGCGCAGCGGCCGGCCCAGTGCCCCGAGGTGCCGCCGAACAGCCGTAGACGGATAGCGGCAAGGTCGAGAGCGCCGGCGTTGCCGGAAACGACGCCGTCGTAGAGGGCCTGGGTATCGGGATCGAATTCGTCGCCGCCACTTTCCAGCATCGCGATCTTCAGACCGCTGCGCTCAAGCTCGAGCGCCAGTGTGATGCCTGCGGGGCCGGTACCTACGATGACGATATCATATGGTGCGGAACCGGCTGGCTCTGGGCGGCGGCCGTCGATCAGCAATTCAATATCCCCGCAGGCAAAGATCGTAGAAAGGAACGTACACAACGGAAACGGGGCCGACAACCGTGGGCAGTTCCGGCCGGCAATCCCCTTGCCGGGTCGATTTGGGTCACCGCCGCACGGCCATTGACATCGGAGCGCCTGACGTCCGGGCGCGCCGATTGGAAACGGACAGAGTTCGGTTGCGCGCCGGACAGGGGGTGCCACTGCGGCCAGTCGGCGGCGGCCTGACACCAGCCTTCCTCCTAATGGATAGCTTGAAACGCTGACGCTAAGGCTCGACCGTTCTGAAAAGACGTGTGCTGCAAACCGATGCGCAACGTTCCGGAAGACCGGGGAGACTTCCGGAGAACTGGGGAGACCATGCTTGGGGGTGGCGCCATTGTGGGCGACTAGGTTGCACAAAGGCCGACAATTGAGTGCCGATAGCGCGTATGTGGCTGCCATTTCGCTTGCTGCGGTTTCGGTCCTGTGCCTGATCGTCGTCGGAGTTTACGGAGCGTCTCTTGGCCTGGCCGCTGACAGCGACTCGCGCGTGATCGTCGTCGCGGCGGAACGAATTCTGAGCGGTGAGTACGTGCCAAGCCGTTCCTACGGCTTTCCGTTGTATGAGGGCCTCGTCGCGGCGGCTTTCGCTGCGGGACTCGGAGTTTTTTTCTTAAATCTCATCTCGTTGCTAGCGGCGCTGACGGCGGTCGTTTTCGCCGCCATTCTGGCCAGGCGGCTCGGGGCCAACCGCATCGGAGTTTCTGCGGTGGTTTGTGCCGTTGCACTACATCCATTGGTGTTGACGAACAGTTCGGCGCTGATGGAGACCTCTCTGAGCCTCGCCTTTTCGCTGGGCTTCTGCATCCTTGCGTTGAACGCCTTCAGATCGCCCCGCCATGGCCGTTTCAATGGGCTCGGAGCGGTGGCCGCCGGGGTCGCTCTGGTCCTAATCCGCCCCGATTCCGTGATACTGGTTGCGTCTGTCTGTGCTGCCTTGATCGTCATCGGGCGGCGGTCCGGCGACAATTCACAGGAGCGAAAAGGCGCTGTCCTGCTCGGAGCAGTGGCGGGGCTGTCTGCACTCATCTTCTATCTGATCAACGGCGGATTGAGCTTCTTGTCGACCGATGTGCTTCAATTGGAGCCGATCGGGCGCCGATGGTTGCGCGCGGGTCTCGGTATCGGCAATGCCCTTCAGCCCGTGGGCACTTTTGTCCTGGTGATGTTCGGCGCTCGGCTCCTGCAAAAGGGGGAGGCGACGCCAACCGGTTCTCAGTTTCCCTCATTCAGACGGGCATTCGGCTTAGTTCTGGCGATTGCAGTGCCTCTCTACCTCATCCGATTTGCCGCATTGCCAGACGAATTGGAGTACATCCTCGTACCTTTGGTTCTTGTTTTCATATGGGCTCTGTCTGCCGCAGAGAGCGCGGACGTGGTGAAGCTCGTCTTCCTGGCCTCGATTGCCCAGAATATTATGGCCGTATCGGTCTTTGAACGAACCTGGCCGGAGGGGCTCACCATTCGTCCAGCCGTCTCCATCGCTGGCGTCTGGCAGGATTTCAGGCTGCGGAGAGACTTGCTCACGCTCAATAGTGACGATTTCCGGCGTTGGCTTGCCGCGCAGGCCGGATTGGACGCCAGGACGGTCAGATTTCAGACCTACGGGCCCGGATTTGTATCGGACACGTGCGAGTTGGTGATCTCGAACTCAAGCCTTTACCAGATCGACAACCCCCGGCTCGCCGCATGGCCCCGATACCAGTCGGAGTCCTACGCCCGGATTGTGGCCTGTGATGCTTCGATCTTTCCGCAGGGTGGATGGAAGGTGCTGCAGCCGCCGCCGATCAATCCAGTCAGGGAAATCTATCAAAAAGGCGAGAAGCTGCACTGTGAAACCGTCATCATTCATTGATTTATAGCGACCTGACAATGTCTTCTTCAAATCGATATTGGCCCGACCCATTTCAGCCGCTTCGATCACTCGCCAACCGCCCGTTGTTCGACTGGTCCGCGAGTGGGCGGGAAGACCCCGACGGGGCAGCGGGGAAAGGCCGTGCAGCCGAGGACCCGGCACCCGAAGCGAAGCCCGGCGAGGTTCTCGTTGTGGATCTGGACAGTGCGCTGGTCCGGACCGAGATCCTCCATGAAAGGTTTTGGGCGGCTGTGTCGAGACGTTGGATAAACCTTCTGCCGATCCTACGCGCCAGCCTGAAAGGCCGGGCGGAACTGAGGCGGGTTCTCGCCACCCTCTCGGCCGTGGATGTCTCCAGACTGCCGCTGAATCAGGATGTGGTGGGCTATGTCCGCGCCTGGCATGAGAAGGGGGGGCGGACCGCTCTTGTTTCGGCGTCAGATCACGCTCTTGTACAGGCGGTTGCTGATCATGTCGGGCTTTTTCACGAGGCGCACGGGACGGACGGCGCGACGAATACCAAGAGCCGGACGAAAGCCGCATTTCTTGCCGATCGGTTCCCCGACGGTTTCGCGTATCTGGGCGGTGCCGATGTCGATCAAAGGGTATGGGAAGGGGCGGCCCGTGCAGTGACCGTCGATCTGTCGGCTCCGCGGCGGTCAGGGATTGACCGGTTGCCGGTGGAAACCGAACACTTGCAGACCCGCGAGGGTCGCATCCGTCCTCTCATCGGGGCGCTGCGGCCGCACCAGTGGCTCAAGAATGTGCTCATTTTCATTCCGATGTTGGCAGGCCACCAATTCGATCCGGTCACCGCCGGCAAGGCCCTGCTGGCTTTCATCGCGTTCAGCCTGATTGCGTCGTCCGTCTATCTGCTCAACGATCTGCTCGACCTCAGCTCCGACCGGGCACATAAAAGCAAGCGGCTACGACCGTTTGCAAACGGCACGCTGCCGCTGTCCTGGGGCGCGATGCTCGTCCCCGGGCTGCTGGTCGCGGGCTTCGGCGTTGCGTTCCTGGTTGGAAATCAATTCATCGCGGTGATGGCATTCTATTGCGTCTTGACCACGGTCTATTCGCTTGATCTGAAACGCCGTCTCATCGTCGACATTTGCACCCTGGCCGGGCTCTATACGCTCAGGATTGTCGCCGGCGGCGTGTCTACCTCTGTTCCGATATCGATGTGGTTGCTGGCCTTCTCAATCTTCTTTTTCTTTTCCCTTGCAGCCATGAAGCGCCAGGCCGAGCTGATCTCTGGCGTTTCGTCGGACGCCGAAAAGGCGCATGGCCGGCGCTATGTCAAATCCGACCTGCCGGTGATTGCCAATATGGCCGTCGCATCGGGATATGTCTCGATCCTCGTTCTGGCGCTCTACCTGAACTCGCCCGACGTGGGCGAGCTCTATGTGGACACGCTTCCGCTGTGGGGGATCTGCCCGGTCCTGTTCTATTGGATAAGCCGCATGGCGATGATCACGCATCGCGGCTGGATGCATGATGATCCGGTGGTCTTCGCGATCAAGGACAGAAGCTCGTTGATATGTGGTCTTCTGGTGTTCGCCTTTGCTGCGGCGGGGGCGGTGAGGTGATCCCTTAGCCGTCAATCGTCTGCGACGCCGCGTTCGCCCGCTCCGGTCGCCCAGGAGCGTGGTGACGTCCGCAACCGACCGGGGCCGATCCACCGATGAAAAAGTGATGCAGCGGTGCAAATGGTCGGCCGTTTCACAGCGGTTCCCTCGGCCCAGGCGGGCGCACGTCGTAGATTGTCGGGGTATAATTTTTCTTTCAAAATTAAATATAAAATAAAAACAATAGCTTGAAATATCCTTCCGAATTCTGGAACGAAACTTGCACGTACATTTGGTGAGCAAAACCGACAGGGAGCCTTGCCAAATGTCCGATAGCGTTCTTCTCGCGGGGTCCGCACCCTTTCTGGATATCTCCGATCCGACCTTTTCGATCCGGTCCGACGCCGTAGCCCAGGCCCGTGACGAAAGCTGGTATGCGCGTACACCCTATGGGATGGCGGTCCTGCGCTATGAGGACGTTCAGAAACTGCTGCGCCATCCCAAGCTGCGGCAGGGGTCGTATCGCTGGCCCAGCCTGAACGGTGTCTCCGGCCTGTTCGCGCGTTGGTGGGAAAGCATGCTGCTGAGCCAGGAGGGCGAGACCCACGCCCGGCTGCGCCGCATGGCCAACCCAGCCTTTTCGCCGAAACTGATCACCTCGCTGCAGCCGAAATTCACCGATCTGGCAAATATGCTGATCGACAAGTTCATCGACAAGGGCGAGTGCGATTTCATCGCCGAGTTCACCGAACCCTATGCGACCGGCGTGATCTGCGACCTGCTGGGCCTTCCGTTCGAGAAGTGGCGCGAGCTGGCCGATATCGCCGCGGATATGGGGCTCGCTCTCGGGGTGACCTTCAAGCGGGATCTGGAAACCATCGACGCCGCCACTCAGCGCATCTTCGATTACGCCGAAGAGCTGGTGGCACTGCGCCGGGTCGAACCTTCGGACGACTTCATCGGCATGCTGGTCAGGGCCAACGCCGAGAGCGATCAGCTGTCGGACCAGGAAATGCTGGACATGATCGTGCTGGCGATCTTCGGCGGCATCGACACCACCCGCAACCAGCTCGGGCTGGCGATGGCCACCTTTGTGGAGCATCCGGATCAATGGGCGCTGCTGGGGGAACAGCCGGACCTTGCCCGTGCGGCGGTGGAAGAGGTGATGCGGGTGCGCCCGACGATCACCTGGGTCACCCGGGAGGCGACCGAGACCTTCAGCCACAACGACACCGAGATCCTGGTCGGCACCACGCTGCACCTGTTCTCGCAATCGGCGGGCTCCGACCCGGCGGTGTTCCCCGAGCCGGAATTCGATATCGCCGCCAAGCGCAAGCCGCATTTCGGTTTCGGCGGCGGGGCGCACCATTGCCTGGGCCACTTCATCGCCCGCGGCGACATGACCGAGGCGCTGAAGCTGCTGTCGCAACGGCTGAAGAACCCGCGCTTCAACGGCGAGGTCAAATGGCTGCCCGACAGCGGCAACACCGGCGCGATCACCCTGCCGATCGCCTTCGACGCGGCCTGATCGCCGCTGCCTTTTCCACGAAACCAACCGGGACAAGACAATGAAAATCACTGTGGATATGGAAGCCTGCCTGCTGCACGGGCAATGCGTGATCGCCGCGCCGGAGATCTTCTCGTTCGACGACGACGGCGGTCTGGTCTGGGTGGCAGAGCCCGACGAGGCGCTGCGCGACGATGCCGAGGCGGCGGCGGATGCCTGCCCCGAACAGGCCATCGTGATCGCGTGATGCAGGGTATGGCGCATCCCAGGATCGCGATCGTCGGCGCCTCGCTGGCGGGGCTGCGCTGCGCCGAAGCCATGAAGGCGGCGCTGCCGGAGGCCCGCATCGTTCTGGCAGGCGACGAGCCGCACCGGCCGTACAACCGTCCGCCGCTGTCGAAAGAGGCGATGGAGGGGCTGGCGGCCGGAGAGGGTGCGGCACAGGCCGTGTTCGACAAGCTGCTGCTGCGCAGCAAGCTGGGCCCTGACGATATCGAGATGCGGCTGGGATGCGCCGCCACCGGCCTGGATGACGGGCGGGTGGTTCTGGCCGACGGCACACGGCTCAAGGCCGACTGGATCGTCGCCGCCAGCGGGCTGCGGCCGCGCCGGCTGCCGCTGAAGGGGGCCGAGGGGCGCCGCCATGTACTGCGCGGCTTCGAGGATGCCCAGCGGCTGGCCCCGGCGCTGCGCCCGGGCGCGCGGCTGGTGGTGATCGGCGGCGGTTTCATCGGCTGCGAGATCGCGGCCACGGCCCGTAAGCTGGGGCTTCAGGTTGCCATTGTGGAACCCTCGCCGCAGCCGATGCTGCGGGCGCTGGGGACGCGGGTCGCCGCGGCGATGGCGGCCTTGCACCGCGCCAACGGCGTGTGTCTTTACACCGGGCGCAGCGTGTCGGCCTTCGGGCCCGATCACGTGGTGCTGGACGACGGCGACCGGCTGGAAGCCGAGGTTATCGTCGAGGCGCTGGGGTCACTGCCCAATACCGGCTGGCTGGAGGGCTGCGGTGCCGATCTGAGCGACGGGGTGCTGACCGACAGCCGGATGGTGTCCGTTGACGTTCCGAACCTGCTTGCCGTGGGCGATATCGCCCGTTTTCCCAATCCGCTGTTCGACGCGGTGCCGCGCCGGGTGGAGCATTGGTGCGTGCCCGGCCAGACCGCGAAACGCGCCGCTGAAACCGTCGCGGCGCTGTCCGCCGGGACCCAGCCGGGCGAGCGGTTTGCACCGATGCCGAGTTTCTGGAGCGATCAGTACGGGCTGCGCGTGCAGTCCTTCGGCGCGCCGGCCCTGGCCGACAGCCAGCGCGTGATCGAGGGCGACCTGAGCCAGATCGGCCGTGCGCCGATCCTTGTCGAATATGCCCGCGCGGGCCACCCCGTTGCCGTCACCGGTATCGGCGCGCCGCCCGCGATGCTGGCCCGCCACAACGCGCGTCTGACCAAGGCGCTGACCGAAACCGTTTCCGCATGAGGACCGATATGACAGACGTTTTGACCCAGGCCCTGGACCGTTTCGATGCCGAGATCGTGCATGTGGGCCAGTTCGATTACGGCTCGGCCTTCCGTGAACGGCGGCTGCGCCGGGCACAGTTCCTCGACTGGGCCGAAGATGCGCGTTTTGCCAATGTGCTGGCGTATTGGGACAGTGCCGACAGCTTGTTCGGCGGCACCTCCTTCTATACCGAAACCATGGAGATCGACCCGGCCTCGATGCGCCGCAACCCGTCGGAGCCGGGCGCGGTCACGGTGATTGCCGAGCTGTCGGGCGCTGCGCGCGAACTGATGCCGCGCCAGGTGTTGCGAACCCAGATCGAGCGCGCCGCCGCGATGGGATTCAAGGTCGACGCGGGCTTTGAGTTCGAGCTTCTGGTGCTCGACGAGGATGCGACCAGCGCCCGCGACAAAGGCTTCGAAGGGCTCGCGAAATTTGCCCCTGACAACAAATGCTGGTCGGGGGCCACCGCCAATACCCATGCGGAGTTCATCGCCGGGATGGAGGCGGAAATCCTCGGCCACGACGTGGACCTTTACGCGCTGAGCGTGGAGTTGGGGCCGGGCTGCCTGGAGGCGACGCAGGCCGCGAGCGAGGGGCTGCGTGCCGCCGACGATGCCTGTTTCCTGCGCATGGCCGCGCGCTCCTATGCCCGCAAACAAGGCAAAACGGTGAGCTTCATGCCCTATATGGGCAACGACTATCCGGGCATCGGCGGGCATTGCACGCTGTCGTTGCGCGACGCGGACACCGGGCAGAACCTGTTCTCCGACCCCTCCGGCCAGACCAACGATCTGGCCAAGACATTCATCGCCGGGATGATGGACGTGGTGCCGGAGGCCTTTGCCATGTGCACCTCGTCGGTCAATGCCTATCGCCGCCTGGCACCGGGAAGCTGGGCGCCCAAGTCGCTGACCTGGGCGGAATACCCGTTCACCGTCGCGGTCCGCTCGGTGCCGCATCCCGGGCCGCGCGCACGGCTGGAGTTCCGGGTGCCGCCGGCCGACTGCAACCCCTATCTGACGATGGCGCTGATGCTGGGTGCGGGGCTGGACGGGATCGAGCGCGACCTGACCGCGCCGCCCGCCGCCGAGGCCGCCGATCCCGATTTCGTACCCGAGCGCGCGCAGCGCTTCCCCCGCGATCTGGCCGAGGCCGCCGAACGGATGGCCAGTTCGCAGCACGCCAAGCGGATCTTTGGCGCTGCCTTCACCGAGAATTTCGCGGCCGCCTGCCGCGCCGAATACGCCAGCCTTGCCACCGCCGTCAGCGCGCAGGAGCGCGGGCGGTACCTCGAAGGCTGAGAAAACAAACATCAACAGGGAGCCGTCAATGACAACCGATACCGACTACCACAGAGAGGTTGAAATCCCGGGCCGGGCCGAAATGGTCGAGCGCGTGCGCAAGAAGATCGACGCGCTGGGTGTCGATTATATCTACTATCAGTATATCTCGATCACCGGCCGGGTGATGGGCAAGGCCGCCCCGGCGCGGCACTGGGAGACCCAGGCGCGCAAGGGTGTGCAGACCTGGATGGGCGGGGTCACCAACGTCCTGCCGGACTTCAAGGGCAACCTGATCGGGTTCGATGCCAACGCGATGGAATGCATCGCGCTGCCCGATCCCGACACGTTCGTCCAGCTGCCCTGGGACAAGCGCGTGGCGCGGGTGTTCTGCACGCTGTTCTACAGCCTCGAAGATCCGAACTTCCCCGGCCAGTATTACGAGTACGACACCCGCGGGAACCTCAAACGCTTCGACCGGGAGTTCCGCGAGGCGCACAACGGGCTGCATCTGCGGGTGGGGCTGGAGCCGGAGATGCTCTGGCTGGAGCCGAAGGACGGCGAGGTTCAGCCCTATAAGGGCGTGACAGAACCGCTGGCCTATCACATCGGCCAGTTCGAAAGTGCCCGCGACATCTGGATGCAGGTCTCCGACTACGGCCGGGCCATGGGGCTCGACATGATCCAGGGCGATTGCGAGGACGCGCCGGGGCAGATCGAGCTGAACTATCAGTTCGACGATGCGCTGGCGACCTGCGACCGCATGACCACCTATCGCCAGATCTGCGCCGAGGTGGCGCGCCAGCGCGGGCTGATCGCCTGTTTCATGGCCAAGCCGTTCATGGGCTATGCCGCCAACGGCTGTCACCACAACTGCTCGGTCTGGACCGGCGGGTCGCGCGAGGTGCAGGACCTGATCCCTGGCGAGCTGCCCGGCATGGAAGAAAACTTCATGTACTCCAAAGGCGGCACCAACGCTTTCGAGAACACCGAGGGCGGCTGGCTGCCCACCGAACTGGGCCATCATGTGCTGGGCGGGTCGCTGAAGCACATCGGCGCGCTGACCGCGATCGGCGCCTCGACGGTGAACTCCTACCGGCGCTTCAATGACTACGGCCTCTGGGCACCGATCGGGGCGAACTGGGGACTTCAGAACCGGTCCTGTACAATCCGCATCTCCTCGCCCGACCGGTTCGAATTCCGCGCAGTAGACAGCATGGTGAACCCGCATCTGTTCTGTGGCGCGCTTTTGAAGGCGATGGACGACGGAATTCGCAACAAGATCGACCCGGGCGCACCGGAATCGCGTAACGTGACCGAAGTCTGGCAGTCGGGCGGCGAGGTGGAACTGATTCCCCTCAACCTCCGCGACGCGCTGGATGCACTCAAGGCCGACGAGGTGATCCGCTCCGCGCTGCCCGGCCGGCTCTATGAGGTGTATGACGAGTACAAGCAGGACGAATGGACCCGCTTCCTCCGCGAAGTGACCAATTGGGATGTGGAGCGGTACCTGCACTGTGTGCCCTGACTGATCGCCGGCTTTGCAAGGAGACCCCGCATGAACGACCGTTCGACCGATGTGACAGAGATGACCGACCTGCTCAGCCAGGACGGGCGGATCGTTGATGCCTGCAAAGCCGAGGAAACCGGGCTCGGCCTCGCCCCTGGCGGCGCGGCCGGGCAGCCCTGGTCGCTGATCTACCCGGTGGGCGCGCGCGAACAGCTTGACCAGATCTTTGCCCAGACCGAACCGGGGCCGCATGTGCTGACGCTCGATCTGCGGCAGGCCGACGGTGCGCTGCTGAAAACCACGGCGATCGTCAGCCTGACCGCGGGCGAGGATGGCGCCCCGCTGTTGCGGACGGTGAAGTGGCCCTGCACCGGTGCGCTTAAGGACATGGCGCTGCTGGCCGAGGAAAACGAGATGCGCGCGCTGATCCTAGAGGCGTCGAACGACGCCGGATGGTGCATGGAATGGAAGGAGCCGGTGGACCTGTCGGCGCCGGAACAGGAAATCATCCGCCAGGTGTTCGAGAACGGACCGCGCTGGCGGTTCTGCAACGGGGCGATGGCGCGGCTCTACCGCACGCCGGAGGGCGAGGACTTCAACCAGCGCCCGGTGCACGAGACCTTTCCCCGCACACGTGAGAACGAGGATTTCGTCCGCCACCTGATCCATGCGGATTTCGACGTGAACGGTTCGCCCTCGCGCGACCTGCGCTATGACGGCGTGTTCATCGAAGTCGAGAACGACGTGCGCGGCCATATCCGTGGCAATCTGCTGTACCGCATGTGGGGCACGGTGCGCGATGTGTCGAAATATGCCCGCCGGACCGCCGTGCTGAGCGACCGGATCGGCATGCTGGAAGAGGTGCTGGAGGCGTTGCCCGACGCGCTTCTGGTGCTCGACCAGGGGGGGCAGGTGGTCCACGCGAACCTGGCCGCCGAAGAGCTTTTCGCGATGCCGCGCGAGGTTCTTCTGGAACGCAGCCTGCCGGATCTGGTGGCGCAGCCGCTGGCGATGGCGGAGCTGTTCGATATCGCCGCAACCCATATGCCGGGGCACCCGCCGCAGGTGCTGCCGGTGCAGGTGCAGGTGGCGGGTAAAAGCGCGCGGGCAGGGCTCGCGGTGCGCGGGCTTACCCTGCAGGGCGAGGACTGTCTGGCGGCCAGTTTCCGGCTGCGGCTGGGGCTGGCCGAACCGGCCGGACCCGCGCGCGGCGCGGCCGTGTCACGGGGGCAGAGGTAGGCGATGGGGGGACAGGCGATGACACGTTCCGATATGCCCCAAGGCGCCGGCCTGGCGACCGCGCTGGATGCGCTGTCCGACGGGCTGATCCTGCTCGACCCCGCCCGCCGCATCGTATTCTGCAACAGGGAGGCCGGGGTGATCACCGGGCTCGACACCGCGCAAATGAAAGACATGGCGTTCGACGACTTCTGCCGCGATACCGCGCTGAACTGGGTTCAGCTCAAGGAGATGCTGGAGGCGGGCCGCAACGGCAATGTGATCCTGCGCGGTGATCCGGTCGGTGCTGTTTTCGTCTCGCTGCGCCGTGTCGATCCGACCGATGCGGCAGGCGGCTACCTGATCCAGATGCGCGATCTGGCGGTCTTCGACTATACCCGCCGGCAATCCGAGGGGCGGCGCCAGACCGCGCCGCTGGCGGGTGCCAGCGAACGGCGGATGCGGCCCGATTTCGCCCGCCAGCGCAATATTTCGCCCTGGCTCGACCGGATGCTGTCGCGGGGCGAGCGGGCGTTGTTGCAGGGCGCGCGGGTGATCATCACCGGCGAGTCCGGGGTCGGCAAGACCGAGATCGCCCGCCATCTGCACAGTTTCGTGGCCAGCGCCACCGATCCGTTCATCGCGGTGAACTGTGCCGCCATTCCCGAAAGCCTGTTTGAATCCGAGCTGTTCGGGTACGAAAAGGGCGCCTTCACCGGCGCGTCGCAGGAGGGCAAGAAGGGGCTGATCGAGGCCGCCGAGGGCGGTACGCTGTTCCTGGACGAGATCGGCGAGATCCCCCTGACGTTGCAGGCCAAGCTGCTGTCGTTCCTCGAAGACGGGCTGATCACGAGGATTGGCGGGACCCAGCCGCGGCGCGCCAATGTGCGGGTGATTTCGGCCACCAACCGCGATCTGCTGGCAATGGCCGAAGAGCGCGAATTCCGGCTCGATCTTTATTACCGGCTGGCGGTGGTGAATATGCCGATGCGGCCGCTGCGCGAGCTGCCGGAAATCCTCGATCACCTGATCGACCGGTTCCTCGGCGCGATCAACAAACGCCGCCCGGTGCCTTTCACCCTGTCCGACGATCTCCGTGGGCGCCTTCGGGCCTATCACTACCCGGGCAATATCCGCGAGTTGTGGAACCTGATGCAGCAGATCTCGGTACTGGGCGAGGACGAGGACGAATTGCCGCGCCGCCTGCGCGCGGTGCCCGCCGCGCCGCCTGCGCAAGACCCACCCACATCGGAGGAGGCCGCACCGCTTTTGCCGGGGGAGAAGACCCTACGCGAGGCCGTCGCGGAATACGAATTGCGGATCATCGAAGAGGCGATCCGCATGCATGGCAGTAAACGCAAAGCGGCTGCCGCCCTGGGTATCGATATCGGTACCGTCTCAAGAAAAACCAGAAACAGAGAATAACCAACAGAGGAGACTACGAATGAAACTGCGACTGACGATGTCAGCGATCCTGGCCCTGGCCGCCGCCCCGGCGGTTGCCGAGGGCACGATCAACGTGCTGACCTGGGAAGGCTATGCCGATTCCTCCTTCATCGACAAATTCGTCGAGGACACCGGCTGCGAGGTGAACGCAACCTATGTCGGGTCCAACGACGATTTCGCGCCCAAGCTGATGGCCGGCGGCGGCGTTTACGACCTGATCACGCCCTCGATCGACACCACCAAGCTGATGATCGACCTCGGGCTGGTGGAGCCGCTGGACACCTCCGCGATTGCCGGCTGGAACGACATTTACCCCAAGTTCCTGGCCCTCGACGGCATCCAGGCCGACGGCGCCTATTACGGTATGCCCTATAGCTGGGGCGCGATCGCCTTCATGTACCGCGACGACGCCTTCGACACGCCGCCGACCTCACTCTCGGCTTTGTGGAGCGAGGAGAACTCCGGCAAGATCTCGCTCTGGGACGACAAGAGCTCGATCTACGTCGCTGCGCGCCTGAACGGTGACATGGACATCTACAACCTGAGCGACGACCAGATCGAGGCGGCCAAGCAGAAGCTGATCGAGCAGAAGCCGCTGGTGCGCAAATACTGGTCCACGGCGGGCGAGCTCGTCGATCTCTACAAGGCGGGCGAGGTGGTGATTTCCAACACCTGGGCGGGTTACCAGTCCTCGCTGCTGGCCGACGAGGGCATCAAGGTCACCGAATTCATCCCCGAAGAGGGGGCTGAAGGATGGATGGACGCCTGGATGGTGGTCAAGGATACGCCGAACAAGGAATGCGCCTACAAGTTCCTGAACATGCAGCTCTCCGAGCAGGGGCAATGCGGCGTGGCCAATGTAAACGGCTATTCCGCCGCCAACGGCGCGGCCGCCAAATCCTGCATGACGCCGGAACAATTTGCGGCGCTGCACCAGGACGATCCGGACTATCTCGACAGCCTGCTGATCTGGACGCCGCTGGGCGACCGGTTCGAAGCCTATCTGAACGCCTGGAACGCGGTGAAGGCGCAGTAAGCGTCACACCGGACCCAACTATGCGGAACGCAGATTCTGCGTTCCGCCCAACAACAGGGGGTAGAGGCACCATGGCCTCCATTATCGAACTCGACAGACTGTCCAAACACTATGCCAGCGTTGTTGCGGTGGAGGATGTCTCCTTTTCCGTCGAAGACGGGGAATTCGTCACGCTGCTGGGGCCATCGGGCTGCGGCAAGTCCACCTTGCTGCGCATGATCGGCGGTTTTGAGGAGCCGACAGGCGGCGCGATCCGGCTGGCCGGGCAGGATGTGACATGGACCCCGCCGTACAAGCGGGATGTGAACATGGTCTTTCAGGACTATGCGTTGTTCCCCCATATGACCATAGGCGAGAACATCGCCTACGGGCTGAAGCTGATGAAGCTCGACCGCGGCAGCATCGCCACCCGGGTCAAGGACGCGCTGGTGCTGGTGGGGCTCTATGACAAGATCAACCAGCGGCCGCATCAGCTGTCCGGCGGGCAGCGCCAGCGGATCGCGCTGGCCCGTGCCATCGTGCGCCAGCCCAAGGTGCTGTTGCTGGACGAACCGCTGTCGGCGCTGGACGCCAAACTGCGCGAGCAGATGCAGCTGGAGCTCAAGCACCTGCACGAGAAGGTCGGCATCACCTTCATCATGGTTACGCATGACCAGACCGAGGCGCTGGTGATGTCGGACCGTGTGGTGGTGATGGAAAAGGGCCGCGTGGCGCAGGAGGGCAGCCCCAACCTGCTGTACGATCACCCGAGCTCTCCCTATGTGGCGAATTTCATCGGCACCACCAATTTCCTCGACGCCCAGATCGCCCGAGCCGAGGGCGCGCAGGCGCGCATTTCCGTGGCCGGGGTCGAGCTGGACGCGGTGACCGACAATCCCCGCCGGGCCGGCGAGGCGATCACGCTGGGCTTCCGTCCGGAGAAAGTGCGGCTGCTGGCCGAGGGCGAGCGCGGTGAGAACGAGATCCCCGGCGAGATTGCCGAGGTGGTCTATTACGGTCTGGGCCTGCGTCTGTCGGTGGCGGTGGCCGGGGGCGGGCGCGTCTATGTGGACAGCCTGCTGCCGGACCGGCTGGCCGACACCTCGATCCCCGCGGTGGGGCAGCCGGTGCGCATGGCGCTGTCGCCGGGCAATATCTTCGTGTTCGACGCGGAGGTGGCGTGATGGGAGGCCTGCGCGACCGTCTCTCAGGGGCTGCGGTGCTGGGTGTTCCGCTGCTGTGGATCGCCACCTTCATGCTGCTGCCCTATGCGGTGATCTTCACCTACAGCTTCTGGACCAAGCAGTATCCGACCTTCGTGCCGGACTTCCAGTTCGGCAACTACCTGAACCTGTTCACCGATGCGCAATACTCCAAGGTGCTGATCCGCACGCTGAAGGTGTCGCTGCTGGTGTCGCTATTCGCCTTTCTGCTGGGCTATCCTTTCGCCTATTTCCTGGCCTTCCGCTGTCGCTCGCAGGCGCTGCGCACCTGGCTTTACATGGCGGTGATCGCGCCGCTCTGGGTCAGCTACCTTTTGCGCGCCTACGTGTGGAAGACGATCCTCGGCACCGAGGGCATCCTCAATTCCTTCCTGATGAGCATCGGCATCCTGTCGGAGCCGTCCGATGTCTTCCTCTACAACCAGTTCGCGATGGTGTTGACGCTGACCTATATCTTCATCCCCTTCATGGTGATGCCGGTCTATACCGCGCTGGAAAAGATCCCGCGCAATCTGGTCGAGGCCTCAGCCGATCTGGGCATGCGGCCGATCCCGACCTTTCTGCGGGTGACGCTGCCGCTGTCGATGCCGGGGGTCGCCGCCGGGTTCACCATGACCTTCTGCCTGACCTTCGGCGATTTCGTCGCTCCCTTCCTGGTGGGCGGGCCGGACGGCAACCTCGTGGCCAATGTCATCGTCACCCAGTTCGGCACCGCGCTCAACTGGCCGATGGGATCGGCGCTGGCGATCTTCGTTCTTATCATCGTGTTGGCGGTGCTGTCGCTTTCCGACCGGGTCGAGCGCAGCTTCAGCCCGAAGGAGGTGTGAGATGGTCATGACTCTCACGAACAGCGGCCGCACCGGGACCGCGCCCAAGGGACGGCGCAGCATGGTGCAGCGCTATGCCGCCGACACCGCCTTCATGACCTTTGTCGCGATCCTGATGGCGTTTCTCTACATCCCGATCTGGGTGCTGATCGTCTTCAGTTTCAACGACTCCCGCTCGCTGACCTGGCCGCTCACCGGTTTCACGCTGGAGTGGTACGAGAAGCTTTGGAACAACAGCCAGCTGCTGGATGCCATCGGCAACAGCTTTTACGTGGCAAGCTGCGCCACCGTGCTGACCCTGCTGGTGGGCGTTCCGGCGGCGCTGGCGCTGCACCGGGTGAATTTCCCGGGCAAGAAGGTGTTCCGCCGGCTGGTGGTGCTGCCGATCACGCTGCCGGGGGTGGTTACGGGCATTTCGATGCTCAACCTCTTTCGCCTGCTGGGCTTCAACCTGAGCCTTGAGACCGTGATCCTGGGCCATGCCACGGCGCTGCTGGCGGTGGTGGTGACGCAGGTTGCCGCCCGGCTGGAGCGGCTGCCGAAATCGCTGGAGGAGGCCTCGGCCGATCTCGGCGCGCCGCCGCTGCATACCTTTCTCCACGTGACGCTGCCCAACATCCGCTCGGCGGTGATTGGGGCGGGGCTGCTCTCCTTCGTGCTCTCCTTCGACGAGATCCCGGTCACCTTCTTCCTGACCGGGCGCGACAACACGTTGCCGATGTACATCTATTCGACGATGCGCCGCGGCGTGACGCCGGAGATCAACGCGGTGGGTACGCTGATCGTGCTGTTCTCGCTGATCCTGATCATCGGGGCGGTGATCGCCACCCGTGAGCGCAAGAAATAACAACAGGGACGAAAAACCATGACTGTCAGCTATTCCGACTGGAAAGGCCGGGCCGCCGCACTGGCGCCGGAAACCCGGATGTTCATCGACGGAAAATTCGTCGAGGCGGCCTCCGGCGCGCGGTTCGAGACGATCAACCCGGCCAATGGCGCGGTGATCGCGGAGGTGGCCCGCGGCGGGCCGGAGGATGTCGACCGTGCCGTTGCAGCGGCGCGCCGCGCGTTCCGCTCCGGCGTCTGGTCGCGGATGGACCCCCAGGAGCGGATGGCAGTGATGCGCCGCTTTGCCGATCTGATCGAGGAAAACGCGGAGCAATTTGCGCTGCTCGACACGCTCGACATGGGAAAGCCGGTCACCGACATGCTGGAGATCGACATTCCGGGTGCGCTCTCGGCGTTCCGCTTCTTTGGCGAGGCAATCGACAAGGTCGAAGGCGCCGTCACCGCCACCAATGCCGACGCGCTGCATTACATCATCCGCGAACCGCTGGGCGTTTGCGGGTTGGTGGTGCCGTGGAACTATCCGCTGATGATGGCGGCGTGGAAACTGGCGCCCGCGCTCTCCTGCGGTAACTCCGTGGTGCTGAAACCGGCCGAGCAGTCGCCGCTGTCGGCGCTGCTGCTGGCGCGGTTGTTTTCCGAAGCGGGTGGGCCTGACGGCGTCTTCAACGTGGTCACCGGCTATGGCGAGGAAACCGGCAAGCCGCTGGCGCTGCATATGGACGTGGACAAGATCGGCTTCACCGGCTCGGGCGAGGTGGGCAAGCTGATGATGATCTATGCCGGTCAGTCCAACATGAAGCGGGTCACCACCGAATGCGGCGGCAAGTCGCCACAGATCGTGCTGGCCGATTGCGATGACCTGGAAACGGCCGCCGCCACAGGCGTTGCGGGCATCTTCGGCAACCAGGGCGAGGTCTGTTCGGCGGGCTCCCGTCTGTTGGTCGAGCGGTCGATTTATGACGAATATGTCGCGCTGTTCACCGAGGCGGCGAAGACGATGCATGTGCCCGGCGATCCGCTGGACCCGGAGACCACCATGGGGCCGCTGGTCACGCCGGAGCAGCAATCGCGCGTGCTGGGTTATATCGAAAAGGGCAAGGCCGAGGGGGCGACGCTGGCCTTTGGCGGCGGCGTGCCCTCTGCGTTCAATTCCGGCTGTTATGTGGAGCCGACGCTCTTCACCGAGGTGACCAACCGGATGACCATCGCGCAGGAGGAGATCTTCGGCCCTGTCGCATCGATCATCCCTGTGGACAATCTGGATCACGCGATCGAGGTGGCCAACGACACGATCTATGGTCTGGCCGCCTCGGTCTGGACATCGAACGTGAAACAGGCCCATCGGTTTGCCCGCGACATCGAGGCGGGGATCGTCTGGGTCAACGCCTATGAGGCCGGGGACGCCACCACACCCTGGGGCGGGTTCAAGCAATCGGGCAACGGGCGCGATAAATGCCTCGAGGCGATTACCCAGTACACCCAGACGAAATCCGTCTGGGTCGAGTTGGGCTGAGACAGGACAGCAGGACAGCGATGGAGATCTGCATTCTGGAAACCGACCGGCCGGAGGATCCGCTCCGGTCGGACTATGGCACCTATGCCGAGATGTTCGAACAGTGGCTGCGCCCGGTGCTGCCCGAGGCCAGCTTCACCCGCCTGCATATCTGCGGTGGCGATGATTTCCCGCGGGATGTGGCGGAGTATGACGCCTATCTGGTGACCGGGTCGCGCGCCGGGGTCTATGAAGATCACCCGTGGATCGCGCCGCTGATCGCGTTTCTGCAGCGGCTGCGGACGGCGCGGAAGCCGCTGGCGGGTGTCTGTTTTGGCCATCAGGTCATGGCGCAGGCCTTTGGCGGGGCCGCGCGCAAATCCGAGGGCGGCTGGGTTCTGGGCCGGCTGAAGCAGGAGCTGACCGAAGAAGGCGAATGGCTGTTCGGCGAGGGGCCGCTCTGGCAGCTGTCGATCCATCAGGATCAGGTGATGGAGCTGCCGCCGACCGCGCGGCGGCTGGTGAGCGACCGTCTGTCGCCCAACGGCGCGCTGCTCTATACCGATTTCCCGGCGATTTCCGTACAGTTTCACCCGGAATTTGCGGTCCCCTTCCTTGGGGCGCTGATCGGGGAATTCAGCGAAGCCCGGCTGCCTGCGGCGCAGGCAGAGGCGGCGCGCGCGGGGCTGGAGGGGCCGCTGGACGGCGATCGCGTGGCGCGCGGCGTTGCCGAGGTGCTGCGCGCAAGGGTATCAGGGATGGTATGAAACTTTCTCCGTCTCTCGCGCTGCGACAGCAGACCCGGCTCAAGCTGGGCCAAGAGCTGCAGCGCGCGATCGGGTTCATGGCGCTCGACAATCTGGAGCTGGCCCGGCGGTTGGAAGAGGCGGCGGCGGAAAACCCGTGGCTGTCGCTGCAATTGCCGCCTGCGCTGGACCGCGGATCGCTGGAAGACGCGGCGGCGGCCGAAGGTCCCTCGCTCATTGCGCATGTGCTGGCGGCGCTGCCGGGGCTGGTTTCCGGCGCCGCAGACCGCCGCATTGCCTTTGCTCTGGTCGAGGAACTGGATGCCAGTGGGTTTCTGGCCCGTCCGTTGGACGAGGTGGCGCAGCGCTGCGGCCTGCCGCTGGCGCGGGTGGAGACGGTTCTGGCGCAGCTTCAGCGGATCGAGCCGCGCGGGCTGTTCGCGCGGTCGCTGGCGGAGTGCCTGATGTTGCAACTGCCCGAGGAGGAGGCGCGGCAGGGGGCGATGCGCCGCCTGTTGGCGGCCTTGCCTGCGCTGGCGCGCGGCGGTCCAGCGGCTGTGGCCCGCGACAGCGGGCTTGAGGAAGCGGAGGTGGCGGCGCTGCTGGCGCGGCTACGCGAGCTGAACCCGCGCCCGGCCGCGGGGTTTTCCACCGGGGTCACACGGGTCCGGGTGGCCGATCTGGTGTTTTCCGAGGCCGATGGCGGCTGGAGAGCCGAACTGAACCCGGAAACCACCCCCGGCGCGCGTCTGGCCGATCCCGGCGGGGCCGCCGTTCCGCGCGGTTCAGCCCTGACGCGGGCGCGGGGCGAGGCGCGCAACCTGATCGCCGCGCTGGAACGGCGCAATGCCTCTCTGCTGGCGTTGGGGCAGGTGCTGGCGCGCGAGCAGGCCGGGTTCCTCTGCCGGGGCGAGATCGGCCAGCGGGTGCTGACCATGCGCGCTGTGGCGGCCGAACTGGGCCTGCACGAAAGCACGGTGGGGCGGATGGTCAATTCGGGCGCCGCGGCCACACCGGCGGGCACGCTGCCGCTGCGGCGGTTTTTCTGTCGCGCGGTCCGGCGGGCGGAGGAGGGCAGCCCGCCCGCGGCCAGCGCGCCCGCGCTGATAGCCCGCATCGGCCAGATCATCGCGGAGGAGCCGCCGGAGGCGCCGCTGTCGGATGCGCAGATTTCTGAGCGGCTGACGGCAGAGGGCCGCGCGGTATCCCGCCGGGTGACGGCAAAGCTGCGCGCACGCGCGGGGTTCGGCAACCGGACGGCGCGGCGGCAGCGGCCAGAGGGTTACAGATAGGGCGGCCTGCAGGCCGAGGTAACGACGGCGGGCCGGTCGCCGATGGTGCGGAACCGGTGCGGTTCGCGCGAGGTGAAGAGACGGGCGTCGCCCACGTTGAGGATCGAGGTCGGGTCGCCCGCCGTCACTTCGATCTCACCGGAGATCACCACGCCGCCTTCGTTCGGAGGATGTTCTGGCATGGTCTTCTTGTCGCGATCGCCCGGCGTGTCAGCGTTCAACCGCTCGCCCAGCCGCACGTGGCCCTCGTAGGGGGCGACGTGGTAACAGGTGTGGATACCCGCGCCCACAACCTGCAGATCCTGCACGAACCCTATGAGCCGGGCGCAAACACCGGCGAGACCGTACTGGAGCATCCTGCGATGCAGAGGCGCTGATGCGGGAAAGCCACGCCGGGGGGGCGTCGGGCGATGTGGAAGCGGAACAGTGGTCCAACTTGTCACGTTGTTCACCCAATTAAGGCGCCGAGCGCGGCCAGTGTATGGGCAACCCCGGCCTCGGTCGTGATTGGACCCGGCGACATCCTCAGAATCTGGCCGCGGAAATCCATGTAGATGTCTTGCGCCCGCAGGGCATCGACCACCTCGGAAGCGGGCCGGGTCTCGGGGAGCGCCACCATCAGGCTGCCGCCGCGGCGTTCCGGCTCCCGCGGGCTTGCCAGCGTCAGTCCGATGGCCTCGAGCCCCTCGCAGAGCGTCGTGGCCAGGCATCGGTTGTGCGCGACAAAGGCCGCATCGTCCTGCTGCATCCGCCATTCGAGCGCCGGGAGGCTGGCAATGGCGGGCAGGGTCGAGGGCGTGCCATTGTCGAACCGGCGCGCATCCGGCGCAAATGAAAACGCGTCGAGTTTCCAGGAGAACGGATTGTCCTGAGAGAACCAGCCGCGCAAGTCGGGCTCGCAGCGTGGCATGAGCGCCTCGTCGACATAGAGGATGCCTGCGCCGGGCGTGCCGCACAGCCACTTGAGGCTGGTCGAAATCGCGAAATCCACCTGCGGCACGCTCACGTCGTAGGGCAAGAGCCCGGCGCCCTGGGTGATATCGACGCCGATCAGGCTGCCCATGGCGCGGCCATGGGAGACGAGGCGCGTCAGGTCGCTGCGGTGAGAGCTGGTCGAGCTGATCCAGGTCAGCAGCGCCAGCGCCACGTCTTCCCCCCATTCCGCGATGATATCTTCATCCTCGACCCAATGCGCCCCTTGCCGGAGCGGCACGGTCTGCAGCGTGAAGCCATAGCGCGACGCCAGGCCGGAGAGCAGGAAGTGTATCGAGGGGAATCCGTCCTCGGCGACCAGCACCTTCTTTCCGGTCAGCATCTCTGCCGGCAATGCGCCGATCAGCGACATCATCGCGCCGGTCACGTTTTCGGCGGTGGTCAGCGTGCCTCTCGGCGCGCGGATGAGGTCTGCCCAAAGGTCGATGAACCGCTGGCGCCGGGACAGAACTTCGGTCCATTGCCGGTCGTCGTAGGCCGCCCATGTGCACGAGAACGCGGCAAGCTCGTTCTTCAGGTCGGCCTCTTTGTCCGGGTAGTGGCCGATGGAATGGTAGAGCAGATAGGCGTCGCCGCCGCCGGAAAGTGCGGACATATTTTTCTCCGTTGGGTGTAGGGATGCGAAAGGCGTGTCGGGTTTTCGGCGGACCCGGCTGCGCTCAGCGGTATCCCCGTTTGTAATGTTGTTCGAGCCAGCCCGTGAAACGGACCATGGGCAGCAGAAGTGCGATGTAGATCAGGGCTGCCAGCAGAAGCGGCGTGGGGTTTGCGTAAAGCGCCTGCGCGTCGGTCGCCTGTTTCAGCAGATCGTCCATGGCAACGACCGAGGCGAGCGAGGTGTCCTTCATGATCGATACGCAATAGGACGCCAGCGGCGGGATCATCATCCGGAAGGCCTGTGGCAGGATCACCTTTCGCATCATGGTGAAGAACGACAGGCCGAGCGCTTCTGAGGCCTCGAACTGGCCCGTTGGCACGGCCTCGATGCCGGCCCGCACCACCTCGGCCGTATAGGCGGCAAGGACAAGCGAAAGCGCGATGGTGGCCGCGACGAAAGACGAAAACACGATCCCGGCGAAGGGCAGCGCGTAGTAGGTAAGAATCAGCACCACAAGTACGGGGATCGCGCGCAGCACGTCGATGTAGAGAATGGCCAGCAGACGAAACGGTTTCGGCGCATAGAGGCGCACGAGGCAGACGAACACCCCGAAAATGCCGCCAAAGACAATGGCGGCCGCGCCAAGAAGCATCGTGTTTGTGAGGCCGCGCATCAGGATCGGGAAGGCGCGCCGCATCACGTCGAGATTGAAGAAGATGTCGAAGATTTCCATGTCGTGCCCTGCTGTCTGTCAGGCCATCCGCGCGGGACGCGGGCGAAAACGGCCGGGCAGGGGTGTCGGTGTGCGACGCTCCCGCCCGGTCGGGGTGTCAGTCCGCGGAGGCCGGGATCGGAAGCGGCGTCAGCGTGAGGCTGCCTTCAGCCGGCGCAACTCCGAACCATTTCTCGTAGAGGCGGGCCATCGTTCCGTCGGACTTGATCGCCGAGATCGCGTCGTTGAAGGCTTCGAGTTTGTCGGAGTCCTTCGGCATCATGATTGCGAACTTGTCGCCTGTCGGGATTTCGGCCGAGACGGTGAGCCCGCTCATCTGTGGCTGCGTGAAGGCGTAGCGCAGGCCGACGATATCGTTTACCGCCGCATCGATCCGCCCGCTGCGGAGGTCGGTCAGCATGTTGGCGGTGCTGTCATAGCTCGCGTAGGATGCATAACCCAGTTCGCCTTCGCGTTCCTTGAGCCAGTTCTCGGGGAAAGAGGTTGCGATCGAGCCGACCCGCTTCCCTTTCAGGTCTTCAACGCTGGCAATGCCCGCGCCTTCCTTGGTGCCGATGCCGAGCGCGCCGGAGACGTAGGGCTGAGTGAAAGACTGGGCCTCCAGCCGTTCGTCGGTGATGGTCAGCGAAGAGATCACCGCATCCACGCGGCGTGAGGCGGTGGCGACGAACAGGGCACGAAAATCGAGGCCGCTGATCTCGGTAGTGGCGTCGAGCCGTGATGCGATCTCGTTGACAAGGTCAACCTCGAAGCCCTCGAATTCCCCGGCTTCGTTCTTGAATTCCCAGGGCGGGTTCGCCGGATAGGAGCCGATCTTGAGCGTCTCCGTTGCGAAGGCGGCCGCGCTGGAAAGCGCCGTCACGGCGGCCGTGGCGAGGCCGAAAATCAATCGTGTTCTGGATGTCATGGGGTCGTCTCTCCTTGTTGGATCTGGCCGCGCAGTTTCTTGTTCGGTTCGCGCTCCGAAGATATCGCTGGCACAAAAAGTATACAGATTCAAACATTTTCTTTAAGCTTGAAGTTTGATATTGCGCATATGCTGTGGGTATGGTGATGATCGAGCTCAATAATAGTATACAGTTTGGAGGCCGCATGTCGGGTTCGCAAAGACGCCCCATGAAAGATGTGATCTACGAGGAGTATCTCGGGCGCATCCAGCGCGGCGAGCTCACCCATTCCGATCGTCTGGTCGACACCGCTGTGGCGGAGGCGTTCAGCGTCTCGCGCATGCCGGTGCGCGACGCGCTCATGCGGCTGGTTCACGAGGGGTATCTGGCCAGTTCGACCCGAGGCTTCACCCTCCCCAAGCTCGAACCGCGCCAGATCCTCGAGATCTTCGAGCTGCGGCGCCTGCTTGAACCTCGTGCGGCGGCCCTGGCGACCTATGAGCTGAGCGATGAGGATCTTGCGGAGATGGCGCAGGCCGTTGACCGCTCCGAAAGCACCATCACCTCCGGCGATGTTGAAATGCTCTACCGGGCGTCCGAGGATATTCGCCGCATCTGGGTCATGGCTGTCCCGAACATAGAGCTCCGGGACACGATCCTGCGGTATATCGCGCAGATTCAGGCCGTCCGGATGGCGACGCTTCGCGACGCGGAATCGCATCGTGTCCTCGTCTCGTTCCACCGGCAGATGTTGACCGCGTTCAGCAGCCGCAGAGGCGCGGATGTCGAGCTTCTGATCCTGCGTTTCGTGCTCGCCGGGGAGGAAAGCTTTCACCGGGTCAGCAACACCTCGCTCCTCTCCACCGCGCCCTGATACGACGGCCCCGAACAGGACCCTGACCATGACAGCCTCGGCACAAGAGATCGCTCGAGACGATGCGATCATCCGCATCACCGGCCTGAACAAATGGTAAGGAAATTACCATGCCCTGCGCGACATCGACCTCACTGTGCAGCAGGGGGAACGGATCGTCATCGCCGGCCCGTCGGGGTCGGGGAAATCCACCTTGATCCGCTGCATCAACCGGCTTGAGGCGCATCAGTCCGGTCGGATCGTCGTCGATGGGATCAAGCTGACCTCGGATGTGAAGAACATCGGCAAGATCCGCTCCGAGATCGGCATGTGTTTTCAACACTTCAACCTGTTCCCGCACATGACCATCCTCGAGAATTGCATTCTCGCGCCAATGTCGGTGCGTGGCATCACGCGCGCAGAGGCGGAAGAGACGGCGATGCATTTCCTGACCAAGGCGCGGATCGCCGATCAGGCTGGAAAGTATCCCGGCCAGCTTTCCGGGGGGCAGCAACAGCGGGTGGCAATCGCCCGGTCGCTGTGCATGAAGCCTCGGGTGATGCTGTTTGACGAACCGACCTCTGCGCTGGATCCCGAAATGATCAAGGAGGTTCTGGACACCATGACCGCCCTGGCCCAAGGGGGGATGACCATGCTCTGCGTGACCCACGAAATGGGGTTCGCCCGGCAGGTCGCAGATCGCGTCATCTTCATGGACCAGGGGGAGATTATCGAAGAAAACGCCCCCGAGGCATTCTTCGATGCACCGCAACAGGATCGCACAAAGCTCTTTCTCAGCCAGATCTTCGGCCATTGAAGAGAGGTCGCGAAGCGCGTTCCAACGGGTATCTGGCAACAGTTCCAACAGGCTGGCTGCTGCGGTGCTGGCGTTCCTAACCCGCTTTGGCCTCGGCGTGGCATGCGGCCAGAGACATCCCCATCGGAGTGGTTTGAGTGGTATTCGGAGGGTGTATCGCTGCACGCGGCATTGACTCGATGTTCAAATTGCGCCGTCGCAAGGGACAGGCTAAGGACAGGAGGTCGCCGGCAAAAAGAGACGAGTTTCCTGGTATGTATCCTGCGTCGCATCAGCAAACCGAACTCTGGCCCGAGGTCTTTTCGGCACGCGGAGAGCAAAACGCCTGGAACCTGCTTTGGGCGGTGACGATTGAAGGGCCGGCAGACAGTTCGCGTATCGCGGCCGCGCTGGCAGAGGTCTTGCTCCGTTATCCCTCCCTCCGGAGCCGGTTCGAATACCGGGACGGCCGGCTTTGGGTCGAAGAAGGGCCATTGGAGGGGCCGGAGCTGCCATGCGAGGACATGAGCGCGCTGCCGGAGGCGGTCGTTCAACAACGGTTCGAAGCGTTTGGCGCGCGTCCCTACGATCCATCCACAGGCCGGGTGGCGCGTTTCCTTTTGGTGCGTCTTGCCGGGGGGCGCGCGGTCCTGCTCTGCGGTTTCCATCATCTGGTCATGGACGGTTGGAGTTGGACTGTTTTCCTCGAGGATCTGACAAGTATCCTTAGGGGTGACCCGTTGCCGCCTGTTCGGTTGTCCTACGCCAGCTACTGCGAAGACCAGGCAGCGGCGGTGCAGGCCGGACTGGGTGACGCCGACCTGGCGTATTGGCGTGGGATCGCGTCGGGCATGAGCCCGCGGAGCGCGCTGCCCGGGAATGCGCCGGGGGCGCCGCAGGACGAGGCGCGCGGCGCGACGGTTCGTTCCACGCTGGGTGCGGCTCAGTCCGAGGCGGTGGCGCGATGCGCGCAGCGTCTTGGGACCACCCCGTTTCGGCTGTGTTTCGCGGCTTTCGCGGCCTGGCTCGCGCGCCTGACCGGCGACGACGGACAGCGCATTGCGACCATCCTGACCGGCCGCTCGCAGCCCGCGGAGACGGCGCTTTTCGGGTTCTGCAACACCTATGGAATTGTGGATGCCGAAACCGGCGGTGGAACGCCTTTCCGGCAACTGGTCGCCTCGGTTTCCGATGAGATCTCGAACGCGATCCGGCACCAGCACCTGCCGGCAGGGTACACGCTGAAGGCGGCGGGATTCAGAGAGGTGGCCCATGATGTTGCCCGGTGCCGGCCGTCTTTCGTGAAGATCCCCCGTCAGCGGCGTCTTGCGGCAGGGAATCTGACGCTGTCAGATCGGAGGATCGTCCTGCCGAGCATTGCGCATGAGCTGTCGGTCGACTGGCAGCAGGAGCGCGATGGCATCGCGCTGACCTGGACCTATCCGTCCGGGCGGCTGTTGCGGACCAGCGTCGAAGATTTCGCGCAGCAGTATGGTCATGTGCTGACCCAGTTTGTCGATAATCCTGATCTGACCGTGGAGGAGGTCGTCTTGCTGTCCCCCGCGCAGCAGGCGGCAATCCTGAACCAGGGGTGCGGGCCGGAGCGGTCGTTTCCGGTCGATGTTCCGATCACGGACCAGATCAGGGAACAGGCAAAGCGGACGCCGGACCGCATCGCCGTTGTCGATGGGACCCTGCGGCTCGATTACGCGCACATCGACGCCGTTAGCGACCGCCTCGCGCAGCGCCTCGCGGTGCTCGGGGCGCGGCGCGGTACATTCGTTCCGCTGGTGATGGCGTCTTCCGCGGCCCAACTGATCGCCGAGATCGCGGTGATGAAGACCGGCGCCGCCTTCGTGCCGGTCGATCCGGACTGGCCCGCGGCACGGCGCCAGGCGATCATGGCGCGGCTTGCGCCGCCGGTAGCCATCGTCCATGAGGAACCTTCGCGCGGCGAGCTCGCGCCGGTTTGCCAGGTGATCGCAGTCGACGCCGCCGGCAATCCGGAGGGGCCGGCGGAACCGTCCGGCGACGGTCCCATGGCGCTGACGCCGGTGGGCGGCGAAGATACGATATACTGCATCTTCACCTCCGGCTCGACGGGAGAGCCGAAGGGGGCGCTGAATGCCCACCGCGGGCTGGTTAACCGGATCTGTACGATGACCGAAATGCACGGCGCTTATGGCCCGCCCGTTGTCCTTGCGGGCGCGCCGGCAACGGTCGACACGCATTTCTGGCAATATCACTGGCCGTTGCTTCTGGGCGGGCGCAGCGTGATCCTGCGGCGGGAGCAGGCGCTGTCGGCAAAGGCCATCGCCGAGCTCTGCGCCAGCGAGCAGGCGACCCTGATGGATTTCGTGCCCTGGGTGTTCCGCAACTTCACCGACCGGTTGACGGAGCAGCCCGGGCTCGCGTCGAAACTCCGATCGGTGAAGTGCGTAGTGATCGGCGGCGACAAGATGGACGCGGAGGCCGTGCGGGTCTTCAAATCGCATTTCCCGGACATCATGATCATGAATTCCTACGGGCCGACCGAAGCCTCCATCGCGTCGGTATTTCGGAAGGTGGATGTCCATTCCGCCGATGCGATGACGATTGGCCGTCCGATCGCAAACACGTCGGTGGCGGTTCTTGATGGCCGACTGAGGCTGATGCCCTACGATGCCGTGGGCGAGATATGCCTGGGCGGCATCGCCGTGGGGCAGGGGTATCTCGGCCGACCGGAGGAAACGGCGAAACGCTTCGTGCGCTCTCCCTATCCGACGTTGGGGCCGCGGCTTTACCGCACCGGGGATCGCGGCCGGCTGCGGCGGGACGGATCGCTTGAAATCCTCGGCCGGATCGACGACCAGATCTCGCTTGCGGGCAACCGGATCGAGCCGGGCGAGGTCGAGGTCAGCCTGAACAGCCACCCAGATGTCGCGGAGAGCGCCGTGACCTTGAGCCCTGCCGGTGCGGGACCGCAAGCGCTGGTCGCCTATGTCGTGGCCGAGGCGGGGGCCCAGCTTTCGGCGCGGGACCTGCGCAAGTATCTGCTGTTGCGGCTGCCGCGGCAGATGGTCCCCAGCGAATACCGGCAGATGGAGGCGATACCGCATTCCACCGCAGGCAAGCTTGATCGTGCACTGCTGGGATCGGGGCTGCATGGCCGCCGGCTGGAGGATCACAAGGTGTCAGACGTTCGGGTGGAAGGGGCGACCGGCGCGATCATCGCGGCCTGGCAAGAGGTGCTCGGGCGCAGCGATGTCGGCCCGCACGACGACTTTTTCGGCGATCTCGGCGGCGACTCTCTTCTCGCGCTGGAATGCGAGCTGTTGTGCGAGGAGCGCAGCGGGCGCGCGCCGGACCTGCACCGGTTCTTCACCCATTCAACGCCGTCGGACCTGGCGCGGGCGATCTCGCAGGCCGAGACTGCGCCGCCGGCACAGGGCGCTGCCGGGTTCGAGGCCATTCTTGCTCGCCAAAGGGCCTTCACCTCCACCTGGGACGGTCGCCGGAACAGCCCGGACTCTCTGCTGTTCACCAAGAACCCGGATGCACCCGGCCGCGCGCTGTTCTGGTGCTTTCAGGGCAGCCACGAACTCAACGCCCTGGCTGCGGCCCTCGGTCCGGATCACCCCGTCACAGGGATGCGTTCGGGGCATATGATCATGGACTATACCGCGGCCAACGTCAGCGCGCTTGCCAGGCTCTATGCCGATGAGATCGCATCCCTTTCCCTGTCTGACGGGGTGGTATTGGGCGGCAACTGTCAGGGTGCGGAGATTATCCACGCGGTTGCGATGGCCTTGCGGAGCGTGGGCCAGGAGGTGGATATGATGCTCCATATCGACGACACCTCGTTCAAATCCTACCCCGGGCCAATCACCCTGATTTACGGCAGCGAGAGCCACCTTAACCCGTTCCGGGACGGCGACGGACCGGAGGCGTTTTTCCGTGAGAATTACCCGGGCGGAGCCAGCACGGTGTTCGTGCCTGGGGCCCATGGGACCTATTTTCGCGGACCGGGCTTAGCGGCGCTGGCGAAAATCGTGAAACAGGCGCTTGCCAGACCGCAACCGCTGGCCGCAGGCTGAGCGATAACCGCGATACCCGGCCCCTTGATGCCTATGATGATTTTGCCAGAGCCAAAACGCAAGGCGGGCTGTTCCGGATTTCCCTCTCGTCGCTTGAGAAACTCTGAACCCTCTTGAGGCCGGTCAGCCCGGGCCGTCAAGCGCGAGTGCCTCGCCGCCCGAGCGCCCGGCGATCAGGCCGAGGCCGACTGCCGACAGCAGCCCGTTGCCGGACAGGTAGCCGCTGTCGCCGCTGCCCGAGATGCCGCAGGCGGCGCCGCCCACGGTGAACAGATTTTCGAAGGCGGCGCCGGATGCGTGCAGAACCCGAGCCGTTTCGGGTTCCACCACCAGCCCGCCCTGAGTGTGAAACAACGCCCCGGTGACCTGAACCGCGGCGAACGGCGGCTGCAGCGCGGGGGTCTCCCATCTCCGGCCGAACCTGTCGGTGCCGCCGGCCGGGATCGTTTCGATCGTCTGGCGCAGCGCGGCCTCGGGAAGGCCGGACACCTGCGCGAGGTCGGCAAAGGTATCGGCCCAGCGGATGGCACCCTGCGCCTCGGCATCCTTGAAGTCCGCGAACTGCCGGGCAATGGCCGCGATCCGGGCGTCGAAGATTGTGAAGGCGCGCCCCTCGGGTTGCGCCAGAACCTTGCGGGCGGCCTCGGAATACCCCTGGGATTCGTTCCAGAACCGTTTGCCCTGCAGGTTCACCTGAATCCCGCCTTCCATGATGGTGGCCCAGGTTATCAGGATGCCGTGCGGATGGGCGACATTTCCATGGCCCTGATAGGCCGCCAGATGCCGGGTCTGCGCGCCCAGGGCCTCGCCCCAGAGCACCGCCTCACCGCGGTTGCCGTCATGGCCGAACCAGAGTGCCTGACTGATGTCGGGGATCAGCCGGTTGACCATGGCACGATTGCCGCCGAACCCGTTGCAAGCCAAGATCAACCGGATGCAGCGGACGGTTTCCACGCCGCCGTCCGGACGGGTCAGCCGGGCGCCACGCAGGGCCAACCCCTCGGCAAAGAGCTGATCGGCGCGGCGTTCGCAGATGATATCGACGCCGGTCGCTTCGGCGGCGGCACGCAGTGCATCGACCAACTCGCGCCCGGACCGCCCAGGCAGCCCGTGCATTCGGCGGCGGGAGTGGCCAGGATAATCGAAATCGGTCACCAGCGAGAAGGGCAGGCCATAGGCCCGGGTCAGCCAGTCGATGGCTTCGGCGGAGACGCTGGCCAGCGCCTCGACCAGATGCGGGTTGTTCTCGCCATGGGCCTTGCGCTGGATGTCCGCAGCGAAGAGGTCGGCGCTGTCGTCGATCCCGGCCTCGATCTGGGCACGGGTCCCGGCGGCGGGGATCAGCCCAGCACTGAGCGCGGTGGAGCCGCTGGGCACCGCATCGGCCTCGACCACCAGCACCTCTTCGCCGCGTTCGCGCGCGGCCAGGGCTGCCACCAGCCCGCCGGCTCCGGCACCGATCACCAGTGTCTCGACGAAGAGGTCAACTTCGTCCGGTGGTGCGGCAATCGGGGTCACTTGTCGGTACCGTCCAGTTTCCGCCCGGTGGCCAGCATTTCGGGCGTGCCGATCACCCCGTTCAGCCCGTCGAAATCGAACATCCGGTCCTTGAATGGCGTGTTGGACCCGTTCGCGCGCAGCGAGGCGTAGTAATCAGTGGCGCACCGGGCCAGCGCCCGCACGATACCGCCGGGAAAGATCACGATGTCGAAGCCCAGGTTTTCCAGATCCGTGGCCGAGGTGATCGGCGTGGTGCCGCCCTCCACCATATTGGCCAGCAGTGGGATGCGGCCGCGGAAATGCTCCGCCACGCGGGCCAGCTCGTCGCCCGAACGCGGCGCCTCGATGAACAGGACATCGGCGCCGGCCTCCACATAGGCCTCTGCACGGTCGACAGCGGCGCTGAAGCCCTCGACGGCGATCGCATCGGTGCGGGCGATGATGAGGGTTTCGTCGCTGGCGCGGGCGTCGGCCATGCCTTTGAGCTTGCCGGTCATTTCCGATTTGGAGATCAGCGTCTTGTCCGACAGGTGGCCGCAACGCTTGGGATAGGTCTGATCCTCGACCTGCAGCGCGTTGGCCCCGGCGCGTTCGTATAGCCGCATGGTGCGTTGGGCGTTGAGCGCGTTGCCGAAGCCGGTGTCGGCGTCGATGATCACCGGCAGGTCGATCCGGTCGCGGATCAGTGCCATGGTATCGGCCATTTCGGTCACCGAGGTGAGGCCGATGTCGGGCCGCCCCAGCCGGGTGTAGGCGACGCCGGCGCCGGAGAGATAGAGCGCCTCGAACCCGGCCTGTTCGGCCAGCGCGGCAGTCAGCCCGTCGTAAACGCCGGGGGCGACGAGGATCTCGGATTGCTGCAGGCGGGTCTTGAGGCTCATGCCGCGCCCTCCAGCATGTCGATGGTCTGCTGGCAGGTCATCTGCGCCCCCAGCGAGCCGAGCGAGATCAGTGTGGCATCGTGCACCTCCGGCCGGAAAGCGGCGCAGCCGTCGGTCAGCAGCACGGTGTCGATGTTGCGCAGATGCGCGTCCCGCAGGGTGCTGGCCACCCCGCCGTTGGTGACGATGCCGCCGATCAGCAGCGTGTCGATCCCCAGCGCGCGCAGGATGTATTCCAGACGGCTTTGGTAGAAGGCGGAGTAGGCGACCTTTTCCACCGTGTAGTCGGCCGGTTGCAGCGTATCGACCAGTTGGTGGCCGAATTTGCCGGGGGCGAAATCGCCCTTGGTGAGGAAGGGGCGCAGCTCCTTCAGGTGCGGCGCGATCAGCGGTTCGCCCTCGGGGCCGGGCACCAGGGTGAACTGGGCGCTGATATAGGTGCCGCCGCGGGCCTTGAGCGCGTCGCGGACCGGCGCGATCCGGTCGGGCAGGGCGGCGATGGCCTCCGACCCCTGGCCGGCACGGCCGTAGGCGCCCTCGGGGTGCAGGAAGTCGTTCTGCAGGTCGATGGTCAGAAGCGCCGTTCTGGCCGGTTCCAGTTTGGTGAGTTTGCCCATGTCAGCCTGCCTCTGCCCGTTCGATGATGGTGTTGCCGTAGCGGTCGACCGTGGCGCGCAGCCCGGGGTCGACCAGAACGGTGGTGTCCGGTTGCTCCAGAATTGCCGGCCCGTCGATGACGGCCTCCACCGGCAATGCCAGCCGGTCGTAAATCGCGGTTTCGTGCCATTGGCTGCCGAAATGCACCTGCCGGGTGCCTTTCAGGGCCGCCTCGACGGTGCCGGCTTCGGGCGCCAGCGTGGCGAGGTCGAATTTGGGACGACGGCCGACGACGGCGGTGCGCAGGTTCATGATCCGGCGCACGCCCTTGTCCAGCAGTCGGCCATAGGTGGCGCGATAGGCGGTGTCAAAGGCCTCTGCAATCTGCGCGCGGGTGGGCGCGGTAACTTTGCCGCCGGCTATCGTGACCTCGATGGGCACGGCGACGGTGTGGGTCTGGCCGAGATAGGCCATGTCGAGCTCCACCAGAACATCGCGCGCCTCGAAGCTGCTGCGCGCGGCGTCCAGCAGGGCATGGCCCCGATCCACATGATCCTGCAGGAAGCCCGCAAGTGCATCCTCGTCGATCTGGTCGACAAAGGCGTTGATCGTCTGCACGAAATCCTGTCGCATGTCGGCGATGACGCAGCCCATGGCGCTGGTCACGCCCGGATAACGCGGCACGATGGCCCGGCCCAGACCCACGTCGTCCAGCATCGCGCCGGTGTGCAGCGCGCCACCGCCGCCGAACGGCATGAAGGCGAATTTCTTGGGGTCGAAGCCGCGCTCGATGGAGACCAGCCGGATCGCGCCGGCCATGCGGGAGTTGGCCACGGTCAGGATCGCCTCTGCTGCTTCTAGTGTGGTCAGGCCCAGCGGTTGGCCCACATGTTCGTCGATGGCGGCCGCGGCGGCCTCCACGTCCAGCCGGTCGAGCTTGCCGCCGATGGGGTTGTCCGGGTCAATGCGGCCCAGCACCACGTTGGCGTCTGTGACGGTGGGGCGGGTGTTGCCCAGACCGTAGGCGACCGGCCCGGGGGTGGAGCCCGCGCTTTCCGGCCCGATGTTCAGCAGACCGCCCTTGTCGACCCAGGCGATGGAGCCGCCGCCGGCGCCGATGGTGGTGATCTCGATCATCGGGGTGCGGACCACCATGCCGAAGTCGATGGAGGTCTGCGGCGACAGGATCGACTGGCCACCGGCGATCAGCGAGACGTCGAAGCTGGTGCCGCCCATGTCGCCGGTGATGATGTTGGGGAAGCCTGCTGTTTCCGCGATGTAGCCCGCCGCGATCACCCCTGCGGCGGGGCCGGAGAGCGCTGTGCGCACCGGTAGCCGGCAGGCGGTATCCACCGCCATCACGCCGCCGTTCGACTGCACGATCATAAACTCGCCGTCGAACCCGCCGTCACTCAGCGCGTTTTCCAGCCGGTTGAGATAGCCGGAGACCTCCGGCTGCAGATAGGCGTTGAGCGCGGTGGTGGAGAAGCGTTCGTATTCGCGGATCTCCGGCAGGATCTCATGCGAGGCCGAGACATGCGGGCTGGGCCATATCTCGCGCACGGCCGCGACCGCGCGGGCCTCGTTCTCCGGGTTGGCGTAGGCGTTGGCGAAGAGGATCGCAACCGCGAGGCAGTCCTGATCCAGCAGCTGTTGCGCGGCGGCGCGGACCGCGTCGAGGTCGACCGGCGTACGTACCGTGCCGTCCGCCAGGGTGCGCTCGGGCACCTCAAGGCGACGGTCGCGCGGCACCACCGGGATGAAATCGCCGCGCAGGCCCCAGGTGTGCGGCCGGTCGCGGCGGCGCATCTCCAGCACGTCGCGCAGCCCCTGGGTGGTGATGACACCGATGCGGGCGCCCTTGCGCTCCAGCAGGGCGTTGGTGCCGGCGGTGGTGCCATGCACCACAACCGCGACCTGCGACAGATCGCTGACCCGGCTGCCGATCCCGTCGAGGAAACCGCCGGACTGGTCGGGGCGCGTGGTCGGAACCTTGGCGACCCGGGCCGCGCCGGTGGCCTCGTCCATCACGAAAACATCGGTGAAAGTGCCGCCCACATCCACGCCGATCATGATATTGCTCATGCCTTCACCTCTTTCCAGTCGGCGCCGTAAAGCTCGGTTGCGGTTTCGGGGCTGAGGAAGCCCTGGGCCACGTCGCGCGCGACCCTGGCCGGATCGCGTTCAGCCGCGGGGCCGTAGCCGCCACCGCCCGGGGTCTCCAGCCGCACCGCCTGGCCCTGTTTCAGGCTGATGCCGCGCATTTTCGAGGCCATCGGCGGCTCGTGCCAGCCGTCGTCCTGCTGATAGGTGAAATGGTTGGTGACCGAGGCGCTGCCGCCGGCCACCCCCTGCGGCGCGAAGCGGCCGCGCTCGCCGAAGAGGAACGCCTCGGCGCCGTTTTCCTCAAGCACCTCGATCTCATAGACCGCGCCCAGACCGCCGCGCTGTGCGCCCGCACCGGCGCTGTCGGGGCGGAGGGCCCATTGCCGGAACATCACGGGATAGGCGGCCTCCAGGATCTCCATCGGCGGGATGGTGGCGGTGGAGATCGGCGCGTTGCCATGGTTCAGGCCGTCGCCCTCCGGCGTGCCGCCGTGGCCGCCGCCGTAGAAGGAGAACATCACCCAGGGCTGGCCGTTCTTGCGCCGTCCGGCGATGGAGAGCGCGTTGATGGTGCCATAGGCGTTGGCCACCACCCGATCCGGCGCGGCCTGGCTCATGGCGGAGAAGATCACGTCGATCATCCGCAGGATGGTCTCGGTATAGCCGCCCACCGGCGCGGGGAATTCGGCTGAGAGCAGCGATCCTTCGGGGATCTTCACTGCGATGGGCTTCATCACGCCCGCATTGGCAGGCAGCGCCGGGAAGATATGTTTGATCGCAACATAGGCGGTGGCGACGGCGGTGGGATAGGCGATGTTCACCGGCCCGGCGCAGCGCGGCGCGGTGCCTTCGAAATCCATCACCATGTGGTCGCCCTTGATCTCCAGCGAGACCTTGATCGGCAGCGGTTCATCGGTGATGCCGTCGTTGTCGAGATAATCTACCGCCTCCCAGCGGCCATCGGGCAGATCGCTGAGTTCGGACCGCATTAGCGCCTCAGCCCTTGTGCCGAGGGCGTCGAGCCCGGCGCGCACGGTGTCGGCACCGTATTCGTCGAGCAGCTCGTCCATCCGCTTCACGCCCAGATCCAGCGCGCCGAGCTGGCCGTTCAGGTCGCCCTGCGCCGATTGTGGCAGCCGGGTGTTGCGCATCAGGATGTCGATGATGTCCTGGTTGACCACGCCTGCGCGCGCCAGCCGGACCGGCGGCAGAACGAAGGCCTCGGCAAAGGCATCCGTGGCCGCCGGGTTGTAGTTGCCCGGCACCGCGCCGCCCAGATCGTGCCAGTGGCCGACCGAGGCGAGATAGCAGAACAGCTCGCCATCGCGGAAATAAGGCCGCACCAGCCGCATGTCCGACAGGTGCGTGCCACCGATATGGGCATCGTTGAAGATGAAGATATCGCCGTCGGCCAGATCGCCGTCGGCCGCCGCCTTGTCGATTACGGCCTTGACGGCAAAAGACATCACGCCGACGAAGATCGGCAGGCCGGATTTGCCCTGAACCAGCGTATCGCCGCTGGCGGCGTGATAGAGGCCGTGGCTGGCGTCATGCGCCTCGGCGATGATCGGGTTGAAGGCGGCGCGGAATAGCGTCGCGTCCATCTCGTCGGCGATCTGTTCCATCCGACCGGCGAGAACGGCCAGTGTGATCGGGTCGATCTTGCTCATTCCGCGGCCCTCACCTCGGCGATGTCGTTCCAGACATCCTGACGCAGGATCTTGCCGCCGGACAACTCGAAACGGTCGATGAAGCGGATGCCCTCGAAGGCGGTGCCGTCGGGCCATTCGCCGTAAAGCGTTCCGATGGAATAAACCACGGCCACATCGCCGGACTGGAACGCCTCGAACCGGTCATAGGTCTTCTTGACGAACCGATAGCGCGGCTTCGACCACGCGATCAGCTCCTGCAGCGTGGTCATGCCCTGCGCGCCGGGAAAGTTCATGACGAAACCCTCGCCCAGCATCGCCTGCGCCGTGTCCAACTCGCGCGCTTCCATCGCGGCGAGATACGCGCGCACGATTTCCCTGGGGTCGGGCAGGGCGGCGGCGGGGGCGCGATGCTCGCCACCGCGCATGTATTCGGCCGGCTCCATCTCGTGCAGCATCACCGTGATCGCATCGGGCGCGGCGGGCAGAACCAGCCGCACCGCGTCAGTCAGGGCCCGGCCCAACCGCGTTTTGACCTCGTCGGAATATCCCTTCAGGACATGCGTCTCGATAATGGGCATGAGGCTCCCTTTCCTGGTAATCGGTATTTTTTGTAATACAGGTCGGCGCGTTTAGATAGTACAAAAAATCGGATGAAATGCGATTGATTTGTTGCTTTTGCAAAATCTGCTGCTACCGTTTTCATCGAATCTAGAGGTTAAATGAAGGGTCTGGAGCTTGTTCAATGGTCAGACAGGTTTGCCCGAAGGGGGTAAGGCGCGCAGAGTCTATCTGCTGTTGAAGGACGAGATGTCCTCCGGCGTGCATCGTCCCGGCGCCAGCCTGCCCGGCGAGCAGCGGCTGGCCGAACAGTTCGGGGTCAGCCGGGTCACGATCCGGCGTGCGCTCGACGCGTTGAGCGCCGACGGACTCATCGAACGGCGGGCCGGGTCCGGGACCATTGTGCGGGACGGCGGAACTCAGGTCGGCGGGTTGTCGGTGGACTTCACGACGTTGCTGCCGCAGCTGGTGGACATGGGCCAGCAAACCACCGCCCGTCTGCTGTCCTTCTCCTATGGTGAGGCGCCGCAGCGGGTGATCGACGCGATGAAGCTGCCGGCCGGCATGCGCGTTCAGACTGCGGTGCGAATCCGGCTGATCGACGAACAGCCGTTCTCGCATCTGACCACCTACGTGCCGGAAGAGATTGCCGCCAACTACACCGAGGCGGATCTGGCGACGACGCCGCTGTTCCGGCTGCTGGAGCGCTCCGGCGTGCAGGTGACGGATGCGGAGCAATCGGTCTCCGCGACCCTGGCCTCGCCCGATGTGGCGGAGGCGCTGGGGGTCTCGGTCGGGTCCGCTCTGCTGTCGCTGCGCCGGGTGGTGCGCGATGCGGAGGGGCGCGGCGTCGAATACCTCTCGGCCCTCTATCGCTCTGACCTGTTCCGGCTTGAGATGTCGATGGCTCGGGTCGGCGACAAGGACAGTCGCCATTGGGAGCCGGTGATCGCCGATCAGGCAAAAGAAGGGGGTGGGCTGTGACGGCCCAGACCCTCTTTGAGAAGCTGTGGGCGCAGCATGTGGTCCTTGAGGACGCCGATGGCGCGTCCCTGCTTTGGGTGGACCGTCATCTGGTGCACGAGGGTTCGCATCACGCCTTTGCCAAGCTGGCGGCGCGGGGCCTGGCGGTGGCCGCGCCGGAGCTGACCTTTGCCGTGGTCGATCACTATGCCCCGACCAGACACCGCGATCGCGTAAGCGGAGGGCATGGGGATGCCGCCCGCATGATCGCAACGCTCGAACAGAATGCCGCCACTCACGGTCTTCGTCTGTTCGGGCTGAACGACCCGCGGCAGGGGATCGTTCACGTGATCGGGCCGGAGCAGGGGATCACCCTGCCGGGCCTGACCATCAATTGCGGCGACAGCCATACCTCGACCCACGGGGCCTTCGGCGCGTTGGCCTTCGGTATTGGCGCGACCGAGGTTGCGCATGTGCTGGCGACCCAGACGATCTGGCAGATGCGCCCGAAAACCATGCGCATCACCGTCACCGGGGCGTTGGGACCCGGGGTCACGGCCAAGGATCTGGCGCTGAACTGGATTGCCAAGCTCGGCGCTGATGGGGCCAGCGGCTATGCCATCGAATACGCCGGGCCGGTCGTGCGGGCCCTGTCGATGGAGGGGCGGATGACGCTCTGCAACCTGTCGATAGAGGGCGGCGGGAGGCTTGGCATGGTGGCGCCGGACGAGACTACTTTTGCCTATGTCAAAGGACGCCCTTTCGCACCGGAAGGGGCCGAGTGGGAGCGTGCGGTGGACTGTTGGTCGGCGCTGCCCAGCGACGATGATGCCGTTTTCGACCGCGAAGAGGTCATCGACGGCTCCGAGATCGCGCCGACGGTCACCTGGGGGACCAGCCCCGAAGATGCGCTGCCAATCACCGCGACCATTCCCGTGCCCGACAGTCTGCCTGCGGACAAGGCGACCCATGCGTGCGAGGCGTTGGACTACATGGGGCTGACCCCGGGCAAGCCGCTGCAGGGGACGCCGGTCGATCAGGTCTTTATCGGCTCCTGCACCAACGGCCGGATCGAGGATCTGCGTATGGCCGCCGCCGTGCTGAAGGGGCGGCAGGCGAAGGTGCCGGGGATGGTCTCGCCGGGCTCGACGCTGGTCAAGAAGCAGGCCGAGGAAGAGGGGCTCGACCGCATCTTTACCGAGGCAGGGCTGGAGTGGGTCGATTCCGGCTGCTCCATGTGTGTCGGCATGAACATGGATCTGGTCGAGGCCGGAAAACGATGCGCCTCCTCCACCAACCGCAATTTCCGTGGCCGTCAGGGGCGCGGTGCCCGGACCCATCTGATGAGCCCCGCCATGGTCGCCGCCGCCGCTGTCACCGGCACGCTCAGCGATGTGCGGCCCTTGCTGGAGGGGCGGATCTGATGGCGGGCTGGAGCGTTCACAAAGGGCAGGCCGTTGCGCTGCCGCTGGAAAGCATCGACACTGATCAGCTGATCCCGGCGCGCTTCATGTCCACGCCACGCGCCGAAGGCTACGGCCAGTTCCTGCTGCACGACATGCGCAAGGGTTCCGATGGCGCGCCGGTGGCCGAGATGCCGCTCAACCGCCATCCGGAGGCCAGCGTGCTGGTCGCGCGACGTAATTTCGGCAGCGGATCGAGCCGCGAGGCGGCGGTCTATGCGCTGGTCGATTTCGGCATTCGCGTGGTGATCGCCCCCAGCTTCGGCGACATTTTTGCGGGCAACGCCGTGAACAACGGCCTGTTGCCGTTGAAGCTGCCTGCCGGGACGGTCGAGGAGATCCTGGGCGCGCTCGGCACCGGGACGGCCGAAGCGACGGTCGATCTGAACAGCGGGCAGCTCCGCCTCTGCGGGCAGGAATACCGCTTCGAGCTGCCCGAGAAATGGCAACAGAAACTGCTGAACGGCTGGGACGATATCGACCTGACCCTGAACCGGCAGAACGAGATTTCGGCATTCCGCGACAAGCGGCGCGCCGAATACGGCTGGGCGTGGCCCAAATAACAGCCTTAGCGCAGGGGCCTGTGCAAAGGGCCATCCATGTGCGGGGATAAACCGGGGGTGCGGCCCCCATCAACAGGGCGGGGCTCGCGCCCCGACAAGGAGAGCTAAGATGAAACATACCTTTCTTGCCGGGCTGATCGCGTCCGGCTCCCTCATCGCCGGCGTGGCGCAGGCCGAGGAAACCCTCACCGCGGTTCACGCGTTTCCAGAAACGCTGATCTACACCAAGTCCTTCCTGGAGTTCGTCGACAAGGTGAACGAGGCCGGCGAAGGCGTGGTTCAGATCGAAGTGCGCGGCGGCCCCGAGGCGATCGGCATGTTCCAGCAGCCCGACGCGGTGCGCGACGGTATCGTCGACATGGTCTATACGCCCGGGTCCTTCTACGGCGGCGCGCTGCCGGAAAAGGATGCGCTGGTGGCCTCGAACCTGACCGCGGTTGAAACCCGCGCCAATGGCGGGATCGAGCTGATCGACCAGATCCACCAGCAAAAGATGGGTGTGAAATACCTCGGATGGTTCGACAGCGGCGTCTGCTACAACCTCTGGACCCGCAACGAGCCGGAATTCGACGACGCCGGCAACCTCAAGGTCGAGGGGCTGAAACTGCGCGGCAACGCCGTCTACAACGCCTTCTTCACCGACTATCTCGGCGCGCAGGTGATCGACCTGCCCACCACCGAGGTCTACTCGGCGCTGGAACGCGGCGTGGTGGATGCCACCGGCTGGACCCAGATCGGCCTGATCGACCTGAAGTGGAACGAGTTCCTGAACTACCGGATCGAGCCCTGCTTCTTCTCGACCGACCTGGGCGTGATCGTGAACCTGGACAAATGGAACAGCCTGAGCCCGGAGGCGCAGAAGATCCTGCAGAACGTGGCCATCGCGCATGAAAAAGAAAGCGCCGCGGCCCTTGGCGCCAAGCGCGACGAGGATTTTGCCAAGCTCGAAGAAGCCGGCATGAAGGTCGTTTCCCTCGAAGGCGAGGCCAAGGCGAACTACCTCGCCGCCGCCCGCGACAAGACCTGGGCGCGGATGAAAGGCCTGATGGCCGAGCATCCGATGGGCGACGGCAACTACGACACCCTGATCGAGAAATTCTACGATCCGGCGAAAGACAAGTAACTGAAAACGGGCCTCTTCCCGCCGGGAAGGGGCCCCGATATCGGATCGGGACCTCATGAAAAACCTATCCCGCCTCTACACGGCCGTCCTGTACGCCATGGCCTTCATCGCGGGCGCGATGTTGCTGTGGCTGATGGTGTCGGTGGTGGTGTCGGTGCTGATGCGCAACCTTGGGCTTCAACCCTTTGCCTGGCTGTTCACATCGTCTGAATATGCGCTGCTTTACATGACGATGCTGGGCGCGCCCTGGCTGGTGCGTGAAAAGGGCCATGTGCATATCGAGCTGGTGACATCGGCGCTGCCGCCGGGGCTGCAGAATATCGTCAGCCGGCTGGTGGCCGCCCTTTGCGTGGTGGTCAGCCTGATCCTGGCCTGGAAGGGCGTGGAACTGGTGATCACCAATATCGAGCGGCACGATTACGACGTGCGGGCCTACTATTTCCCGCGCTGGATACTCAGCATCAGCTTCCCCGTCAGCTTCGGCCTGATGGCGGTGGAATTTTCGCGTTTCGTCTTCGGAGAAGAGACGATGCACTCGGGCGAGGCGGGGATACACGAATAATGGAATGGTACGAAGCACTGGTCCTCTTGTTGGGCTCGATCCTGTTTCTGATGGCGATCGGCATGCCGGTGGCGCTGGCGTTCCTGGCGGCCAATATCATCGGCGCCTGGGTGTTCATGGGCGGCGAGCGCGGGGTTTCGGCGCTCCTCAACAACGGGTTCGGGTCACTGACCAAGTTCGCGCTGGTGCCGATCCCGCTGTTTCTGCTGATGGGCGAGGTGTTCTTTTACACCGGCCTCGGCGCGCGGATGTTCAACGCCATCGACCGGTTGCTGGGCAAACTGCCCGGCCGGCTGAGCTATGTCACCGTGCTGGGCGGCACGGCCTTCTCGACACTGTCGGGCAGTTCCATGGGGTCCACCGCACTGCTGGGCAGCCTGATGGTGCCGGAGATGAACGCTCGCGGATACAAGAAACACATGTCCATCGGCCCGATCTTGGGCACCGGCGGGCTGGCGATCATCATTCCGCCCTCGGCGCTGGCGGTGCTGCTGGCCACCTTGGCACAGATCGACGTGGGCGCGCTGCTGATCGCGGGCATCGTGCCGGGGCTGATCCTGGCGGGCTTCTACATCGGGCTGATCTGGCTACAGACCCGGATCGACCCCAAGGCCGCACCGGCCTATGAGGTCGAGGAGATGCCTTTTGCGGCCAAGCTGCGGTTGTTCCTGCGCGACGTCATCCCGATGCTCTCGGTGATGATCATCATCGTGGCGATGATGGTCGGCGGCATCGTCACCCCTTCCGAGGCCGCGGCGTTCGGCGCGTTGGGGGTTATCCTCCTGGCGATCATCTTCCGCTGCCTGACATGGGAGGCGATGAAGAAATCCATCGTCGGCGCCCTGCGGGTGACGCTGATGGCCTATCTGATCGTCTTCGGCTCGGCCACCTTCAGCCAGCTTCTGGCCTTTTCCGGCGCCTCGCGCGGGCTGATCCGCTGGGCCACCGGGTTCGAACTGGACCCTCTGCTGATGCTGCTGGTGATGTTTGCGGTTCTGTTGCTGCTGGGGATGTTCATGGAACAGATCAGCATGATGCTTCTGACGGTGCCGATCTTTTTCCCGCTGGCCATCAACCTCGGGTTCGACCCGATCTGGTTCGGGCTGATCATGCTGCTGGCGCTGGAGATCAGCTTCACCACGCCGCCCTTCGGGCTGCTGCTCTTTGTGATGAAGGGGGTGGCGCCGCCGGGCACCACGATGCGCGACATCTATGTCTCGGCCTTCCCGTTCATGGGCTGCGCGCTGTTGCTGGTGATCCTGCTGGTGATCTTCCCCGATCTGGCCCTGTGGCTCCCCGGTCTTTGACCGGGGGCCGGACCTGAACGCTTGAGATTGGCGCGAAACGGGATTTGCCCCCTCGCGCGTTACAGCCCGGGTGGCAGTTTGGAGCGCATCATCTCCGTCCGGTCGATCCGCTCCCCATCCACGATGAAGGTGCCGTCGCCGACAGCGTGCAGGGTTCGCCGTTCGGCCCGGTCTTTGTCGACATAGGCGGCGAGCCCCTCCAGCACGAAGATGTCGTGGCGCACGATGTGGTCGGTGACGCGGCATTCGATATTGCCCAGGCATTCCCTGATCAGTGGCGCGCGCACGTGTCTTGCTCTGACCGGGGTCAAGCCAAATGCCGCGAACTTGTCGGTGTCCGCGCCGGAGCTGGTGCCGACGCCGATTACCGTGTCGATCATGTCGACTGTCGGGATCGACAGCACGCATTCCCCGGTCTCGACCAGCGCGGCGCAGGAATGATTCCACGGCCCTGTGGTGATCGCGAAGACCGGAGAAAACCCCATGACCATGGTCCAGGTGATGGTCATCACGTTGTCGGTGCGCCCGTCATGCGTTGTCACCAGAACGACGGGGCCCGGTTCGATAAGCGTGAAGGCGCGGCTAAGGGGCAGGGGGTGCATATCGGTCGCTCCTGATGGGTCGTACGGCATCATTCTTACACGGATAATCCCTGCGCGCAGGGAAACTCGACCTGTCTGTCGGGACAGCCCCCTATTTACCCCGGCGCTGGCTTGGGTTTGGATGCGCCGGAGAATCCGCGCGCGATAAAGGAGACCCCAGATGGCTGACGGAGCCGGAGTTCAGACCAAGGTGACATCGAGCCATTGGGGCGCATTCGAGGTGGATGTGGAAGGCGACCGCATCGTCGCCACCCGACCATTCGCCGGCGATCCGCACCCCACTTCGATCCCCGATATCCTGCCGGCGGCGGTCCATCACAGCAGCCGGGTGCAACGCCCGGCGATCCGCAAAGGCTGGCTGGAGGGCCGCAGGCGCGACGGGCGCGGCACGGATGAGTTCGTCGACCTGCCCTGGGACGAGGCGCTGGATATCGCCGCGGCAGAGATCGACCGGGTGCGCAAGACCCACGGCAACGAGGCGATCTTCGGCGGCTCCTACGGCTGGGGCTCGGCCGGGCGGTTTCACCATGCGCAAAGCCAGGTGCACCGGTTCCTGAACAGTGTCGGCGGCTATGTCGCCTCCTTCGGCAGTTATTCCACCGGCTGTGCCCAGGCGATCATGCCGCATGTGTTCGGCGGCGATTTCCTTAAGCTGCTTTACGAGGCGCAGGACGGCTGGCCGGTGATCTGCGCGCAGACCGAGACGCTGGTCATGTTCGGTGGGATCAATGCCAAGAATGCCCAGGTCAGCATGGGCGGCATCACCGAGCACGAGACGCTGGACTGGTTCGCGCGGCTGGCCGAAAAGGGTGCCCGCTGCATCAATGTCGGACCGCAACGCTCGGACGCGCCGGACTGTTGCGAGTGGCTGCCGGTACGCCCGGCCTCCGACACCGCGCTGATGCTCGCATTGGCCTATGTGCTGGAAGAGGAGGGGCTGACCGACAGCGATTTCCTCGCCCGCTGCACCGTGGGGTTCGAACGGTTTCGCCCCTACCTGATGGGGGAGAGCGACGGTCAGCCGAAATCGCCCGGCTGGGCGGCTGCGCTCTGCGGGGTCGAGCCGGAGGCGATCCGCGCGCTGGCGCGGCGGATGGCCTCGACCCGCACGCTGATCACCGTGGCCTGGTCGCTGCAACGGGGCGAGCATGGCGAGCAGCCTTATTGGATGTCCGCCGTTCTGGCGGCGATGCTGGGGCAGATCGGGTTGCCCGGTGGCGGGGTCGGCTATGGCTATGGCGCCATCGGCGGCGTTGGCAAATCGCTCACGGGCCTGCGCGGCATGACGTTTTCGCAGGGGCAGAACCCGGTGAAGACGGTGATCCCGGTGGCGCGGATCGGGGACATGCTGCGTAAGCCCGGCCAGCTTTATGATTTCAATGGACGGCGGGAGCCTTACCCGGATATCCGGCTGATCTACTGGGCCGGCGGCAACCCGTTTCATCACCACCAGGACCTCAATGCGCTGCACGAGGCCTGGCAGAAGCCCGAAACGATCATCGTAAACGAACCCTGGTGGACGGCGACGGCCAAACGGGCCGATATCGTGTTCCCGGCGACGACGCCCTACGAGCGCGAGGATATCGGGCGTTCGAACCTCGACGATTATCTCTTTCACATGCCGCAGCTGATCCCGCCGGTGGGCGAGGCGCGCGACGATTACACCATCTTCGCCGGGTTGGCGGAGCGGATGGGCGAGGGCGCGACCTTCACCGAAGGGCGCAGCGCCGGAGAGTGGATCCCGATGCTTTACGAGGAATACCGCGTCCTGGCGGCGGAGCAGGGAATCGAGGTGCCCGATTTCGAGGCGCTCAAGGCGCGGAACTGGGTCAAGCTGCCGATCCGGGAGGAGGGGCCGAACCGCAGGCTGCTCGCCCCGTTCCGTGACGATCCGCAGGCGCATCCGCTGCAGACCCCGTCGGGCAGGATCGAGATCTTTTCCGAGGTGATCGCGGGCTTTGGCTATGACGACTGCCCGGGGCACCCGGTGTGGCTGCCGCCCGGCGAATGGCTGGGGGTTGCGAGTGCCGCCGCGCCGCTGCATCTGGTCTCGCCGCAGCCGGGCGACAAGCTGCACAGCCAGTTGGAAAGCGCGCTGGCCGATGTGCCCGGTGCGCGGCCGGAAACCTTGGTTATTCATCCCGAGGATGCGGCGTCGCGTGGAGTTGAGACCGGGGATCTGCTGCGGGTGTTCAACGCGCGCGGGGCCTGCCGGGCGCGGGCGCGGGTCTCCGACGCGATCCGGCCGGGAGTGGTGGCGCTGCCGACCGGGGCCTGGTTCGGCGATCCCGGCGGCAATCTGGATCCGCACGGCAACCCGAACGTGCTGACCCGGGACGTAGGAACGTCAAAGCTGGGGCAGGGGTGCAGCGCCCATACGGCGCTGGTCGATGTGGCACGGTTGGAGGAGTGAGGCGCGTGTAAGACGACCCCACCGGAATCCATTGAGGTCAGGCCATCATTCCCCGCCGGTCTTCAGCTCACCAACCGCACGCCCGGGCGCAGCCGGGTAAAGGGCAGGCTGCTCAGGTCGCAGGGATTGGCGCCGGGGGCGACGGCGAACAGGATATTCGGAGTCACCCGCTTGTAATCGGCCATGAAATGCACCGCGCTTTTGACACAGATGATGCTGTGCTCTGCGGGCTCGATACCGCCGACGCGGAAAAACTCCTGATCGAGGTTCTGCGCGCGGATGGTGCCAACCACAACTCGGATGCCGGTGCCCGCGATGCGCAGCCCGGCGATCAGGCCCAGATCGGCCTTCGCGCCACCGAAGCTGGGGCCGGAACAGGTGAATTTTCCGTCCGACAGCGCCTCGACGATGACATCGACGTCCAGCGGTTCGGAATACTGCCGGTGACCGCCGCCGAGTTTCACCGGGATGGTCGCACCCAACCCGGCCCTATGCGCCGCGGCCGCGGTTTCAGGGTCCTGTAGCATCGACAGCACCGCATCGGGCGCCTTCGCCTCCAGCAGCGCGCGCAGGATGCCGGTGGTATCGCCGGTGCCACCGGCGCCGGGATTGTCCTGCGGATCGGCAAGGATGACAGGACCGGGCGTCGCCATCGCCTGCGCTACCGCCTCTGCCGCCGGCAACAGGCGCGCGTCGAATTGCGCCTCCACCTCGGCCAGATGCGCAGCTGTGGCATCGGCCGCGGCATCGGCGGCCGCCTGCGTCTCCGCATAGGCAAAGATCGACGGGCCGCAATCGGGAATATCGGCGGGTGGAAACCCGAGCGCCAGGTCGAGCGAGACCGCGCCGCGTGTCTCCAGCGCCGCGTAGAGGTCTTTCGCCGGGCTGAACTCGGTCGTCTGTGCGGTGATCGGCGTCAGGTATTCGCCCTGGCGATAGGCGCCGTAGAGCGGCCCGGCCATGGCGCGGTCGAGCAGGGCGGCGGCGCGGGCGCCGGTTTCGGCGAAATCGGTATGCGGATAGGTGCGGTAGACGGTCACCACGGTCGCAGCCTCGAAAAATGCCGGGCTCAGGTTGCCATGCAGGTCGAGGCTCACGGCGATCGGGAAATCGGGCCCCATCGCCTTGCGGATCCGGCCGACGATCTCGGCCTCCGCATCGGGATAGGCCCGCGTCACCATCGCCCCGTGCAGGTCGAGATAGGCTGCATCCGGCTTGGCCGCGACGATGCCGTCGACGATCTCTCCGGTGATGGTCTCAAACGCCTCGTCGGTGACATAACCGCCCGGCTCGGCCATCGCCCAGAGAATCGGAATCATGTCATGCGAGCAGCCGCCGATAAAACCCGAGATCGGGATATTGAGCCCGTCGAAAACGGAAAAAATATCGGCACCCCGGGTCAGCGCCGGCCAGGCGGCCTGACTCTCGAAATCCGACAGGGTGGTGTCATCCGGGGCAAAGGTGTTGGTCTCGTGCTGGAAGCCGGCGATGGCAATGCGGGTCATGTAACTGTCTCAATGGTTTGTGAGGGCGATGCAGGGGGGCGTCCCGGGCCTCCGAGATACAGGAATTACGCTGTACGGTTGGCCGGTGGAAGAAAATATATGCATGTTCATATTTTGAGCGTAGTCTCGCGAGAAGGCGGTGCGGATTTTCAACCACGGGAGGCAGTGCTTGACAGGCTGTGCTCTGACAATTGAAAGTTCAACTAAAATCAACAGGACGCCGGCCCGTTAGCCCGGCAATCAAGACAGGGAGTTTTCAATGTACTCAAGTTTAGGAAAAATCACGCGTCGTGCGTTGATGGCGGCAGCCATTGCGGTGCCGTTCGCGATGTCGTCGGGGGCGTCTCCGGCGATGGCCGAAACGGTCATGCGAGTGATTCCGCACGCGGATCTGAAGAACCTCGATCCGATCTGGACGACTGCATATATCTCGCGCAACCACGGCTACATGATCTACGACACGCTGTTTGCGATGGACGAGAACTTCAAGCCGCAGCCGCAGATGGTCGACACCTACACCACCTCGGATGATGGTCTGGTCTGGACCTTCGTTCTGCGCGACGGGTTGAAATTCCACGACGGCGCGCCGGTGACCGGCGAGGATGTCGTGGCCTCGCTGACCCGCTGGGGCGCCCGTGACGGTATGGGCCAGCAGTTGTTCGGCGTGATCGATACGCTGGAGGCGACCGACGAGAAAACCGTCGTGATGACGCTGAAAGAGCCTTACGGTCTGGTGCTCGAGTCGATCGGCAAGATTTCGTCCAACGTGCCCTTCATCATGCCCAAGCGGATCGCCGAGACCGATCCGTTCGAGCAGATCAGCGAATACGTCGGCTCCGGCCCGTTCGTGTTCCAGGCCGATGAATGGGTCCCGGGCTCCAAGGTGGTTTACACCAAGTTCGAAGACTACGTGCCGCGCGACGAACCCGTTTCGGCAGCTGCCGGCGGCAAGATCGCTAAGGTCGACAAGGTGATCTGGCAGTACTTCCCCGACGCAACCACCGCGATGAACGCGCTGATGGCGGGCGAGGTTGACTACTATGAGGCGCCGGCGCCCGACCTGGCTCCGATCCTGGCCTCGAACCCCGACATCACCGTCGAGGTCAACGACCCGCTGGGGAGCATCGGCTTTGCCCGCTTCAACCACACCCTGCCGCCGTTCGACGATGTCGACGTGCGCCGGGCCGCCATCATGGCGATGAAACAGGAGGATTACCTGGCCGCCGGTATTGGCGATCCGGCCTACTGGAAGACCTGCTATTCGGTCTATCCCTGCGGTACGCCGCTGGAGAACGACGTGGGCTCGGACCTGATGGCCACCGGCGACACCGAGGCCGCCAAGGCCGCGCTCGCCAAGACCGGCTATGACGGCACCCCGGTTGTGATCATGCAACCGACCGACATTTCGGTCCTTTCGGCCTTCTCGCTGGTGACCGCCGAAAAGCTGCGTGATGCGGGCTTCGAGGTGAAGCTGGAAGCGATGGACTGGTCGACCCTGACCTCGCGCCGCGCTCTGCGCGACCCGGTGGGCGAGGGCGGCTGGAACATGTTCCACACCTGGTGGATCGGTGCCGACGTGATCGACCCGATGTCGATTGCCTTCTCCGGCAACCCGGACAAGGGCTGGTTCGGCTGGGCCGAAGACGCCGAGCTGGAAGCTGCCCGGACGGCCTTTGCCGCAGCCTCCTCGCTGGAGGAGAAGAAAGCGGCCGCCACCAAGGTGCAGGAACGGCTGTGGGCGATTGGCGCCTCGGGTGAACTGGGTCAGTTCTTTACCCCGGTTGCCTATCGCAACAACGTCAAGGGCCTGATCAAATCGCCGGTTCAGTTCTACTGGAACATGTCGGTCGAATAAGATCCTGCTGAAAAAGCCGGTGCGGGGGTCTGTCCCCCGCACCGGCATGAAAAAATTGGGGCACGGAGCATGCTTTTCTACATCATCAAGCGCATTCTCATGACCATCCCGGTGATGGTCGTGGTGGCGCTGTTCGTCTTCCTGATGCTTCGGCTGTCGCCAGGCGATCCCGCCGCGGTTATCGCCGGGGACTATGCCACCGCCGAGGATGTCGAACGTATTCGCGAACAACTGGGCCTGTCAGAGCCGATTGTGATCCAGTTCACCAAATGGCTGGGACAGCTGGCGCAGGGCGATCTGGGCACGTCGATCTTTTCGAACAAGCCGGTGGCTGAACTGATCATGCAGCGGATCGAGCCGACGATGCTGCTGGCGCTGACCACCATCCTGTTTTCCGTCTTCGTCGCGGTGCCGCTGGGCACGCTGGCCGCCTATCGCGCCGGGAGCTGGATCGACCGCGTGGTCATGCTGTTCTCTGTCGGGGGGTTTTCGGTCCCGGTCTTCGTGCTGGGCTACGTGCTGATTTATGTGTTGTCGCTGAACCTGAAATTGCTGCCGGTGCAGGGGTACCGATCGCCCTTTACCGAAGGGATCGGGCCATTCCTGGCGCATATCACCCTGCCAACGCTGACATTGAGCGTGATCTTTATCGCACTCATCGCGCGGATGACCCGCGCCTCGGTGATCGAGGTGCTGGAGGAGGATTACGTCCGCACGGCCCGCTCCAAGGGGCAGAGCGAGGTCAAGGTTCTGCTGAACCACGCGCTGCGCAATGCTGCGGTGCCGATCATCACCGTCATCGGCATCGGCATCGCGCTGCTGATCGGCGGTGTGGTGGTGACCGAAAGCGTCTACAACATCCCCGGTCTGGGCCGTCTGGTCCTCGATGCGGTGCTGGCGCGGGACTACCCGATCATCCAGGGTCTGATCCTGTTCTTCAGCTTCATCTACATCCTGCTGAATCTGCTGATCGACCTCAGCTATTCGCTGCTTGACCCGAGGATCCGTTACTAATGGCCGAAACCGCAACCAATACTGCGCCCGCGAAGGATCAGCCGAGCATCTGGCGGATCGCCCTGAAGAACCGCTCGGTGTTCTGGGGCGGGCTGTTGCTGCTGATCATCGTGGTGATCGCGGCGCTCGGCGGGTTCTTTACCGTCGACCCGATGAAAATCAATCCGATCTCGCGGCTGAAGCCGCCGGGGGACTACGGCCTCTTCGGCACCGACCAACTGGGCCGCGACGTGTTCAGCCGGGTCGTCAACGGTGCCCGCATTTCGCTGACCGTGGGCATCGCCGTGGCTGTGATCTCCATCGCCATCGGTCTCTTCATGGGGCTGGTCGCCGGCTATTTCCGCTACATGGATGCGATCATCATGCGGGTGATGGACGGCCTGATGTCGATCCCGGCGATCCTGCTGGCAATCGCGCTGATCTCGCTCTCGGGCGCCACGCTGACCACGGTGGTGATCGCCATTGTGATCCCGGAGATCCCGCGCGTCGTTCGCCTGGTCCGCTCGGTGGTGCTCACCGTGCGCGAAGAGCCTTACGTGGAGGCCGCGATCTCGGTCGGCACCCGCACATGGCCGATCATGGTGCGTCACGTGCTGCCAAATACCATCGCGCCGCTGATCGTGCAGGCGACCTATGTCTGCGGCTCGGCGATGCTGACCGAGGCGATCCTGGGCTTTCTCGGCGCTGGTATCCCACCCGAGATCCCGTCCTGGGGCAACATCATGTCCGAGGGCCGAACCTTCTTCCAATTGACACCGTGGATCATCTTCTTCCCCGGCGCTGCACTGGCTGTGACCGTTCTGGCGGTCAATATCGTCGGTGACGGGCTGCGGGATTCGCTCGATCCGCGCATCGCGAGGAACATGCGATGAGCCCTATTCTCGAGATCAAGGACCTCACGGTCAGCCTGCCGCCGCAGGCCGACCGCCCCTATGCGATCAAGGACATCACCTTTCAGGTCAACGCGGGCGAGATCGTCTGCGTTGTGGGGGAGTCCGGCTCCGGTAAATCGGTGACCTCGTTCACCGTGATGGGGCTGCATGACAAGCGTGCACTGACCCCGGTGGCCGGTGAAATCCTGCTGCAGGGCGAAAACGTGCTGAAAGCCTCCGACGCCGAGATCCGGCGTCTGCGCGGCGAGAAGATGGCAATGATCTTCCAGGAGCCGATGACGGCGCTGAACCCGGTGGTCTCCGTCGGCGACCAGATCGGCGAGATCCTGGAGATCCACACCAAGCTCTCGGCCTCCGAACGCAAGGCCAAAGTGATCCAGGCGATGACCGACGTGCATCTGCCCGATCCCGAAAAGATGTACCACTCCTATCCGCACCAGCTGTCCGGCGGGCAGCGGCAGCGGATCGTCATCGCCCTGGCGCTGGTACTGGAGCCTGTGCTGCTGATCGCGGACGAACCCACCACCGCGCTCGACGTGACCACCCAGGCGCAGATCCTGTCACTGATCAAGGAGCTGCAGGAGCGCCGCGGCATGGGGGTGCTGTTCATCACCCACGACTTCGGCGTGGTGGCCGATATCGCCGACCGGGTGGTCGTGATGCAGAACGGCGAGATCGTCGAACAGGGCCCGGTCGATCAGGTGCTGGGCGCGCCGCAGCATCCCTACACCAAGATGCTGATCGGCGCGGTCCCGTCGATGGACCCGCCGGAACGCGAAGAGGTCACCGGCGAACCCGCACTTTCGGCCAGCCACCTGGAAAAACTCTACGGCCACAAGGGCATGTTCGGTGGCGGTCGCGTGGTGCATGCGGCGAACGATGTGAACTTCGTCGTGCGCCGGGGTGAGACGTTGGGCATTGTGGGCGAATCCGGCTCCGGAAAATCCACGGTCGCACGCTGCGTGATGCGGCTCATCGATCCGACCTCGGGCGAGGTGCTGATCGGCGACACCGATATTGCCACGCTGAAGGAAGACAAGCTGCGGTCGCATCGCCGCGACATCCAGATCGTGTTCCAGGATCCCTATCGTTCGCTCAACCCGCGCCGCACCGTGGGTCAGTCGATCACCGAGGGGCCGGTCAATTTCGGCCTCAGCCAGGCCGAAGCGACGGATCGCGCCCGGCGGCTGATGTCGATCGTCGGGCTGGCGCCGGAGGCGTTGGAGCGGTTCCCGCATCAGTTCTCCGGCGGTCAGCGCCAGCGGATCTGTATCGCCCGGGCGCTGGCGATGGAGCCTACCGTTCTGGTCGCGGACGAGGCGGTTTCGGCGCTGGACGTGTCGGTGCAGGCACAGGTTCTGGATCTGCTGGATGACGTCAAGAAAGAGTTCGATCTGGCCATGCTGTTCATCACCCATGACCTGCGGGTCGCGGCTCAGATCTGCGACCGGATCATGGTGATGCGCAAGGGCGTGGTGGTGGAATCCGGCCCGACCTCCGAGGTGTATTCCAACCCGCAGCACGAATATACAAAGGCGCTGCTCGCGGCGGCTCCGGGGCACGGCCACTTCGACAAAATGCCCGCCTGACAGGTGGCGAAATCGACAGCGGACGGGCCCCGGTTTCGGGGCCCGTCTTGTTTTGGCGGGCGAGACCGGCCTCTTTTCCCGAACAAAATCAGGTCAGATTGGCGAACCAAAGGGTCCCTTTCTCCACTGGTGGTACCGTCGGATTTTAAGCGTGAAATCAAGCGCGTTGCAGAACAAGCGAAGGGTTTTGCCGGGGCCCGGACCAAGCAGTGAGGGGCGGTTGGCGTTGAGTTTTCGTGGGGTTGCCGCGCTCAAAACTATCGACAGGTCACCGGTTTTAAAATAACGTTTCAAAAGCGGCAAGTTGTTCCAGGCCGCTTGGACGGGTCACGAGGCGACGAGAGCGCCGGTGGCCGTCCGTCGTGAGGAGAAAATGGGACTGGGAGGATTCACATGAAGAAGATTGCAGCTCTTGCACTCGGTGTGTCGATGGCGATTGGATCGCTGGCCGGCGCGGCGTCTGCGGAACCGATTGTCATCAAACTCGGCCACAGCTCCGAAGGGGACGTTCGGTTGCCCGGCTCGGGCCGGACCGCCTGTGTTGCGGCGATGAAGAATTATCTGGAGGTCGCCTCGGCGGGGGAAATCCAGCTCGAAGTGCACCCCGACGGTGCGCTCGGTAATGCCCGCACGATGATCGAATCGGCCCAGACCGGTGTCATCCAGATGGTCGGCGCCTATACCTCGATCATGGTGCCCTTCGCGCCCGAGATCAGTATCACGCAGATCCCTTACGTGTTCCGCGACAGCCTGACCGCGTGGAAGGTTATGGACGGGCCGCTGGGGGATGAGCTGGCCGACAGCTTCCTCAAGAAGACCGGCCTGCGGGTTCTGGCCTGGCCCGAAGGGGCGGGGTTCCGCAACATCTACTCGGAGAAACCGATCCACAGCCCGGCGGACCTGAACGGCAGGAAAATGCGGGTGCCGGAAAACCCGGGCCTGCTGGCCATGTTCCGCGCCTGGGGCGCAAACACCGTAACGATCACCTGGAGCGAGCTCTATACCTCGCTGCAATCGGGGATGGCCGAGGGGCACGATACCGAGCTCTATTCGATGTATTCGAAGAAGCTCTATGAGGTGAACCCCTATGTCACCGTTACGCGCCACAGCTATAACCTGCACCCGATCCTGATCAACGAAGAGTTCTTCCAATCGCTGTCGCCGAAGAACCAGACGCTGATCGAGCAGGCGGGCGACCTCTGCGGCCGGGTCGGCAATGCGCAGTCGCTGCTGAGCTCGCTTGTGGTGAAATCGGCGATGGAGGCCGAAGGCGCGACCTTCTACTATCCGACCGACGCCGAGATCGAGGAATTCCGCTCGCTCGGGCAACAGCCCTATATCGACACGGTTGTTCGCAAGATGGGCGATGACGGCCAGGTCTGGGTCGACAAGATCCTCGCCGCGGCGAAGGCCGCCGAAGCCGAGCAGTAAGGCAGGGGCCGGGCCGGGACTGCGGCTGGTGTGCTGACGTGGAAAGCTCCGTCAGGACGGCAGCCGCGGCCCCGGCCGTCCGCCAAACCGGATTGTACAAAATCCATCCTGGATTGCCCGTTTCGCAGGGCACCGGCAGAGTGGGTCGGAACGGGGCGCGCCTGTGCGCGGCGCCCCGCATCCCGGCTCACGGCAGGGGCCCGAAGGGTGCCCGGTCGGCGGCGGCAAGGAGAGTGTCGACATGAACAAGTTTCTGATCGGATATCAGATATTCCTCGACGGGCTGGAAAAGGCCGCCATGGCGGTTGCCATGACACTGACCGGGTTGTTGTTCCTGAACACGGCGACCGGGATCATCGTGGATCAGGTGGTGGGCAATTCACTGGTTTGGGTCGAAGAGGTCAACAACCTGCTGTTCGCCTGGGCCGTCTTCATCGGCGCCGGCGTCATCGCGCGGCGCGGCGGGCACATCGGGGTCGAGCTGCTGTATGATCTGATGTGGCCGTCTCTGCAGTGGCTGTTGCGGATGACCTACGCCGCGCTGGCGCTGATCATCGTCTGGGTGATGGTCTATTTCGGGGTCAAGATGGCACTGTTCGTCGGCCGTTATCAGACCTCGCTCTATCTCGATATCAACCTTTTCTACTACTACCTCTCGGTTCCGGTCGGCGGCGCGCTGCTGGGGCTGTTCAGTATTGGTGCCGCGCTTCCCGACCCGAGGAAGCCGGCGAAAGACATGCAAGACGACATGCAAACCGTCGGAGTTGACCTGTGATCGGAATTATTTTTGGCAGCTTCGTCCCGATGCTCTTGCTCGGGGTGCCGATTGCCTTCTGCCTCGTGCTGATGACCATCTTTGTCTACGTCGACATCGGCGATCCGCGACTGTTCCTGCAGATCCCGCAACGGATGTTCACCAGCACCGAGAACCTTCTGCTGCTGGCGATCCCGTTCTTCATCATGGCGGGCGAAATCATGAACCGGGCTGGCATCACCGACAAATTGATGACGCTGGCGGGCTCGCTGGTGGGCTGGATCCGGGGCGGGCTGGCACATACCAATATCGTTGCCAGCATGTTCTTTGCCGGTATCACCGGCTCGGCGGTGTCCGATACCGTCGCGGTGGGGGGCATCATGATCCCGGCGATGAAAGACAACGGCTATAGCGAGGAATACAGCGCCGCCGTTACCGCGTCGAGCTCGGTCATCGGGCCGATCATCCCGCCCAGCATTCCGATGCTGGTCTATGCCTCGGTGATGAACGTCTCGATCGCCGGGCTGTTCCTGGCAGGCATGCTGCCGGGGATTCTGGTGGCGATCGCGCTGATGGTCACCGCCTATCTCGTCGCCGTCCGCAAGGGGTATGGCGAACGCACGCCCTTCGTGGGCTTCCTGCGGTTGTTCCTGGCGGTGATCCACGGCATTCCCGCGCTGCTGCTGCCCGCCCTGATCATGGGCGGCATCCTCGGCGGCTTCTTCAGCCCGACCCAGGCCTCCGCCGTAGCGGTGATGTACGGGCTGGCGGTGGGCTTCATCTTCTACCGCAGTCTGAAGCTGTCGGACATCGTGCCGATCCTGTCGCACACGGTGAAGGCCACGGCGATGATCATGTTCCTGATGGCCTGCGCCAAGAGCTTCAGCTGGCTGGTCAGCTATTACAATCTGGTCGAGCATGTGACGCTGATGTTCGTCTCGGTCACCGAGAACATGTATGTGTTCCTGCTGCTGGTGAACGTGCTGTTCCTGGTGATCGGCATGTTCCTGGATATGGGATTTGCGATCATCGTTCTGGGTCCGCTGCTGGCGCCGATCGCCTATCAGTACGGGGTGGATCCGATCCACTTTGGCCTGATCACCTGTACCAACCTGACCATCGGCCTTGCCTCGCCGCCGTTCGGGCTGGTGCTGTTCGCGGCCTGCGGCATCTGCAACGTCAGCCTGGCGCGGCTGAGCTGGGCGATCCTGCCGTTCATCGCGGCCGAAATCGTGGTGCTGATGCTGGTCACCTACGTTCCGTTCTTCACGATGTATTTCCCAAGGCTGTTCGGCTACGCCTAGGGCAACACCCCGGAACGAAAAAAACGGCCACCGGTGACGGTGGCCGTTTCTCTTTGGCGCGCAGGGAGAGTGGGGGGCTAGCCGCCCCCGGACTTCGCCAAATCCAGCAACAATTGCGACGGTTTCCAATGCGGCCCGATCTCGGCGTGATACCGCGTCACATCGGCCGCCACGCGCTCCAGCCCGACCTGCCGGGCATAGAACATCGGCCCGCCGCGGGTCTTGGGAAAGCCGTAGCCGTTGACGAAGATCACATCGAGGTCGCTGGCGCGCTGCGCGATGCCTTCCTCCACGATCTGGTAGCCGGTGTTCACCAATTGCCACAGGCAGCGGTGCAGGATCTCCTCGTCCGAGACCGGCCGCCGGGTGATCCCCTTTTCGCGCGAAACCTGTTCGATCAGTGCCTCGACCTCCGGGTCGGGCATGCCGCGCCGGGCGCCCTCGGGATAGAGGTACCAGCCGCGCCCGGCCTTCTGTCCCAGCCGTCCGGCTTCTGCCAGGCGGTCGGCGGTGGTGAAAGGATAGGGGCTCTGCGGGCCGCGCGCCTGGCGGATGCGATAGCCCACGTCCAGCCCGGCAAGGTCCATCACGGAAAGCGGCCCCATCGCCAGCCCCCAGTCGGTCAGCACGCCGTCCATCTGCCAGGGCAGGGCGCCCTCTTCGATCAGCATCTGCGCCTCGCGGTTGAAGTTGATGAACATCCGGTTGCCGGCAAAGCCGTCGCAGACGCCGACCAGCACCGGGATCTTGCCGAGGGCCTGGCAGAGGTTCATCGCGGTGGCGATCACGTCCTTGCCGGTCTTTTCCGCGCGCACCACCTCCAGCAGCTTCATGATATGAGCGGGACTGAAGAAATGCAGCCCGATCACATCCTGCGGGCGGGCGGTGGCCGCGGCGATCTCGTTGACATCAAGGGTGGAGGTATTGGTGGCCAGGATGGCGCCCGGTTTGCAGATTGCATCGAGCTTGCCGAACACCTCGCGTTTGACCTGCATCGCCTCGAACACCGCCTCGACGACCACATCGGCCTCGGCCAGCGCGGCAAGGTCGATGGCGCCGGTGATCCGGGCGATGCGCGCCTCGGCCTCCTGCGCCGTGATCCGCCCCTTGTCGCGGGCCGTCTCATAGGTCCGGCGGATGTGGGCCAGCCCGTGATCCAGCCGGTCCTGTGCCTGTTCGGTCAAGGTGACGGGCAGACCGGCATCGGCGAAACACATCGCGATGCCCGCGCCCATGGTGCCGGCGCCGATCACCCCTGCCGCCCGGATCGCGCGCCGGGGCGTATCGGGCCGGACATCGGCGACCTTGCGGGCCTCCCGCTCGGCGAAAAAGACATGCCGCTGTGCCTGGGCCTCGGGCGACGCGTTGAGCGCGGCAAAGGTTTCCCGCTCCCAGGCCAGCCCGTCGTCGATGGCGGCGGTAAAGGCCATCCGTACCGCCTCCACCGCCTTGGCCGCGGCGGGTGCGCCGCGGGCACGGCGCAGATGCGGGGCGGCGACGGCGTCCAGTGCGTCGGGCGATCCGGTTACGCTCAGATCGCGGACGCGGCGGCGGGGCAGACCCTTTTCGACCGCCCGGGCGATCAGGTCGAGCGCGGCGTCCTCATCGGCGGCCAGCGCTTCGGGAATGTCGATGTCCTGCGCCTCGGCTGCACTGATGGGCGCGCCGCTCAGGATCATCTCCAGCGCCCGCGGCCCGCCAATCAGACGCGGCAGTTTCTGAGTACCGCCCGCGCCGGGGATGTTGCCCAGCTTGATTTCGGGAAAGGCCAGTTTCGCGCCCGGAAGAGGGTAGATGTAGTCGCACCCAAGCGCCAACTCGAAGCCGCCGCCATAGGCGGTGCCGTTGACGATGGCGATGACAGGTTTCGCGCCGTCTTCAAGCTGCGCGATCAGGTCGGTCAGCAACGGCGGCTGACGGTCGCTGTCGAATTCGGTGATATCGGCACCGGCAGAAAAGAACTGCCCGGTCCCGGTCAGCGCGGTGGCGGCAATCGCCGGATCGGCCTCAAACCGGCGGTGGGCCCGGGAAATCCCGTCGCGCAGCTCATGCCCGAGGGCGTTTACCGGCGGTCGCGTCATGCGGATGAGGCCGATGGCGCCGCGGGTTTCGGTTTCGATCACATGGCTCATGATGTCCGGCCTCCGCCGAGAGGGCATGCCGCAGAGGGTGCGGCGCAATGGCAGCGGATCGCTCGTGGCAAGGCGACTGAGGGGCTGCTGGGCCCGGAGCTTTGCGGTCGCAGCTGCCCACTGGCGGAATGGGTCCGGCTGGTTCGGGTTGTCTCCAAGTGCGGTACTGGATTGGTCATCTGTGTTTTCCTCCCCTGGATCTCTTCACCACCTGTGGCATCAGCCTTGCGGCAACTGGCCTGTCTTCGCTTGGCACGCGGCGTTTGATGCAGTACTGTCTGCATAGCAAACACGTATTTTGGAAAAGTAGCAACTGCCGGGAGGTCTTTCAATGTGAGACCTGCGCCCATGCGGGGTGCGCGGCTCGAGGGGGATGTGGGATGAGCGAAAACAAATCAGGAGCGGCGACAGACCGGCAATTCGTGACTTCTCTGGCGCGGGGCTTGCGGATCATAACCGCCTTTCGCCCCGACGACCGCACGCTGAGCAATCAGGAACTGGCGGAACGCACCGGCTTGCCGCGCCCGACGGTGGCGCGGTTTACCTACACCCTGCGCAAGCTCGGCTACCTCGCCTATCATGAGCGTGCCGCGCGCTATAGCCTGACACCCCGGGTGGTCGAGCTGGGGCAGGCGGCTTTCGTCAGTACCGGTATTCGCGACATCGCGCGGCCGGCGATGGAGGCCCTGGCCGAGGTCGGCCCGTTCTCCGTGGCGCTGGGTGTGCCGGTGGAGGGCGGAATCCGTTATCTGGAGTTGGCCCGGCGGCCTGAATCGATCGTTCTGAACCTTGAGGCCGGGGCGCTGGTGCCGGTCCTGCCGACCGCGATCGGGCGGGCCTATCTGGCCGACCTGTCTGAAGACAGGCGGTCCGGCATGCTGGCCCGGCTCAAGGCCGAGGCGCCGGAAGTCTACAGGGCGGAAGCGTCCGAGCTGTCGGCGGAGATCGAACGGTTTTCGGTGCGCGGGTACGCGGCTTCCTTCGGTGGGTGGTGGCCTGAACTCAATGCGGTTGCGACCACGGTCCGGGCTGTGGATGACGGCGATCCGCTGCTGCTGTCGGTCTCGGGTCTGTCGTCGGTGATGACGCCGGAGCGGGTCGAGAAGGAGTATGCCAATGCGCTTCTGAGTTCGGCCCAGATCATCCAGAGCCGTATGCGGCGGCTTTATCCCGGCTGAAGGATTCTAAGGGGGGGCTTGAGGCGTCTTGGACATCGGCGGTTATGCATTCCGAATTTGACATGATGTTTGCAATGCGAACACATATTTTAAAATAATTGACCTGCGCCCGCCCATTTCGGATAACCGCCTGAGGAGACTCAAGGGGAGGGAGAGGGATGTCACCGGATGCCGCAACCGCAGGTGTGGAAATCTCTGACACATCGGCCGGGACCGAGATTCACGAACAGCTATCCGGTCTGATGAACCCGCAAAGCATTGCGGTCATCGGCGCCAGTGCCAAAGCGGAGGGGTGGAGCGGCATGGCCGTGCCGGTCCTGCGGCGGCTGGGTTATACCGGCCGCATTTTTCCGGTGAATCCGAAGTACGAGGAATTGAACGGGCTGCCCTGTTACCCGTCGGTATCCGCGATTCCCGAGCCAGTCGATGCGGCGCTGATGTTCGTGCCGCAGCGCGCGTTGCCAGACCTGCTGGAGGAGTGCGGCAAGAAGGGCGTGCGCGGGGCGGTGATCCTCGCCTCGGGCTTTTCCGAGACCGGCGAAGAAGGCAAGGCGCTGGAAGAGCGGCTGCGCGAGGTGGCCAACCGCAACCGGATCGCCATCTGCGGTCCCAACTGCCTCGGCCTGGCCAATCTGGAAAGCGGCTTCATGGGGCTGACGGCGGCCACCTTTCCCGAGGATATGTCGGCGGGCCGCACCGCGCTGATCTCGCAAAGCGGGCAGTTGTTGATGGTCCTGCTGGCGCGGGCCCACGATCAGGGCGTGCATATGCGTTATCTGGTCTCCACCGGCAACGAGTTGAACGTGGAGGCGGCGGACTACGCCAGCTGGGCGCTGCAGGATCCGGAGATCGCCTCGGTCTGCATGTCGTTGGAGGGGCTACGCACACCGTCCCGCTTCCTCGATCTGGCCGAGCGGGCGCGGGCGGCGGAAAAACCGCTGATCGTGCTCAAGCTTGGCCGCAGCCAGCGCGCGGCACGCACCGCGCTGGCCCATACCGGCAAGATGGCCGGCGCCTTTCGGACCTATGAGGCGGTGTTTAGGCAGAACAATATCGTCTCGGTGGACGATCCGCTGGAACTGGCCGATGTGGCGGCGCTGTTCGAGAAATGCCCCGCGCCGCGCGGCGCGCGGATTTCGGTCGTCACCTTTTCTGGCGGCTGGAGCGGTGTGATGGCGGACCAGGCCGAGGCGCTGGGGCTGCCGATGGCGGATTTCACCGAAGAAACGGTGGAAAAACTGAAGCTGCTGCTGGATTTCACCCCGCCGGTGAACCCGCTCGACCTGTCGGGCAATGTCAACAACCATCCCGAACGCTGGGGCGCCAGCCTTGAGGCGGTGCTGGCCGATGCCAACACCGATATCATGGTGGTCTTCATCCATCAGGTGCGCGAGGCCTGGCGCGGGCGGCTGATCGACCCGGTGCTGGAACTGGCCAAGACGTCGCAGAAGCCAATCGTCGTGGTCTATGACGGCGGCAAGGTGGTCGAGGCGGGATACGAGAGGCTGGCGGCGGACCGCAGCCTGCCGATCTATCGCGGCAGCCAGCAGATGCTGAAGGCGCTGAAGCGGTTTGTCGACTATCATGCACGCAAGGGGGTAGGGCAAGCGGATGCGGCCACGCCGGAGATCCCCTCCGAGGCCGCGGAAACTGTTGAGGGCCTGTTGGCGCAGGGGGGGCGGAGCCTGTCGGAAAATACCGCCAAGACGGCCTTGCGGGCCTATGGCCTGCCGATGGTCCGAGAGCGGCTGGTCCGGACCGAAGGCGAGGCGCTGGCGGCGGCAGGCGAGATCGGCTTTCCGGTGGTGATGAAGGGGCTGGCCGACGGGATGGAGCACAAGAGCGACGCCGGGCTGGTGCACCTGGGCCTCTCTGACGCGGACGCGGTGCGGGGCGCCTTTGCCGATCTGGATGGCAAGCTCTCCGGTCACACGCTGAACGGGGAGTCCGCACCCTGTATTGTACAGAAAATGGTCAAGGGCGGGGTGGAGGCCATTCTGGGCATGCAGAACGATCCCGACTTCGGACCGATGATCCTTCTAGGCGTCGGCGGCGTGATGACCGAACTGCTGGACGACGTGGCGCTCCGGCGCGCGCCGCTGAGCTACCGCGATGCGCAGGAGATGATTGACGAGACCCGTCTGGGTCAGTTGCTCGACGGGTTCCGCGGCGCGCCGCGGGCGGACCGGGCAGCGTTGGAAGATGCGATCCTGCGACTGTCCGCCCTGTCGGTCGCCCATGCAGGGACCATCGACAGCATCGACATCAACCCGGTTCTGGTGCTGCCGGAGGGCGAAGGCTGCGTCGCCGTAGACGCGCTGATCGTCAAACCGGAGGCAGAGGCATGACCGACCTGCTGAACGGTCCGGAAGACCAGGCGTTTCGCCAGGAAATCCGGGATTTCATCGCCGCGAATCTGCATCCGGAGACCCGCGCAAAGGTGTCTCGCGGCGCGCCGCTGGGGCGGGAGGATTTCGCGTCCTGGCATCGGAGCCTTTATGAACAGGGCTGGGTCGCGCCGGCCTGGCCTGCCGAACACGGCGGTCCGGGCTGGAGCGCGCGGCAGCGGCTGATCGCGGACGAAGAGATGTTCCGCCTGCACACGCCGCCGCTGCCCGGGTTCGGGCTGAAGATGATCGGGCCGATCCTGATGCGGTTTGGAAGCGAGGCGCAACAGAAACGCTTCCTTCCGGGCATTCTGTCGGGCGACGATTGGTGGTGTCAGGGGTTCAGCGAGCCGGGGGCGGGGTCGGACCTCGCCTCGCTTCGGACCCGCGCCACGCGGACCGAGGGCGGTTGGCTGATTTCCGGCTCCAAGACCTGGACCACCTATGCTCAATACGCCAACTGGATCTTTTGCCTGGTGCGGACCGACCCTGAGGTGAAGAAGCAGCAGGGTATCTCGATGATGCTGGTCGACATGGCCTCGGATGGGCTGTCGCGGCGGCCGATCCGGCTGATGGACGGCACCGAGGAAGTGAACGAGATCTTTCTCGACAATGTCTTCGTTCCCGACGACCTGGTGGTGGGCGAGATCAACATGGGCTGGACTTATGCCAAGGCGCTGCTGGAAAATGAGCGTTTCGGCATCGGCGGCATCGGGCGGTCGAAACACCTGCTGCAGCGGGTGTGGAACATGGCGCAGGCCGCCGGGCGCGCGGGCGATCCGGAGATCGCCGCGGCGCTGTCCGGGATCGAGATCGATATAATGGCAATCGAGGCGACCACTTTGCGCCTGCTGGCCTCGGCGGAGGCCGGGGTTCGGATCGGGGCCGAAACCTCGCTGCTCAAGGTGCGGGGGACCGAGATCCAGCAGGGTCTGACCGAGCTGATGCTGGATATCGCCGGGCCTGCGGCGCTGCCGGATCGCGACAGTGCTTGCGCTGAAGAGCCGTTCGAGAATGTGGCCTATCAATTCCTGAACTGGCGCAAGCTGTCGATCTATGGCGGCAGCAACGAGATCCAGCGCAGCATTCTCGCCGGTCAGGTTCTGGGGCTTTGAGGGGGACAGCAGGATGATCACTTTCGACCTTCCGACCGAAGAGGCGCTGTTGCTCCGCGACACCGCCGAGCGGTTCGTTGCAGATCATTACACGTTGCCGCAGCGGGCGGCGATGGTGCAGGCCGCAGCGGATCAGACTCCGATGCATTGGGCGGCCATGGCCGAGTTGGGCTGGCTGGCCGCACCGTTGCCGGAGGCGGTGGGCGGGTTGGGACTCGGCCCGGCGCAGGCGGTGCCGCTGCTGGAGGTGTTGGGCGCCGGACTGGTGCTGGAGCCTGTCGTGCCGGTGGCGATGCATTGCGCCGCCACCATCGCGCGGGCCTTGCCGGCGGCCGAGGCGGAGGCGGTGCTGGCGCCGGTTCTTTCCGGCGCGCGGATCGAGGTCATGGCCGAGGGCAACACCGGTGCCCCGATCACCGCAACGCGTGACGGGGACAGGCTGAGCCTGTCCGGTACTGCGCCAATGGTGCCGGGCGGGGCCGCCGCGTCTGCGTTCTGGTGCGTGGCGGACCTGAGCGGTGCGCGGGTGTTGGTCCGTATTGCGGCAGAGGCGGCCGCAGTCACGCCATTCCGGCTGCTCGACGGGCAGGCGGCAGCGCGGGTCTGTTTCGATGGGGTCTCCTGCGCGGCGGAAGCGGCGGTGTTCGACTGTGGCGCGGCGCTTGCGTTCGGTGCGGCCATGGGGCTGCTGGGAAATCTGGCCGAGACCTGCGGGCTGATCGACGGGCTTTTTCAAGCGACGCTCGACTATGTGAAGATGCGCGAACAGTTCGGGCGGCCTATCGGCCGTTTCCAATCGGTGCAGCATCGCATGGCGGACATGTTCATCGCGCGGGAAGAGGCGCAGTCGATGCTGCGGCTCGCGGCGGAGGCGGTGGAGAGTGGCGATGCGGGGTTCCGCACCCGTCTGGTCTCGGCAGCGCGGGTGAAGATCGGCGATCATGCGCGCAAAGTCCTGCGGGACGCGGTGCAGCTGCATGGCGGCATGGGCGTGACCGATGAAGTGGCCGTGGGCCATATGGTCAAGCGGCTGCTGGTCCTGACACAGATGGGCGGGAGTCGTGGGGCACATCTGAAACGGTTCCGCGACGCGGCCTGAGCATGACCTTTGGGCAATGAAAAACGCCGGGGCAGGGGCCCCGGCGTTTTTCGTCTTGCGCGGTTGTCAGAGCGTCATGCCGCCATCCACCACCAGCACATGGCCGGTGACCATGCTGGCTCCGGCGCAGAGGTAGAGCACCGCCTCGGCGATATCCTCCGGGTCGGAGCGGCGTTTCAGCACAGCCAGATCGCGGGCCCATTGCTTGCGCTCCTCCGGCCAGTTCTCGGTCCAGGGTGTCTTGGTCTGGCCCGGGGCCACGGCATTGACCCGAACCTCTGGCGCCAGACCGCGGGCGAGGCTGCGGGTCAGGCTGACCAGGGCGGATTTGCTGGCCGCATAGGCGATTGAGCTGCCCTGCTGGCCGATCCCGGCAATCGAGGTCATGTTGACGATCGCGCCGCGGTTTTCCTTCAACGCCGTGGCGGCGGCATGGGCGCAGCGGAAGGCGCCGATCAGGTTGGTGTTGAGCAGAAGCTGCCAGAAATCCTCGGTCATCTTGTCGAGCTCTGAGGGCGGGATCTTGTCCCGCGTGCCCGATGTGCCCGCATTGTTAACCAGGTAATCCAGCCTGCCCATCGCGCCGATGGCGGCCTCCACCATCGCCTCGGCGTTGCCGGGGATCGAGATATTGCCCGGCGCGGCGATCACATCGAGCCCCTGCGCGGTCAGCTCCGCGACGCGGGCCGGGCCAGCCGGATCGTCCTCTAGGTGGTTGATCGCAACCTTCGCCCCCATCTGCGCCAGCATCGTCGCGGTGGCCAGCCCGATGCCCGAGGCGCCCCCCGTTACCAGCGCCCATTTCCCTGTCAGATCGGCCTTGATCACTCGCTCTCTCCCGTGAGGTTCTGAAGTTGCGCCTTGAGCCGCAGCAGCCGCAGATCGCGGTCGCGAAACAGCGCTTCGGCGGATGTGTCGCCATAGTCGTAGAAGCCCGCCCCGGCGCGGACACCGCTCCGGCCCGCCGCGATCAGGCGGTCGAGCACCGGGCTCTCTCCGGTGTTTTCGGGGGGCTGATAGGTGCGCCCGGCGATGCCGTTGCGCACCATTTCCAGGCCGGTGTAGTCCATCTTTTTCATGTGCCCGAGCACGGCGAGACGATGGATCAGCCCGTGGCGGATCGACAGGTCGATGTCCTGCGCGGTGACGCCGCCCTCGTCGATCAGGCGCAGGCATTCCAGGTTCAGCGCCGCCTGCAGGCGATTGGCGATATAGCCGGGGATCAGCCGGTCGAAGACCAGCGGCGCCTTGCCGAAACCGGCATAGAGGGCGCGCAGCGTGTCGATGACATCCGGGTCCGTCTCCGGCCCGGGCGCAAGGTCGACCAGATCGACGATATAGGGCGGGGTGTACCAATGGGCGACGGCGGCGCGGGGCTGCCGGGCGGCAGGGATCAGGGGAAAGACGTCGAGGTATGAGGTGTTGGAGGCAAGGATCGCCTGGCGCGGGGCGTGGGCGTGGATCTGCGCGAAAACGGCCCGCTTGACCTCGGGCTTTTCGACCACGGCCTCCACGACCAGATCGGCGGCGTCCACGGCCTGGGCAAGACTGTCGATGCAGACGATCCGATCTATGGCCGCGCGGGCCTGTTCGGCGGTGACACTGCCGGCCTCCATCAACGTGTCGCAGGCGGCCCGGATCAGTGCCGGCGCGCCGGCCAGAACCTCTGCGTTGCGGTCGTGCAGCGTTACGGTGCAGCCGCCGAGGGCGTGGACCAGGGCCAGCGCGTGGCCCATTGTGCCGGCGCCGATCACGGCTGTGGTTTCGATCGTCATCCGGTTTCCCTCCTCCCGGTATTGGTGTCGCCGGTGCCCTTCAGGCGGTTTGCCTGCGGATCAGCCGGACCCCCAGGTCGATGTTTTCAGGCACCGCCGCCGGGTCCTTCAGCCGGTGCAGGATGTGTCGGGCCACCGCCGCGCCGATCTCGTCATGCGGCGGGCGGATGGTTGAAAGGGGCGGGTTGCTGTGCACCGCGATATCCAGATCGCCATAGCCCAGAAGCGCCAGATCGTCGGGTATGCGCAGCCCCATGCGCGCCGCCTCGAACATCGCGCCAACGGCGAGCATGTCGCCGGAAAAGGCGATGGCGCGGGTGCCCGGCTGCTGCGTCATGACCTGTTTCAGCGCGGCGCCGCCTTCGCCCAGGTCGCGGCTCCCGGCGTTGACGACCAGCGCGTCGCGGCCTGTGAGGCGGCGGACTTCCTCCCGGAACCCTTCGGCCCGGGATCGGGCGCGGCCATCCTTGTCCAGGATTGCCCCGACATAGGCCACCGACCGGAACCCCTGTTCGGCGAAGTGGCGGCCGGCCAGACGCCCGGCCTCGCGGTTGCTGAACCCGATCCCGGTATCGAGCGGGCGAGCGTCATGGTCCCACATCTCGATCACCGGGCAGGGGGTAGCGGATAGGATGCCGACCGTGCCGCGGGTATGATCGCGGCCCGTCACCACCAGAGCGGAGGGATTCCAGCTGGAAAAGGCGGCGACGATCCGCTCCTCCCGCTCGGCATCATAGGCGTGCTGGCCGATCATCAGTTGATAGCCCTTGTCCTCCAGAAGCTCGGTCATTCGCTCCAGCGTGGCTGCGAAGAAAGAGTTGGTCAGGCTGGGCACGATCACCCCAACCAGCGGGGTGCGGGCACCGGCGAGGCTGCCGGCGATGCGGTTGGGGGCATAGCCCAGCCGCGCGGCGGCTTCCTGCACCCGGGTGCGGAGTTTCTCCGAGACCGTGTCGGGCGACTTCAGCGCGCGAGAGACCGTGGCGAGCGAGACGCCAGCGACCTTGGCAACCTCTTCCATCCGCACGCGGCGGGGGGCGGCCGGGCTGTTGTCGGTCTGGGGCACAGCGTCGGGGATCCCTTTGTTTGGTCCCGGGCGGGAAGGGCGCAGGGGGGCGGAGCGCCTCTGCAAACGAATTCATACATAAATGGAATTAGATTCCAAAAAAGGCAAAATCAAGGTTGAAATGCCTTCCGATTCCTGAAATTCAGTTTTGAAAGCGCTTTCAGGCGTCGAGAGAAACACGACAACAACAGGAAAACGGACCATGCCCGGACAAACACCGGCGCCGATGAGCGGCGCGCGATATATCGCTGAATCCTTCCAGGCGCTCGGCGTCAGCCATGTCTTCTTCATGGACGCGATCCTGCGTCCGACGCTGGTGGAGATGGAAGAACTGGGGATCACCCGGATCCTGGCCCATTCGGAGAAGTCGGCCGCCTACATGGCCGATGGCTATGCCCGGGTGTCGGGCCGGGTCGGTGTCTGCATGGCGCAATCGGTGGGGGCGGCGAACCTTGCCGCGGGGCTGCAGGACGCCTATCTGCACCGCGCTCCGCTGGTGGCGCTGACCGGGCGGAAGGAGCCGATGCTGCGCTATCGCAACGCGTATCAGGAGGTGCCGCATACGCCGCTCTATGCCTCGGTGACCAAGGAGAGCATGGATGTGGCCGAGGCGCGGGAGCTGCCGCACCTGCTGGCGCAGGCGTTCCGGATGGCGGGCGACGGGTCACCCCGGCCGGTTCATCTGGACCTGAACGGACTGGGTGGCGAAGTGCTGGAAAAGGGCGAGGTGCCGAACCCGGTCCTGCCCGATCCGGCGCTGGGGCGCCTGCCGGCACATCGTCCTGTGGCGCCGCCTGCCATGATCGCGGCGGCTGCACGGCGTCTTGCGCAGGCCAAGTGGCCGGTGCTGGTGATCGGAGCAGGGGCCATTCAGGCGGGGGCGCAGGCCGAGGTTCTGCAGCTGGCCGAAAGCTGCAAGATCCCGGTGGCCACCTCGCTGGGCGGGCGCACGATCATTGCCACTACGCACCCGCTGCATATCGGCACGGTGGGCACCTATTCGGCGCCGCCGGGCAACCGGCTGGTCCATGAGGCCGATCTGGTGATCTACGTGGGCTGCCACGCCGGCGATCAGCCGACCAACAATTACACGGTTCCCGCACAGGGTACGGCGATCGTCCAGATCGACATCGACGGGCAGGAAATCGGGCGGAACTATCCCGATACCACCGCCGTCTGGGGATGCCCGCGTCAGGCCGTTGCCGATCTGACCGCTGCGGTGAGCCCGAGGGAAAGCTGGGCCGTCTGGGCAGAGTATGCGGCCGGGATCGTGGGCGAGTGGCGGGCTGAGGTGGCGCCGTTGCGGCAATCGGATGCCGCGCCAATGACCGTGGAGCGGCTGTGCCAGGAGGTTTCCGACGCGCTGCCGGAGAACGGCGTGCTGGTTGCCGACACCGGCTATTCCGGGATCTGGACCGCCACCATGCTCGACCTGCCGCATCCGGGTCAGAGCTATCTGCGCGCAGCGGGGTCGCTGGGCTGGGCCTTCCCCGCCGCGCTCGGAGCGCAATGCGGCGCGCCGGAGCGCCCGGTGGTCTGCTTCTCCGGTGATGGCGCATTCTACTACCACCTGACCGAGCTGGAGACTCAGCGGCGGTGGAATATCCCGGTGGTGACGGTGATCAACAACAACTCCGGCTTCGGGCAGGGCACGCCCAAGGTGGCGTCTTTCTACGCCGGTCGCGAGGGCGGCAGCCCGGAGGAGATCAACCGCTTTGGCCCCACAGATTTCGCAGCCTTGGCACGTGAGTTCGGGGTGGAAGGGATCCGGGTGGAGGACCCGGCTGACCTGGGTCCGGCGCTGCGGCAGGCGATTGCGGCGCGCAAGCCGGTGTTGATCGACGTGGTGACGGATATTCACCCGCGTGCGCCGGAGGCCTGGGAGCCGCCGATAGGGTAACAAGCCCGGAACAAGGCGCGTAGCGCCGCCGGGCGGCGTTATGGCTCGCCGCTGGAATCCGACTTGTCTTGAAGAAAAGCGCACCCGGCGGCATTGCCGGGCGCGCCCACCATGTCCGCAGCGGATACTGTCCTCAGATCACCATCGCCTGACCGCCGTTGATATCCAGCGAGGCGCCGTTGACGAAGCCGGCCTCTTCCGAGGCGAAATAGGCCACCGCAGCGGCGATATCCTCGACGGTGCCGTGACGGCGGACAGGGATGGACTGCAGCACTTTCGCGCGTTCTTCCTCCGATTGCCGTTCGGCCAGCAGCCGCTGCACCCGGGGTGTCAGCACTGCCCCGGGGCAGAGCGTGTTGCAGGTCACGCCATGGGGCCCGAACTCCTGCGCGATCTGTAGGGTGAACGCCTGCATCGCACCCTTGGAGGCGGCGTAGTTGGCGCCGGCGAACAGGCTGCCGAACCGGCCTGCCTTGGACCCCATGTTGATGATCCGCCCGTAGCCGGCCGCCACCATATGCGGCAGCACCGCCCGGGTGGTACGGACACAGGCGGTGACATTGACGTCCATCACCCGCTCCCAGTCTTCCTCGCTCTGGTCGAGAAAGCGGAAGGGGGTGTGCAGCGAGCCGCCGATGTTGTTTACCAGCACGTCTATCGCGCCACCCTCGGCCATGCGGGACACGGCGGCCTCGATCGCCGCGCCATCGGTCATGTCGAGGGCCTCGGCGGTGATGGCGAGGCCCGCGTCGCGGGCCTCCACCTCGGCCTCTGCCAATGCGGCGGCGTCACGGTCCCAGATGGTCACCGCAGCACCCTCACGAGCGAGGCGCAGGGCCATGCCCAGGCCCAGCCCGCTGCCAGCTGCGGTGATCAGCGCGCGCCGGCCCTCGAAGCGGCCCCCCTCAAAGCGGCGCATTGTCGACCGCCTCGTGATGGCTGGCCTCGGGATCGACCTTGACGTCGACGACGACCGGCCCGCCCATCTTGTGCGCCTCTTCCAGCGCATCGCGGATCTCGCCCGGGTGATAGACGGTCATCCCCTTGGCCCCCATGCCTTCGGAGACCTTGGCGAAATCGACATCGTTGAAATCGACCGCGATCCGCTTGTCGCCAAGGTTGTCGCGCACCATGCCCAGACCGGCGTTGTTGGAGACCAGGAAGACCACGTCGAGATCCTGCTGCACGGCGGTCGGCAGGACCTGAACCGTCATCATGAAACCGCCGTCGCCGGCCAGGCAGGTGACGCGCTTTTCCGGTTTCACGATCTTGGCCGCCGCCGCTGCCGGCCCGCCCCAGCCCATCACGCCGGTGCCGCCCGGCACCAGAAGCTGGCCCGCATACGGCATGCGCAGCCCGAAGGTGGCCCAGATCCGCTGGGCGCCGGCATCGAGCGCCAGCAGATCGTCGGGCCCCAGGAAGTCCTGCAGTCCGCGCACCACGTCGGTGTGGTGCACCGTGCCCTGCGCGGCCGGCAGATCGGGCAGTTCGAAGTAGCCGCAGCGGGTCTTCAGGTCCAACCCGGCTTCGGTTCGGGGCTTGGCATGTTCCTCCGACAGGCCGATCCTGGTCAGCATCTCCACCACGTCGCCCACATCGCCGGTAATCGCCAGATCGACGGGATAGACCCAACCGGCGTTGCGGGGATCGACATCGACCTGCACCAGCGTCTGATCGCCCGGGCGGATCAGCCCGGGGTCGCGGAACCGGGTGTAGTCGGGGCCCATAGATGCCCCCAGCATCACCACCAGATCGGCCTGCGCCACCATCCGGTTGGCGGTCCGGTGGCCCCAGGTGCCCATCATGCCGGCGCAGACCGGCGAAGTCTCGGCGATCACCCCCTTGGCGTTATAGCTGGTCGCCACCATCACGCCGGCCTTTTCCGCCAGCGCCTGCAGCGCCGTGCCGGCCTCGGCTGCGACCACGCCGTTGCCGGCCACGATCACCGGGCGTTCCGCCTTGTCGATCAGGGTAGCGAGCTTGGCCACGGCTTCGGGATCAGGGCGCGGCGGGGTGTAGCTGAGATAGCCGCCGGTTGGATAGATCACCGGCTGCGCCGTCTCCGGAAACTCCTGCCGGATGATCGAGGTTTTCATTACCACCGCCGCCGGGCCCATACGGGGCAGGGAGGCGTGTTTCACAGCCATCTGCGCGCCGAACACCGCTTCTTCGGGCGAGGTGGCGTAGGTGCTGTACTTGGTGATCGGCTTGAGCGAGGCCAGCGCATTGGCGCCGCCGTAGTCGCCGGTCATGGTCTGGTAGCAGCCCATCTGGCCATAGCCGTCGTAGTCGGAGGTCTCGGTCAGAACCACCATCGGTGAGCCGGCGAAATGCGCCTCCAGGATACCGAGGCCGCCCATGGTGGTGACCCAGGGGCCCTGGCCCATCAGGACCGACGGCTTACCGGTGAGCCGGCCCGCCGCCTGCGCCATGATCGAGGCGATCCATTCGTTGCGGCACAGCACCACATCGAAATCGTCCTTGGCATCGTAGAAGGCCGGCAAGGACCAGGTGACCCCCAGCCCCGGCAGGGTAAAGGCCCGTTCAACGCCGCTTTCGATCAGCGTGCGCACCACCATTTCATTCGTCTTCGGCATGATCTGTCCGTTTCCTCCCGGATTGGGCCAGCCGCGCGCCGTGCTGCGGCGGGCCATCTGTCTCCTCGCCGGCAAGGCTATCGGTTTCGAAATTGGCTTGCAAACGAATTTGAAATTGTGTTTTAAAAATGTAGGGGCTGGTTCGGCGACGCCGATGCGACCGGCCAGAGGGAAAGGTTTGAGAAATCGGGATGGAGCCAGACATCGCGGACGCGATCATGTCACCGGATCGGTGGCGATATGAGCGGGCGCCGATGCTGTCCGGTCGGGCACGCAGCCGCCTCTCCGGGGCCGGCCCAAGACCCGATGCGACCAGGGAGAGCGCCAGATGACGAAACGACCGGACCTGATCTTTATCACCGGGGCCACCGGGTTTCTGGGCTCCTGGATTATCGCGCGGCTGGTGGATCGGGGTATTCGGGTGGTGGCCACGGATGTCAGTGACGATCACCGCCGGCTGGCGCTGCTGAAACCGGAGTTGCCCGCGGGGCTGGTCGATTTCCGCATCTGCGACGTGACCGATGCCGCCGCGCTGGAGGCGCTGATCGGGGAAACCCGGCCCACCGGCATCATCCATCTGGCGGCGCTGCAAATTCCCCAGTGCAGAGAGATGCCGGCGCGGGCCGCGGCGATCAATATCGGCGGCCATATCAATGTGTTCGAGGCGGCCCGTAAGGCGGGGATCGAGCGGATTATCTACACCAGTTCCATCGCCGCCAAGCCGCGTGGGCCAGAGAACGCGCCCTCCAACCTCTACGGCGTGTTCAAGAAAACCGACGAGGAGATCGCGCGCATCTACTGGCAGGATTACCGGCTGCCCAGCCTCGGCTTGCGGCCCTATGTGGTCTACGGGGTGGGGCGCGACGACGGCGAAACCTCGGCCATCACACGGGCGATTGAGGCGGCGGCGCTGGGGCGCGACTACGAAATCCCGTTCACCACGCGAAGCTGTTTCCAATACGCGGGCGATGTCGCCGATGTTTTCGCCAAGGTGGTCACCGCCTCCTGGAGCGGGGCCTTGCTGTCGGATGTGACCGACACGGTGCATTCCACCGATGACGTGCTCGCCGCAATCCGGGCGGTGGTGCCCGGCGCGGAGGTGAGCAGTGCCGATCAGGTCCGGGTGTCGCCCCGCGAGGGGTTCGACACCACCGCCCTGCGGCAGGTGATCGGCGAGATCCGGGAGCTGCCGCTGACCGAAGGGATCCGCGAGACCGTCAGCCTTTACCGCCAGATCGCGGCGCGCTGAGCCGCGGCGCGGGGAAGCGATGCGGTTCAGCGCGCGCCCTCCGGAGCGGCGGCAGAAGGCCGCGTTTGCCTTAGCTGTTTCCGGGGGATATGTCTGTGTGCCAGAATGGCATTGCGACAGCCTCCGGATTGGACACTGAATTGGTGAAAAGAAAAGAAGCCCCGCCCGCATCGAGTGGACAAAAAGACTACAGGATCAATTCCGGCCTTGCCCGCGGACTTTCCGTTCTCAAGGCTTTCGGGCCTGACAACCGCCCGATCGGCAACGCCGAGATCGCCGCGCGGGTGGACCTGCCCAAGGCCACGGTGTCGCGTCTGACCTTCACGCTGACCGAACTGGGCTATCTCAACCACGACGAGGAGACCGGGCGTTATTCTCTGGGCCCGGCGGTTCTGACGCTGGGCTATGACGTGATGGCGCAGATGGAGATCCGCGATATCGCCCGCCCCTACATGCAGGAGCTGGCGGAATATGCCGACGCCAGCGTCTATCTCGGCACGCTCAGCGGGTCGGAGGTGATCTATGTCGAGGCTTGTCGCACGCCCGCCTCGATGGCGATCCGGCTGGGGGTGGGGTCGCGTATCCCGCTGCTGACCACCGGCATGGGGCGCGCCTTTCTCGCCGCGATGCCGGCGGCGGAGCGCGAGGCGCATCTGAAGAAACTGGCGCCCGATTACGGCGACGACTGGCCGGAGGTCGAGGCCAAGGCCCGCGCGGCGGTCGACTATGCCAACGAGCGTGGATTCGCGCTGAGCGGCGGCAACTGGATCGCCGAGGCGAATTCCGCCGGGGCCGTGATCCGGCGGCAGGACGGCTATCCCGTCTATGGCATCAACGTGGGCGGGTTGCAGTCGATCATCACCACCGAACGGTTGGAGCAGGATCTCGGTCCGCGCCTGCTGGCCTGCGCCCGCAAGATCGAGCATATCGCGCGCGGGATGCTGTAGGGCGCATCAGCCGGTTCGCCGCCTGGGACAAACCGTGCAGCGGAGCTTTGGTTCGAAGCGCGGGTCCGGTCGGGATGCCGGTCTCTCTTAGGCGGCGGGCGCGGTCAGCCCTTCGGGAATCGCCACCGCCTTGCGGCTGCCGTGATCCATCAGGATCGACAGCACCTGCCCGGCAGCATAAAGCCGGCCGCTCACCGCGTCCTCGATCTGGTGGCCGAAGCGATAGGTCTTGGCGCCCAGCTCGATACAATGGCTGGTCTGGCGCAGCACCGCTCCGGGGGCAGGCGAGGTGAAACAATCGAGCTTCATCTCAAGCACCACCCGGCCCAGATTGCGCTCGCGCAGCCAGGGAGTGGTAGCGCCGATCAGCGACCAGGCCGACTGCCCGCCGTTGGAAAAGCTGGAGACCTGCCGCTCCGCCCGCCACAGTCCGGCGTGATCCATATCGGAGGGCAGGACATGGGTGATGCAGGTCACCGCGGCGGCCCCGGCAGCGATCAACGCATCGGTATCCTCGACGGGCGGCGTCGGCCCCAGCGGCAGCCCGCGCGGCGCCACCTGCGGGAAATCCGCCAGCGGGAGCGGCGCGAGGCCGGAGGTGCCGCCGCTGACCCGGTCGAGCGAGCTGCAGCACAGCGTGTCGCCGTCGACCGTCAGCCGGTGCATCAGGAACACCGTCCCGTCCTCGGCCTGAACGGGCAGGGTCAGCACGGTGGCGGTATCGTCCACATGCAACTCGCGATAGAACCGCGTATGGGCCGAGGTCATCGGCGTATCTGCCAGCCCGTTGCGTTGCCGGAACAGATACCCGGCCTCGCGGAACCGCTGGTGAAAGAACTGCACATTCAGGTGGTTGTTCGAATCGCATTCCCAGGTCTGAACCGTAGAGACATGGGTGAGATCGCTGTCGAGCATTGCTTATCGGTCCTTTCGTGCAGCCCGCCAGCCGTCGATGGAATAGCGGCCCGGCCCGTGCAGGGCGAGCACCAGAAAACCGCCGGTCAGCGAGATATTTTTCAGCAGCATGGTCATGTCGGTGGGCTCGGCCAGATCGCCATAGGCGAGAAGGCCGGAGAGAAAGCAGAACCCGGACTGCGCCAGCGCCACCAGCCGGGTCGCGGCACCTAGGATCAGCATGAGCCCGCTGAGGATCAGGAACCAGAACACCAGCCCGCCCAGCACTACGGGCACACCGTCCTGCGCCAGCCGTTCGGCGAAACCGCGCACATCGCCGATCTGCGCCAACCCGGCCATCAGGAACAGAACCGACATCAACACGCGCGCGAGCAATGTCAGAGGAGCGTCCAGTTTCGCAGCCAGACGCTCCATCGTTTAGCTTTCTTCGCTCTCGTCCTCGTCGCCCTGATCGGCGATCCAGGCGACGCTGACGACCTCTTCGCCCTTGCCGGTGTCGAACACCTTGACGCCGCCGGCGCTGCGCGAGCGGAACGAGATCCCCTCGACAGGAACCCGGATCGACTGACCCTTGGAGGTGGCCAGCATGATCTGGTCCTCCATCTCGACCGGGAAGGAGGCGACGACGGCACCGCCGCGCATCGCCTTGTCCATCGCGGCTACGCCCATGCCGCCGCGCCCGCGCACCGGGTAGTCGTGCGACGAGCTCAGCTTGCCGGCGCCGCCGGCGGTGATGGTCAGGATCAGGTTTTCCGCCGCCGACATCTCGGCATAACGTTCCTGGCTGATCAGGCCGGGCTGCGCCTCGTCCTCGTCTTCGATCTCGGCATCGTCGGCCAGACCGGCCACGGCGCGGCGCATCTTGAGATAGGCGGCGCGCTCGTCGGACTCGGCCTCGAAGTGACGGATCACCGACATCGACACCACGCGATCCTCGCCACTGAGCCTGATGCCGCGTACGCCGGTCGATTTGCGGCCCTTGAAGACGCGCACGTCGGTCACCGGGAAGCGGATCGCACGGCCGGAATCGGTGACCAGCATCACGTCATCGTCCTCGGAACAGATCCGCGCATTCACCATTTCGACCCCTTCGGGCAGGTCCATGGCGATCTTGCCGTTACGCATCACATTGGTGAAATCGCTCAGCGCGTTGCGCCGCACATCGCCAGCCGAGGTTGCGAAGACGATGTTCAGATCGGCCCATTCATCCTCGGGGCGGTCGACCGGCATGATCGCGGCGACCGACACCCCGGTCGGGATCGGCAGGATATTGACGATGGCCTTGCCCTTGGCCGTGCGCCCGCCCAGCGGCAGGCGCCAGGTCTTCAGCTTGTAGACCATGCCTTCGGTGGTGAAGAACAGAAGCTGGGTATGGGTATTGGCGACAAAGAGGGTGGTGACCACATCCTCGTCCTTGGTCGACATTCCCGACAGCCCCTTGCCACCGCGCTTCTGGGCGCGGAAATCGGCCAGCGGGGTGCGCTTGATGTAGCCGCCGGAGGTCACGGTCACGACCATGTCCTCGCGCTCGATCAGGTCCTCGTCGTCCATGTCGCCGGACCAGTCGACGATTTCGGTGCGGCGCGGCACGGCGAACAGCTCGCGCACCTCGCGCAGTTCGTCGCCGATGATCGACATGATCCGTTCGCGCGAGCCGAGGATTTCCAGGTAGTCCTTGATCTTGGCGGCCAGATCTTCCAGCTCGTCGGTGATCTCTTTCACGCCAAGCTGGGTCAGACGCTGCAGCCGCAGGTCCAGGATCGCGCGGGCCTGGGTCTCGGACAGGTTATAGGTGCCGTCCTCGTTCATCGGATGCGTCGGATCGTCGATCAGCTGGATATAGCCTGCGATATCGGCAGCGGGCCAGCGCCGCTCCATCAGGCGGCGGCGGGCCTCGGCCGCATCGGCCGAGCTGCGGATGGTCGCGACCACCTCGTCGACGTTGGAGACGGCCACGGCCAGACCGCAGAGGATATGGCTGCGGTCGCGCGCCTTGCGCAGGTCGAAGGCGGTGCGGCGCACCACCACGTCTTCGCGGAACTCGAGGAAGGCGGTGAGGAAACGGCGCAGGGTCAGCTGCTCCGGCCGGCCGCCATTCAGCGCCAGCATGTTGCAGCCGAACGAGGTCTGCATCGGGGTGAAGCGGTAGAGCTGGTTCAGCACCACGTCGGGGGTGGCATCGCGCTTGAGTTCGACCACCACGCGGACGCCGTTGCGGTCGCTCTCGTCCTGCACGTGGGCCACGCCCTCGATCTTCTTGTCGCGGACCTGCTCGGCGATCTTTTCGATCATCGACGCCTTGTTCACCTGATAGGGGATCTCGTCCACGACGATGGCGTAGCGGTCGCGTCGCAGCTCCTCCACCCGGGTCTTGGCGCGGATGATCACGCTGCCGCGCCCTTCGAGGTAGGCCTTGCGCGCGCCGGAGCGGCCCAGCATCACGCCGCCGGTGGGGAAATCGGGACCCGGAATGTATTCGATCAGCTGTTCGCTGGTCAGGTCGGGTTCGTCGATCAGCGCCAGCGTGGCGTCGACCACCTCGCCCAGGTTGTGCGGCGGGATATTGGTGGCCATGCCCACGGCGATACCGCCGGCGCCGTTGACCAGCATGTTCGGGAACCGTGCCGGCAGCACAGTGGGTTCCCGGTCCTTGCCGTCGTAGTTGTCCTGAAAATCGACGGTTTCTTTTTCGATGTCGGCCAGCATATAGGCGGCCGGTTTGTCCATCCGCACCTCGGTATAGCGCATGGCGGCGGGGTTATCGCCGTCCATCGAACCGAAGTTGCCCTGACCGTCAAGCAGCGGCAGGGACATCGAGAAATCCTGCGCCATCCGCACCAATGCGTCATAGATCGCGCTGTCGCCGTGGGGGTGGTATTTGCCCATCACGTCGCCGACCGGGCGGGCCGATTTGCGATAGGGTTTGTCGTGGGTGTTGCCGGTTTCGTGCATCGCATAGAGGATGCGGCGGTGCACCGGTTTCAGCCCGTCGCGCAGATCGGGGATCGCGCGGCTGACGATGACCGACATGGCATAATCCAGGTAGGACGTGCGCATCTCGGACTCGATGGACACCGCCGGGCCGTCGTAGACGGGGCGTTCGGGCGGGGTTTCGTCAGTGTTTTCAGGGGATTCCGGCGTATCGCTCAACGGTCGTGCCCATTCATTTTGCAGGGTCTATATCTTGTAGGGACACCTTATCAGACCCGGTAGATAAGGTGCAATGGCCCTTTCCCGATCCGCCCGGGTGCCGGAGAAAGGGGCGGTTAACGCATTGGTTTTGTGGAGAACTTGCCAGAATCTTTGGCCGGTCTTCGGGCGGGCGAGATTGCCACCGGGTGCGGCTGTTCAGAAAACCGGGCAGACAGGCGGGCGATACGGTGGAGAGACCGACCGGCGCTCAAGCCAGGTGCGATGGGCGCAGTCGCGCTGCATCGAGGTATTTTCGCGCGAAACCGGACTGTGACATTCGTGCGCCCCATATGCGCCGGCTGTGCACCGCCGCGGCGCGGCATCGGCCCGGCCTCAGTGCGCGCCGTGGCGTCAGGCCGAGCAGCTGGCGCCGCCGAGGACGCAGAACTTGGCGCAATGGGGGTGGTTGAGGAAGACGTCGCGCTCGGCCTCCTGCAGGGTTTCGCCCAGTTCGAATTCAGGATCGTAGGGCAGCAGGGTACAGGCCAGCACCGCAGGCCGTGCGGCGCCGCGCCGCTTCACCACCATGCGGGAGGAGGCGCACATCACCGCCTCGGGCGATTTGTCCAGGATGCCCCAGCAGGCGGTGGTGATCTCCGGCACCTCGGCGCTCAGGTCCATTTCGGGGAACAAAACGGTGCGGCCGGGATCGGCGGCGTCGATGTCGTAACCGCGCGCGGCATAGAGCGCGGCGAACCCGGCGCGGGCCTGCTCCTCGGACTCGCCCCATATGGTGCGGCCGGCGACGGTCATGGCGATGCCCTGTTCGCGCAGCCAGTCCATCCCCTCAAGCGTGCGGGCAAAACTGCCGGCGCCGCGTTCGGCATCGTGGTGGGCAGGGTCGTAGTGATCGAGCGAGACGCGCAGCGTCAGCTTGTCGCCGTAATTCTCCTGCAGGCGTTTCAGGCCCGCCTGCACGCGCGGGCGCATCATCGGCTGCATCGCGTTGGTCAGGATCAGCACCTCGTAGCCGCGGGCGAGGGACCGCTCCGCCATCTCGGTCATCTGCGGGTTCATGAAGGGTTCGCCGCCGGTAAACCCGATCTCGTGCACCGGCCAGTCGCGCGTTTTCAACTGGTCGAGGTAGCCTTCGACCTCATCGGCGGTGAGATAAACCAGGGCGTCGTTGGTCGGGCTGCTTTCGATGTAACAGTTGGCGCAGGTGATGTTGCACAGGGTGCCGGTATTGAACCACAGCGTTTCAGGATGGCTGAGCGGCACCGAGGCGCGCGCCTGACCGTCGGCTGTCACATGGCGGTCGCGAAACTTGCCGATATTCGCCATGCTGGCGTGACTGTCTTTCATCCGTGCCTTATCCTTCGCTGCGGGCCGGATTGATCTAACCTGAGTTCGGCGGCGAGATAAAGTCGGCCCAATCCGGCTGACACAGTTGTGATGCCGTGTCGGCCCGGGCATAGGGTGTGGTACACAAACCCCGGACAGGGCCCGAAAAGGCCGGTGCCGGAGGCGAGAAGAAGACGATCGGCAGGAGGTTCAGCATGGCGTCGCGGGTGATACCGGTAGAGCCTTTCGACCTGGTGGTGATGGGCGCAACCGGGGATCTGGGGCGGCGCAAGATCCTGCCGGCCCTGTTCCGGCGGTTCTGCGCCGGACAGATCCCGCCGGGCGCGCGGGTGATCGGCGCCGCGCGGCGCGAGATGACCCGGGCGGAGTTCTGTGGCTTCGTCACCGAGGCGCTGCGCGAGTTCAGCCCGAAACAGGCCGGTGAGCCGGGCATGCTGGACGGCTTCCTCACCTGCGTGGATTACCAGGCGATCGACGCGGAGGGGCCGGACGGTTGGCCGGCGCTGGCGGCCAAGCTGACGCCGGGGCGTGTGCGGGCGTTCTATTTCTCGGTCGGGCCCAGCCTGTTCGGCGCTCTGGCGCAGCGGATTCACGAATTCGGAATGGTGTCCGACCTGACGCGGATCGTGGTGGAAAAACCGTTCGGCCACGATCTGGAAAGCGCCAAGGCGCTGAACGCGACGCTGGCGCAGCGGTTCGAAGAGCGCGAGATTTATCGCATCGACCATTATCTGGGCAAGGAGACGGTGCAGAACCTGATGGCGGTGCGGTTCGGCAACATGCTGTTCGAGCCGCTTTGGAACAGCCAGTACGTGGACCACATCCAGATCACGGTGGCCGAGACGGTGGGCGTGGGCGGGCGCGGCGAATACTACGACCGCGCAGGCGCCATGCGCGACATGGTGCAGAATCATCTGATGCAGCTGCTGTGCCTGATCGCGATGGAGCCGCCGGCGAAATTCGATCCCGACGCGGTGCGAGATGAAAAGCTCAAGGTGATCCGCGCGCTGGACGAGGTGCCGCCGCATCACATCGTGCGTGGCCAGTATGTGCCCGATCCCGGCCACCCGGGCGGCGATCTGGGCTATCGCGACGAGGTGGGCAACCCGCGCAGCACCACCGAAAGCTACATCGCGCTGAAGGCGCATATCAGCAACTGGCGGTGGGCCGGCACGCCGTTCTATCTGAGGACCGGCAAGCGGCTGGTGGCGCGGTCTTCGGTGATCAACGTGATGTTCAAGGACGCGCCGCATTCCATCTTTGGCGCGGATGCCGGGCGGCATGCCAATATCCTGACCATCCGGCTGCAGCCGAACGAGGGCATCACCCTGCATGTGACCATCAAGGAACCGGGGCCGGGCGGCATGCGGCTGGTCGATGTGCCGCTCGACATGAGCTTTGCCGAGGCGCTGGGGCCGGATCGCCGCGATCCGGCGGATGCCTACGAACGGCTGATCATGGATGTGGTCCGCGGCGATCAGACCCTGTTCATGCGCGGCGACGAGGTGGAAGAGGCCTGGGCCTGGACCGATCCGATCATTGCGGGCTGGCAGTCGCGCGGCGATGTGCCTAAACCCTATGTCATCGGCAGCACCGGTCCGAACGATGCGGATCTGCTGATGCGGCGCAACCATCGGAGATGGCGGGGGATCAACCCATGAATATCGTGGACTACCCGGATCGCGAGATGCTGGCGATGGATCTGGCCAACCGCCTTGCGGGCGAACTGGAATCGCATCTGCTGCGTCATGAGACCGTCTCGTTCGCGGTGCCGGGGGGCACCACGCCGGGGGCGGTGTTCGATGCGTTGTGCGCCGCCGATATCGATTGGGATCGGGTGCATGTGTTTCCCACTGACGAACGCTGGGTGCCGGCGGATCACCCGCGCTCCAATGCGCGGATGATCGGCGAGCGGCTGATCACCCACCGGGCGGGCTCGGCCCGGCTGCTGCCGCTGTCGGCGCCGGGGGAGCAGCCCGAGGACGTGCTGGCCGAGATCGAGGCGATGCTGATCCCGGAGCTGCCGATCGCGGTGCTGCTGCTGGGCATGGGGTCGGATATGCACGTGGCCTCGCTGTTTCCGCGCGCAGAGGGGCTGGAGGCGGCGCTGGACCCGGAGGCGCCGGTGCTGGCGGTGCTGCGCCCGGAGACCGTGCCGGAGCCGCGCATCACGCTGACGGCGCGGGTGCTGGACGGCGCGTTGAGCAAGCATCTGGTGATCTATGGCGATGAGAAGCGCGCGGCGCTGGAACGCGCGATGGCGCTGCCGCCGGAGGAGGCGCCGGTGCAGGCGATCCTGCGCGGCACAACGGTGCATTGGGCCGAATAAATTTCTGAGAATACGATAAAATATTGGGCGGGACAGGTGAGCGGATTTGAGGCAAGGCAAGTGATGTGGCGGGGTTTGGAGAGCCTGCATGACCGAGCGCAGGGACGGCGGATCGGTGGGTTGTTCGAGGAGGACCCGGACCGGGCGGCGCGGTTCAGCGCCGAGGCGGGCGGGCTGCGGCTGGATTATTCCAAGACCCTGATCGACGATGAGATCCGCTCCGCGCTGACCGGGCTCTGCGACCACGTCGACCTGGCCGCGCGGCGCGAAGCGATGTTCGCAGGCGCGCCGGTCAACGAGACCGAGCATCGCGCGGCGTTGCACACGGCGCTGCGCAATCTCGACGGTGGGTCGGTGGTGGTCGAGGGCGTGGATGTGGTGCCGCAGGTGCGCGACTGTCTGGAGCGGATGGCGGAGTTTGCCCGGGCGCTGCGGGGCGGGCATCTGACCGGGGCCGGCGGGCGCATTACCGATGTGGTCAGCATCGGTATCGGCGGCTCCGACCTGGGGCCGGCGATGGCGACGCTGGCGCTGGCGCCTTACCACGACGGGCCGCGACTGCACTACGTCTCCAACGTGGACGGGGCGCATATCGCGGACACGCTGAAGGGGCTCGATCCGGCAACGACCTGGGTGAATGTGGCGTCAAAGGCCTTCACCACGGTCGAGACCATGACCAACGCCCATACCGCGCGGGACTGGATGGCGGCGGGCGGCGGCGATCCGGCGCGGCAGTTTTCCGCGATCACCACCGCGGCCGAGCGGGCCGGCGCCTTCGGCATCCCGGAGGAACGGGTGTTCGGCTTTGCCGATTGGGTCGGCGGGCGGTTCTCGGTCTGGGGGCCGATCGGGCTGCCGCTGATGCTGGCCGTGGGGCCGGAGACCTTCATCGAGTTCCTGCGCGGCGGTCAGGCGATGGACCGCCATTTCCGTGCCGCGCCCTGGGCGGAGAACCTACCGGTGCTGCTGGCCCTGACCGGGCTGTGGCACAGCCGGGTCTGCGGCTATCCCAGCCGCGCGGTGCTGCCCTATGACCAGCGGCTGGCGCGGCTGCCGGCCTATCTGCAACAGTTGGAGATGGAATCGAACGGGAAATCGGTGGCGATGGATGGCAGCGCGGTCGAGGGCCGCAGCGGTCCGATCGTCTGGGGCGAACCGGGCACCAACGGGCAGCACGCCTTTTTCCAGCTTTTGCACCAGGGTACCGACGTTGTGCCGTGCGAATTCCTGATCGCAGCCCGTGGTCATGAGCCGGAGCTGGCGCATCATCACCGGCTGCTGGTGGCCAATTGCCTGGCGCAATCCAAGGCGCTGATGCTGGGCCGCACGCTGGAGCAGGCACGCGCGATGATGGCTGGGCAGGGGCTCGAAGGCGAGGCGCTGGAGTGGCAGGCGCGGCATCGGGTGTTCCCCGGCAACCGGCCCTCGGTGACGCTGAGTTATCCGCAGCTCACCCCCTTCGTGCTTGGCCAGATAATCGCGCTTTACGAGCACCGGGTGTTCGTGGAGGGGGTGATCCTGGGGATCAACTCCTTCGATCAGTTCGGGGTCGAGCTGGGCAAGGAAATGGCAACCTCGCTGGGGCCGGTGCTGGAGGGCGACGATCCGGCCGAGGGGCTGGACGGGTCGACCGCGGCGCTGGTCGATTTCCTGCGCCGGCATGGGGTATAGGCGCCCATGGCACCACAGTCTCAAGCCTTCTGATCGAAATTCCAGTGCGGCTGGCGCGTTTGGGGCGATGTGACGTCTGAGGTCCGGTCTGGGTGAGCGGGAGGCGCCTCAGACGTCGCGCTGCGCGCCTTCTTCCTTGAGGAAATATTCGCACAGCGTTTCGGGCAGCGGGTAATGCGCGCCGGAGCCGTCGGGGCGCAGAAGCACCACCACCGCGTGCAGCGTGGCACGCAGGTCGCCCGACCAGATCTGCTGGTCCAGCGTGAAGGAAGAGGTGCGGAATGTGGCGACGCGGGCGGTGGCGATGTAGGCTTCATCCGCCAGCATCTCCTTGCGGTAGCGCACGGTGGCGGTGTGCAGGGCGACGCGCGGGGCGGGTCCGGGCGCGTAATGCGGCACGATCAGCCGGTTCAGATGTTCGATCCGCACCCTTTCGAACCAGTCCATATAGGCCTTGTTGTTGACGTGGTTCTGGTTGTCGAGCTCGGAGAACCGGACCCGGTCGGCCATCGCCATCGGCTGCGGCGCGGGCAGGCCCTGGGCGGTTTGTTCCGAAGCGGTGAGCGGGGTGAGAAAGCGCAGATCCATGCCAGATTGCTAAGCACCCCGAGGGGCATCGGCAAGCCGGTTCTGCCCATCGGGACGGCGCGATGCGCGAAACCCGCTTGTTCCGGAACGTCACTTATTGCCAAGCCCCCCCGCGGTTTGGCAGGAATTGGCATGGGAGGAAAATGGGCGACAGGCGCGTTTGGCTACGTTCGTACGGACCGCGCGGCGCTCAGGCTTCTCGAAAATCGAAAAACACCGGGCCCATCCGGCCCGAAGGCAACACCGAGGAGTGCGCCATGCTTGGCCAGATGATGACCAAACCCCTGCTGATTTCGTCCCTGATCGATCACGCGGTGCGGTACCACGCCGAAACGCCGATCATCTCGGTCAATACCACCGGCGGCGGCGCCGAGGAGACGAGCTGGGGCAAGGTGGGAGAGAATGCGCGCAAGCTGGGGTCGGCGCTGAACAAACTGGGGCTGGACCCGCAGGCGCGCTGCGCCACGATCGCCTGGAACAACCGTCGCCACCTGGAGATCTATTTCGGGGTCTCCGGCGCCGGCTTCGTCTGTCACACCATCAACCCGCGCCTGTTCCCCGAACAGCTTGTCTACATCATCAATCATGCCGAGGATAAGGTGCTGTTCGTCGATGCCACCTTCCTGCCGCTGGTGGCGAAACTGCGGGATCAACTGCCCAACCTCGACCACGTCGTGGTGATGGGGCCGCATGACGAGAAGATGGCGGCCGAGGTTCCGGGCATCCAGTTCTACGACGACTTCATTGAACAGGGCGACGCCGATTACGAATGGCCAGAGCTCGACGAGAACACTGCATCGAGCCTTTGCTATACCTCCGGCACCACGGGACACCCCAAGGGCGTGCTGTATTCTCACCGGTCGACCGTGCTGCACAGCTTTGCCTCCAACACCCGCGACGTGATCGGCTATTCGGCGATGGACGTGGTGATGCCGGTGGTGCCGATGTTCCACGTCAATGCCTGGGGATCGCCCTATGCCTGCGCGATGTCGGGGGCGTCGCTGGCGCTGCCGGGGCCGGACCTGTCGGGCGAGGCGCTGGTCAAGCTGATCGACGGCCATGGCGTGACGCTCGCCATGGGTGTGCCGACGATCTGGCTGGGGCTGCTGGGGTATGCCCGGCAGGCGGGATCGAAACTGGCCAGCCTGACCCGGACCGTGATCGGCGGCTCGGCCTGTCCGCCCTCGATGATCGCGGAGTTCCGCGACACCTACGGGGTGGAGACGGTGCATGCCTGGGGCATGACCGAGCTGAGCCCGCTGGGCACCTCCAACCATCCGCTGGCCAAGCACAAGGCGCTGACCGAGGAGGCGCAGCACAAGCTGCGCGAGAACCAGGGCCGGCCGCCGTTCGGGATCGAACTGAAGATCGTCGACGATCACGGCAAGACCCTGCCCAATGATGGCGAGTCGCAGGGCGATCTGATGGTGCGCGGGCACTGGGTCCTGGACAGCTATTTCCAGATGGGCGATCAGGACATCTTGGATGACGGATGGTTCGCCACCGGCGATGTCGCCACGCTCGACGAGGATGGCTATATGACCATCCGCGACCGCTCCAAGGATATCATCAAATCGGGTGGCGAATGGATCAGCTCGGTGGAGCTGGAAAACATCGCCATGGGGCATCCCAAGCTCGCCAATGCCGCGGTGATCGGGGTGCCGCACCCGAAATGGGACGAGCGCCCGGTGCTGGTGGCGGTGGCCGCTGAGGACGAAAATCCGACCGAGGAAGAGCTGCGCGCTTATTACGAGGGCAAGATCGCCAGCTGGCAGATCCCCGACCGGGTGGTGTTCACCGACGCCCTGCCGCTCAATGCCACCGGCAAGGTTCTGAAACGCACCCTGCGCGAGCAGTACGGTCATGTGCTGGACGGCGCGGCGTAGGCTGCATCTTCGGCACTATGTAAAGAAGCGGCCCGGGGTGTCGGGCCGCTTTTTCTTGGGCGGGTTAGCCGCGAGGATCGTCCGGAACCGACCTCAGAATCCAAGTCCCGGACCGGACCAAGACCGGACCAAAGGCGGGCAGCGGCGCTGGGTAGCGTTGTGGATAAAACGGCCCTTCACCGCCGCCGTTCGATCACCCCGATGGCGTCGAGGGCGGCTTCCAGTGCGTTTCGGGCAGGGTCCTGTCCGCGTTTCGCCTCGGCGCAGATCGCATCGAAACGGCGGCGCAAAGCGGCCTTTTCCTCGCCCCGGCAATCGTTCCAGGGGCGGCCCTGCAGCCCCATGACCAGGGCGTAGTAGCCGATGAAATGCGGCCGGCTCCCGGCCTTCAGCAACCGGGCGTAGGCGGTATCGGCACCGATCTCGCGCAATTCCTCCGCCGAGCCGATGCCGGCGCGGGGAAAGCTCGCTTCGGAGGCGGGGCCAAGATTGCGGATGGTGGAAACCGGCTTGGACATGGGCTGAGCCTACCGCGGTGCCCGCTGCCTTGCCAATCGCGTATCCGCGCCGGCGGGTGGCGCGCTGCCATATTGTTCCCCGCCCGCAAACCGGATAGGCGAAGGTCCGGAGCAGGAGACATGGGAAGGAGGCACCGCAATGGCACCCGACACCGAGGTAATGCGCGAGATCGCGCAGACTTTCGATCTGGCCAACCCGCCGGAGGGCTTCGTCGAGGATCCGTTCCCGTTCTACGACGCGCTGCTGGCCCATGCGCCGGTGCTGCGGCAGCCGGACGGATCGGTGCTGCTGTGCCGCTATGCCGATCTGGACCGGATCTATCGCGACACCAAGACCTATTCGTCGGACAAGACCGAGGCGTTCAAGCCGAAGTATGGCGCCGATGCGCCGCTCTATGAGCATCACACCACCTCGCTGGTGTTCAGCGATCCGCCGCTGCACACCCGGGTGCGCAAGATCATGACCTCGGCGCTGACCCCGCGGGCGATCGCGCGGATGGAGCCCGGGCTGGTGGAGACGGTGGATCACCTGCTGGACGCGATGGCGGAAAAGACCGAGGTCGACCTGATCGAGGACTTCGCCTCCTCCATCCCGATCCAGATCATCGGCAACCTGCTGGACGTTCCGATGGAGGAGCGCGGGCCGCTGCGCGACTGGTCGCTGGCGATCCTCGGCGCGCTGGAACCGTCGTTGAGCGCAGAGGAACTGGAGCGCGGCAACCGGGCGGTCGTGGAATTCAAGGCCTATCTGGAGGATCTGATCGCGCGGCGCCGCGCCAATCCCGGCGATGTGGAAACCGACGTGTTGACCCGGCTGATCCGCGGCGAGGGGGCCGACGGTACCCTGTCTGAAATCGAGCTTATCCAGAACTGTATCTTCATCCTGAACGCGGGCCACGAAACCACCACGAACCTGATCGGAAACGGTCTGGCACTTCTGAACGACTACCCCGACGAGAAGGCGCGTTTGCTGGAGGATCCGGCGCTGATCCAGCCTGCGGTCGAAGAGATGCTGCGGTTCCGTTCGCCCAACCAGCTCGGCAACCGGGAGACTACCGAGGAGGTTGAGATCGGCGGGCTGACCATCGCCAAGGGCACCAACCTGCATCTGTGCATCGGGGCGGCCAACCGCGATCCGGAGGTGTTCGAGGATCCCAGGCTCTTTGACATCACCCGCAAGCCGAACAAACACCTCGCCTTTGCCGGCGGCCCGCATGTCTGTGTCGGGCTGACGCTGGCGCGGTTGGAGGGGCGGATCGCCATCGGCCGCCTGCTGGAGCGGTTTCCCGCCTACCGGGTGACCGAGGGGCGGGTACCCGGCGGGCGCATCCGGTTCCGCGGCTATGCGAGCCTGCCGGCGGTGCTGGGGTAGGGGCAGAGCCCCGCGATAGCGGCGGAATTGAAAGTGCCAAATTGGCCGCAGGTGAGAGATCGCCGGCGGCCTTTTTTCCGTGAAGTTGCCAGGCCGGGAGAGGCCGCAGAAGGCGGCAGCACTCGATAAGGCTTAACAGGCCGCTGAAATAGTGCTCGGGCCGGAACGCTTTCCCGTCATCAGGATATATTCTGGTTATCGGGCGACCTGCCGACGCGTTGGGCGTTTGCACCGTGGGCCGTTTCTTCG